>Ga0078972_1003229_pt1 | contig 49767 bp, 36 predicted proteins | sample YelNatPaOPGAMG01_FD_67568 | JGI IMG/M metagenome (GOLD analysis project Ga0078972, IMG submission 67568) | Hot spring thermophilic microbial communities from Obsidian Pool, Yellowstone National Park, USA - OP-RAMG-01 (SPADES assembly) (version 2) | ecosystem: Environmental > Aquatic > Thermal...
TTTCCTTTCTTGATTTATTGCCGATCGACTTGAAGATCTGGCGAAAGGAAGTGTGGCGTCCTCAACAGGGAGCTCTGGTACGGGGCTCCCTCCCCGCTTTCGCGTTTATGTAGGCAGGGAGGACCTTGTTATAAGGCTGGAGAACTAATCTTCGTAACACTACACACACCCTGCTAGTTCAACAGAGGGTTGTACGGGGTGGTTGTGGCATTACCGGAGGGATTGGTGCTATTGCTCGAAGGATTGGAAGGCGTGCCGTTGGGGAGCTTCTTCAGATCGAGCTGGGGCATTTTTAGCTGATCCTGTAAGCCCGTGGTATCGATATGAAAGGTATCCTGTTTCATCAATTCTAAGGCCCGGTTCGTCTTGGCCTGGCTGTTTTCGTGGATGTCGCAGTACCGTGAAGGCTGGGTACCCTCCAGGAATGTCAGGGTGACGGTTCCCTCGTTGCAGTATTGGGTGGGTAGAAGGCCCGAAACGGAGCAGACCGTCACATCTATGAGTCCGGTAGCGGGGCGCACAAAATCCTTCATGGGAAGCCCCTGGTGGATTTCCCGCATATAGTCCGCCCAGGTGGGTCCCGCGATGGTGGCTCCGGTTTGGGTTACCCCGAGGGAATTCCCCGGACGATCAAACCCAAACCACACGGCGGTGGTATAGTAGGGCGTATAGCCTACGGTCCACGCGTCGGCCCAGTTTTGGGTGGTCCCCGTTTTTCCCGCCGCCGGAATGGTGAACTTGTTGCCGTTTTTATCCTTAAAGGTAAATTTGGAACCGTATCCCGACGCATTGGCCAGGGTACCGGTTTGTACGGTCTTTTCCAACAGGGTGGTCATGACGTAGGCGTTTTGGGGGCTGATAAGCTGAATAGCCGAACCCTTTCTTTTTTGTTGTAACCGCAGTTCCTTTTCCGGATCCAGAATAACCCGTCCGTTTCGGTCTTCCACCGTTCTAATCGCGATAGGAGTCACTTCCCTCCCTTGGTTCGCAAAAATAGAAAACGCCCGGGCCATTTGAATGGGCGCCACGCTAATGACCCCGAGCCCCATGGGGTATACCCGCGGAAAGGTTTGACGTTTTTCCTGGGGGTCGTCTATTCCCAAGAGGAGGGCCGCCCTATCGATGGCCGCGTCAAAGCCGATACCGTCCAGAACCTTAAGGGACGGTACATTCATGGAGTGGGCCAGGGCGTACCATAATAAGACGGGGCCCTTCCACTCTCCCTTAAAATTAAGGGGTATATAAGGCGTCCCATCCTCGTTATAAAAAACCACCGGAGCGTCGTAAATCAACGTCGCGGGGGTAAATTTTCTGGAATCGATGGCCGCAGAATAGTACAGGGGCTTAAAGGAACTTCCGGGCATAATTTGACCTTGGATAGCCCTGATGAGCTGGTTCGATTGGTCGTACTTGGACCCCCCTATCAGGGCCTTTATATACCCGGTGTCGTTTTCGATGGAAATAAGGGCCCCTTCGACGGTGTTTTTTTCGGCTATAGTTTTTAGCTGTCCGTAGGCTCCGTTGGTCAGGGTTTTAAGGTTATCCAAACCAAAAAGAAGGGCCGCCGTATCGACGATGGGGTTTATTCTTTTAATATATTGGGATCGGGAATTTTGTTCCGTTTGGGTATCCGAAGAAGCGTGGATGGTATTTATATCGAAGGCCAGGGACAGCATATCCACTATGGGGATGTAAATTTGTTCCGCCTTATCCAAACGAACGTTCTGAGTTTGTTTGTATTCCTCGTTCGCCTGACTTAAGCCCCGGGCCATGTACTTGTTAGCCGCATCTTGAAAACTTAAATCCAATGTTGTGTGTACGACAAAACCATCCTTGTAAATATCCAGGGATCCGTAGAGCATATTTTCTAATTGCCGTCGTACGTACTCGCTGAACCAGGGGGCCTTATCGTCCCGGTTAAAATACGCCGAGCTGGACACCCGTGTATAATCGTAATTATCCCAGTATTGATTAAAGGACGCCTCCGCTTCCGCTTTCGTGGTGTACCCTAATTCTACCATCCGGTCCAGCACCGCCTTTTGCCGTTCCTTGGCCACGTTAGGATTATCCAGGGGATTATACTTCGCGGGGCTGGAAAGTTGGATGACCAGGATCGCCGATTCCGCCAGGGTTATATCCCGGGCGCTATGGCCAAAGTAGTACTTACTGGCCGCCTCGACTCCGTAGGTTCCCGCTCCCATGTACATTTTATTCAGATACAGTTCCAAAATTTCATTTTTAGTATACCGGCGTTCCAATTGAAGGGCCCACCAGAGTTCCCGTAATTTTCGGGTAATCGATTTGTCCGATCGATCGGCGTACAGGGTTCCGGCGACCTGTTGGGTTATGGTCGAACCGCCTCCAAGGTTCTTGCCGATCAGACGACCAAGGACGGCACGGAAAATCGCTTTAACGCTAAACCCGTGGTGTTTATAAAAATCCGGGTCCTCGCGAGCTAGAACCGCGTAAATGAGATGTTTAGGCAGATCATTTATGGATATTAATTCCCGCTTTTCTTCCGCTGAAAATTCGGTTATCAAATTATCGTGGATATCTAGAATTTTAGTAGGTAACGAGGGCGCAAAATCGGTGAAATTTTCCTGGTTTTTAATATTCACCGTCTCCGCCAAAGATAGGCCCGCGGCTACGCCTATTAGCACCGCCGCAATGATGGTGATGAGCGCAACTATACGGATGATGATAGACTTTTTCTGCGGACGGACTATGTTGAATGCCATGGCCTTGAGCCTACGGAAGGGCCGTCCTTTTGTCAAGCGTAGGGCCCAGGGGATACTAACGGGAGCCCCCCGGTGGTCGTTTATAGGATATGGACTAGTCCGACAAAGGGGGGGCATAAAAAAAGGCCGGTTTGCACCGGCCCGCCCTTGGGGCATATCGGAAGTATAGCAATTTGGGAGGGGAACTATAGGTCCGACATCCATAATATCGGTTTTTTTCGGACCTCCTTGAGGGATTTCCCTCGCTTTCCCTAATTTTTTTCCGTTACCGTAACATCCACGGTTAGGGACACCTGATAATTCCGACCCCGCTGAATGGTAAGTTGTTTGACTATAGAATAATCGCCCACCTGGAAGAGGACTTCGTGTTCCCCCGGTTCGGTGCTTTGGTACTGGCGAGGCTTTTCTACCCTTACCTTATCAAAAAATATAATCGCGTTTTCCGGTCCCTCAAAGGATATTAAGGGCGTTGGATCCTGAAGATTGATTGAAATATCCAGCACCTTACCCCGTTCTATAACCAGGGTTCTACTTTCGTTCCGATACGCGTCGGAAACGATCGTTAGATTATGTTCCCCTTCTTTTAAAATCCGTTCTTTGGTGGGATCTTCCACCACCGCGTCGTCGATCAATAACGTAAAGGGTTTATCCTTTAGCTGTTCTGGATATATAATCTGGGTTTTTAAGGCCCCTTCGTTGGCGATAAGGCTCTTCGCGCTGAGTTGAAACACCATGGATTCAATTTCGTCCCCCAGGCCCTTAATAACCGGCATGAGACGTATAAGTATGGGGAAAGAGGTGGGCGAAAGTACCGCCGTGGGGATGGAAACGTAGGGGGATGCCTTTAAATCCGTATCCGGCCGGAGGGGAATTTGGTAGACCGCTTGTAATTTATTGGGTAAAAGTTCAAAACCCACTCGCTCGGCTTGAATGTCCGCGATACCCTTGGGCGGAACGGCCTTTAAATTGGTGTATATTGAAAGGGCAAGGCTACCCCTGTATTTGAAATAGGCCTGGGGAATTTTAAGATCCAGCTCTATCCCCTTGAGGAACCGACTTCCCTGGGCCAATTTGACTACCACGGAATCCACATAGGATAAAGAGAGGGGCTTCTGTTCAGAAGCTTCTACCCCTAGTTCCATCGAACCTGCCACAATGGTCCGGAAATTCTCTGCCATCACAGGCATTCCGAGGACGAGCGATAGGAGCGCCGCACCGTACCTGCGTTTCATCGTTCTATTCCTCTGGTGGGTAATACATTTGCCGGATTTAGGGGCTTCCCATTTTGCCGTAACTCAAAATGCAAATGCGGTCCCGTAGATTGCCCGGTAGAACCCACTCTCCCTAATAGACTACCGGATTGGAGATTCTTATGCAAGACCGTTAAAACCGCGGATAAATGTCCGTAGAGGCTTGTCCAGCCTCCCTCGTGCTGTAGGAGAACATAATTCCCATAAATAGCGTTGTAGCCAATCTCCTGGACCGTTCCTTCCCTACAGGCGTAGACCTCCGTCCCTTCGGGGGCCGCTAAATCCAGCCCTTCGTGGAAAACCAAATGCCCTGTCACGGGATTTCGTCGTAGGCCAAAACCGCTGGTCAAATGAAAGGCCGGCAAGGGGTACCGGAAAGCCGTGTTCAAGAAAAACGCCCGTTCCGTGGGGGAAAAATCTTCCCCCGGAAAGAAAAAAAATCGTTCCGTACCCTTGTTTCCGCGAAGAACCACCGGTACACCCTGCCGGTCCGCTCGGGCGGAGAAAAGCAACCGCTCCAGATCCGATTGGGGCTGTTCGGGGATAAAAATACCTTGAATGGTTGGCAGTAGTAAAAGGGAGCCCCCTTCTATAGTGTCGGAGGCATGCACCCTATTCACCGTAGCGATGGTTCCGTAGGGCACGTTGCACCGGGCGGCGATATCGAATAAATCCTCATCCTTTTTAGCGCGGTACTGATACACGGTTAAGGAGTCCATGATTTTTTCAAGATTCGAACCGATCTGTTCTAGCTGGACCACCTGTTTACGACCCTCTTCCACATCCCCCTGGAATTGACGAAATTCCACGTCGTTGTTGTTTAAATTAGAAATCGTAGGAAACGTAAAACCCCGGGGATTATCCAATCCCCAAAGCGGGCTGAGCGTAGAAAGGAAAAGCATGAGAAGGATACACCGTAGCTTAGCCATGGATTACCGTTTCCTCTACGAAAAAAAAGGCAAGGGACATCCCTTGCCTTTTTTTCAATCCTCAAGTAAAAAAACTTAGCCAGCGATGATCGCATCGGTCGGACAGGCTCCCACACAGGCGCCGCAGTCCTGACATTTATCCGGATCGATCCATCGGGCTCCGTCTTTTTCTGAAATTGCTTCCACCGGGCATTCGCCTTCGCAGGCGCCACAGTTGATGCACGCATCGGTGATTTTATAAGCCATAGAAAACCTCGCTATAGTGTATTTTTCGCCAGGAGAATAGCATAGGTTTTCATAAAAACGCAAGGGGCAATGTAAGGGGCGATTGTAATAAAAAGCCTTACGCCTGGGGCAACCTGCAGGTCACGGAGGCGTAAGGCTTTTCGGGGCTTCCTTTGCAGGATAGATGGTGTCTTTAAGCCCCCTCCTTTTAAATAGAAAAAATCGGGCAACCCGGATTCGAACCGGGGACCCCAAGTCCCCCAGACTTGTACGCTAACCACCTGCGCTATTGCCCGAATAAAAGCTATTGTACCTCGATACCTTTTCAGATACCACGAAGGCTTCCGGGGCTTTAAATCCCTGAAGCAAAAGGAACATACCACAGGCCTAAAGGCCCTGTCAACCTCCCGCCGTAGTAATTATGGCTGTCCCGTAACGTAGGAAGTTATAGGACCGCTTCTTTAATTATGGCTAGGAGTCTGTAGGACGATAGTCGCCTCTAGATGGACCTGGGATTTTATGGAATTGGATATGAGGCAGTTTTTTTCGGCCTTTTCGATTAATTCCCGGGCTTTGGTACGGTCTTCTTCCGTTTTAACCACGATCGTGGGTCGCAGAGTAACTTCGGTAAACGAAAAGCCGGTACTACCTAACTCTAGTTTTCCCTCCGCGTCGCTTTGGTACTCCACGGGTATCAGTCCAGCCCTATCGATAAGGGCTAAAAAGGTGGTCATCAAACACGTATTTACCGACGCTACAAAAAGATCCTCCGGGGACCAAATGCCCTCGGGACCCTTGAACTCCGGGGGCGTGGCGACGGATATGTCTGTTTTCCCCTGGGTAGCTATGGTTCCCCGCTTTTCGCCTTCCCAACGTACGGAGGTTTTATACGTGTAGGTCTTGCTTCGTACTTCCATAGAATGTCTCCTCCCATTAGTATGTACTATAGTTATTTCAACCACAAGAGGGTAAGTGATGCCGTCCCAAATCCTTCATTTTTTGTTTGCCGAGGATCTTTTTCACCGCTTGGGGCCCCGTATCGGGTTTGATTTTTCCCGGGCCCTGGGGCCCGCGGTCTCGCCGATGGTCGCCCTCGGAAGTCAGGGGCCGGATCTGTTTTACCATAGTCAGCACACCCGACCCGTGGCGATCGAGTATGGAACCTTGATTCACCGAAGGGATTTTGGCCTTTTGGCTACCAAACTTCTCTCGTTAGCCCTGGAAGCTGGGGGCCCGGAGGGTCAGGGTATCGATGCATCCCTGGGGGTGATAGAACACCGGGAGCGTCGGCTTCTCAGCGAAGGGGGCCTGTACGCCCTTTCCTTCGCGACCCACGCGTTTTTGGACCGGGCTACCCATCCGTATATCGTCAATCGGGCCGGGTGGGTTTCACCGGCTAGGCCAGAAACGGGCCGGTACGCCCGGTGTCATGCTTTTTTTGAACGGATAATCGATGTTCTCATGCTCCGCTATTTACGGGGCCGGGGGCAGGATTCCTGGGATCAGGAAGCTCTGCTGGCCCGCCCCTGCGGCGCCGCTTCCGGAGATTTAATCAACCTTCTCAAGACTGCCCTGGTGGCCGCGTATCCAAAACGGGCGGGCTCGGACCAGCGGCTACAACAGCGGATACAAAACGCTTTTAAGGACGCCGAGGGCTTTTACAGAAATACCAATCCCCGTAAAACCTCCTTCAATCTCCGTTTACGGGACGAGTGCGTCTATTTCCGGGACCATCAGGACCGGTCTTCCGTGGCCCTGGTGTACCCCGAAGCCTTTCCCCTGGGCATCGATTACCTTAATTTATCCCGTTCCCCCTGGCGTCACCCCTGTGGCGAGGGGCTATTCGACATTCGATCCTTCCCGGAACTGTATCAAAGCGCCTTTACGAACGCCCTCGGCTTCTTTGAGGCCCTTCTAAACCATTATTTAAAAACCGGGAAGATTATGGATGATGCTCCCTTCTGGTTGGGTAACGGAAGCCTGTCGATTCAGGATGTGTCGGGCCGACCCTGCGCTCCCCTCTGGTCCGATCCCCTGCCGTTGGATCAAGTCTTGACCGAACAGTACCAGCGAAGACTGGCGTATAGGAACCGTTGTGGATTATAGTTAGGGTACCCATTGCCAGATTCCGAGGTATAAGGAAGGAGAGGAACATGAAGTTGCGATTAAAAATGACCCTTTTGACGGTGCTTCCTATGGCCATAGGCATGGCGATTTTGAGTGTGGTTATAGGCTTCTCCGTATCCCGGACCGTACATCAGACCGTCCTCGGCCTGGTGGAACTGAATACCGATAGCCGGGCCGCCGAAATCGGACGGTGGATCCAGGGGCATCTTCAGAATATCAAACGGACAGCGAATTCAGAGGATATGATGAGCGGCGATCCCCAGCGGATGCGGGCTTATATGCTCAGCCGTCAACGGAATCTTGTCCAGGATGTGGAGTATGAATATTACTGCGACCTGTCGGGTAACTATGTTACCTCCCTGGGGGCCACGGGCAATATTTCGGATAGGGATTATTTTAAAGCCATCATGGCGGGGGCGGATTATTTTGTTTCCGATGGCCTCGTTTCTAAGGCCAACGGGAAAAATATGACCTTCATCGGGGTTCCTCTGAAGGACAAAAATGGGAAACTTATGGGTCTGGTCGCTTCGGGGGTTACGCTGAACACCCTGTCGGATATCGTGTCCCAAATTAAGTTTGGACAAACCTACGCGGCTATTTTTGATAAAACCCTTCTGGCTATAGCCCATCCGAACAAAGATTTTGTAATGAAATTGAACATTATGGACCCCCAAAAAATCGGTTACCGTAATTTAGAGGGGGCAATCCCATCCATGAAGGGCCAGAAAAGGGGAGCCCAGGAGTATTGGGACGACAGGGGGATCAAAAAAACCCTGGTATTTTCACCGATTCCCGAATCCCAGGGGTGGATTATGACGATGATAGTCCCTTCGGATCAACTCATGGAATCGACGATCCAGATCGTTCGGCTCCTGATCGGTCTATCGGTGATAATAGTCCTTTTGCTTATTGCGATACTTTTGGTTTCCGTAACCCGGATCGTTCGTCCGATTCGTCTCCTGTCGGCTATCAATCTTCGACTCTCCCAGGGCAATTTAAACCTTACCGAGGAAATGCGCTCCGATTATAGGACCGCGTCCCGGGGAAAAGATGAGGTGGGCGAGGCGGTACGATCCACTGGAATCTTGATGGAGAACCTGGTTTCCACCATTCAGACTATTTCCACTTCCTCCTTGGAGGTAGAAAAGGGCTCCGACGCTATCAACCGGACAAGCCAAAATTTGTCCAAGGGGTCCACCGAACAGGCCGCCAGCGCGGAAGAGGTTTCGGCCACGGTAGAAGAGATAAGCGCTACCGTACGGCAAAGCGCCGATAACGCCGCTACCACCGAGAATATAGCCCGCAGGGCCATGGCGGATGCCCAAGAGGGGGCCGACGCGGTTCTCCGATCCGTGGAAGCCATGAAGGCAATCGCCGCTAAAATTGGCATTATCGAGGAAATCGCGCGGCAGACTAACCTTTTAGCCCTAAATGCGGCCATAGAGGCCGCCAGGGCCGGAGAGGCGGGGAAGGGCTTTGCCGTGGTGGCCAGCGAGGTCCGAAAATTGGCCGAACGGAGCCAGGGCGCGGCTTCGGAGATCCTTTCTATTTCCTCGGAAAGCCTTCGAACCGCCGATGAGGCGGGCCGGAAAATAACCGGATTCTTACCGGACGTTCAAAAGACCGCCGAGTTGGTCCAGGAGATCAGCGCCGCTTCCCGGGAACAGAGCTCCGGAATAGACCAGATCGTTTCGGCCATTGGTCAGCTGGATACGGTGATCCAACAAAACGCCGAATCGAGCGAAGAGCTGGCCAGCATGGCGGAAGAGTTGTCGTCCCAGTCCCAATCCCTGCGGAAGGCGGTAGAATTCTTCATAATAAGCGATACGGGGGAGGCGGCGAAGCGCGTAAAGGATGAAGAGAAGGGGTTTACGGCTTCCCAGGGGCGGGGGCCTTCGGCTCAAACAGGGGGCCCGCGCCGACAACCGACGGAAGGCCCATCGCTTCGGGGGAAACCGGCGCCGAAGGAACCGGTTCGCCGGGAAACGCCGAAGGAGGGGCCCCACAACGGAGGGCCAGCCCAAGAAAAGAAGGCTCCACCGCCGACTACCCGGGCTATCATACCCGCGCCCCTGGCCGACGATGGGGACTTTGAGGAGTTTTAGGATTAAGTCCCCTCTAAAAACAGTTTTTAGAGGGGACTCAAGATTTCATGGTCAGGAGGGACGGGTCATAATCCGAAGGGGGAACCAGACCGAGCAGTTCGATGCACGTGGCCGCCCAGGAGCTTATGCCCAGCCCTTCTTTCAAAGACCCCTCCCGGGGTTCGGCCACGTACTCGCCCCGGTAGTCGGGATCGTAAATAACCGCGGGGACGGGGTTGAGGCTGTGGCTTGTCTTCGCCTTTGGAGACCCGTCGCTTTTATACACCACGGCGCCGGATTTTTTATCGTGCTCAAACATATCGTCCGAGTTGCCGTGGTCCGCCGTCAGGACCAGTATACCCCCGGCCTTTGCTACCACCTTAGCCAACCGGCCCAGCTGGATATCCATGGCTTCCATGCCGCAGACCACCGCCTGATACACCCCCGTATGGCCCACCATATCCCCGTTAGGGTAATTTAAGCGGATAAAATCGTATTTGCCGCTTTCTATGGCTTCCATCACGGCGTCCGTAATCTCCGCGCATTTCATCCAGGGCCGTTGTTCAAAGGGTAGGACGTCACTTTTTATTTCCACGTAGGTTTCCAATTTTTCGTCGAACTTGCCCGTCCGATTTCCGTTAAAGAAATACGTCACGTGGCCGTATTTTTGGGTTTCAGAAATAGCGAGGGTGCGAATTCCGCTGGCGGCGAGATATTCTCCCATGGTTCTATCGATGGCCGGAGGGCTGACCAAATAACGGGCTGGTACGTGGAGGTCCCCATCGTATTCCATCATGCCGGCGTAACAAACCTTGGGACGACGGACGCGGTCGAACTTATCAAAGGTATCCTGCTCAAAGGCCGCGCTTATTTCCAGTGCCCGGTCTCCACGGAAATTAAAATAGATCACCGAGTCCCCGTCGTTGATCGTACCGATTGGTTTTCCCTGTTCCGCGATGACAAATTCCTTAAGATCCTGATCGATAATCCCGGGAATTTCTTTCCGGTAGGTTTCCACCGCCTCCCTGGTGGTGGCGAACTGCCGACCCTTACCTAATACATGGGTGTGCCAACCCCGTTCCACCATACTCCAATCGGCCCCGTACCGATCCATGGTAATCCACATTCTTCCGCCCCCCGAGGCGATTCGGGCGTCGAAACTACCATCGTTGAGGCCCCTAAGGAAGGCTTCAAAGGGATCCACATACTCCAGGGCGCTGGTCTCTCCCACGTCTCGACCGTCAAAGAGCACGTGGACCCGTACTTTTTTAATACCCTCGCTTTTAGCGTGGGTAATGAGGGCCTTCAGGTGATCCATGTGGCTATGGACGTTGCCGTCGGAAAAGAGGCCGATAAGATGCAGGGTCCCCCCAGATTTCATCACCTGTTCTACCACTTCCTTCCAAGCCTTTCCTTGAAACAGGGCCCCCGTTTCGATGGACTTGGAGACCAGGGCCGCCCCTTGCTTGAATACCCGTCCGCACCCGATAGCGTTATGACCCACTTCGCTGTTTCCCATATCCTCGTCGGAGGGTAACCCTACGGCGGTTCCGTGGGCCTTCAGTTTTGTGTGGGGATTTTTTGCCGTAAGAGAATTAAGGGTATACATTTTAGAATCGGCCACCGCGTCGCCGTCCTTGTACTTTCCGTAACCGACACCGTCCATAATAACCAAAACGAGGGGTCCTTTCCGACCCTTCCACGCGGGATTTTTCTTTAGAGCTTCCACCATGGGGGACTCCTTTGTAAAAAAGTAATAGAAGCATTTTCAAAGCGCAAGGAGTTTTAAAAATGCTAACCGTAATATAATACTTCTCGTTTATAACCCTAAAAGCTTTCCATGGGAAGGGGGACGATGTTGGAAGTAAAAGGTTCCAGTCCGACGGGCTCTTAGATAAAACGAATATCCACCAGGGTGATATCGTCGGCCAGATGGGACTCGCCGATCCATTTATCGATTTCACCGCTTAGGACGGTAGGAATCTCCGAAATGGAAACTTTGTGGATATTCTGTAACAATTCGGTGACCCGATCGTCTCCGTAACGTTCCCCAAAGGGGTCGGTCATATCCGTAAGGCCATCGGAATAGGCCGAAAGGCGCAGTCCCTTTACAATCGGGATAACTTGAGGTGAGTCGTTGACCATTTTATCTTCCAAGCCCAGGGGCGGAAGGTTTGGACGGGCCAATTTACAGGAAACTTTTCGGTCTTCCTGGGGAATAAAGGCAAAAACGGGAGAAAAACCGCAATTGTGAATCTCCACCGTTTGGGTTTTAAAATCGATATAGAAGAGAACGGCGGTTACAAAAACGTCTCCTGGGTTGACTTCCCGAACCATGGCGTTAATGAGCCCTGTGGTAAGCCGAGGATCCCCCGAATAGGCAAAGAGCCGGAGGGACGCGAAGAAGGAACCCAGCGCGATGGTCGCCAGGGCCCCGGAAATATTTTTTCCCGCCACGTCGAAACAGGCTACCAGGTATCGATCTTCCCCAATTCTGGCGGCCTTGTAAAAATCTCCCCCTATTTCGTAGGCCATTCGGTTGTAAAAAGCTAGTCTGAACCGGCTATCCTCGGGTTGGGGTTTGTCTAAAATATATTTTTGTATCTCCGAAGCCCGACTCATGTCCTGGGAACGGAGTTCGTTCATGTATTCCAATAATTGCCGTAGGTTTACAATTCCCAAATAGCTCCGACGATGCTGGATTATATACCACTGGGGATCGTCGTTGTTCGATTCCTTAAGGCCCTGGGCGACAATTCTATCCACATAATCCGTGGCTTCTATGGTTTTTTTCGCGGGAATAATATACGCGTCCAGGTCCTTTTGCCAAAACCGCTTCCACGCCGAATCCATCAGTTCTTCAAGAACCTTTCGGGGAAGGACCCCTAAAACCGCCCCATCCCGTTCTATGGGGAGTACTTCCAGTTCAGGCCGTTCAGAAAGGGTTTGTAGCGCCCAAGCCGCGTCGGAGCCCGCGCTGAGGGGTTCGACACAATCGGCGATATACCCCACCTGAAGGGGCGTAAAAAGTCGTCCAATATCTCTGGCTTTTTTGGCCATCGGGCCCTCCGTTTACTACTTGAGTCTTTTTAAAACCACAGATCCTCACAAGTTTGTCTATTATACCAGATTTATAGGGGGTTAACAATTTTTTCTTTTAAAAATCTCCAAAAAAGTATATACTTTCAGGGGAAAGGGACCTTAGAGACCCCTATAAAAACTGATGTTTTTAGAATTGTCTCATCTTTTAAAAACAAAAATCTTTTTATGAAGCTCTGGATATGAAATTATTCGACCGTAGCCTTTGCGTAGCCTCAATTGGTGGGGGGGGGTAGACATTATTTTGTTTCATCGAGGAAGGAGGTTTTTTTGGCGTTTTTTGATGATCTTATAAAAAAAATGGGGAGCGCGTTTCGATCTTTATCAACCAAAGCCTCCGTGGTCATCCGATCCCTTAGGCAGGCTTCCAGCCCCTTGACGGATAGACTTTTAGCGGAGGCCCTTCGTCTGGCCGAAATTCCATCCCCTTCTAAAAATGAGGAACAACGGGTTGGTCATATTTTAGAGCGCCTTTCCTCTTTGGGACTGAACGGTTATGTGGATGAGGATGGAAACGTGCTAGCCCGTCTTTTTTGTCCCGAAGCCTCCGATCCCGCGCCCCTTTTGCTGTTTAGCGACCTGGGGACCCGGCGTTGGCACCCCGTACTCAGTTTAGGATCCGTGAACGCCGATTCAGCTCAGGGTGCCGGTTTGGCGGATTCTCTGGGGCCCGCGGCGCTCCTTTCGGTAGCCGAGTCGATCCTTTCGGGAACCCTGCTCTGCGGTAAAAATATTGTTTTACTTTTTGGCGCCCGATCCTTTGAGGATACGCAAAACGGGGTGTTTCAGAGGATCGGTGAAGATCCAAATCAAAGACCCTTTGCCGCTATAGGCATCCGGGGGTTTACGCTTGGGGCCCTCATGACAAAAACCCTGGGAACCTACCGGGTGGAGGTAAAAGTTAGGACCGATCTATCAGACCCTTCCACCGCCGAAGATTTTAGTCCGCCTTCGGCGGTAGACGTGGTGGTCGCGGTAGCCCAAAAATTGGCGGGGGTGGTTTGGGATAGTGAAAAAACCACCCATTGTCGAATTCGACGTATAGAGGCGGGGACTGGTTTTGGTCACGATCCCGTGGAAGGTGTTTTGGACCTGGAACTGGAATCCTCTAAGGATCAACTTTTGGAAATGGCGATGAAAGCCGCGGTGGCTACGGCTCAAACCACGGGGGAGGAATTAAAAGCGAAAACCGAGGTGTCCGTGGTGGGACACGTGCCCGTCGGGGATAGCAGAGAAAGCGAGGGTCTGCAAAACCTGGTAAGGGGTATCATGAAGGAGCAACGAATAAAGGTGGTTGACAAAACAGAGGCGGACAGCTCGGCCTTTCTTTCGACCCAGGGGATTCCCGCCCTGTCCATTGGTTTTGCCCAAGGACGGGAGGGCTTGGAAATGGATGAGGTGATTATCGAGTCGATCGAACGGGGGCGTAAATTGTTGTTCTCCATAGTTGAACGGCTTTCCTCGGGGAGTATCTAATGTCGGAACCGCAGAATTCCCTTTTAAATCGAACCTGGCACCATTCTCAATTTTCCGATTTGGGACGGCTTGTGGATCTTAAGGTGAAAAAGGGCCTGACCATATCCTTGGCCTTTCCTACCCTCAACGAAGAAGCGACCATCGGTAAGGAAATACTTATCATTCGTACGGAACTTATGGATCGGTACCCCCTTTTGGACGAGATCGTGGTTATCGATTCCTCGTCCCAGGATAATACCCGCCGCGTAGCCGAGCGGTTTGGCGCCAGGGTCTACGAATCGAAGGATATTCTTCCAAACCAAGGTACGTATAAAGGAAAGGGGGAAAACCTTTGGAAAAGTCTCTTTGCCCTTCGGGGGGATATTATTGTTTGGGTAGACGCGGATATTTCTAATATTGCGCCAAAATTTGTATACGCCCTGGTGGGGCCCCTCCTGGAAAACGATTCCGTCGGTTACGTTAAAGCCTTCTACGAACGGCCCATCCGGTCTAGCGGAGGAATTTCCATTTCCGGTGGAGGCCGGGTTACGGAAATCCTTGTTCGCCCCCTCTTTTCTCTTTTTTATCCCGAACTGGCCCGGCTGATTCAACCCCTTTCGGGAGAATACGCGGGAAGAAGGACCCTTTTGGAACAGCTTCCCTTTTCGGTGGGCTATGGGGTAGAACTGGGCCATCTGATGGATATTTATCATACCTTCGGAATCGAAGCCCTGGCGCAGGTCGATTTAGACGTGCGAATCCATCGTAACCAAAGTACCGAAGCCCTGGGCCGTATGGCCTACGGAATTATGAACACCTTTTTTGAAAGGGCTCGACGGTACGGGGACGCGGAAATAGTAAAGGCCCTAGGGAATCGGCATATCGCCCTTCGGGTTGAAGGGGATTCCCACTCCACGGTGGAAACGGAAATTTCCTCCTTCGAGCGTCAGCCCATGGTGGAGATCCCTGAATATCGACAAAAATTTGGGCCGGGGGCGACGAAACTCCCGGCTCCGTAGGCTCCCCCGGGCGGGCGCTTCGGTGTGTGGCTACCGATATTCCTCCCAGGCTTTAATTTCCAGGCCCTTCTCGGTTTTATACGCCAGGGCGTCGATAAATTGCCGGGCCACCTTAATGTTGGTAAAGAGGGGGATATCAAAATCCACCGCCAAGCGCCGGATAAGGTAATCGTTTCTTAATTCCGTTTGCCGGTTGTTTTTAGGGATATTGATTACCATATCAACCTGTTTCTTTTTGATCATCGTAGCGATGTTGGGTTCCTTGGATTCCAAGGGCCAATGGAGGGCCCGGGCGTGTACCCCGTGGGCTTCAAAAAACGTGGCGGTCCCCCGGGATCCGTACAATTCGTACCCCATGTCCACCAATTTTTTTGCCGAATCGAGGAAATCAACCTTGTCTTCGATGGGGCCTGTGGAAAGGAGTATCCTCTTTTTGGGGATCCGATACCCTACCGATAGGAGGGCCTTTAAAAACGCATCGTCCAGTTCCGATCCGATACAGCCAACTTCGCCGGTGGAAGCCATTTCCACCCCCGTAACCGGATCCGCGCCGTGAAGCCGGGAGAAGCTGAATTGGGCCGCCTTAACCCCCACCCACTCCAGGTCCAACGCAGAAGCGGGGGCCCGTTGTACGGGTTCGTCCAGCATAGCCTTCGTCGCCATTTCTATCATATTTACTCTGCTCACCTTGGAGCAGAAGGGGAAACTACGACTGGCCCGGAGGTTGCATTCGATTACCTGGACCCGATTCCGTTGGGCTAGGAACTGGATGTTAAAGGGTCCTGTAATATCCAAGGCTTGGGCGATATGGGCGGTAATTTTACGGACCTGTCGGATAGTTTCGATGTAGAGCCGCTGGGGCGGCAGTACCACCGTCGCGTCCCCCGAATGGACTCCCGCGTTTTCGATGTGTTCGGTAATGGCGTGGAACAGGAGTTCCCCCCGTTTAGCCACCGCGTCGATTTCAATTTCCTTGGAATTTTCAATGAATTTTGAGATTACCACCGGATGTTCCGCCGAGACGTCGGCGGCCAATTTTAAAAATTGTTCCAAACTTACATCGTCCCAAGCGACGTTCATCGCGGCCCCGGAGAGAACGTAGCTGGGACGGATAAGCACGGGGTAGCCTACCTGGGCGGCAAAGGCCTTAGCCGCAGACCCGTCGGTTAATTCTTTCCACTGGGGTTGTTCAATCCCCAGGGTATCCAACAGGGCGGAAAATTTATGCCTGTCCTCGGCCTTATCGATCGAAGCGGGGGTGGTTCCGTAGATCAGTGCCCCGGCGGAATAGAGTTGTAGGGCCAAATTGTTGGGAATTTGCCCCCCCATGGAGACTATCAGGCCGCCGGGTTGTTCCCGCTCGTAAATATCCAGTACCCGTTCAAGGGTCAGCTCCTCAAAGTACAGACGATCGCAGACGTCGTAATCCGTGGATACGGTTTCGGGATTGCAATTTACCATAATAGTGTAGCGCCCCACATTTCGGGCTGTTTGGACCGTGTTTACGCAACACCAATCGAACTCTACGCTGGAACCGATACGATAGGCCCCCGATCCAAGGACCATGACTCCCCCTTTCGCGGGGGCCGTATCGTCGGAACTTACACCGCTTTTGGATTCGGCGGCCCCGTAGGTCATGTACAGGTAATTCGTTTTTGCCGGATACTCGGCCCCCAGGGTATCGATTTGTTTTACCGCAGGACGTATACGGTACTCTTCCCGGAGCGATCGAATAGCCTCTTCCGATTGACCGACCAGTTCCCCGATCCGTTGATCGGAAAATCCAAGCCGTTTTGCCTGGGCCATACGTTCCCGTTCCGGAAGTTTGGGCCCGGCGGTTTTAAGCTGTTTCTCCATCTCCAAAATATTTTTAATTTTTCCTAAAAACCACCGGTCAATGTGGGTAATCCGATGGATCTTTTCTTCCGACCAACCTTCTTCCATGGCCCGATAGATGGCGAAAATGCGTCTGTCCGTGGGTTGGGCGAGGGCTCCTTTTAAATCTTTAAAATCGGTCCCCAAAAGTTTCCGATCCCCCGAAAGCCCCGGGGCTCCGATCCCGGTCATTCGAAGGGCCTTCTGCAGGGCCTCTTCGAAGGTCCTTCCGATGGACATAACTTCCCCAACGGATTTCATTTCCGACCCGATTTTGGGGTCCACGTGTTTAAACTTTCCCAAATCCCAACGGGGGACCTTGACCACGCAGTAATCCAAGGCGGGTTCAAAGCAAGCCTTGGTTACCCTGGTGATCCTATTTTCGATGTCCGCCAGAGAATACCCCAGGGCTATTTTGGCCGCCACAAAGGCCAGGGGATACCCCGTCGCTTTGGAGGCCAGGGCGGAACTCCGGGATAATCGGGCGTTAACCTCGATGATCCGGTAGTCCTCCGAGTGGGGATCCAGGGCGTATTGGATATTACACTCCCCCACAATATCCAGGTGACGGATCACATCCAGAGCAACCCGCCGGAGTTTATGGTACTCCGAATCCGTTAGGGTTTGGGACGGGGCTACCACGATGCTTTCACCCGTATGGATCCCCAGGGGATCAAAATTTTCCATATTGCAGACGGTTATACAGTTGTCAAACCGATCCCGGACTACCTCGTATTCAATTTCCTTCCACCCCCCAAGCCATTCTTCCACCAATACCTGGGGCGCGTGGGAAAAGGCCCGGTCACAACGGGATCGAAGTTCCTTTTCGTTCCGGCAAATACCCGAACCGGAGCCCCCCAACGCGTAGGCAACCCGGACCATCACGGGGTACCCTATGGTTTTCGCTGCCCCTAGGGCTTCTTCCGTATCCGTGGTGGCCACGCTCCGGGGCGATTTTGCTCCGATTTCCTCAAGCCGTTGGACAAAACGTTCCCGATCCTCCGTATCTTCGATCGTTTTAATCGCCGTCCCTAGCACCTGGACCCCGTACTTATAAAAGGTCCCGTCCTTCGCTAGCTCTACCCCACAGTTTAAGGCCGTTTGACCGCCGAAGGATAAAAAGACCCCGTCGGGCCGTTCTTTTTCGATAATCTGACGGACGTATTCCGGCGTGACGGGAAGAAAATAGGTAGCGTCCGCCATCCCTTCGCTGGTTTGAATGGTGGCGATATTAGGGTTGATCAACACCGACGCGATGCCCTCTTCCCGAAGGGCCTTAAGGGCCTGGGACCCGGAATAATCAAATTCCCCCGCCTGACCTATCTTTAGTCCCCCGGACCCTAGAACCAAAACCTTTTGGATTGAACTGGCCGGATTACTCCGTTGAATAGTATTCATAGGCTATCCCTCCCCACGGAATCCCTCGTTTCTCCCGCCGGCAGTTTTGGTCTTTCTCCCGGGGGGAAATCCCCGTACTCCCGTACTTGGTCAATAAATCGATCGATCAGGAACTCCGTATCCCGGGGGCCAGGACAGCCTTCGGGGTGGAATTGAACCGCCTGGAAGGGGTATTCCGTCGACCTAATGCCCTCCACGGTTCCATCGTTGGCGTTTATAAACCAACTTTCCCATCCCTGGGGAAGGGTATCCCGGCGAACCGCGTACCCATGGTTTTGGCTAGTGATGTAGCACCGTTGGGTTCCCACTTCCAAACAGGGTTGATTTTGACTTCTATGCCCATAGGGTAGTTTGTAGGTATCCGCCCCCGCGGCCAGGGCCATGATTTGGTTTCCCAGGCAAATTCCAAAAATGGGCTTTTCAAGGGCCATGGCTTTTCGAACCGTGGCGATGGTTTTTCCGCAGGCCTTGGGATCCCCCGGACCGTTGGAAAGAAAGATCCCGTCGTACTCTATCCCCGTAAGGTCGTGGTTCCAGGGCAGTCGTATGACCTCCACGTCCCGGGCGATAAGACAGCGGAGGATATTCGCCTTGGCCCCGCAGTCTATCAGGGCGATCCGGGGCGAGGGAGCTGGGGATTTCGATGGGTAGATTTTTACTTCCGGATTGGACACCTCCGATACCGGCTGGGCTATGTCCCCCGAATCAAAGGTCACTTCCTTGGTTCCTTCCACCAGAATTTTCCCCCGCATAACCCCCTGTTCCCGTAACCGCTCGGTCAGCGCCCGGGTATCGATACCGAAAATACCCGGAACGTTGTTTTTTTCTAACCATTGGGAAAGGCTGATGGTAGAGGAAAAATGGCTTGGTTCTTCACAAACTTCGGAGACCACAAAACCCGATACCTGGATTCGGGGAGATTCAAAGTGTCGCGGTATGGAGTGGGAATCGTAAAGCACATCCTTGGTTTGCGGATCCAAAGGAACCCCATAGTTCCCCATAAGGGGATAGGTGGCCACCAAAATTTGGCCCCGATAACTGGGATCGGTCAGGGATTGGGGGTACCCCACCATACCGGTAGTAAAAACCACCTCTCCCGCCTGAGAACGTTCTTTGCCAAAGGCCCAGCCGGAGTATTCAGACCCATCCTCTAAAACTAAGACCGCCGAAAGTCTACGCTTTTTCATGTTTTTCTCCCCGGATTTACAGTATCTAGTTGAAATATAAATTTCAAGGGATGTTGTCGAAAATTAGGAATGGAAATGGTAAATATTATGATAAATATCTATTTTTTATTGTAAAAAATACTAGAATATAGATGTTACTATTCCTAGTAACATTGTATAAAAGCGATTTTTAAACAAAAAAGGATTAGAAGAAAGGTCCGCTTGGCTATGGATCGGGAAAGAAGCTGTCCCGTAACTTCCTAAGTTACGGGACAGCCTCAATTTATTAGAGCGCTTTAATTGCCCGAGCGAGTTGGCGGCCCCTCTGTTCAAGCTCCGCTAGGTCTTCTTCCGAAGGCGCTCCGGCCCATTCTTTCGATTCGATGCTGGTCCATGAAAGGTCTCCGATGGCCCCTTCGTATTCCTTCTTCGCTCCACCAACCCAGCCCCAGGACCCAATCCTGAGTACCGTTTTGTGATGGACGTGTTTTCGTTTAAAAATATCGATGACGTACGCCATGGGGGGAAACATGGCGTATTCGTAGGTGGGCATGGCCAGGACGAGGCCCGCGCTTTTGTACGCGTCGGCCAATACGAAGGATACATTTTCGTTGGGAACCCGGTGGATGGAGTAGGGGACTCCCTCTGCCTCTATGCCCCGGATCACCGCGTCCAGTCCCCGTTTGGTATTCCCGTACATGGAACCCCAAACTATGGCGATTTCCTTTTCCGCAGGTCCGTTCATGTAATGAGCGTACCGCCCGTACCGATTAATGATGGTTGTGGGGTTTGTCCTCCACACGATGCCGTGGCTGGGGGCTATACACTTAACAGCCAGACCTTCCAATTTTTTTATCGCCCGTTCGACGAATACCGAAAAGGACGCCACGATATTGGCGTAGTATCGGAGGCCTTCTTTTTCAAAAATTCGGTGTTCCTCTTCGGTGAACTGGTCATCGAACACCCGGTCTCCCAATTTTCCAAAAACCCCAAAGGCGTCGCAAGAAAAGACCGTCCCCGATTGGGCGTCGTAGGTTATCATCGTCTCGGGCCAATGGACGTTCGGCGCTTCGATGAACTGGAGAACCCTACCGCCGCCCAAGTCCAGGGTATCGCCGCTTTTGACCGCCCGTAGTCCTTCGGTTAATTTATAAAAGGATTTAACCAGTTCAATCCCCTTAGGGGTGGCGATAATTTCTATATTCGGGTTAAGGGCCCGTAATTCCCGGAGCCATCCCGTATGGTCCGGTTCCAAATGGTTTAAAATGAGGTAATCCAAATCGGTGAAGCGGATACCCAATTGGGCCAATTCGCTTTCCAACTGCTTTGGGGCCCCGGTCCAATCCCGAACTAAATCGATAAGAACAATTTTTTCTCCCCGGACTATATAGGAGTTCAACGAAACCCCGTTTGGGATGGGCCAAATTCCCTCAAAAAGGTCCTCCGTTTCAATATCCGCGTGTAAACAATAAACCGAATCGGAAATAGAAAATGCCTTCATATACTCCTCGCTTTTCGACTAGTCGGTCCATTCTAAAAACACCAATTATTAAAATGGTTCCGTTAATATCTTTATCTAACTATACCCCAATAGCCGATAAATTGAAAGAAGTCGTCCTGTTAGGTATACTGGGTTAGGGAGTTTCCATGGGTCACGGAGATAGAACAGGGGATAGTACAATCGATCAACTCAACCAAGGGGCCTGGGAGATAGCCCTCTCTAACCCTGCGGGGGCCAAAGAAATGATCCTCCGTCTCCTTGATCTTGCCGAACGCTCGGGGGACGATAAAAGAAAAGCCCAGGGACTCCTTAACCTAGCCTGGTGTGAATTTTACCTATCCCACCTGGACGCGGCGGAAAAAGCGGCTTCCCAGGCGGCGGAATATTTTGACCGGTTTAACGATCTGGTGGGACTTTCCATGGTTTTTCTTAATTTAGGGGCCGTGGAAAAAGAACGGGGTGAACTGGACAAGGCCTTGGATAGGACCATGAAGGCGGTAGAACTGTCCCAAGCGGTGGGACGAAAGGATAGGGAAGCGGCGGCCCTGAACAACGTGGGCGAAGTGTTGATGGAATCGGGGGAGATCCAGGAGGCTCTGAACTATTTTATGCAAGCCGTTTCCGCCATGAGGGAGATTAGGGAAGGGGATTTAGACTTTTTTAAGCCCATAGAGCTGGAGTCCAATCTTTTTGCTAATATTGGTCAGGCTTTTATTCAAATTGGGGAGGATAAAAACGCCCAGGGGTACCTGGAATTGGCCCGGGGAGCGGCGGAAGCGGCGGGAGACGTGGGAGCGGAAATCCGTTCCCTCAAGGGTCTAGCGATTTCCGCCCGACGGGAGGGCCGCCGAGACACGGCTCGGGAACTCCTAAGCCAAGCCCTCTCCCGATCCACCCAGGCGTCCCAGGTAGTCTATTCTGTGGAAATTCAGATCGAAATGGCGATTTTTCAAATCGAAGAAAATTCCTATCCCAGGGCGATCGAACTGCTGAATACGGCCATGGGGGTGTGCGAACGGGAGGGCCTTAAAAGAAAACTGGCCGAGTGTTACCGCTATCGTTCCCTCGCCTTCGAGGCTTCCCATCAATTCTCCGAAGCCCTGTTGGACTTTAAACAATTCCACGAAGTAATGGACTCGATTTCCGTTGACCTCATAGCCCGAAGCAAAAAACAAGCGGAAATTCGCTTTGATCTGGAAAAGGCAAAACAGGAAGCGGAAATCTACCGGCTGAGGAACGTGGAACTCAAGGAACGGCAGAACGAGTTAGAGCGGACCAACGCCCGCCTCCAGGCGGTTATGGAAATAGGCCAGGTAATTACGGCCTCCTTGGATCTGGAAACCGTGGCCCAGCGGATCCACGAAAGCATTTCCCAGTTGATGGATACCACGGGGTTTACCCTGGTGGTTTACCATGAATCCAAAAAGGACTTGGAATTTACCCTCTTTATTCAAGGGGGCCAGCGGATAGAAACCCTTCATATCCCCGCCGACAGCGACGAAAGCTTTGCCGCCTACGTCATCCGGCATAACAAGCCGATCCGATTGAATAACGTGGATCAGGAATATAAGGACTATATTAGATCCCGATCCCTAGCCTTTGGAATCGAGACCCCGTCGCTCATCTACGTACCCCTTTCCCTGGCGGGGCGTATCGTGGGAGCCCTGGGCGTTCAAAGCGTCCAGCGGGGTGCCTATACGGACGAGGATGTTCAACTGCTTATGTCCTTGGGTTCCTTCATCGCTGTGGCCATAGAAAATAGCCGAACCCATTCTGAACTGGTACGGCTAAACGAGGAATTAAAGTCCGAAAAGGATTCCCTGGAAAAATTAGCCCGAAAGGTATCCCGGATTGCCAACCACGATGGCCTTACGGGGTTACCAAATCGACTTTTGCTGGGAGAACTACTGGAAAAGGCCCTCCATCGGGCTAAACGGCTTTCTACATTGCTGGCGGTGCTCTTTATGGATTTGGACGATTTTAAACCCATCAACGATCGCTTTGGCCATCACGCGGGGGATCAAGCGCTGATTGAAGTTTCACGTCGGCTAAAATCGGCTCTTCGGGAGTCGGACGTGGTTGCCCGGGTTGGGGGGGATGAGTTTGTGGCCTTTACCCAGGACCTGGACGATCGGGATTCCGCCCGGGTGGTGGCGGAAAAATTGGAAGAGGCCCTTAAAACCCCTATCCTAGTGAATGGGGTTCCCTGTAGCGTGGGGGTTTCCATCGGAATCGCCCTATACCCCGGGGATGGAAAAACCGCCGACGATCTGCTTCGGAAGGCCGATGAGTCCATGTACCGGATAAAACGGACAGGAAAAAACGGATTTATCTTTTTTGAAGATATAGACAATTCTAAAAACATCAGGTTGTAGAGGGTGCTCAAGATGTAGAGGCCCAATAAAAAGGTCCAGGGCTAAAGAACCCTGGACCTCTATAAAGACGTCCTTTCTGACCAAGGGCTTGGGTTAACGAGACAGAACCGATACCACCCTTTCTAGGACCTTTTTCCGGTCCAGGGGCTTGACAATGTAGCTTTTCGCGCCCAAAAGGAGGGATTTTTTTACCACATCCTCCTTTCCTAGGGCGCTTACCATAATCACCGTCGCGTTTTTATCAAATTCTAAAATTTTTTCCAACGCGCTCACCCCATCCATGACGGGCATGGTGATATCCATGGTAACCAAATCCACGTTAGGAAACAATTCCTTGTATTTTTCTACTCCCTGGAGGCCGTCTCCGGCGGTTCCGGCGACTTCGAAGCCCTCGGAAGAGAGAATTTGACCCAGTTGTTTAGCGATGAACATGGAGTCATCAATAATAAGCACACGATAGGACGTTCCATCGGGTTTTTTCCCGTCGGGCGCCTTCTCGTTGATACTAGGCATATCGCTTTTGGCAATCATGCGGTATCCTCCTATGAACCGTTATAAACTAAGAAGAGGGATAATTCAAGTCGAAAAAATGATGAGGCCATTCTAAAAACATCAATCTTTTGAATGGTTCCGCTGAAATCGCAATTGAGGCGGTCTGATAACTCTGTTAGTTATCAGACCGCCCTTAACGACAAATATACCAGGCGCTTTGGGGGCCCACGGATACCACCTCTATTTCAGAAAATACCTCGGCTAACTCTTGGCGGACCGTTTTTATAAAGTTAAAATAGTCGCCCCCCTCTAGGTATTCGATGATACTCGTCAGAATTCTACGATGTTCCGAATAATCGTGAAACAGGACCCTGTCCCGGGATATTCTTTTAGCTTCCTGGAAGAGGATCCTTCGATCGGGACGCCGTAACCCATGGGCAACGTAGGCCGCGGTGACCAAATCGTAGGAGTTATCCGGAATTTCAAGCCCCCTAAGGACGTCAGAAACGGAACAACGGAGGCCCGATTTACCCGCCTGGGCGACCATGGCGTGGGCCCCGTCTATACCCTCGGCGTCCCAGCCCTCAGCACGCAGGGCGGCGGTAAAGGCTCCGGTGCCGCACCCCAAATCCAGGGCCCGTTTACCCTCCGGATTCCCTAAGTAAGACCGTCCTAGGTCAAAACAACGGGCGTAGGACCGAATTTGACCGTTGAAAAACCATCTGTACGGCGCGGCGATCCGATTGAAAAGTTCTATATGCTTTTGCCGGTGATCCATGGTTTGAATATACCCAGAGTAGTGATTTTATCCAAATACTATGGTAGTTTCATCCCTATGACCTCACCCTTTGTTTTAGCACCCATGGCCGAATTGAGTCACCGACCCCTACGGGAGGTGTTGGAACGCTTTGGCGGCTGTGATGAGTATTTTACCGAAATGATCAGCGCTCCCGCGCTCTTAGCGGGGGGACCTTGGGAACGGTTTTATCTTTCCGCAGAACCCAGGCCCGAAAAGGTGGTTTACCAGCTGGTGGGGGGAGAGGAGGATGCCCTGGTCGAGGCGGCCCGAATAGTGGACGAACGGATCTGTTTAGGGATCGATATCAACATGGGTTGTCCCGCACCGGAAATTATTCGGCAGAACGCGGGGGTCCGCTGGATGGCCGATACAGATCGGGCTCGTCGGGTAGTGGCTCGGCTTCGATCGGTGGTTCGGCACCGGTTAAGCGTGAAAATCCGGTTGGGGTACGATGAAAATCCGGAATATTTAGTGAATTTTTGCACCGCCCTACAAAATGAAGGGCTGGACAGGATCACCCTTCACCCCCGTACGGCTTCGGAAAAACTACGACGCCGCAGTCGTTGGGAATACGTGGACCTGTTGAGCTCGGCTTTAACCATCCCCGTGGTAGGTAACGGGGACGTGGATACGGCGGAGGCTCTTATTCGCCGTTCGCTTGCTACCCCTGGTGGGGTTATGGTCGGCCGAGGGGCCGTCCGACGCCCCTGGATTTTCGCTCAGGCAAGGGGCGCCGAAGGGCCAACGGTAGATATCCTGGAAATAACCGAGCTATTTCTAGATTCCCTGGAATTACATCAACCGCCGGAATTCTACCGGAGCCGTTCCCAACGATTTTTCTTTTATTTTTTTGACAACCTTACCTGGGCCCACCATATAAAAACCCTGGTGGCCCGACAAGAAAAACTGGCCGACCAGGGGAAGGTCCTAAGGACCTATTTGGACGAACATCCGGAGGATCGATACCCTACGCTAAAGCCATAGCGGCTTTGAAGTTAGATACCACCTGCTCCACCGCGGGTCTGGCGTCCACGTCGATCAACAAGCCCTGGGCCCGGTAGTATTCGATCAACGGGGCTGTCTGGGCCCGGTACACCTCGAGCCGTTTTAGGACCGCCTCTTCCTTATCGTCTTCCCGGGTGTAGAGTTCCCCCCCGCACAGGTCGCAGATACCCTCTTTTTTGGGTTTTTGAAAGATTACGTGGTAATTGGCCCCGCAATTTCTACAAACCCGACGACCCGAAAGACGTTCAACTACCGCCGAGTCGGGGATATCGAAGTTAACTACCCGATCCACCGTGGAAAAAGAAGCTAACGCTTCAGCCTGGGGTATGGTGCGGGGAAAACCATCCAGGATGTAGCCCCCCTTGGTATCCTGCTGGGCTAATCGTTCCCGAACCAGGGCTATGGTGGTATCGTCGTCCACCAGTTTACCCGCGTCGATGATGCTTTTAACCGTAAGCCCCAACGGGCTTTTAGCGGCGATGGCGGCTCGGAAAATAGCCCCCGTGGAAATATGGGGGATCCGAAGCATTTCCATCGCCTTGGCGGCTAAGGTTCCCTTTCCGGCCCCCGGGGGGCCGAGAAATATAAGTTTCATACGGCTACTCCTGTAGCTCCGATTGTACCAAAATAAGGCCCAAAGGAACAGGGCTTACATTGAAAAAGTCAAGGGCTCGGAAAAAAAACCCAACATCGAAGAGGCCGATCAGCTACACCCAGTAGTGCTTCCGCAGGTGTCGCATTTTAGACAGACCCCATTTCGAACCAGGGTAAAGAATCCGCACACCGGACAGGGATCTCCTTCGTAACCCTTGACTCGAGCTTGGGCGATTTTTACCGCCTGATCCTTTTCGGCCTTATTTTTTATTTCCCGGCCTACATCGACCAAAGCCACCGCTTCGTCCTGTACCTCCGGTTCCTTATTTTCTTGCAAGGGCTTTTCCGCCCTAATTCCCCCTATACGAATGGGATTTTTGGCGGTTAGGGCTTCCGCGTTGGTGCCCGTAGCCAAAAGGTCTTCCGGTTTTACCTGGGCCAAATCGTTGCGTTTTAGGTAACTGATGGCCAGGTCACGGAAAATATAGTCGATTACGCTGGTGGCCATTTTCACGTACTCGTGTCCTTGGACCATTCCGTTGGGTTCAAACCGGCTAAAGGTAAAGGCGTCCACGTATTCTTCCAGGGGAACCCCGTATTGCAGGCCCAGGGAGACGGCAATGGCGAAACTGTTAAGGAGGCTTCGGAACGCGGCCCCCTCCTTATGCATATCCAAAAATATCTCCCCCAACTTTCCGTCCTCGTATTCGCCGGTTCGTAAGAAAATTGAATGGCCTCCAATTTTAGCCTTTTGGGTATACCCGGAACGTCGGTTCGGCAGAGAGCGCCGGATACCCCGTAATGCCTGGCTCGTTGGCTTTACCGGTTCCACAGCCCTATCCGGGGTGCCGGTTCCCCCCGGGGACCTCGGCTCTGGGGGTTCATCGTCCCGTAGTTCGTCCAAATTTTTCTGCAAATTCATAATCGTATCCGCCAGGGGATCGGTTCCCGGAGCAAAGGAGGAGAGGGGCTGGGAAAGCTTAGAACCATCCCGGTATAGGGCCACCGCTTTGATGGCACTTCTCCAGGCGAGCATATACGCGCCCTTAACGTCTTCGTAGGTGGAAAGGTTGGGCATATTGATGGTCTTGGAAATTGCGCCGGAAATAAAGGGCTGTACCGCCGCGACCATGCCGATATGGGCGGTCCAAGGGATCGATCGTTTCCCATTTTTTCCCGAAGGCGTGGCGGTATCGAAGACCGCCAGGTGTTCAGAGCGGAGCTCCGGCGCCCCTTCCACCCCCATGGTTCCACAGGCGTATACCTCCGCTTCTTCGATTTCTTGGGTACTAAAGCCCAAATGCCGCAAAAGGCTGAACCCCGGTAGGGCCCAGGTGGATTCGGGAATCTTAAGGGTCTTTTCTATAAAATCGGCGCCGATTATCCAGGGGCTGAAGACCGCCTCCAGGGAATAGGCGCTTTGAACAGCCGTTTCGACGGCCTGGATGGCCGCTTCGGTAAAGCCCTTGGCCCGGAGGCTGTCCAGGGATATCCCCGGGGCTCCTTCCAGGGTCTTGTGCCCCAGTGCGTAGGCTATAATAGATTGAATCTGGTTCTCCGAGTACCCCAGGGTCTTGAGGGCCGGGGGTACCGATTGATTTATGATCTTAAAATAACCGCCTCCGGCGAGTTTTTTAAATTTGACCAGCGCAAAGTCCGGCTCTACCCCCGTGGTGTCACAATCCATAAGGAGGCCAATGGTCCCCGTTGGGGCGATGGCGGTAACCTGGGCGTTTCGGAAGCCGTGGGCGGTACCCAGTTCGATCACCTCATCCCAGCATTCTCGGGCGGCCTTTAAAAGATTTTCGGGACAGTGTCGGGGGTCAATACCCGGAGGGACGGTATGAACTTCCTCGTATTCCGATGGTTGGGCGTTGTACGCCGCCCGACGATGGTTCCGCATGACCCGAAGCATGGCTTCCCGGTTTTCCGAGAACCGGGCAAAGGGACCCAGGGCCGAGGCCATACGGGCCGATTGGGCGTAGGCTTCCCCGGAAAGAAGGGCCGATAGGGCGGCCGCTACGGCGCGACCTTGGGGCGAGTCGTAGGCCAATCCCATGACCATCAAAAGACTGCCCACGTTGGCGAATCCCAAACCCAGGGTTCTGTATTCGTAGGATAATTGGGCAATCCGGGGGGCGGGGAACTGGGCCATGACCACGGAAATTTCTAGAATAACCGTCCAAATTCGAATCGCGTGCCGGTAGGCCTGCACGTTGAAGGTAAGGGTGGTAGGATCGTACAGGGGAAGCAGATTGATGGAGGCCAGGTTGCAGGCCGTATCGTCCAAAAACATATACTCTGAACAGGGGTTCGATGCCCGGATTTCGCCCCCCGCAGGGCAGGTGTGCCAGTCGTTGATAGTCGTGTGGAATTGCAGTCCCGGGTCGGCGCACTGCCAGGCCGATCGGGCTACCTTATCCCATAGCTCCCGGGCTTTTACCGTTTTTACAACCCTATTTTCTATCCTTCCTTGAAGATTCCAGTCTTCATCTTCCAAAACAGCCTTCATAAAATCGTCGGTAACCCGAAGACTATTATTGGAGGATTGTCCCGAGACGGTATTGTACGCCTCATCGTCCCAGGCGGTGGTAAATACGGAGGTATCCACCTGGGTATCCCCCTGTTCCAGCCGACGGAGCAGTTGGTACACGTAGGTGGCGGGAATTTGATCCCTCAGGGCCCCCCGAAGGGCGGAAGCCAATTCGTGGTTCCGATTGACGTTAAACCTATCCTCATCGGGTCCCCGGAACGATGAAAGGGCCCGTTTGATGGTGTCCAAATGTTTTTTGACGATGGAGGAACCGGTGGCCATGGAGGCGACCTTATGTTCCTCCTCGGCCTTCCAATCGATATACTTTTCCACGTCCGGATGATCGGCGTCCAGGGTTACCATTTTGGCCGCCCGGCGGGTGGTTCCCCCCGATTTAATCGCCGAAGCGGATCGATCCCCGATCTTTAAAAATGAAAGAAGTCCCGAAGAAACTCCCCCTCCGGAAAGCCGTTCGTTGATTCCCCGGATTTTGGAAAAGTTGGACCCCGTACCGGACCCGTATTTGAACAACCGAGCCTCCCGGGTAACCAGATCCATGATGCCCCCCTCGTTAACCAGGTCGTCCTCCACCGAAAGGATAAAACAAGCGTGGGGCTGGGGACGCTTGTAGGCGCTGTCGGATTTTTTAAGTTTCCCTTCCTTGGGGTCCCAGTAATAATGACCCTGCGCCGGTCCATCGATACCGTACACGCTATAGAGACCGGTGTTGAACCATTGGGGGCTGTTCGGCGCGGCAATCTGATGGGCTAGCATGTAGCAGGTTTCGTCGTAAAAGGCCTTGGCATCCCCGTCGGTATCAAAATAGTCGTTCTTTTTTCCCCAATCCATCCACGTGTAGGCTAAACGATGAAAAACTTGCCGGGCATCGTGTTCTCCCCCATCTTGGGGTACGGTGAAAACTTGACCCGTTGCGGGCACCCATTTTTTCCAATCCAGGGCCCTGTGGGTGGGAACGCCCGCCTTTCTAAAATATTTCTGAGCCATGATATCCGTGGCGATTTGACTCCAAAAGGACGGGACGATAACCGTTTCCTCAGAAAAGATCAATTTTCCATCGGGGTTACGGATTTCGCTTTTTCTTTTTTCCCAGGTTATGTCCCCGTAGGGACCTTCGGCCACGGTGGTAAATAAACGTTCTATTTTCATACAACCCATCCTTTTTATGAAACCCTACACAAAATAGGAGAAGAAATCTCTATATGTAGTGTCTAGATTGGTAGAATATACACCATAGGGAGCGGTATTGTAAAGTCTATTTTTACTGTTGCCCTAAGGGATAACTTGGGATAGTATTAACGGTAGAGAATGAAGGCTAAAAAGTGTATCGAGGAGCTGTAGGTGCGTATCGCGTTGGTTCATTATCATCTGCTCCGGGGTGGAGTTACTTCGGTGGTTCGTCATCAGGCTCGAGCTCTGATCGACGGGGGAGACGAGGTCCTGGTAATCGCGGGGGAAGCCCCGCAGGAGAAATTTGAATTTCCCCTGGCGATTGTGGAAAACCTAAAGTACGACCAGGCTCGAACGAAGGGCGAACAGACGGAGGCGAAGGAACGGGCCCTCATGGCCGAAGATCTAGCCCAATCAATTTGGTCCGCCATGGAGGAGCATTGGGGGCACAGTGCCGACGTGGTTCATGTACACAATCCCCTAATCCGTAAAAATCGTCTTTTATTACCGGCGATTCATCTGCTTCAACAACGGGGGCTCCGCTTCCTTTTACAAAACCACGATTTTGCGGAGGATTACCGGCCCGATGTCTACGTGGAGGAGGACCATTACCCGGATAATTGTCACTACGGAGCCATAAACAGCAGGGATTATTCGTTTCTGCACCGTTCCGGTTTGGAAACCCTGGGACTTCATCTTTTACCCAACGAAGTAGAACGGTTAAGGGCCACGGAAGGCCTGAATCGAACCCGATACGTGTATCCCGTCCGGGGAATTCGTCGAAAAAACATCGGAGAGGCCCTCCTTCTATCCCTTTTTATTCCCCCCGGAAGAACGGTGGCTATCACCCTTCCTCCGACATCCCCTCGGGATCAAAAAACCTACCAATATTGGAAGGATATCGCCATCGAAATGTCCTTACCGGTGGAATTTGACCTGGGCCTTTCTTCTTCTTTGAGCGACGTGCTGGGTACGGCCCTCTGCGTGATTACGACCTCCGTAAAGGAAGGCTTTGGTTTTTCGTTTTTGGAACCCTGGACCGCTGGACTTTCGGTAATTGGTCGTCGGATCGATTATGTTTGCCAGGACTTTGAACGTTCGGGTATAGGATTTGACTCCCTCTATTCGACCTTGGACATCCCTATGGATTATTTACCCCCCCCTACTTTAAAAAAAAAGATGGAGACCGCGTTGCTCCATTCCTTTTCCGCCTTTGGGTTGACCATGCCATCCTACGATTTAAAAATGCTTTCCGACGATCTCTTTTCCCGGGATGTCTTTGACTTTGGGAGACTGGACGAGGAACTGCAGACCGATATTCTCCAAACGATCGCCTCCAACGATACGGCCCGACAGGATATCCTGGACGCTAATCCCTTTTTAGCCAACCTGGCTTCGTGGGCTCCCGATGAAAGCAGGATTGAAACCAACCGTGAACGGATACTCCGGGAGTACAGCCGCGAGACTACCCTGGCGACGCTAAAGGGGGCCTATCATTCGGTGATCGAGTATCCCGTGACCCACAGGCTTTCTAAATCTATCCTTTTGGAACTTTTTTTGGATCCCCTCAAACTTTCTTTGGTTGGAATGGGGTATGAATAGGGTTTCTTTGGAAAACCTAATCGGGATTATTCAAAGGACACCCCGGTTACAGGGCCCCCAAGAACCACCACCGTTACCGCAAGGGTTTGCGGAACTGCTTTTTCCTGGGGCTTTGGAACCCCTGTCGGGAATTCGGGGGGTCTTTTTTGATATTTACGGAACCCTTTTGACCTCCGCGGCTGGAGAAATCGGGGTGGACCTTCCGTCCTCCCAGCAAACCTTGGACGCCCTGGCTTTAGATGTGGGCACCCATTGTACGGGTCCGGACCTGGAACATTATTTCCGGACCGCGGTCCTGAACGAACATCTACGCCAGTATCCCCATACACCCTATCCGGAGGTCCGCTCCGAAACGCTGTGGGCCGCGTTTCCTGAAAAAAAAGGTTCCGTGGATCCCTGGGAATTGGCCCTCCGTTACGAATTGGCGGTTAATCCCTGTGCTCCCATGCCCCAGGCGGCGGAAACCCTGGAAATTTTGCGGGGCCAAGGTCTGATTCAGGGGCTGATTTCTAACGCCCAATTTTATACGCCCCTGATGCTGGCCCTTTTTTTCGGCTTTCCTCTCCCCGTATTTTCAGATTCCATGGATATCCAAGATTCCCTGGGCCCCTTTGATCGGGATCTGCAGGTTTATTCCTACCAGGTTGGGCAGAGTAAACCATCGCCCCTGTTATTTCAGGTTGCCGAAACAGCCTTGAATCGCCGAGGTTTAAAGCCGGAAGAGACGATTTTTGTGGGAAACGATATGTTAAACGATATTTTTGGGGCCTCCCAACGGGGATTCAAAACGGTTCTCTTCGCGGGGGACGGTAGATCCCTGCGTTTACGGGAAGATAATCGTCTCTGTAGGGGCCTGCGTCCTACCGCGGTCATACGAAACTTGGGAGCTTTACCCGAACTCTTAGGGCTTTCCACGGAAGTTCCCCCGGGAAAAGGACGGTCGTAGATGGAAAAGTCGGACCTGCTTTCCTTTTCCGTTTCTACCCTCTGTCGGGGTGTGGACGTGGTTGAATTGGACCGGCTTCTCTGTACCGTAAATTGCCGGGTAGAATCCTACCCCAGGGGAACCCTCGTTCTTTTGGCGGGCAGTCGGTACGATGAACTGCGCCTTATACTAGAAGGCACGGTGAGCGCGGAGATGAACCATCCTAGTGGAAAATCGGTGGTGATTGAAACGATTCAAGCCCCGGATCCCATTGCTCCGGCCATCCTGTTTGCGCCCCGAAGGGCCCTCCCGGTCACCGTAACCGCGAATACGGATTGTCGCCTCCTGGTCCTTCCCTTAGAAACTATTTTAGACCTTTGTCAACGGAACCGCCGCTTTTTGATAAACCTGCTTTCGGAGATTGGGGAAAAGCTTTCCCTTTTTGCTGAAAAGTTTAAATTGCTGGAATTTTCTAGCCTCCGTGCCCGAATCGCCGCGTATTTGCACGGCCGTTTGGAAAACGATCGGTATACCTTGCCGGTTTCCAAGGAAAAATTGGCCGAATTTTTGTCCACCACCCGACCAAGCCTGTCCCGGGAACTTTCGGCCATGGCACAGGATGGTATTATTCACGTGGAGGGTCGAACCATTCGGGTGATAGACCAGGGGCGTTTTAAGGGGTTGTTGAATTCGCTGTAATGGTGAAATTTTTTTGGAGCGGCGTTCCGTGTTAGTCCAAGAGTAGGGGAGAAGGATGATGATATCCAAGGAGTTGATTGATCTTTTGGTCCAGGTGATAACCTCTTGGCAGGTTATTTTTATTACGGTGGTCCTGATCTTCTATTTCTTTCTGGTGTTCTACGTGGCCCGTTTATACCGAAAACCCCGAACCCCTTCCCTGTTTTCCACCCCCCGGCCCCCGGCGAAAAAAAGGGCCCCCAAAACGGAATCCACGGAACCGGAAATTGTGGATTGATACGGCTTAGGCCTCCGGGGGACTGGATTGATCCAGAGTACCATTCGTCGGGCTTCGCTGGATCTTTATGGTTTGCCGTTTCCCTTGTTCCCTGGGGGAAGCGTCGATGTGGGACCCGTGGTCAGGTGGCCCTTCCAAAAAAAGCCCCCTTTGGTTTTTAGCGCCCTTCGTTGGAGTAGCAGTTTAAGGGCCTCCCGGACGTTATCCTCGGTCCATCGGCATAGCGGATCCTCCGCCATAATCTGAGCCGCCTCGTGGAGGGTGTACCGTCGGCGGTTCGCCCGAAAAAACCTCAAAATTGAGGGGACTTCCCGTTCTTCTGCCCTAGCTTTTCCTCGGCACACGTCGCAAGCCACGGGACCGGGGGGACAATACCCATCTTCTACCCCTAAAAGTTCAAGCAGTTGGTGCCTCCGGCATTGGGAAACATCCCTGCCGTACGAAAGAAGGGCCCCGAGGCGGGACCGTTCGGCCTCCGAAGTAAGCCGTTCTAGGGCTCGACGATCCTCGGGGCCCCAGAGGAGGATCGCCTCCGCCGCCTCTCCGTCTCTGCCCGCCCGGCCCGATTCTTGAAGGTACGCCTCCACCGAGGGCGGACAGTCCCGGTGAATGACCGTCCGGATATTCGGTTTATCGACCCCCAGGCCGTAGGCACAGGTGGCCACCAAAACCCCATCGGTACTTTGAAAAAACCAGGCCTCCACGGCTTTTTTCTCGTTCCGCTCCAGGCCGGCGTGGTAGAATTTACACTCTGTCCCCGGCAGTTCTACCCGAAGGTACCGGGCCAATTGAACGGTCCTGCTCCGGGAACCGCAGAATACGATCGCCGGTTTTGGGTGGTCCCGTAACAGATCCCGGACAGTCAGGTCGGGTAGCAGGGTGCCCAGGGCCGTATAGTCGATGTTGGGACGGTCCGGATTTCCAATAATCGTGTGGGCCCCCGGGGGGCCAAAAATATAGGACCGAATTTTTTCCAAAACCTCGTTTGAGGCGGTAGCGGTAAACGCCGTCACCAGGGGAGCCTGGGACGCTTCTATGATTTCCCCAAGCCTAAGATACGCGGGTCTAAAACTTTCGCCCCATTCGCTGACGCAGTGGGCTTCGTCTACCACCACGTGGGCTATTTTCAGGTCCCCTAGTCTGCGGATCATCGATTCGGTCAACAGGACCTCCGGGTTGGCTATTATAAACTTTCCATCCCCCCGGTCTAAGCGGTTCCAGATTTTTTCCCGTTCTTCCCCCGTTTGGCCCCCCCGAAGCAGGAGGGGATCCCACCCCCTTTCCGAAAGCCGACGATTTTGATCCGCCTGGAGGGATAGGATGGGAAAAATGACCAGAGTGGGGCGTTGTAATAGAAGCGCGGGAAGTTGAAAACAAAGGGACTTTCCCGCTCCCGTGGGAAGAATAACGATCTGCCGTCCCAGGCTTTCCCAGTCGTCATCCTCCGCCCTTACGTCGGACTTCGGTGGGCTATCACCCCCTGGACTTACCGAAGGGGGCTCTTCCAAAGGGACCAGGTCTGGGGGCCATTCTAGGGAAAGCTTCGCACGGCGGGCCCCGTCCAGAATGTGGGCCACCACGAGCCTCTGGTAGGGGTACAGGTACGAAACCCCGAGTAAGCGTTGGGCCGCCAAAACCACCGGATCGGACCGTAGGGTCGGTTCTTCGTGTTCATGTTCCATCGTACCCTGTATACGGCGTAGGATGGTCAAAAAACTTTAAAAATGGGTTTGGGTTTTTAAAACCCCACCAAGGATGGGGATTTTCTTTAGGTCTTCCTTAGATTCTGCTCCCCCGCAGAACGAACGGCCCGCTCGATACCCTCGTAGCCCGTACAGCGGCAGATATTGGATTGTAGCCAATCTTTCATGGTCTGTTCGTCCGGTTTGGGGTGGGCCTGCAGAAGGGCATGGCTGTTTACGATAAACCCGGGGGTACAAAAGCCGCATTGAAATCCCTGTTGTTCCACAAAGGCCCTCTGTATGGCCGTATCCCGGAGGCCTTCTACGGTGGTGATTTTTTGTCCCTCCGTACTGACCGTAAGGATCATGCAGGATTTGACGGGATTACCATCCAAGAGAACCGTGCAGGCCCCGCAGTCTCCGTTTTCACAGCCAATCTTTGCGCCCGTCAGCCCCAGTTGATCCCGCAGGGTGTGCAGAAGGGTATCCGCCGGTCGGACGTTTACCTGGTACTCTTGGCCATTGACGTTTATAAACAGGGAAACCATGCCGTCGTAGGTTTTCATCGTGTATGCTCCGTGGTTTTGGTAGAAGCCGTGGTTTGAAGGGCCTCCAGCCCCTCTTGGAGGGCCTGTTTGAACAGGAAGGTGCGGTACTCGGCGCTGGCCCGCTTATCTTCTACGATTTCAGCGGAAGCCGCCTTTACAATAGCAGTAAACGTCTCGGGACTGAGGATGCGGGGGGAGAGAGAAGACGTAGCCTGGGAAAGCTGGTCATTCAGAAGCCCTTCTATTTCCATGCTCCGCAGGGGATACCCAAAGGCTCCCGTGGTGGCAAGCCGAAGAGCGGAACCCCGTTGTACTAGACAGAGGGTGACGATGGGATAGTCCACCGATGAACCCAAACGGGTTTTTCGAACGTACCCGTGGGGCCCCTTCGTCGAGGCCTTGGGAACTCGGACATCCACCAGGATTTCCCCCATTTTAATCCTGAACCGCTTGTCAAAAACCTCTTCCAACGGCAGTTCCCGTAACCCCTGGGCTCCGTATAGACGGACCCGGGCGTCGCTTACCAGGAGGGGTAACACCGTTTCCCGGTATGGAAGTCGGCCCAAGAGGTTTCCTCCCAGGGATAGCTTGTTGCGGACCGTATGGTCCACGATTCCCGCGGCCCGTTCAAAAAGGGGGAACCTTTTGGCTTCGATAATTTGATTGAGGGTCAGGGCCGATCCATAAACGTACTGATTTTCCTCCTCCGATAGAACCTTCAAAGGGGCCAACCGGAAAAGCTCGATCACCAAATCGGGATGGATTTTGTTTTGCCGAGCGTAGGTTACCGTTTCGGTTCCCCCATTCAGGTACACCACCTCCATACCCTTCTGTTGGGCCTCCATAAAAGCGGAGTAGGCTTCTTCCAGGGTATCAGGGCGAAGATATGCAAAATTTTTGCCGATCATTTAGGATTTCTCCTTCCGTTGCATGGATTGCCACAGCCGTTCTGGGGTAAGGGGTAGTTCCGTGAGTTCCACTCCCAGGGCCCGGGATAGGGCGTTTCCCAGGGCTCCCGGAATTCCGATAACCCCCTGTTCCCCTAGACCGCGCAGTCCGTAGGGACCGTCTCCCTGGGGAGTCTCCACAAAGTCCACAAAGTATTCCGGTGTTTCGCCGAACCGGGGGAGCTTAAAATCCCTCAGATTTCCGTTGACCACCCGTTCCCGGTCATCGAATTGGAAAGCCTCCCGGCTAGCAAAGCCCAAGGCCATGGCCATGGCCCCAACAATTTGGCCCCGGGCCAGGTCCGGATTAACGACCTGGCCCACATCCATGGCGCAGGCGGCCTTAAGGATTCTGTAGGACCCATCCTGCAGGTCTACCTCCACTTCCACCCCCTGGGCTCCAAGGGTCCATTCCAGCGCCGGGTCCCCTTTTCCCGTTTCCGGGTCAAGGCCCGTCAAACCCCGGGCTATGTAATGTCCCCGCCCAAGGACCTGGCCTCCGATGGATTTCCCATCGCTGTACTGATAGCCCAGGGCCACTTCGGCGATCGAAAGTCCCTTGGATGGGTTGTCCCGCAGGAAAACTCGCCCCTGGGCTACTTCCAAATCCTCGGGGGGACAGCACAGGGGAGCGCTGGCGGTTTGCTTTAATTGATCGATCGCGTCGTCCGCCGCCTCCAGGGCCGAACGGCCGGCCATAAAAAGGGAACGGCTCGCGGCGGTGGCCCAATCGTGGGGAGACCGATCGGTGTTTACCTCGTACACCACGTGGACCCGTTCGGCCCCCATTTTAAACCGTTCCGCCACAATTTGAGCCAACCCCGTATGGGTTCCCTGTCCTATTTCCACTATCCCCGTGGTTAGGTTCAGGCTTCCGTCTTCGTTAAAGGTGATTAAAGCCCCCGCGTCCGTGTTGGTGGGCATGGCCGGGGCTTTCCAAAGACAACCGATCCCCTTGGCCCGAACCACCCGGTCCGTGACGGGGATACGGCTTCCCTCCTGCCAGTTTAGTCTCCGACCGACCAGGTCGATGCAGGAGCGAAGATCCCCCGTGTTTGAATCCATCACCTGCAGAGTAGGACTGGTGTCCCCTTCTTGAATGGCGTTGATTTTTCTCAATTCCAGGGGATCCATCCGGAGCCTTTGGGCCAGCAAGTCCATGATTCGCTCGATTGGAAAGGCCAGCTCGATATGACCAAACCCTCGGTAGGCCGTAGCAAAGGGATGGTTGGTATAAACACAGAGAGAATCGGCCTTTACGTGGGGAACCCTATAGGGACCGGTACAGGCGATCGCCGCGGCCCGACTGATATTGACCGCGTAATCCGCGTAGGCCCCGCTATCGAACAGGTACTCTATGTCCATGGCTGTCAGGCGCCCCTCTGTGGTGGCTCCCACCTTTACCCGGGCAAAAAGACCGATATGCCCGGGCGAACTGACCATATCCTCCTCCCGCTGGTTCCTAACCATCACTGGACGGCCGCCCACGGCCTTAGACAGGAGGTAGGCTAGCCCTTCCAGCTGGATTCCCGCCTTGCCTCCGAAGCCGCCCCCTACGGGGGCCGCGATAACCGTGATATCCCCCACTGGAATGCCAAAAAAGGCTCCCATCAGGGCGCGGACGACAAAGGGCGCCTGGGTAGCCGACCGGATCGTTACCCTTCCGTTCCTGCTAATCTCCGCGATGGTTACCCGGTTTTCCATGGCCCCATGATCTCCCGGGGGAAAACTAAAGGTTTCCTCCACGATGACCTTCGCTTGATTGAACCCTTCGGCCACGTTTCCTTTACGGATTTTAGTTCGATTGGCCACGTTGGTTCCCGGTTCGGGCAAAATGGCGGAAATATGACGGTACTGGTCCATGGCGGGGTGTAAAATCGGGGCGCCCCTTTGCAAGGCTTCCTGGGGACTCCGTACTGCCGGAAGCTCTTCGTAGGTTACCTGGATTAGTTGGGCCGCGTAGAGAGCCTGGTCCTCCCGGTCCGCCACCACCGCCGCTACCGGTTCGCCAAAATGGCGGACCACATCCCTGGCCAGGGGATATTTATCCCCCAGGTACAGCCCAAGACGGATGGGTACGTCTTCGCCGGTTACTACCGCCCGGACCCCTGGGGCTTGCAAAGCCCTTTGGCGGTCTATCCGAATAATGCGGGCGTGGGCGTGAACACTGGTGACAAAGGCCGTGTGGAGTAAGCCCGGAATATGATAATCCCCCGTAAAACGGAGGGTACCGCTGACCTTGTCTTGGGCATCGGTTCGAGGAATAGAATGACCTACCGTAGTAAGAATCCTCATCACAGTCGCTCCTGCAAAAGAATACCTGGGATCCCGCAAAAGTTTTACGCCCTTGAAAACTCCTGGGCGTAAACCCTTTGAAAGAACCTCGTATGGATGTAGTATAAGGGCTCTCTATCAATTCTACAAGAAAAATATTCTCCCTAGCCCTCCTATAGACACGAAAGGTTTGCATATGTTACTATTCCTTATCTTATTTTTGCGTAGAATCCCGCAGTTAGCGTAAGACGTGTGTTATGTCCTATCGGCCTATCCTGCGCTCCGTCGGGAGATTTGCGCCAAGGACGTACATGACCACCGATACTTCTCTCTCCTTCGCCGAATTCGGCCTCTCAGAGGCCGTGCTCCAAGCGGTACTACGGAAGGGCTTTACTGCCCCTAGTTCAATTCAAGCCCTAGCGCTTCCCCGGCTTTTAGCCGATGAAGGCCATTTGGTCGCCAAAGCCCGAACCGGCACGGGAAAAACCGCCGCCTTCGGCATCCCTTTGGTGGAACGGCTTTCCGTAAAAAGCGATGCCCCCCAAGCGTTGATCCTTACGCCGACCCGGGAGTTGGCCCTCCAGGTTTCCCAGGAAATTCGTTCCCTCGCGGGGGGACCCTTTCCTCGAATCGCGGCGGTATACGGCGGAGCATCCATTGGCCCCCAGCTTCGGGACCTTTCCCGGGGTGTGGAAATCGTGGTCGGAACCCCCGGCCGCGTGATGGATCATCTTGAACGGGGTTCCCTCGACCTTTCGAACATACAATGGTTTGTGCTGGACGAGGCGGACGAAATGCTCGACATGGGCTTTTTTGAGGATGTCGAGTCGATCCTTTCTAAATCCAACCCCGATCGTCGGGTGGCCCTCTTCTCCGCTACCATGAGCGATCCCATTTTACGGGTTATCAAAAAGTATATCGGACCGGTAGATATCGTAGAAGACGAGGCTGTGGAGGATGAAAAGCCCGCAGTAGATCAATTCTACATGGTTATTCGGAAGGAAGACCGTCTTGAAGCCCTACGACGGGTGATCGATTCGACCGACGATTTTTATGGCCTAGTGTTTTGTGGGACCAAGGTGGAAACCGACGAGGTGGCTCGCCGTCTTGTGGAAGGGGGGTACCCCGCCGAGGCTATACACGGGGATCTTTCCCAGGAAGCCCGGGAACGGACCCTCCGACGTTTTCGGTCTAAAATGACCACCATCCTCGTGGCCACCGATGTGGCCGCCCGGGGTATCGACGTGGAACGGCTTACCCACGTTATCAACTGGGATTTCCCCAACGATAGGGAACTCTACGTCCACCGTATCGGTCGAACCGGTCGAGCTGGGCGCAAAGGAACGGCTATTACCTTTGTACTTCCCCCGTTTAGGGGCCGGATGGTCCAGCTTTCCCGGAGTATGGAAAAGGTTTTGGGGTCCCCGATTGTTAATAAAAACGTACCGCCGGTAGCCCAGGTGATGGACGCCATTCGTCGCCGGGTTTTAGTCTCGGCCTTAGGTTCCGCGCCGGGTCAAGAAGAGGATACCGTAACCGGAATCGGCGAGGCGGTCCCCGCTGAAACCTTCGGTTCCGACGATCCCCGCTCTCAGTTGGCGGGGGAATTGATCGAAAAATTAGGGGAACGGAGGGCGGTCGAGGCCCTCGTCTCGGCGGCCTACGGGACCATTTTGGATCCCTCCCGGTACGGAAACATTGTCACGGTTTCCGATCGACCGGAACGCCCCGCCTCTGGCCGTTTTGAGGGCGGCTTTAGCCGTTCCAATCGGTTTGAGCGGCCCCAGCGGGAACGGGATACGGGACGTCGGGGTGCCGGCGGCGGCGATAGGGTGTACATCGGCCTGGGCCGTCGACACGGCGCCTCCGCCCGGGACGTGGCTGGTCTTTTAATGCGGGCCGGCGGAGTCCCCGGACGGCTTGTCGATAGCATCGAAATGAGGGAATTCTGCGCCTTCGCTACCATCCCCGCCGAAGCGGCCCGGCGGGCCTACGAATTTGCCCGTCGCGATCCGGATCATCCCGCGATTAAGCCCGCAGATCCTGCGGAAGGGCGATCCCCGAAAAAGTACTAGCAGTTTGTCGGACTTGTCCGTCTAATCATAAAAAATCGCAGGAATCTGCGATTTTTTACCTTGCAAACTGCCAAAAGAGCCTAATTGAGGCTGTCTGATAACTCTGTTAGTTATCAGACAGCCCTTGTATTTTCTCGGATTTTAGCGTTTTTGACCCTTTCGACGTATTAAAACCAGGTAAAACCGCTAAAATCCTACGAAAATCCACCAGTCCGATAGGCTCCTAGTCCTATATACCCCTGACTTGCGTCATCGACCGTGGGGCCTTATACTAGGGGTGAAACAACCTATGGAGGGTCCCATGGCCGATCTCACTACAACGTATCTTGGTTTAAAGCTACAAAATCCCTTTATCGTCTCTGCTAGCGGCCTAACCGCTTCTGTCGATGGGGTAAAAAAGGCGGTTCAGGCCGGCGCTGGAGCGGTGGTTCTGAAATCTTTGTTTGAAGAACAACTCCGTGCGGATGTAAAGAATATTTCTATCGCCCCCGAAGAGGGTGCCCATCCGGAAGCGGAGTTTTTTTTGGAACAAATGGGTATTCACGGTGGAGCGGGGGAGTACCTTTCCCTTATCCGGGACAGTAAAGCCCTCGCTGGAAAAACGCCTATCATTGCCAGCGTCAATTGTGTGGAAGGGGATCTGTGGGTAGATTTTGCCGAGCAGATTGAAAGCGCCGGGGCTGACGCCCTGGAACTGAACATAGCGATTTTTCCTCCCTCTTCAAAAATTAGTTCGAAGGAATTGGAAGACCGTCTTATCGCCATCGTTCGTAACGTCTCGGTTCGGACAAAACTTCCCATCGCCGTAAAAATTGGTCCCTATTATACCAACCCCGCCGCCCTGGTGGACCGCTTAGCGGGAGCGGGCGCCAAGGGGGCTATTCTTTTTAACCGGTTCTACCGTTTCGATTTGGATTTGGATGCTCGATCCCTTAAGGCGGGTCCAGCGCGCAGTGGCGAAGCGGAATACCACGAAAGCCTTCGCTGGATCGCCAACCTGTACGGGGCGGTATCCTGCGAATTGATCGGTGGTACGGGAATCCATTCTGCGGAAACGGCCTTAAAGTTTATCGCCGCGGGGGCCCACGCCGTACAGGTCTGTTCCCTGCTGTATAAATCCGGGTGGACCGCCATTCCCACGCTGGTCTCCGAAATGGATAAAAGGCTCGATAGGCTGGGAATTCCATCGGTTTGTTCCTTCCGGGGCGCCCTTTCGCGTTTAACCAGCTCCCAAGGAGAAAACTATGAACGACTTCAGTACATTAGGGCCCTTACGGGAATAGCCTAAGGGCCGCCTCGGCACGGAGTAGGGCACGAGGAGCCTGTCGGACCGCATAAAGGCGGTTCCTCCCTGCCCGTGCTCCGTGGCTCCGGTCAATGGACCGGGGCATCCAAAAGACGCCCTTCCGTTGCCGTAATCGACGTCCACAGTTCGAGCAATTTTTCTCGGGAGGGGGCTTGTTTTTTCCAGATGATAGCTAAGCCCCCCTGGATGGCCCTACCGTCGCCCCCTTCCCAAGCCGTAAGGTTTATGGTTTCTTCCACACAATCGACTAAGAGGGGCTCCGTGTCCATGGGGGTGTATACAAACCCCTTTATTCTAAAAGTTTCCGGGGATAGGCGTTGTAAAAACGATTCCAACCGGGATTTTTCAACCCCACCGGCGGGAACGATACTGTCGGTGGCGGGTCTTCCGCCGAGCCCCCAACCGGACCATTGGGGATCGAAGGGCTCCACTTTTTTTACCATCGAGGATCCATCCGCGAAGGAAGGGATGATTTTTTCCAAATCCATCGCCTCCCCCCGGCGCAGGGCCCACGGAACGGCGGGCCGAAGGGATTGAAGCGTATCGATGGTTTCTTGAAGCGCCGATTCGGAAGCCAGGTCCGCCTTGGTTATGACAAACCGATCCGCAAAGCGGACCTGTTCGTTCACCGCCAGGGCTACCGACCGGAGCCGACCAAAGCGGAGGGCGTCTACCACGCAAACCAAACCCCGGTAACGAAGGATGCCGCCGTTCCGCTTTTCCGCCTCGGCGGCCAATTCTCCCAGGGTGGCTGGCTTCGCCAGGCCGGAAGTCTCCACCAGGATCATTTCGGCCCCCAGGGCAACAAGCCGTTCCAGGGCCGAAAGGAAACTCCCCGACACGCAGGAACAAAAGATCTGTCCCCCCGCGACTTCGACGACGCCCAATCCCGAAGGATCCTTTAAGAGGGCCCCATCGACGGGAAGTTTACCCCATTCGTTTACCACCACCGCGACACGGCGATCCCGTAACTGGGTTAGGGCGTCGTTTAAAACCGTTGTTTTACCCGAACCGAGAAACCCGGTAAAAAGAATTAACGGCACGCTGGCGTTTTCCATAGGCTATCCTTGAGTCCCCTCTAAAAACCAATTGTTTTTAGAATTGTCTCATCCTTTAATTTTTTCTACCAATTCCTCCACCGCAGGGATGAGGGACGAGTAGGCTAGTTTTCCGTTGATGTACAGGCTGGGTAACTGTTTTACCCCCATGGCCCGGCATCGCGCGATGTTTTCCCTGCTGGTATACTTGTACTCCACAAAATCAACCTGCCCCGATAATCTCTTTACCGCTTCCTTAGCCGCGGCGACCATGTAGGAACAGGCGGCGCAGGTGGCGCTATCGAGGGTAAAGGCCTCTAACAGGGGCTTGGAAAGGTGGTCGTAATCCGGCAGGGTTCCTTCGAACTTTAAATCCGGGGCTGAATAGTTAGCCACCATCCCCCGAGCTTGGTCCGGTTGCCGAACCGCCTGCCCCGCGGCGACGCAGTTTTCAATGGGGGTATCGTAGGGCATATCGCACCCGGGAGAACAGATCCAGGATTGGGGACTAAGGGAATCCATAAGATCCAAAACCGCCTTCATATTATCCTGTTGGGTCCCCAACAGCATAATCGTGGTCAAAGGCAGGTTCCCGCCGATAACAACGCCGTAGCGATCCGTAATTGCCTTTGCCTTAGCAAGGTTGACGTTTTCGTCTACGGAAATACAATCCGGTTTGGTCAAGCACATGGGCTCGATATTCGCGGTAGCGTTGCCGCACACGAAAAACGAGCTAAAGGCTCCAAGTTTTTTGATATGGGCAAAGAGGTCCGCGAAGGGTTCTTCCATGAACTCTTTAAAGTGGTCTGGAGAAATTTGACTTATCAACGGATCCACCACCGCGATTACGTCCATTCCCGCTTCTATGTAATACCCCGCCATGGCTTTGGCAACCCTATTGGCGTAGGCCAACAGGTTGTGCACGTAGTCCCCCTGGTCCAGCATATCCATAAAAATTTCTGTCCCCCGTAGATGGCTCGCGAGGGTAAAGGGGCCGGTGATAAGCCCGTATAAGGCCGTCGTATCCCCGACGGCCTTTTTCATCGCCCCCATGGTTTCCAACGCCACGGGGATACGTCCTTCGGTCTTTGTAGGAATTCTGGTGGGAATATCAAGGGTGTTTTCCAGAGGATGGTTCACCACAGATGGGGGAGCGTCATCGGCCCAGAGCAGGTGACAGCCCAGGATTTCCGCCTCTATCTGCAAATCAAAGAGTACCGGCTGGCCATCGACCTGGTAGGTTTTATTGGCCGCCAGCAACGCCTTGGTGAGCAGTTTCGCGTCCTGCAGTACCTCCCGAGCGTTTACCCCGATCAATTTTCCCGCGTGGACCCCCGCAAAGGGAACCCAGGGAGTTCGGGGTGTGGGTTGATGGTTAAAAACCGCAGTGATAAGTTCTTTTCCGTTCATGCTATACCTACGCGCACAAAGACGCGGCGATCTCCGCCGCCGTAGCCGCGTCGGCGGCGTAACGGTCCGCCCCAATGGATTTGCAGAAACTTTCGGTTACCGGGGCCCCTCCGACCATAATTTTTATATGGTCCCGCAGTCCAGCGCTCTCTACGGCCTGCACCACATTTTTCATCTGGGTCATGGTGGTGGTTAAAAGGGCCGAACAGGCGATGATATTCGCGTTTTCCGCCTTTGCGGCCTCCACAAACCGTTCCGGTGAAACGTCGGTTCCCAAGTCTACAATCCGTAAACCCGCCCCTTCCATCATCATGGCCACCAGGTTTTTCCCAATATCGTGCAGATCTCCCTTCACCGTACCGATGACCACAACCCCCCGGGCCTGAACTCCCGCGGTTACCAACAGGGGCCGAAGTAACTTTACCCCCGCTTTCATGGCCCGGGCGGCGATGAGAACCTCGGGAACAAAGATTTCGTTTTTCTTAAAACGCTCGCCCACCACGCTCATCCCCGCCATCAAACCCTGTTCCAGAATATCCTTGGCTGCCACTTTTTCATCGATGGCCTGTTGTACCAGGGCTTCCACATCCTTGGCTTTTCCTTTTTGAAGATTTTCGGAAATCAAATTAAAATCTACCATACTAAAACTCCTTTCATTTGAAGGTGATATCCTATTGTGGGCTGGAATTGAAAATCTGTATTGTATAATATTTTGAAAAAATGGTGAGAATTTAACCTTCGTGTATTTCTTCAACCTCAGGAGCCCAATCACCCCCCATTTCTCGGTATTTACCGGGGCTTAGGCGCATAAATTTTTTAAAGGTCTTAGAAAACCAGCTCTGATCCTCAAAGCCGCATTGACTTGCGATTTCCGGCAAACTCAAGTTTGTTTTTAGGAGCAACAGGGTCGCTTTTTCTATTCGTAGCCGGGCAAGATAATCGGAAAAACCCTCTCCCATTTCTTGCTTAAAGAGGGTGCTAAAATAAGCGGGAGAGAGTTCCGCCGCCCGGGCTACTTCGGATAAGGAAAGCCGACGGGAATAATTATTCCGTACGTATCGTTCCGCCTTTCTGAGGGCCGAAACGTGCTTAAGTCGATGAAAGGAGAAAATTTTGCTGGAAAACCGTTCCACCATCCGGTTCAACAGATCGGTCAAGGTTTCCACATTATCCGCTTCTAAAAACGCCCGCAGATAACGCTCCTGGGTCTCCTCCTGGGTAGTATCTTCCGCCGAGTTTTCCATGGCCGCACGGGAAAGGAGGACCAATAACTCGATGGATTTAAATTTAATGTATTCAAAGTTTCCCGTATGGGAAAAAAAGATTAGCCCCAATAATTCGTTTAATATACCCCTGGCGGTTTCTTGGTCTCCCCGGCGCAGGGCCGCTAAAAGGTTCCGCTCCTTTTCCAAAGGATAGGATTCATCAAACTGGGGCGTACTTAATTTCTTTTTATTTTCGTGAATTTGGCTCGAGAGCCGGGATTGTTGTTCGTTTATCCGTTTGGGATTTTCAAAGTCTTCCCGGGAATTTTTGGAAACATCTTCAGCCATAAGGGAAAGCATTTCCGCCAACGCTTGAACCCGAGGGGGGGAGCCCTGGGGGATCGAGTCCACGCAATCCTGAGCCTCCGTAACCGATATGGTTCCCTGGGAATTTTTAATAATAGAATCTACCGCGTCTTCCCGGTCGATGGTAAGAACCGGTCCCCCCACAAAAAGCCCTACGAGTCTGCCAGAGGAAAGCAGGGGGCTGGACCAATGCATAAACCCCACGGGGCAAAGGTAGATAAAACTTCCCCCAAATCGCTGGGCCTGGGATGCCCCGTACAGATGGGTATCCGCGCAGGGGTATCGAGCCTTCCCTTCGGTCCCGGGGGTTTCAAACAGTCTACACTGGGCGCAGGTGTGCTCCTGTGTTTCCACCCGGGGTTTTCCTACCCTCAGCCCCTGGCAATCCAAAACCACACACCCCACCCCTGTGGCTTGACGGTACATCTCCGCCCTGTGGAGCGCTTCGTTTAAAATATCCCCCGAGCCCGGTAACGTCGCGGGGGAGGGGCTGGTAGGATCCCTTTTCATAAGCCCTAGGAACCGAGGTCGGCGGGGAAAAACATTTCTTCTATAAATTGATCCCGAAAGAAAGCCGAGGTGGATAGTTCGATGTACACGGCCCGACGGGCCAAAGACTGTATTTCCTCGGCCTCTTTTTTAAAGAGTAGTAACCGTACCGCCCCATGGCCCGCCGCATTACCCACCGCTTCGACTTTGGATAAAAGTTCCTTTGGGAAAAGTCCAATGGCCGCCGCCGATTCGGGCCGTAGGTAACTTCCAAATCCCCCCGCTAAAAAAACCTTCTCGATATCCGCCACCGAGGCCCCCTTTTCCTGTAGGAGGGTGGCGATTCCCGCCGCCACCGCCCCCTTAGCCAATTGGATTTGCCGAATATCCCCCTGGGTAAACCGTATGGACCCCCTATTTCCAGGGGTCACGGGGAAACCTTCCTGGTCGTAGGGCTCCACAAGGGCGCCCGACTCATCGGCAATCCCCCGTTGTACCAAACAAGCGGCCGTGTCGATGATCCCGGATCCGCAGATCCCCAGGGGTTTTTGCCCCCCAATAGTGGTCCACCGTAAATTTTCTCCCTCCCAGTACACCGAGTCGATGGCTCCGCTTACCCCGCCCATTCCCTGAGAAATCGCCGCACCCTCAAAGGCCGGACCTGCGGCGGTGGCGCAGGTTAAAATTTCATCCCTATTTCCCAGGGCCATCTCGCCATTGGTTCCCAAATCGAGCAAAAGGGCAAGGCCGGCCATTTTTTCCATACCCACGGCCCGTATTCCCGCGGTAATATCGGCCCCCACGTACCCCGCTATGGAGGGCCCCAGGGTTATACGGGCTCCAGGATAGCCCAGGCCGTAGTCTTCCGCTTTCCCCGAACGGAGCTCCGTAAAAACAGGGGTAAAGGGGGCCACGGCTATGGAAGAGGGATCCACAGCGGAAAATAGATGGAGCATGGTGGTGTTCCCCACCACCGAAAATTCTTTAATCGCATCCCTCTGTAGGTTCGCCTTTTTTAAAAGTGCTTCGGTTAACTGAGAAATATCCTGACGGATCAAATCGGCAAGCTGGTGGAGTTCCTGGGAACCCCGTCCGGCGTAGTCGATCCGGGCTATCACATCGGCCCCATAGGCCCGTTGCCGGTTTAGACAGGACGCGGTAGCCACCACGGAAGCCAAGGAAAAATCGATAAGATACGCCGCCACCGTGGTGGTTCCTATATCTACCGCTACCCCGTACAGCCCCTTCTCCCTATGGAGCGGATCGGGGTTCCCCGAAATGTGGGAAAAGCTTTCCCGAATCACCGCAGTACCGGTCCGTTTTCCCAACGCTACCGTCAACCCATCCTGGGCCCGTACGCGACAGGCCAGCCTAACCCCCTGGCCTAGATCCTCGGCGCTAAGGTGACGCCGTTCCTCCTGCGTAATGGGCCCCCCGTCGCCGGAGACCACGGAGACGCGACACTTTCCACAGGTCCCCGCCCCACCGCAGGGCGCGTCTATCAACGCCGGATCGATGTTTCGAATCGCCTGAAGAACCGTCCCCCCATCTTCTATAGGGGCGATCATGGTAGTTCCATCGGAGGAGAGAAGAGTAATCGTAGCTGGCTTCACAGAAAAACTCCTTTAACGGGTTGGTCCCTTGGTAACAGCCCGTACGGGTGACCAATCATGGAAACTATATAGTCTTTATTCTACATTCTCCACCAGTTTATCCCTAATACCATTGTATTTTATTTAGAGAAAATAGTTAATATTTTGACAACGAACGTGGATAGTGAAAATTTTGTTCTAATGGTGTTTTTTTAACCTTTGTAAGAAAAAAATAACTTTTAAAATTAAAGGATGAAAAAAAAATAGGTCTAAACATAAATCTTTTAAGGTTCCAGGGGGTTAAAAACTCGCTTATCATAACGTATCTGGTTCATATAACCGGATATACGTTTTAAGACAAGGAGAATAGTATGAGAAAGGGGTTTGTAGGTTTAATCTTGGGCGTTATGGTCCTAGGTTCTTTTATGGCTTGTGGGTCACAAACGAATACTGCGGCAAAGGCGGAAGCTCCAAAAAGTGGAAATTCCCACGCGGATCAATTGTATATAGAGGTTTCTGCCCTGGGGAACCTGGACTATTTTTATGATCATAAATTAGGTATGAAAATGGTCGGCGAAGAGCTCGGTGTCCGAACAGAATACGTTGGGCCAGCGGAATACGATATGAATGCCATGGTTGCGGCCTTTGAACAGGCGATTGCTAAAAAACCTAACGGTATTGTGGTCGTTGGTTTTGAACCGTCCCTTAATTCTATAGTAGATAAGGCAATGGATATGGGTATTCCTGTAGTTACGGTTGACGCTGATCTTCCGGGATCTAAAAGAATGGCCTTTGTGGGAACGGGAAATTTCAACGCCGGTGTAGTTGGGGGAAAAAAGTTAGCTGAATTGATCGGTGGAAAAGGAAAAGTAGCAATTATGTTGAAACCTGGTCAATCCAATTTGGAAGAGCGGGTTGCTGGTTATAAACAAGCCCTATCCACGTTTAAGGATATTCAGATAGTCCAATTGGTGGATACCCAATCGGATCCCGTCGTCGCCGCACAGGCGGCGGCTTCATTGCTCCAAAAATATCCTGATCTAGCGGGTATCGCCTGCGTGGAAGCGGCTGGTGGATCCGGCGCGGCGGCGGCGGTTAAGGAAGCGAATAAAGCTGGAAAAGTAAAAATTATCGCTATGGATCGGGGTGGTGAAGTTTTGAATGCCATTGAAGAGGGCGTAATTTCTGCTTCCGTGGCTCAGCAAACCGCTCTTATGCCCTACTACGCAACGATAATTTTGTACAATTACAACAATTCTAAAGTTGCTATCACCAGTGATAATAAGGCCGCCAAGGTTCCTGGCGTACCGGTTACCATTGATACGGGCGCCATTATTGTGGATTCAAATAACGTAAAATACTTTAAACGCTAATTTTAACCAAGAATGAGTTCCCTCTAAAAACCAATTGTTTTTAGAGGGAACTTAAGCAATTCCTTACAGGAATTGCGATTTCAGCGGAACAATTCTAAAAACTGATGT
>Ga0078972_1003230_pt1 | contig 49758 bp, 49 predicted proteins | sample YelNatPaOPGAMG01_FD_67568 | JGI IMG/M metagenome (GOLD analysis project Ga0078972, IMG submission 67568) | Hot spring thermophilic microbial communities from Obsidian Pool, Yellowstone National Park, USA - OP-RAMG-01 (SPADES assembly) (version 2) | ecosystem: Environmental > Aquatic > Thermal...
GTGGATGGCAAGGCGCAGCTTCTGGCGGAAAAGTACTGCGATGGCCTGGGTGCCTGTCTGGGCCAGTGTCCGGTGGGCGCCCTTACCATTGAAGAGCGGGATGCTGAGGAGTTTGTGGGACCGGCCCCCGGAGCGCCAGGGGATCAGGAAGCCCACAGATCCCATCCCCCTTTGGCTGCGGGAGAGACCTCTCCGGGCGGTTTTGTCTGCCCCGGGAGCGCCATGCGCCAGTTCACCGATACGGGGACCCCGAAGGCCGGAGCTTCCGCCTTGTCCCACTGGCCGGTGAAACTTCGTCTGGTGGCCCCCAAGGCTCCCTTCTTCAAGGACGCGGAACTTTTGGTGGCCGCGGACTGTGCCGCCTTTGCCGCCGGTGACTTTCATGCTCGTTATCTGGCCGGCCGGGCGGTGGTGTGCGGCTGTCCCAAATTTGACGACCTGGAGGAGGCGGTGGCCAAACTCACCGCCATCTTTAAGGAGAATGACATCAAGGGGGTCACCATTGTCAATATGGAAGTGCCTTGTTGTCAGGGGCTCATCGAGGCAGTGCGTCGAGCCTTCCAGAATACGGGCAAGAAGGTGCCCGTGGCCATCTGCACCCTGGGGCCTCAGGGCCAGGTGGTGCAGCAGGCCAAAGTCAAGGCCGCGTGAGGCGAAGTCATGGAACAGATAAAATGTCCGGGACAGGATACCAGGTTTTGGAAACCGGATGACATCTTCACCCTGGAGTGTCCCAAATGCGGGGCGGAGATCGAATTCTTCAAGGACGACACCCGGCGGCGCTGCGCCTGGTGCGGCCACCTGTTTTACAATCCCAGAATTGAGCTGGGGTGCGCCGAGTACTGCCAGTTCGCCGACAAATGTGTCCCGGAGCTCATGGCGGAAAGACGGGCCATGCTGACCTTCAAAGAGCGCCTAAGGGAGCGGGTCCTGGCCTTGGCCCCGGAGGAGCCGGACCTCCCCGCTTATTTGGACCGGGGGCTCACCTTGGCCACCGATCTCCTCAAGGCTGAGGGGGGAGACCCCAAGGTGGTGTTTGCTGCTGTCCTGCTGCACCGCATCCCTATTGGGGAAGTTCAGAGCCTGCTGACAGAGCTGGAGACCGAGCCGGAGATTGCCCAGGCCATCCTGGCTCTCCTCCGGGGGGAGGCCGAGGAACGGGACCTAAACCGCCAGATTTACCAGGATGTCCTGGCCCTTTTGTCTAAGGAAAGGCAGCCGCTGGAAGCCTTACATACCCGGACCGCCCAGCGTCTGGCCGCCGGCAGCCAAGCCGCAAAAAATTAAGAGTGCCGACCTTTAAGGGGGTTGCGGGGGGCCAAGGTAAAATTGGGGGCCGGAGAAGGCAAGTAAATAAGTCTTCCGGAAACGGATGGGGAATATTAAAATGGAGGAGGATTAAGGGGCCAGGAATTTAGCCCCTCGAATCCTTCCCTCATGGGTGCCCTGGTCAATAGCAGCTCTGACTACGGTCATCTTTTGCCTCCTGCAGCTGAGGTGCGCTATCTTTTTGTGTGGCACCAGGGAGGGCTGGGGGACCTGCTGTTGGCCGGGCCCGCCTTGGTGGCCCTCCGGCGGCGCTATGTTTCGGCCCGCTTGGTGGTGGCTGGTAATCCGGCGCGCTGGCGCCTGCTGGCCGAAATCCTATCCCTTTCAGGTATCTGGAATAGTGGAGAGGCCCTGTGGTCCGCTCTTTATCTGGAGGATGTCCCTCTCCCTCCGGGGCTTGTCCATCGCCTGGCCGAAATTGATCTGGCCCTGGTATTCAGCCCCAGGCCCCGTCCGGTTTTCCTTAAGCGGCTCACCAAAGCCGGAGTATCCCGGGTCTTTTGGCTGCCCTCCTTTCCTTCGGAGGAGGGGGAGCATGTGGTAAGGCTCCAGGCAAAGCGCCTGGCGGAATTGGGTCTGGCAGAGGACTTGTCCCCTCTGAAACTAAATCTGAATGGAAAGGGAGCGGGTGGAGGAGATGAAGGACCCAACGGGCCTCTCCTCACGGTGGCCCCGGGGAGCGGCCACCCGGCCAAGAACTGGCCTTTGTCCCACTATTATGAAGTAACCCGGGCTTTGTCCTGGGAGGCTGGACTCAAGGTGGTCTGGCTGGCCGGGCCGGCGGAGGCCGAGCTGCTACCTTACCTCAAAGGTCTGGCAGCAGCCCAGGACCAAGTGGTGTGGGCCAATCAGCCCCTTATAAAAGTGGCCCGGCTCCTGGCCCGAACTAAGCTTTATCTGGGAGGGGACAGCGGCCTCACCCATCTGGCGGCAGCTGCCGGGGCCCAGCGAGTGGTGGCGCTGTTCGGCCCCACTGACCCCCGGGTATGGGCTCCCCTGGGGGAAAATGTCACGGTACTCACCGCTTCCACCAGTGTGCGGTCGGAAACCCGGATGGCAGATTTGTCGGTGGAACGGGTTTTAGAAGAAGTGCGGCGGGTGTTGGACTGATAACCTGGGTTCCTCCTCAAACCGGGGCCCTAGACGGTCAACGGCAGGAAATGGGAAGGGAGGCAGGAGCCTTGTCCTGTTGCCGTTCATTTTTGGCCTTGGCACTTGCCGCCTGTTGGCAGAGAATAAAACCTGAAAGATAAGAACGAACCTTCCTTTTTTATTAAAAAATTAAAAACCTGTTATGAAACCAGACCATGAAGGTCCAGCGGCCAAGGCCGCCTGATTTTCATGGTTTTTTTCGTCCCTGCACCTCAAACAGGGCGGGGGCGAAAAAGGAAAGGGCAGGCTCCCGGCCTGGAACTCCGGTCCTTTCCCAAAGTGCAACCGTCGAGGATTCACGGCCCTGGTTCTTTTTAACAGAACCAGGCCGGCGCACCCAAGAATGGAGAGGGGAGATGGCGCGTGGGGTCTTCTGGCTTATGGGGAGCTTTGCTTTGCCCGACTGGCGGGCGGTGGGAAAGGCAGGTCGCTGGGTGATCCTGGGGGCCCTGCCCCTGTGGCTGGGGCGCTGGCGCCTGAACGCCCTGTTTCTGGGGGACACGGAAGCCCGGGCCCTGGGGATGGAGGTGGGCCGGGAACGGCTGTTCTTTCTTTGGGGCGCGGCGCTGGCGGTGGCTAGCGCGGTGTCGGTAAGCGGCCTCATCGGCTGGGTGGGCCTCATGGTGCCCCACTTAGTCCGCATGTTGGCGGGGCCGGACCACCGCCGGGTAATTCCCCTCTCCATGACTTTGGGGGCGGCCTTTCTGATGGTTTCGGACACCCTGGCCTGCACCACCGCGGCCGGGGAGATTACCGTGGGCATTATCACCACGGTGTGCGGCGCCCCATTTTCCATCTACCTTCTGAAGCGGGGCGGGCAGGAGGCCTGTAAGCTTTGATCCTGGTGGAAGGACTGACCTTGACTTTAAACGGCCAGCCCATCTTGAAAAGGGTGGGGCTTGAGGCCCATCCTGGGGAGATTACGGCCCTTTTGGGGCCCAACGGTTCGGGGAAGACCACTTTGTTCTTCTGTCTGAGCAGCCACTTAAGGCCCCAGGCCGGGAGCATTTCCCTGGGCGGCCGCGCTCTGGGGGAACTCTCCCGCCGGGACCTGGCCAGACTTCTGGCCACTGTTCCCCAGGAGCACCACCCGGTGTTTCCCTATTCCTTACGGGACCTGATTCTCCTGGGGCGGTTTCCCCGGGTGGGTTTTTTCGGGGGGCCAGGGCCCCAGGATCATGACAAGGTGGGAGAAATCATGGACCTCCTGGGACTCACCTACTTGGCGGAGCAGCCCTATACCTGGGTAAGCGGCGAGGAGCGGCAGCTGGTCCTTATCGGCCGCTGTCTCGCCCAGGAGCCCCGGATGCTTCTGTTGGACGAACCCACCAGCCACCTTGATTTGCGGAATCAGGCCTTGGTTTGGGGTCTGGTGCGCCGGTTGGCCGAGGAACACGGGCTTACGCTGCTTCTCACCCGGCACGATGCCAATCTGGCCTTTCATAATGCCCATCGGGTGATCCTCCTCCATACCGAAGGTGAAGTGGTGGCCCAGAGGCCGACTACGGAGGTCATCACTCCGGAGGCCGTCAGCCGGCTTTCGGGCCTTGAGGTGGGGATGCTGAGCGACGGCCAGAGGCGTCTGCTTTATCCGTTGTCATGATCGTTACTGAAAATCTGCAGAAATATTATGGCAGCACCTGTGCCCTGGAGGGTCTGACCCTTCACATCCGGGAGGGGGAAATCTTCGGGCTTCTGGGACCCAATGGCGCGGGGAAAACCACTACCATCAAGATTCTCACCACCCTGACCTATCCCAGCGGCGGTCGGGCCAGCATCGGGGGTCTGGACGTGGTCCGGGACCGGCCCCGATTGAAGCCCCTCATCGCAGTGTGCCCCCAGGATATCAACCTGGACCGGGAGCTGACGGCTTTCGAGAACCTGTGGTTTTACGGGCGCCTTTACCGGGTGCCGGATCTGAAAAGGCGCATAAATGAGCTTTTGGAATGGGGGCAGTTGGCCGAGAGGGCCCGGGAGCCGGTAAAAAAGTTGTCGGGCGGTCTTATGCGGCGGCTCCTGATTCTCCGGGCCCTTTTGTCCCGGCCCCGGGTGCTTTTTCTGGATGAGCCCACCGTGGGCCTGGATCCTCAAATCCGGCGACAATTGTGGGATATGATCCGACATCTCCAGGCCCAGGGGATTACCGTGCTCCTCACCACCCATTACATTGAGGAGGCGGAGAGCCTCTGCCACCGGGTGGCCATCCTCAACCGGGGCCGCCTCATGGCCCTGGACGCTCCCAAGACCCTCATCTCCCGGGTGGGCGGCTATGTGGTGGAGACCGTGGACGGCTACCAACGCCGCTATCGCCTGGTAAAGGACCGGGGGGAGGCTTATGACCGGGCCCGGGAGGAACCCGATGGAGTCCTTATCCGGCAGGCCAATCTGGAGGATGTCTTCATTCAGCTTACGGGGGAGAGGTTGAGCCCATGAACGTGCTTACCATTTTCCTTAAGGATATGCTTCTTTTTCAAAGGCGGCTTTTGCGCCTGGGTTATGTGATTTCCACCCTGTTTGCGCCCCTTTTGTACCTGGGGGCTTTCGGTCTGGGTTTGGGGAGACGGGTGCAGCTTGCCGGCACCTCCTACCTGGATTTTCTGCTCCCCGGCCTGATTGCCATGAGCTCCATGACCAACTCCTACAACTGGGTGGCCAGCAGCCTGAACATGGGCCGCCTGTATTACCGCACCTTCCAGATTTACCTGCAGGCCCCGGTGGCCCCTTGGGAAATCGTGGCCGGCCAGGCCCTGGCGGGGGTGGTGCGGGGCCTGATGGCCGCCTTGGTGCTTCTGCTTTTGGGTTTGCTGCTCGGCGGGACCTTTAACCTTCATCCCCTTTTCTGGCTCGGGCTTCTCCTGAACGGCTTGGTGTTTGCCACCTTCGGGGTGGTGGTGGGCCTTAAGTCCAAGTCCCACGAGGACACCGCCACCTTCACCAATTTCTTTATCCTGCCCATGGCCTTCTTCGGAGGCACCTTTTTCCCGGTGGAGGAGATGCCCAGGCTGGTGCAACACCTTATTTTCCTTTTGCCCCTGTATCATGCCAACCGGTTGCTGCGGACCCCTTACTTAAATCCCGAAGCCTGGCTCTCCCTGGTCCTTTTGACGGCAGCCGCCGCTCTTTGTGTGGCAGTCTCCATCAGGCACATCCGGAGGTACAGCGAATGAGCGATTCTCCCATAACCGGCGTGGCGGTGAGGTGGAATGACTATGTCCCCACCCTGGCGGCCGCCGCCCGGGAGCCTCCCTGGCTGGATTTGCGGGTTTACTCCCCTCGGCAGGTGGGGGAAAATCCCGAACTGCTGGACCGGGCCCCGAAAGATATGTCTGCCGCCCGTTTGGTCCTGCTCTACGGCACCCCGGACGCCTTTTGGGAAATGGTGGACCGGGGCCTGGAGAACCTGAAAGGCCAAGTGGCGGTCATCGTCACTGGCAGGGACCCCTCCTTTTGGGGGCTGTCCACCGTATCCCCGGAGGTTGCTGCCACTGCTTACCGCTACCTGGTGTTAAATGGTCGGGAGAACTTTGAGCGGCTTTTGGCCCATCTCGGCAAAGAAGTCCTGGGTCTTGACCTGGAGGTGCAACCGCCGCTGGATCTTCCCTGGGAGGGTTTTTATCACCCCGAGGCAGACGGTCATTTTGAGACCCTGGAGGAATATTTGGCCTGGTATGGGAACCGCCGACCCGGAGGCCAGGCGACCGGGGGCGGAGCTGCTTAGCCGCCTCAGTATCTCCTGTTTTACCCAAATGGGGGTCCAAAGGAATTGTAGACCAGACCAGGTATGGATAATAATGCCCCCCTGAAGGTTGCCGAAGGATTGGGGGGGAGGGCCTGAGACAGCTGCTAAGTTCGCCCGGATGGATTATTTTTTTCAGGTGACAAGTCTTTTCAGCTGCTCAGCAGTCGGAAGGCCAGGGGAATTTCGATGGTAAGGCGCTCCCGGCCCAAACCGGGAGGAAAGGGAGGAAAAGACTTTACCCGGCGCACAGTTTCCTGGGCTTCCTCATCCAGCACGGTGTGGCCCGAGGAACGCTTCAGCTGAGGGTTTTCGATGCGCCCGTCGGCATAAATGGTGAATTGCAATACCACCACCCCTTCCAGGTGCTGACGTCGGGCCAAGGGGGGATAGTGCTTGTTTTGATCCAGCAGCTTGCGCACCTTTTGTAAATAATCTTTAAGGGCGGTGCCGGCGCCGCTGCCGACGCCGCCGGCTCCAGTGCCGGCTCCGGGACCCACCCCGGACCCGCTACCGCTACCGGCCCCCCTCCCTGACCCTGTTCCCCCTTGAGTAAGGCCGGCCACTGTCCGGCTGGCGCCTGGTGAAGTTTGGGTTACCGGGCTCGTGGCCGCCGGAGGCGGGGGCAGGTTTTTGACCGGAGTGGGCAGGGCCAGCTCCGGAGGGGGGGCCTCCGTCAAGGCCCGGGGCGTGGGCTTCCGCTGGGGTCGGACATTCCGGGGCTTGGCGGCCGGAGTGGGGGAAATGACCGCCTTTTTTTCCACGGAGGCCACCTCACCGCCCCCGCCACCCGGGCGACCGGCAAGACCCTCGGTCAAGATCAATGGTTCCACGGTCACCACCCGCTTGGGGCGAGGGTGGGGGGCAAGATCCAACCGGAGAATCAGGGCCGCGGCCAAGGCGTGGAGCATGAGCGAGCCCAATACCGCCAAGGCCCAGGTCTGCCCACTTCTTCTGCTGAATCTCTCTGTCGGCTCCATGCGCACTGCTACTTTTGTTCCACCTCGATACCGATACGCTGGACTTTAAGCCCTTTCAGGCGGTCAATGACCTCGATTAAGCGGCCGTGACGGGTGTCCTGGTCTGCGGCGATGATGGCCAGGGGCTCCTTTCCTTGCTTCTGAGTCTGAAAGACCGTGGCAAAATCCTGGTCCCGGGTAAGTTTTATGCCATTGATGGCGATTTTTCCCTCCCGGTCGAGGCTCACGATGATGGGCATGCTTTCCAGTTTGTCAGCCTGGGCTGCCTTGGGAAGGGCAATGGAAAAGGTGCGGGGCAGCATCACGGTGGCGGTGAGGAGGAAAATAATCAGAATGACCAGGACAATGTCCACAAAGGGGGTCATATTGATATCGGTAATGGGACCGTGAATGTGACCTTTCATCGGCGACCTCCTGCCTGTCGGGCCGGGAGCGGAATTTCGGGTGTCCTGGCCTCAGGCGCCAGATAGGTGAGAAGAAGCTGGCTTAGATGTCTGGACCGCTCCAGGACCACATGCAAGCGACGGTGGAACAGGTTATACATCACCACCGCGGGGATGGCCACCAACAGGCCCACCGCGGTGGCCACCAAGGCCTCGGCGATGCCCGCCATAACCGCCGGGCCGCCGCCTCCTTCGGCCAATGACAGGTCCTTGAAGGCGTGGATGATTCCCAGCACGGTGCCGAACAGGCCGATAAAGGGAGCGTTGGCCCCCAGGGTGCCCAGGAAACTCAGGTGCTTTTCCAAGAGGAGGCTTACCTTGATGCGTTCCGCCTCCATGGCCTCCTGAACGGCCTCCCGCCCACGGTCCACCTGGCCAAGGCCAGCCAGGAGCACCTTAGCTTCCAGGGCGGCACTTTTACGACAAAGGTCCGCCGCTTCCTCCCATTGCTCCCGGAGCAACAAGGGCTCCAGGTCCGAAAGAAAAGAGGTTTGGGGAAAGCGATGGCGGTAAAACACCCAGGCCCGCTCCAGCATCACGGCCACCGAGGCCAGGCTCAGGACTAGCAGCAACCCCAGCACCCAGGCGCTGCCTCCCAGGGTCAGGTTCAACAGCATTCTGGTCAAGGCATCCATGACAGAACCCCAATAAAAAAAGCCATGAAAGTGAGGCTCCGGTCCCCCTTTGCCTTCATGGCGGAATAACTGATGCAGTTTTGGGGATGGCTTCGGGCGAATTCATTCGCCGATTACTTATTAATACTTCATCTCCAGAGGACAGTCAATGTGTTTTAAAGATTCTTCGGCCAAGGAGCCGGAAAGCCTTGAATGCCCTGTCACCTGGTCAAGTCAGAGCAGCCACAAAATCAGGCCCAGAAGGAAAGAGGCCGCCAGTCCTAAGGGGATGGTGCGTCGCAGGATTTCCCCCTCCAGCCCCAGGGCCCCGCACATGGGAGTGGCGATGGCTATTTTGAAGGGTGAGGAGATGGACCCCACAGAAGCTCCCACGCTGAGTCCGGCGGCCAGCCATACTGCGGACTTTCCCAGAAGCCGGGCGGCATGCACCTGTAACTCCCCGAAGAGCATGAGAGAGGCCACTCCATAGCCGGTGAGAAAGGTGCCTACCCAGCCGAGCAGCGGCACAAAAAGGGGATAAAGCTGACCGGTGTGGTTTTTGAGGCCCATGGCCAGCACCCAGGGGATGTTGTGGGTCTTATCCAGTTGGCCGAACCCCTCTCCATAACCGGAAAAGGCGATAATCTGTCCCATGGCCCCGAACAGGGCCATGGAAGCCAGGGCCCGCCAGGCTTGGCGAAGGCCGGCGGTCAGAACGCCGGACACCGGCACTTTCTGGCGAAACAGAAAAAGGGCCAGACCCAGGGCTAAAAACAGATAGAGATAAGCGGAAAAAAAAGGCGTCAATGTGATGCGGTGAACGGGTATGACCTTGAACTCGATGACCAGATAATGGAGGGTGAGGGTGCGGAGATGGGGCACGGTGTTCACCAGAAGCAAGGGGATGAGGATCAATAGAAAGGGGGCCAGGTCAACCACAATTTGGCGTCCTCCGGTTAACCGGTGACAGCCTCGGACCAGCAAAACGGCCATCAGGGCCAGCCCTCCGGTCATGCCTGCCAGGGTCACATCCAGGGCCATGGTGGTGATCAGGGCCACCAGGCTGATGAGGAGGGCGCTGGCCAGGGTCTGAAGTCCCAGAAGCAATCCGCCGTCCTCCTTGGGGAGGTACATGGGCAGGGCGGCGGCCAGGGCCAAGGTGGCGGGCACCGACAGCCAGGCCGCGGCCTTGGCCAACTCCACCTGGGGCAAACCTGTCACCAGGGCCAGTACGGTGATGATGATACCAGCCATCTCCACGCTCATCATCCCGGCGTAGCCCATAATGGACAAGGCCGCCGCACCGGCGGGGGCCACTCCCGCCGACCAAAGCATGGGGGCCACCAGAGGCTCGGCAATAATGCTGGCCCCCTCCAGAAAGTTGCAAGCCCCCAAGGCGATGAACAGGTGACGCTGGCGAGGGTGGCCCAACGCAGGCAGAAAGGCCGCCACCAGCCGGGACAGGGAGCCGGAAGCCAGGAGCAAATTGGATAAAAGGATGCCGGCCAGGACCACCAGAAGCAGGGGAATGGTGCTTAAAACCCCGTCCAGGACGGCCCAAAGAATTACCATTAAGGGTGTCTTAAAAGTAAAAAACGCAAGGATTCCGGTATAAATCACTCCATAGAGGGAGAGCCTGAGAGCTGGTTGCTTCAGACCCACCGCCAGGACGGCCAGTAACGCCACTGGACTCAAGCTCAAAAGAAACGAGACCAGGTTCATGAATACCCCGGAGGTAAAAAGATGAAAGCCCGTCCAGAAAAGATACCACATAATCCCTCCGACGCGGGGGTTAAAGGTTTGCGGAGTTGCGTTTTTGGTTAAAATAAAACTGGTTATGCCTATCCCTTTGTCATACAGTTACCGCAACCTTTTGGCTCGACGGCTTACCAGCCTTCTGACCGCCCTGGGCATGGCCCTGGTAGTGTTTGTATTTGCCGCGGCCTTGATGCTGAGCGAGGGCCTGCGCCGCACCCTGGTAGCCACCGGCTCCTTTGACAACGCCGTGGTGCTCCGGGCCGGCAGCGAAACCGAGGTGCAAAGTGCCATTGACCGGACCCAGGCGGGAATCATCGGCTCTCAGCCGGAAATCGCCCGGGGACCCGAAGGCCCTCTGGTGGCCTCGGAGGCCATTATTCTCATCAACCTGCCCAAACGGGGCACCAACCGCCCGGCCAATGTTATGATCCGTGGGGTGCAGCCTGCCTCTTTCCCTTTGCGCCGGGAAGTGAAACTGGCTGCTGGACGTTGGTTCCGCTTAGGCTCCAATGAACTGGTGGCGGGGCAACAGGTGAGTCAGCGCTTCCAAGGTGCCGGTCTGGGAGAGAACCTACGTTTTGCCATGCGCTCTTGGCGGGTGGTGGGCCTTTTTGATGCCGGCAATACCGGCTTTGCCTCAGAGATCTGGGGGGACGTGGAGCAGCTGCTCCAGGCCTTCCGGCGTACCGCCTTCAGCAGCGTCATTCTGCGGCTTCAGGATGCGGCCGCCTTCACCGCCCTGAAAAGCCGTCTGGAAAGCGACCCCCGCCTGCCGGTGCAGGTGCGCCGGGAGGTGGAGTTCTATGAGTCCCAGTCCAAGCGGCTGGCAGACTTCATCAGGATTCTGGGCATGGTGCTCACCGGCATCTTCGGACTGGGGGCGGTATTGGGGGCTATGGTGACCATGTATGCCCAGGTGGGGGCCAGGATTGCGGAAATCGGCACCCTGCGGGCCCTGGGTTTTACCCGCCGGGATATCCTTTTGGCCTTTCTGGTGGAAGCGAGCCTCCTGGGCTTGGCCGGCGGCCTCCTGGGCTTGGCCCCGGCCTCCCTGTTGAATTATTATACTTTGTCCACCGTGAACTGGGCCAGCTTTGCCGAGCTATCCTTCCGCTTCCGTCTCACTCCGGCGATAATTCTTAAGAGTCTGGCCTTCGGCTGGCTTATGGGCTTGTGCGGGGGGCTCCTGCCGGCCCTCAAGGCGGCCCGGCTGCCCTTGCTGGAGGCCCTCAGGGCCCCTTAAGGTCAAGGGAGAATAAGGGTTCCGGTCACCTTTTTGAACCCCGGGGGAACTTCAAATAACCTGTCCTCTTGGCGGCCTTCCCTTATCTGGGTATATTCCACCGAGAATCGCCGTTCGGCACAGACCGTCTTGATGGGCAGACCCAGCTTCTTGGCCACCCAGTAAGTCTGCCGCAGTATCCCGGTGGTCCCGCCCCGGAGGGTGACCTCCACCCGCTCCACTTCATAGCCTTCCAGTTGTTCGGTACCCACCCGACGCTGGGACACGGCATCCTTGGGGATCTGCAAAAACTGGCCGGGAAGATTCAACCCCAAAGGCAGTTCCACATAAGTCCGCTCCCAAGGGAGAACCACCCAGACAAGACGCTTGTCCCGCCGGACGATGGTGACCGTATGGCCGTTCTCGTCCAGGAATTCCTGGCGCAGCTTGTCGTCTTTGACATAGATTTTGCCCGGCATCACCTGTTCGGCGTTTTTAAGGAGCATCCGGGCGGAGAACTCGGCGGCCTCCGAGGTGCCCATCCCGACCAGGAGCGCCCCCAGGAGGGCCACCGCTTTCAGCCTGAAAAACAAGGGAACGGAGAAAGTCAAACCCCAAAGAAGCAAGAGCGGCCTTTCCCTTTGACCAAGGACCTTCAGGTTACCCGCCACCCACACAGCCGATGCCCATACCGGTAAGCTGATAATATTCCACCCCGGCACAGGCAAGACAGGTGGGCTTCCCCTCAACCAGCCGGACCCGGGGTTCCATAACCCCTTCGCCGCAGCGGGAGCAGACCACGGTGGTAAAGATACGGGCGTAAGGCGGCAGCTTTACGGTAACCTCCTGGACCACCAGGGCCTCTTCCAGAGGCCGTTCCAGCTCCCTTTTGGCCATTGCCGGCCACAGGTGATGCAGGTGGTGCTCCTCTTCGGGGGTGGCATTGCGCTGGACCACCACTTTTTCAAAAAGGGGCCCGGCCGCCGGGTACCGCTGAAAAAGCTGTTCCCGGTAGTCGGGTTTCACCACCAGACGCAGCCCAGAACTGCTGCCCCGCTGGGCTACAGTCACCGCGGTTTTGCCCAGGTCTCTGAAGACCAGGGCATTGTTTCCGAAGGTACAGCCGGTAACCACCTGGATGCCATCGGTGAAACAGTTGTTGGTCTCCACAATGGCCATCACATCCTCCATGCCCCGGTGGTGCTGCCCCAGGCGGTGCATGGCGTATTGCCCTGCCTTGACTCCCAGGGCCACCATAGGGCAGAGGTGTCCGTGCAGGGCCTCAGCCTGTCGGAGCAGGCCTTCCAGATCGCCGCTTTTGATCATGGCCTCGATGGAATCCCGGGCACTAGCAAAGTCGTGCATGCGCTATCCCTTCCCAAGCTGAAAACGGTATGCTAAGGGACCTGGCTTGTTTGGACTGCCTTCCCGGCTTGCCAGGGCATGTCAGGTTCCCAAAGGATTTAAACCTTAAGGGACCGGGATAAAAATATTTGGCCCGAAGGCCGAAACCTGGATTTCCTCGAAAATCGGCGCCCTCAGGGGCTTTCGGCCGGCAACTCCAGCAACAAAACCAAAATAACGGTAAAAATTTTTTAACCGAAAAATTAAAAAAACTAGGGAAGCAAATTTATAACAAGTTAATATAATTGCCAATTTAATTCCATTATAAATTTGGCACAATTGCTGCAAAGCTAAATAATAAGGTTACCCCCGAAAGTCCCATACCATTTTCTCCTTTCTCCGAAGGCCGGGCCACCCCCTCCCGGCCTTTATATTTTGGGTTCCACCTCTCAAGTCATTGCCTTGCCGATATGATGCAAAAGATCGCCGGCCCGGAGCTGTTCCAGGCTGTAACGCGGCCCTCCCAGGATGTTACTCAGGGCAACAAGACAGCCTTCCTCGTGCCAATAGCGTTCGGTGTCCAAGATCAGGGCGTTGACCCCCAGGGCCCGGATCTGGGCGGCCAGCTCCTTGGCCTCCACCACCGGCGGCCGGCCGGTAAGGCTGATGTTGGCCTTGCCGTCGGAAATGAGGACCAGCAGGTAGGCGTCCTTGGGATACCTGGCCTTCTCCTTCCTGAGCATATTTAGGGCCAGGGCCAGGGCGTGAGGCAGTGGGGTCTTGCCGCCGGTGGGCAGGTCCCGGAGACGGCGTTGGGCCACCTCGATACTATGGGTGAAGGGGAGGGCGGTGACCGCCTGCTCGCCCCGGAACACGATGAGCCCCACCCGCTCCCGGCGCTGGTAAGCGTCCAACAGGAGAGACAAGATGGCGGCCTTGGTTTCGGCCATGCGCTCTCTTGCCCCCATGGAGCCCGAAGCGTCTAGTACAAAGAGTATATGGCGGCCGATCTTTTTCTCCCGGACCTTGAAGCGCAGGTCCGGGTCCGCCACAGCCAGCGCCAGATTGCCCCGCTCTCTGAGAGTCTGAAACGGAGCCGCGGCCCTGAGGGTCGCATCCAAAGCCAGATCCGGGGTTGCCGGCCATACTGATGTGGCCCGCACATAACGGCCCCGGCCGTCCTCGCTTTGGGCCCGGGTGCGGCTTCCCGGGGCTCTCTTGGTCTGACGGTCGGGCGGCAGTTCCAAAGGCTTTAAGGGGTAAGGTTCCCCCGGAGGTGTTATGACCTCGCCGATGGCCTGGGTCCCCCCACCTTCAGGGTGGACTTCATATGGGGGGGGATTTCCGGGGTTGGAGGTCGAGGCCTGCTGCTCTTCCTGAAATTTCCGGAAGGTTTCCTCCAGCTTTTCCTGATCCAGGCGGGTCTCACCGAAGGGCTTGCGGCGACGGCGATGGGGCAAAACCAGAAGGGCGGCCTCCCGCACGTCTTCCGGGGTGACCTCCTCCCGGCCGTGATAGGCCGCCAGGGTCTGGGCGGCCTTGAGCATGAAAATGTCGGCCCGGTGGCCATCCACCCCCTGGTCCAGACATATGAGGCTAATGAGACGGAGCATCTTCTCCCGGTAGGACACCCGGGCCAGACCTGTCCGGGCTGAGATGATGGTTTCTCTGAGGCGTTCCTGTTCCGGCTCCCATTCCCGGGCGAAGGCCTCCGGGTCGGTCTCATAGGCCAGGCGCCGGGTGACCACGGCCATCCGGTCATCCAGATTCACCAGACCCTGGACCTCCACGCACAACCCGAAACGGTCAAGCAACTGGGGCCGAAGCTCTCCTTCCTCGGGGTTCATGGTGCCCACCAAAATAAACTGGGCCGGGTGGGCAAAAGAGATGCCCTCCCGTTCCACCACATTCACCCCCATGGCCGCGGCGTCCAGGAGCACGTCCACCAAGTGGTCGTCCAAAAGGTTCACTTCGTCCACATACAGGATGCCCCGGTTGGCCGCGGCCAGAAGACCCGGCTCAAAGTGCTTCTCGCCGCTTTTGATGGCCTTTTCCAGGTCAATGGTGCCCAGCAGGCGGTCCTCAGTGGTGCCGAGGGGCAGGTCCACCACCGGCATGGGTCTAAAACGCACCGGCAGGGCTTCCCCTTTGGCCCGCCGTTCCCGGCAGGAGTCACACATCAGCTCGAGCTGTTCCGGATGGCAATGAAAGGGACAGCCGGCCACCATAGGGATGGGCGGCAAAAGGGCCGCCAGCCCCCGGGCCGCGGTGGACTTGGCGGTGCCCTTCTCCCCCCGGACTAAAACTCCGCCCAGACGGGGATTGATGGCGTTCAAGATCAGGGCCTTCTTGAGAAGTTCCTGGCCCACCAAAGCGGCAAAGGGGTAAACCGGGCGCTTTATACTCATCCGCAGGGAATGGGCCTGACTGGCGCATTAACCGGTCAGGACGGAGCTTTTCCTGTAATAGTATCAGGATTAGCCGGCGGAAAGAAGCAGAAAGTGTTCTCGGGGGACTGAGGAAGAGAAAGCCGGGGCGTCCGATCAGCCTCGGATTACGCCCCCGAGGTCAGTTCCGAAATGGGAATATCAGCCACACTCACCTCGATTCCCACCACGGTGATTTCCCGGGCAAAGTCCTTGCCCGGAGCGTTGTCGGCGGCCAGCACATAGGGGATGCCGTTCAGGTTATGCCACATCCGGGATACATGTCTGTGCCCGAAGCACACCACATCCACCCGGTGGTATAAAATCCGCATAAGGGCCCGGGCATCCAGAAGTTCCATAAAGGGGTTGCCGTGCATGAAGGGATGGTGGTGGAAAAACACAATCTTGGGCAGCTCCGTGGGCGTAGTGTCAAGGATGGTTTTGAGGGCCGCCCGTTGTTTTTTCCCCACTTGGCCGCAGGCAAAGTCAAAGGGGTGCTCGGTCTCAAGGTTGGTGTCCAACGCGATGAGCATGACCTCGGTGCCCTTTTCCCGGACAAGGTGGACCACCGGAGTCTGGTCACCGGTAAAGGTGCCTCCCTGATTCAAGGGAAGGGAGAGATATTCGTCAAAACGCCTGGCCCGCTCAGCACTGTAAAAATTGCCTGCGGCTCCGAAATCGTGGTTTCCGGGACAGATAAAGATTCTCCCCATAAAGGGCTTCAGGGCCTCGTAGGCGTTTTCATACTGTTCCGGATGGCCGTCGTCGGTGATGTCTCCGGTAATAATCAGGCGGGAATCGGGATAATGTTCCTGGACGTAATTAAGGACTGCCAGCGCCGCTTCGTTGTCTCCAGGATGGCGGTGGAAATGGAGATCACTCAGATGGATGAATTTCATAGAAACATCCTTTTTACCCCGGGAGGTTCTCCCAGCGCTCTTTCAGTTTGCCCATGACTTGGGGCAGGGTGGTGTATTCCATCTCCTCCATGGGCAGGCGGTGGGGCTCAAAAGGGCCGTGGCGCCGGAGCTGGTCCGCCAGATCATTGGTGCGCTCCCGCACCCGATCAAAGGCCGGGTCGTCGAACAGATCCCGGGGTCCCACAAGAAAGCCCCGGGCCAACTGAAAGCCCAGGGCGATGACCCGGGGCGGCCCGTCAAAGCGGGAGGGGGTGGCCTGGCGCACCGGCACCGGCAAAAGGGGCCCGTAATGGGAACCCCGCATCCACCCTTCCACAATGTGGGGCATGGTGAAGGGCTCCAGCACCTCTCCCACTGCCGGGAATTTCCCCTGACAGCGAACAAGGCACACCGGGTCGTCCTTGCCCACATATTTTCCGGCGATGAGGGCCAACCGCTCGGTGGAGGATACCGCCGCCACCTCCCCGTCCTTGGCGTACACCGCCTTGATAACATAGCGGCCTGAGGCGCCGATGAAGACCAGGAGGTCATAGGACTCCGCCGGACAGTCAAAGAAGATGCGCTTGTGCCCCTTGACGTCGTGCACTTCGAAGCGGAAGCCTTCGTGCATGGAGGGGGCAATGATAAGCCCTGCGGTGTTGAAGGGGTCGGCGAACATTTTGTAAAGGGGCAAATTCCAGGCGCCGGCCGAGGTCTTGTCGGCCATAAAAATGATCACGGGTTCGGATTCCCGCTCCAAGAATTCCATTTCTGCCACTCCGGGACCCATGCCCCGGACGTTGCCGGAAAAGGCGTCGGCCAGCAGGTCCTGCCCGGCGCCGTAAAGCTTTAGGTCTCGAGCCACCTGGGTGCAGGCCTCAAAGACCTCCCAGGCCAGGCGGTGGATGTCCTCGTCATCCGGACCCTTGGTGTGGGTCATGATGAGTTCCAGGTCGTCACCGCAGGCGGTGACGTGAAAATCAATGAGTTGGCCCTTGGTCTGGGCCAGGCCCAGACGGCGCCGGGCCTCCTCCAGCAAATCATCATGGGAGGCGGAATGCCCCACAAATCCACCCACATCGGCCTTGATAACGCTTAAGGTGATCCTGTCTGGCATGGAAACCTCCTTCAAACTTGGGGTGAAGGAGAGGGGGGGTAATATGGGAAGGGAGCCGGGACCCTCTGATACCAGGCCCCCCACAAATCAGCTATCTCCTGTTGCACGCCGCCTCGGCCTCCACCGGGCCGGGGGAGCAGATGTCGTCCTCGAAACAGGTTTTGGAGAAGCCGGCCTCCAAAGGCACGGGATAGTCTCCGGTAAAGCAGGACAGGCAGAAATTCCCGGGCTGGATTTGGGTGGCCTCCACCATGGCGTCCACGGAAAGGTAACCAAGATAATCCAGGCCCAAAAAATCCCGGATCTGTTCAATATTCTGGCGAGAGGCGATGAGCTCCCCCTTGGTGGAGAAGTCAATGCCATAGAAACAGGGGAATCGGTGAGGGGGACAGGAGACCAGGAGGCTCACCTCTGTGGCCCCGGCCTCCCTAAGGGACTTGATGCGGGAGCGGGTGGTGGTCCCCCGGATGATGGAGTCCTCCACCACGATGACCCGTTTCCCTTGGAGAATTTCCTTCACCGGATTGAGCTTCACCCGCACGGCAAAGTCACGCATGGTCTGGGAGGGCTGAATAAAGGTGCGTCCCACATAATGGTTGCGGATGACCCCCATCTCGAAGGGGATGCCGGTGGCCTCGGCAAAACCCAGGGCCGCGTAGGTGCCGGAGTCCGGGAACGGCATGACCAGATCCGCCGTGAGGGGGTGCTCCCGGGCCAGGCAGGCACCCAGGCGTTTGCGCACCTGGTACACGGATTTCCCGAAAATGCGGCTGTCAGGCCGGGCGAAATAGATGAATTCAAAGATGCAATGCTTGGGCGTCTCGGGAGGAAAAGGCTTGTAGGAATGCAGGCCATGGCGGTCCAGGACTATGATTTCCCCGGGCTCCACGTCCCGGAAATAATCGGCCTGAACCAGATCAAAGGCACAGGTCTCAGAAGCCACCACCCAGGCGCTGTCCAGGGCCCCCAGACTTAGAGGACGGAACCCCCGGGGATCCCGGGCGGCGATGACTGTGGCCGCGGTGGCAAGAACCAGGCAGTAGGAACCTTTGACCTCCGAGAGCGCCGCCACCAGTGCGTCCACCAAGCCGTTCTTTTTGTGCCGCGCCATGAGGTGGACGATAACCTCCGTGTCCATGGTCGACTGAAAAATGGAGCCAGACTCCTCCAGACGTTGGCGAATGTCCCGGGCATTGGTGAGGGTGCCGTTGTGGCCAATGGCCAGCATCTGGCCGCCATGCTGCACCACAAAGGGCTGCGCATTGATGAGCAGGGTGGAGCCCGTGGTGGAATAGCGCACATGTCCGATGGCCAGGTGCCCGGGGAGTTTTTCCAGAAGCTCCCGGTTAAACACCTCGGGCACCAATCCCAGACCCCGGTGGGACCGCATCCGACAGCCATCGCCGGTGACGATGCCGCAGGACTCCTGACCCCGGTGCTGCAAGGCATAAAGGCCGAAATAAGCAAGCCGCGCCGCCTCGGGGTGACCGTAAATCCCGAACACTCCGCATTTTTCCCGCGGTGTTAGCAGGGTCGGGTGGCCAGGGGGCTGGTCCAAGGCGAGAGTCATGACTTCGGCGCCAGGCTGGAAAAATTCCTGATGGGGGAAAATTTGTTTTAACTTCTTAATTACTAGATATGCCATTTTCACGGAAAAGTCGAATACTAATTGCAGCCTACCCCTTCCCCGGCCAAATTCCCAGGCCACGGTTGATTTCCCGGAGCACTTCGGATTACACTGCCCTTAACCGGAATTTGGGGCAACTGGCCCCTAAAGGGGTTTGGCACCTGCCCCCGCCAGTTTTAACCCATTAAAGCATGGAGAACCTTTTGCCGCCTGCGGCTCTTAACCGGAAATATCTGGTCACCGGAGGGGCGGGCTTCATCGGGGTCAACTTGGTCCGGGCTTTGGCGCCGGTGGCCCGCAGCCTCAGAGTGCTGGATAACCTGACTGCCGGGAGGCAAGAGGATCTTGAGGATCTGCCCGTGGATCTCCTGGTGGGGGACATACGGGATCCGGACACGGTGGATCAGGCCATGGAAGGGGTGGAGGTGGTGGTTCACCTGGCGGCCCATACCGGAGTGGTGGCCTCGGTGGCGGACCCGATGCTGGACTTTTCGGTGAATGTCACTGGAACCCTTAATCTGCTCCAAGCGGCGGTGCGTCACCAGGTTTCCCGTTTTGTTTTTGCCTCCACCGGGGGGGCCATTGTGGGGGAAGCTGTGCCCCCGGTGCATGAAGATCTCCCGCCCCGGCCCCTGTCGCCTTACGGGGCCGGAAAACTGGCGGGGGAGGGCTATTGCTCGGCTTTTTGGGGGAGTTATGGGCTAAGAACCGTGCCCCTCAGGTTCTCCAACATATACGGGCCCTACTCTTACCACAAGGGGAGCGTCATCGCCAAATTTTTCCGGCAGATCCTGGCCGGGGAGGAAATCACCATTTACGGGGACGGGGAGCAGACCCGGGATTTTCTTCATGTCCAGGATCTCTGTGACGCACTTCTTTCAGCCATCCAACTGGAGGTCCCTTTTGGCCGCCCAATCCAGCTGGGCACCGGCCGGGAGACTAGTATCAATACTTTGGTGAAACTTTTGCGCCAGACGGTGGGGACTCAAAGTTTCCCGCCGGTGCGGTATGCCCCTCCCCGAGCCGGAGAGGTGCAGAGAAATTATGTGTCCCTTGCCAAAGCGAAAAAGTACCTCGGCTTTACCCCCAAGACCGATCTGCTCAAAGGATTGGAGTTGACCTGGGATTGGTTCAGGGAGCAAGGCCGGATTTAAACTTAAGAGAGATTACCCCAGGTGCCATGAAAGAAAAGGGGACGGCGGCTGGCCAGTTTTGGGGTAAATAAACCTAAGGAGAATTTTCCATGAAAGTGCCGGTGCCGGAGGGCGCGATCAAGGTGGGACAGGAGGAAGACGGCCGCTGGGCCGTGATCCTCAGCGGTGAAGGTCTGGAAGGGGTGGTCCTTCTGGATAACCAGCGCTACCTGGAGGCTGAAGCCGAGGAGCTGGGTGGCATGTTCTGGCGGGTGTTCGAACGCTGGCTGGCCGCCCGTCAGGCCCTGAAGTCCTGAGGCCCATTCCTTTTCACGGAAGGACCGGGAGTGCAGCTTCCCCCTGGATCTTTGTCAAACAGCCGCTATCTGCTGGAAAAGGTCCTGGGCCAAAGAGGTTTCGGCCTCCCCTACCTGGCCGAGGCCCTCACCCTAAAGGCGGCGGTGACCATCAAAGACTTCCTGCCTCTTAAGGTGGGCCCCCGCCGGGCGGGCCAGAGCCACATCACCCTGTATGGCGGGGAGGCCCGGGACCGGAGCCCTGACAAGCTACACCTAACCATGGCCGGGCCGGTAAAACTTCTGGATTTTGGGGCGGCCCGCTATTTTTGGGAGAACAGCCCTATTGCTTCTCCATCATCTTAAAAAGCGGCGACGCCCTCGAAGAGCAGTATCGCCCCAGTGGCCGTCAGGAGCCTTGGACCGATGTGTATGGCATGGCAGCCACCTTTTTCCCGGCCGGTACCGGGTTGCGTCCTCCAGATGCCCTGGGGTGCAAGGAAGCGGACACCCTGGTCAGGCCCTCTCGTCCCGAAGTGGGGCTGGCTCCCGGAGAAGAGGAGGCCCGGCTCACGGGTTTGGCGGTCTCTGCCGCCCAAAGTTTTCAGTACATGAAAGAATTCTATGAGAAAATGCTGAACGGTAAGGCTGTGACCCAGGAAGAAACGCCGCTGACCATAAGGAACGACAAACCTTACCCTGAAGGGGGGGTGGAGCCGGCAAATCCTTCCCGGGACCAAGGATCGCCCCCAGCGCCCGGAGCCCCCCGTCCCGGGTTCTCCCGGCGTTCATGGCTGCTGCCGGTTTCTTTCCTGACAGTTCTGGTGGTTTTGGGGCTGGGTGTCTGGCTGGGTTGGTGGTATTTCTGGGATGGTTCTCCCATGGTGGCCGAGACCCCAACCGTAACCGGTCCCACTCCGGCAGAAAAAGGCGCGGCCGCCATACCAGAGGCCGGTTCCGAAAAGGACAGGGTGATGCACCTGGTGAATCAGGGTCGAACCTTTTATCAGGAACAGCGTTTCGGGGAGGCCATTGCCAAGCTGGAGGAGGCCTTGGCCATTGACCCCGGCCAGGCAGAGGCCCTGTATTATCTTGGCTGTGCCTTTATTGCAGCCACCCGTTACCAGGAGGCGGTGGAGACCCTTAAACTGGCTCTCAAGAGCCGACCGGACTACGCTCCGGCTTACGAGGCCAAGGGCCGGGCTTACTACCTCCTGGACCAGTTTAAGGAGGCCATTTTGGATCTGGAGCAGGCTCTCAAACTGGACCCGGCTCTCACCGAGGCCCGCTACTATCTGGGACTAGCCCACCTGGCCGAGGGGCGGAGGCAAAAGGCCCAAGAGCAGTATGAGGCCCTAAAAAACCGGGCCCCGGAAAAGGCCGCCTCGCTCAAAGAGCATTTAGGGGAATCGGGGGCTCAGCCTCCCAGTCCGGCGGTGGCTTCCCCCTCTTTGTCAGGCCTACCGGTCACCCAGGGCCCCCGCTGGCCCTGGACCTCCCACCGCCCGGTCACCCCGGCGGACTTGGCCGCCCTTACCACAGAGGAGCTGAAAATCATGCGTTACGAGATCCTGGCCCGGAAGGGCTGGGTATTTGCCAGCCCGGACCTAAGGGACTATTTTGCCAAACAGCCCTGGTATCAGCCCAAAGGAACCCAAGAGCAGGCCGGAAAGGTGAACCGGGAGATCCTTCGCCGTCTCAAACCCTTGGAACGGCGCAACGCGGCAGCCATTTTCCGTTACGAGATGAAAGTCAGAAAGCAGATCCAGTAAGACAGCCACATCTGAGGTATTCTGTTGCCGACACGGTTTCTCCTCGGAGAATCCCACCGGGATCTTGGAAAAACAATCGATACCGGTTAATTCAGCATGTCCTTTGTTGCCTGGCCCTATCCCTTTTTCTTAATCGGGGTGGTAATCCTTTATTGGGTTCTGGGTCGGCGTCCCCGCCAGTTGCTTTTGCTGGTGGCCAGTTATATTTTTTACGGTTTTTGGGACGTACGTTTTCTGGCCCTAGTGATGACCACCACCGGGGTGGACTATTTGGCGGCTTTGGGTTTGGCGGGGCACCGGCCCCGGTTTCTGGCGGTTTTGGGTCTCCCCCTGCTTCCCGGCCTGTGGCTGGGGGTTTGTAAGGTACTGGAGCCTCTCACAGGCCCGGTCCCCTGGGGAACCGTGGCTGTGGCTCTGGCCCTGGGGCTGGCCTTCTCAGGGGCCTATCAGGGCCTTTGGCTGTTGCCGGAGAACCCTCGGCGCCGCGGTTTTCTTTTCCTGAGTGTGGGGTCTTGCCTGGCCATTCTGGGGTTTTTCAAATACTTCGGCTTTTTCACCCAGCAGGCGGTGGCAGTCCTCAGGAATCTGGGGTTTGAGCCGGGCTGGGTGTTGCCCCACATTGTCCTGCCGGTGGGCATCTCCTTTTACACCTTCCAGTCCCTGGGATATGTGTTTGACGTATACCGGGGGCGCACCGAAGTCTGTCGGGATTTCCTCACCTTCGCGGTTTTTGACGCCTATTTTCCGCAACTGGTGGCCGGTCCCATCGAGCGGGCCGGGCATCTCATCCCCCAACTGGACCGGGAGCAGGTTTTTCACCCCGCCCACCTTCAGGAAGGTCTCAAGATGATCCTGGTGGGCCTTTTCAAAAAGGTCTTTGTGGCAGACAACTGCGCCCTTCTGGCCAATTATGCCTTTGCCCCGGAAACCACCCTTAATGGCTATTGGGCGGTTCTGGGGGCGTTGGCCTTTGCCTTTCAGATATATGGGGATTTCTCGGGCTACAGTGACATAGCCCGGGGCTCCTCCAGGCTGTTGGGCATTGAGCTGGTGCAGAATTTCCGGTTTCCCTATCTGGCCCGCAACCCTTCGGACTTCTGGCGGCGGTGGCACATCTCCCTTTCCGCCTGGTTTCGGGATTACGTGTATATCCCCCTCGGGGGCAACCGGGGAAGCCGAGGCGAGACCATGCGCAACCTGGCCCTGACCCTGCTTTTGGCGGGTTTCTGGCACGGGGCTTCCTGGATTTTTATCCTTTGGGGGGCTTACTGGGGAGCTTTCCTGATTTTTTACCATTTTTCCCCGGTGAAGGTATTTGCCGACCGGGAAGCAACCTGGTCCTGGCACACTTTCGGTTCCGTTTTGTCCATGTGGATTATCACTTTGATGGGCTGGGCCATTTTCCGCAGTCCGGACCTGGCCCGGCTGGGAAGCTGGTTGGCGGCCCTGGGCAACTGGGACAGCGGCGCTGCTCTTCCCTGGGCCAGATGCGCTCTCTGGCTGGGGCTGCACCTTGCCCCCCTTTGGCTCCTTAAGCTGGCGACCTGCAAGGCTCAGGATGAAACGGCGCTGGAGCATCTTCCCTGGCCGGTGCGGGGGGTGATTTACGCCCTTCTTTTGCTTCTGGTGGTCTCTTCCACCGAGCACGACCAGGAATTCATTTATTTTCAATTCTGATGCGTCGCCTGCTTACTCCTGCCTTTCTACTGACCCTGGGACTACTGATCCTGGGGGAGGTGGGGGCCCGCCTTTTTTTTGCCCACTCCGTGTCCGGCCGCTTTGAGTATGGCTTTAGCCTGGACGCCGGGTTTATGGAGCATCCTGATGGCCGGGTGGAGCTGGTCATGGCTGGGGGCCGGCGATTCCTGCCCCAGTCCTTCCAGAGAAAACGTCCCCCCGGGGTTTTTCGCGTCTTTGTCATCGGTGATTCGGTGACCAGAGGGCCTTCTCTGAAACAGGCCTATCCCTGGTTCCTCCAGGAGGAACTGCAGCGTCAGGGGATTGATGCTGAGGTCCTGAATCTGGGCGTGGCCGGGAACGGGGCCCGGCGCAGCCGCCTCATTTTTTTAAAGATTCTGGATTACGATCCCAGCCTCATAGTCCTTCATGTAAATAATAGCAACGAATACGAAGATGAACGGGAATATCGGCGGGCCCAGGAATTTAAAGGCTGGCATCCTCGCCACTGGCCCATGAAAGTATTTATTTTCCGGCGGTTATATGAGGCCAAAATGGAGAAACTGTTATGGCGCCTGGTGCCCCAAACGATTAGGCAACGGTTCGCTGTAAATGACGCGGATGCGGAAGTGGCGGCTTCTCAGAACCCGGAAAAGTGGCAACAATGGCAAAGGCTGGTGGCGGAAGTCACTTCCGCCAACGTGGCGTTAGCTAGGGAGCTCCGGGTGCCCCTGATTCTCCTCACCCAGTGTCGCCTTGATGCTCAGGGGAGCAACCCAGCCCGTCTCACTGATGAGGGCCTGGATGAAATGGCCCGGAATCTGGCCGGGCGTGCTGGGGTGCTGCATCTGTCCCTGAAAGAGCTTTTCGCTCCCCTTGATTTTAAGGATTATTTTCAGGATTCGTCCCATCTTAAGCCTGCCGGCCACCAACTATTGGCCCGGGCCTTGGCCGAAAAGGTGGGGGAGATACTGGCTCAATCTGGCGGGGCTCACCGGGTCTCTTCCGCCAGCCCTGGCAGACCCGAATGAATGGTGGCTCCAGGACCCCTTTTTCTCCCCGGCAACTTAAATATAAAGGAATGTTATACTGAAGCTTTTGAAACCAAGGGTTGACACCCAGGAAGATTTAGAGTATAAAAGGGCCATGATTGGCTCTAAGCGGCAGAACTGGTGCTGGTGGCGTTTGACCTCAAACCCGTGAGGTGCGTCCACCGGCAGCGTAAGAAATACGGGGCCCCTCACGGGAGGGGCCCCGGTTTTTTTTAAGCAAAGAAGCCGTGGCCCACAAAGGCCACGGCTTTTTTGGTGGACTTGAGCCCCCAAAATTTTTTCCGGGAGGCATCATGGTGGTTCCCGATCTGCCCACCTTCAGGAAGTTGGCGGTCAAGGCCAATATCATCCCGGTATACCGGGAGATCCTCGGGGACCTGGAGACCCCGGTGTCGGCCTATAAGAAGCTGCGCCATCAAGGCCCCTCATATCTTCTGGAAAGTGTGGAGGGCGGCGAGAAGTGGGGCCGTTTCAGCTTTTTGGGGTTTCAACCGTCCTTGGTACTTGAGGTGAAAGACCGGCTGGTCACAGTGACCCGGGGGGAACACCAGGAGCTTTTGGATCCGGGGCTGGGACCATTCCAGCATCTACGGCGGATACTTGGAAATTTTCAGGCCGAGGCGGCTCCGGGGCTACCACGCTTCTGGGGGGGGCTGGTGGGTTTTTTGGGTTATGACATGGTGCGATACCTGGAGCGCCTGCCGGAATTGACCCCGCCGCTGCCCCTGCCCGAAGCCAAATTCATGCTGGCGGACCACCTGCTGATCTTTGACAACCTGCGCCAGACCATAAAGGTGGTGGTCATGGCCCACTTGACCCCCGGCCGAAGGCTGGAAGAGGTCTATGACCAGGCCGCAGAGACGGTACATCACCTTATTTCCCGCTTGCGTTCCCCCGTGTCCCAGCATCAGGCTTATCCGCCGGCCAGCCGCCTGCAGCTCTCCTCCAACCTTAGTCGGGAGGAATTTGAGGGCATGGTTCTTAAGGCCAAGGAATATATTGCAGCCGGGGATGTGATTCAGGTGGTGTTGTCCCAGTGCTTCACCACCCCCCTTCTCCAGGACCCCCTGGACCTGTATCGGGCCCTGCGCTGCATCAACCCCTCACCCTACATGTTCTTCCTGGACATGGGGGACCTGAAGCTGGTGGGGGCCTCTCCGGAAATTCTGGTGCGTCTGGAGGGAAACCGTATCACTTACCGTCCCATCGCCGGCACCCGTCACAGGGGGGCCACTCCGGAGGAGGACCAGGCCTTAGAGGCCGACCTGCTGGCCGACCCCAAAGAACGGGCGGAGCATATCATGCTGGTGGATCTGGGGCGCAACGATGTGGGGCGGGTGGCCGTCATCGGCAGTGTCCGGGTGCCGGAACTCTTTACGGTGGAGCGCTATTCCCATGTCATGCACCTAGTCTCCCAGGTGGAGGGGGAGCTGGCTCCCGGTCTGGATGGGATTGACCTTTTGGCGGCCACCTTTCCGGCAGGCACTGTGACCGGGGCCCCCAAGATCCGGGCCATGGAGATCATCGAGGAGTTGGAACCCAGCCGCCGGGGTCCTTATGCCGGCGCGGTGGGCTATCTGGGGCTAAGCGGCAATCTGGATTTTTGTATCACCATCCGGAGCTTCACGGTGCATCAGGGCCAGGCCTACCTGCAGGTGGGGGCCGGCATTGTGGCCGACTCTGACCCAGCCCGGGAATACCAGGAAACTGTGAACAAGGCCATGGCTTTGATGAAGGCCCTGGAAATGGCGGAAAAGGGTTTGTGGTAGAGAAAAGACGGGGATCATGGTTGTGTCTTTGAACCTCAGCTTTTTCCGGTAATAATGAAAGGGACTGGTCATGTTGGTAATGATAGACAACTATGATTCTTTCACTTACAATTTGGTCCAGTATCTGGGCCAGTTGGGAGCGGAGGTCAGAGTCTACCGCAATGATCAGATTGATCTAGCGGGCCTGGAGTCCCTCCCCATGAGCCATCTGGTCATCTCGCCGGGCCCCTGTTCCCCTAAAGAGGCAGGCATTTCTGTGGCCGCCATCCGTCATTTTGCCGGGCGGCTGCCCATTTTGGGAGTGTGCCTGGGACATCAGGCCATCGGTCAGGCTTTCGGCGGCCGCGTGATCCGGGCCCCACGTTTGATGCATGGCAAGACCTCCCTTATCTATCATGACGGCCGCGACATTTTTCAGGGCCTTCCCTCACCCTTTGAGGCCACCCGCTACCACTCCCTCATCGTGGAAAGAGAAACCCTGCCGGACTGTCTGCAGGTGTCGGCCCAGACCGCGGTGGGGGAGATCATGGGCCTGCGCCATAAGGAGTATGCCATCTACGGGGTGCAGTTTCACCCGGAATCCATCCTTACCAAAGAAGGACTGCAAATCCTGAGAAACTTTTTGACGCGTCAGAGAGGCTGAGGCGGAAACGCGCCTGACCCTGGTAAATTAATGAACCGTTGGGAGAAGCGGTATGGGTTGGTACCAACAGGAGATCTCCGAGGTTCTCGACCTCTTGGGGGTTACTGAGCATGGGCTGACCGACGAGGAGGCTGGTAAACGCTTAAGAGAATACGGTCCCAACAAGCTGGCCGAAGAAAAAGGCATAGGCCGGCTTAAAATCATCTTGAACCAGTTTTACAGCCCCCTGATCTACATTCTGATCATGGCCGCCTTGGTTAGCGGGCTTCTGAAGGAATACAAAGACACCGGGGTTATCCTGGCCATAATAATTATAAACGCCATCGTGGGCTATTTTCAGGAATATAAGGCGGAAGAAAGCGTCCAGGCTCTTAAGAGAATGGTGACTCCCAAGGCCAGGGTTATCAGGAACGGCCATGAAAAAGAGATAGACAGCCAGCTGCTGGTGCCTGGAGACATTGTGTTACTGGAGTCCGGGACCAAGGTGCCGGCTGATCTGCGTCTGCTCCGCTGTGTGGAGCTGAGGGTGGACGAGTCCATCCTTACCGGGGAGTCACTGCCGGTGGAAAAAAAGGTGGGGCCCATTAAAGAGGAGCATCTCCCTCCGGGGGATCAAAAAAATATGGCCTTTATGGGAACCATCGTCGTCAGCGGTCGGGCCCGGGGCGTGGTGGTGGAGACCGGCCCCCGGTCAGCTTTGGGGGCAATAGCCGAGGAAGTCAAGGAGATCGGCGTCACCCGGGCCCCCCTGCAGCAAAAGTTTGACCGTTTTGCTAATTTCATCGGCCTGGTCATTTTGGCCGCCTCGGGGGTGCTGTTCGCCTTGGGTTGGCTGCTTGGCGAAAGCCCCAAAGACATGTTCATGACCGCCGTGGCCACCGCCGTGGCCGCCATTCCAGAGGGTCTGCCCATTGTGGTGACCATCACATTGGCCATCAGTGTGGCCCGCATGGCCAAACGCAACGCTATCATCCGGAAACTACCGGCAGTGGAAACCCTGGGAAGCACCACGGTGATCTGCTCAGATAAAACCGGCACCCTTACCAAGAACGAGATGACGGTGAAGCAGGTATTCGACGGCGAACATGTCTATGAAGTCACCGGCACGGGATATGACCCCGACGGGGAAATACTCAGGCAATGGATCGCCGTTGACCCCAAAGATTACCCGGACCTGGAGATGCTTTTCCGTATCGGCCTGCTGTGCAATGAAGCCCATTTTTATGAAGAGGATGGCAAGTATCGGGTGGAGGGCGACCCCACCGAAGGCGCATTGTTGGTGGCTGCCATCAAAGCCGGGCTGGACCCGGAGGAGGAAAAGGCAAAATACCCGCTACTTGGCATCATTCCCTTCGAATCCGAGCGAGGTTTCATGGCTACCCTGCATCAAGGCAGGAACAAGAATTACATCTTTCTCAAAGGGGCCCCGGAGAAACTGCTGGAAATTTGCCTCTCCTGCCAACAGATGACCAAGGACGCATTGAACTATAAGAGGTGGCAGAAGACTTCCAAAATCGCCAACAATTTCGCCCGGGAGGGGCTTCGGGTCCTGGCCCTGGCCTATCGGGAAATGCCTCCGGACTACCTTGAACTGAAGGCCGAGGATTTACATACTGACTTGGTGTTCGCCGGCCTTCAAGGTATGATCGATCCCCCCCGGCCGGAAGCCATCGAAGCCGTTGCCGGTTGTAAAAGGGCGGGCATCAAGGTAAAGATGATCACCGGGGACCACGCCATCACCGCGGAGGCTATAGCCAAGCGTCTGGGCATCCTCGGAGACGCCCGGGAAGCGGGAAAGCCCAAGGCAGAAAGGGAGAAGTCGGCCCTAAGGGATTTGAGTGACGAAGAACTTTTCGACCTTTTCAAAGAAGTGACTGCCGAGGTGGCCTACCAAGGAGGCCACGGTAGGGAGGAAGGCCGGGAGGGGCCCGGCCACCCCAATATTCCCCGGAAAGATCAAGAGCTCTTCGAGCTGGTGAAAAATGTCATCCTGGCCATGGTGCACCGGGCTCAGGAACCCGAAACCGCCAGGGTGCTCACCGGCCGGCAGCTGGAGGATATGAGTGACGAGGAGTTGTTCCGCTTGGTGAAGAAGGTTAATGTTTACGCCCGGGTGTCGCCCCAGCACAAGCTGCGCATCACCCAACAGTTATTGAAACATGGGGAGATTGTGGCAGTCACCGGTGACGGGGTCAATGACGCGCCGGCCCTGAAGGCGGCCCATATCGGGGTGGCCATGGGCCGGAGCGGCACGGATGTGGCCAAAGAGGCGGCGGACATGATAGTGGCTGATGACAATTTTGCCAGCATTTTTGCCGCGGTGAAAGAGGGCCGGGTGGTGTTTGACAATATCCGAAAGGTCACTTTCTTCCTGATCCCTACCGGTCTGGCCGCCATCTTCACCATCATCGGCACGGTGGTCATGGGGCTGCCGTTGCCCTTTCTGCCAGCCCAGCTCTTGTGGATCAACCTGGTGACCAACGGCCTGCAGGACGTGGCCCTGGCCTTTGAGCCGGGGGAGAAAGATATTGACCGGCGCCCGCCCCGTGACCCCAAGGAAGGCATAATGTCGGCCGTGCTGATGCAAAGGACTGTGTTTTTGGGGCTGCTCATCTCCGCCGGGGTGGTGGCCATGTTCCTCTATGGCCTCAAAAAGGGCGGCGGCCTTGACCAGGCCCGCACCCTGGCGGTAACCACCATGGTTTTTTTCCAGTTCTTCCAATGCTGGAACAGCCGCTCGGAATATCAGTCCATCTTCACCATAAGTCCGGTCAGCAATCCCTTCCTGCTATACGCTCTGATTGCCGCCACGATGGCGCAGGTGGCCTTCATCTATGCGCCTCCCCTTCAGTGGATTTTCCGCTCGGCTCCCCTGAGCTTATCGGATTTAACCCTGGTTTTGGGGATTTCTGTTTCCGTCATCCTGGTGGTGGAAATTGACAAGGCCCTGCGGCGCTGGCACGGGCGCCGGGTTGCGGCCCAAAGGGGGATGGCACAGTATGCCTGAGAACCATTCAACCCACCAAGCCGAAGCAGAAGGCTCCCCCAAGGAGGCGGAGGTTCCCTTCCAGGATGAACCGGCGAAGCCCAAAAAACATTACGAAATCGACATCTACCGGGCCTGGTGCAAGGCCTGTGGCCTCTGTGCGGCCTTCTGTCCCCGGGAGTGCCTGTCCCGGGATGAGGAGGGCCATCCGGTGGTGACTCACCCGGAGCGTTGCACCGGATGCGGCTGGTGTGAAATCCATTGCCCGGATTTTGCCATCAGTGTCAGGGAGTGCCCGACCCCGATCCCCAAAGAGGAAATGGATTGAATCGCCTTTAACCGTCTAATTGGTGGAAAATCAAGGAGGGTTCCGGGTGAAACCCCCCAGAAATCAACGGCGGACCCGTTTGCTCCAGGGAAATGAGGCCATGGTGGAAGGGGCCCTCTACGCCGGCTGCCGCTTCTTTGCCGGCTACCCCATCACCCCGGCCACCGAGATCAGCGAAATGATGAGCTGGCGCCTGCCTGCTTTGGGAGGCACTTTCATTCAGATGGAGGATGAAATTGCCTCCATGGGGGCCATCATCGGGGCGTCTTTGGCCGGAGTCAAATCCATGACCGCCACCAGCGGCCCCGGTTTTTCCCTGATGCAGGAAAACCTGGGCTTTGCGGTCATAGCCGAAGTCCCCTGCGTGGTGGTCAATGTCATGCGGGGAGGGCCCAGCACCGGTCTTCCCACCCATGTGGCCCAAGGGGATGTGCAACAGGCCCGCTGGGGCACCCACGGCGACCACCCCATCATCGTGCTGAGCGTTTCCACCACCTGGGAGTGTTTTGCCCTCACGGTGGAAGCCTTTAACCTGGCGGAAAAATATCGGACTCCGGTAATTATCCTCTCGGACGAGGTGGTGGCCCATACCCGGGAAAAGATTGTCTTTCCCGAGGCGGGAGACCTGGAAGTGGTGGAGCGTTTGAAGCCCACCATGCCCCCGGAGTGGTACATCCCTTATGAAGACACCCCCCGGGGGGTGCCACCCATGGCCCCCTTCGGCTCGGGCTACCGTTACCATGTCACCGGTCTGGTTCATGATGTCCGGGGCTTCCCCACCGAACGCCCCGATGAGATCGTCCCTTTTCTTAACCGGCTTTTCCGCAAGATCAACCAGCATTTTTTTGACATCCAGAAGGTGGAGGAGTATTTGGCCGAAGACGCAGAACTGCTGGTCATCGCTTATGGAAGCGTGGCCCGCTCCGCCAAAAGGGCGGTGACCGAGGCCCGGGCTCGGGGCCTTAAGGCGGGACTGGTCAAACTCATCACCCTTTGGCCTTTCCCTCGGCCACTGCTGGAGCCGCACCTGCGCCGGGTGCGGGTGGTACTGGTGCCGGAACTCAATATGGGCCAGATCTTTCGGGAGGTGCAACGCATAAACCAGGGCCTGACCAGGGTGGAGAAACTGAACCGTGTTGACGGAGGTCTGATTACCCCGGAGGAGATCCTGGAAAAACTCAGAAAAATCTGAACCTGGAAAAATATTCCCTCCATTACCCGGGGCATTACTTACCTTGATAATATGGGCAGTTCTCAACATGAAGGTTTCGGGCCCTTCCGGCAAATACATCCCTTCCGGGACCAAGTTTAAGGAGGCCGGCTCGACAAGGTATGAACCCAGAATCTGATTTTATCTTTTCCACCTTGAACCGGATTTTCGGGGAATTTAAAGCCCCTCTGGCACCCATGATTATCTTCCCCAAATTCGGCAACTACAAAGGGAATTGATAAATGCCGCCTAACCATGTACCTCCAACGCGGGCCCCGGTATTCGAACCTGATTCTGCCCGGAGGCTTATAACTAAAACTAAGCACCGCCTTTATACCCTCGTGCTCCTGATTGTGGCTTTGGGCCTGATGGAGTTGGGTGCTTACCTGGTGGCGCAAAAGTTGGCCAAGAATGGAAAAGGGCTGTACTTCCCATGCATCAGCGAGTCTTACGAAGACTTCTTGTCACGCCTCCATCCCGGGCTCGGCTGGCCTTCTCCTGACTTCATCAGCAAAAGGCCGGGATACTTTGATGAAGTGGGCTCCCGGGTGGTTCCGGAATTTCCTGACCCGCTTCGGCACAGCCCCTGTGTATCCCTTTATGGGGATTCCTATACTGAAGGGTTCGGGGTCAGCCACGAAGAAGCCTGGGGCAATGTGCTGGCCAGGCTGCTGAATTGTCGGGTGGCCAATTTTGGCATTAGCGGATACGGTAGTGACCAGGCTTACCTCCGTTATCAGCAAAATAGGGCAGACCGGGCAAACATCACGATCTTGTCCCACTTCACTCAGAACATTGCCCGGAATGTCAACCAGCTGCGAAATTTCCTCGGCCCTTCCGCCCAATGTCAATTGAAGCCGCGCTTTATCCTCGACCCTTCCGGCCGGCTGGATTTGGTGCCGGTTTTCTCCCCCTCCAGGGAGGCTTATCAGAATCTGGAGAAAGACCCTGGCCGGTATCTGAAACACGAGTTTTTTTTACCTGGCGGCCCCTCCGGCCTCAGAATGGCTTCCTTCCCGTATCTTTTGAGCCTGCTCCGGGCTGCCCCCGCCATTGCCCGTTTTCTGAGCAATCCCGCTTACTGGCGGGAACTCTATGAGCCTGATCATCCCAGCCAGGCTCTCCCGCTGACCCTGGCCATCATGAAGCAGTTTAGGGAAGAAGCCCGGGCCCGGGGGCAACAGGCCATTATTTTCATCCTGCCCAGCCGGGGGGATATGAAATTGCATCTTACCGGGGAGCCCAGATATTATCAGAGCTTAATTGCAGCACTCCGGCAGGAGAATGTGGAAGTATTGGATATAGGGGAAAGGTTTTCCCAAGCTTTGGGGGGGCAGAATCCGGCAGTCCTGTTTGACCCGGAAAGCAATTACCACTACAGCGCCTATGGCAACAAGGTGCTGGCCGAAATTGCGGCAGATTATCTGCAAAAAAGGACCGCCTTCTCAGACTGCCGGCCGTTTTCTTCCCGATTGCGTAAGTTATTCCAGGTCTTATAAAAGGATGCCGCAAACATCTTGGAGAGCTGGATTATGGCGGAAGTCACCAAACTCATTCACAAGTATCTGCGCCACGAAAAAAAGTTCCCCCATGTCTGGTGTCCGGGGTGCGGTAACGGCATTGTCCTGGGCGCCCTGATCCGGGCCATTGACCGCACCGGCTTTACCAAGGACGAGATCGTTCTGGTGAGCGGTATCGGCTGCGCCGGGCGCATGCCGGTGTATGTGGACTTTAACACCCTGCATACCACCCACGGCCGGGCCCTGACTTTCGCCACCGGGGTGAAGCTGGCCAACCCCAAGCTCCAGGTCATTGTCATCATGGGGGACGGGGACGCCACCGCCATCGGGGGGAATCATTTCATCCATGCGGCCCGGCGCAACCTCAATCTCACGGCCATCATCATCAACAACAGCACTTATGGTATGACGGGAGGGCAGTATTCTCCCACCACCCCTTATGGGGCGCTCTCCACCACCTCCCTTTACGGCCATATCGAGCACCCCTTCTCCATCGCCGAGCTGGCCGTCACCGCGGGCGCGGCCTGGGTGGGGCGGGGGACGGTGTATCACGCCACCTTGCTGGACCAGCTCATGGAAGCCGCCATTCTCAAGCGGGGCTTTGCCGTAGTGGAGGTTATCAGCCACTGCCACACCCTGTTCGGCCGCAAAAACCGTCTGGGCGGTCCGGCGGAGATGATGCGGGCCCAGAAAGAGATGGCCGTCAGGGTGGAGAAGGCCAAAACCATGACCCCGGAGGAACTTCAGGGCAAAATCACCATCGGCGTCCTCACGGACCGGGACCTTCCCATCTACACCCAGGAATACCGCCGGGTGCGGGAGGCGGCCCGGGCGGCGCTTACGGCGGGGGAGGAAGGGTAGGGTGGGGGAGGGCTGGGGCCTTTGACCCCTGGCTCATTCCTCCCAAAGGACAAAACATGCCCAAACGCCTCGAAATCAGGCTGGCAGGCACCGGCGGCCAGGGGCTTATTTTGGCCGGGGTGATTCTGGCCGAAGCTGCCGGGATTCACGAAGGGAAATTTGTGGCCCAGACCCAGAGCTACGGCCCCGAGGCCCGGGGTGGGGCCTCCAAGAGCGAAGTGGTTATCAGTGACGCGGAGATTGACTATCCCAAGGCCATCAAGCCTGATATGCTTGTGTGCCTGAGCCAGGCGGCCTGTGATACTTATATCTTTGACCTGAAGCCCGGTGGGGTTCTCATGGTGGATGCCACCCTGGTGCATGACCTCCCCACCACCCGGGCCGTGGCTCTGCCCTTCACCCGCATCGCCCGGGAGGAGACGGGAAGCGAGATGTACGCCAACATTGTGGCCTTGGGGGCCCTTTCGGCCCTCACCGGCATTGTTTCCCTGAAAAGCCTGGAGGCGGCCCTCCTGACCCGGGTGCCCCCCGAAACCGCGGAACTGAACCGGAAGGCCCTGAAAGCCGGCGCGACCGCGGCCCGGGAGTATCTCCATCGCCAAAAGAGGACTGGCCCACTCGAGTAGGAGGCCCTGACCGGCAAACTTAGGGGGGACACGGGAATGAGACGCCAGGACTGTACCCCTCAGGAACAATGGGTGTTGGAGCAATTAGAAAACGGGGAAATCGCGGACCTGGTTTTAGGTTGGGGTCCGGATTTCAGGGCGCGCCACCTCCGGGCCCCCTTCCTGGAGGCTCTGCTCACCGATGATATTGAAAATTTCAAGCCCAGGCGGCAGGGCATCCGGATTGCCTGGGCCGTGATTCCGGAAGACCTGGATTTGGCAAATGCCGAGGTGGCCCATATTGTTGTGCTGCGGGGCTTGGTTTTTAAGAGGAAAGTGGTCTGCCGGGATGCCCGTTTTAAAAGGCATCTGATCCTCAATGGCTGCCGGTTTCTTCAGGCGGCGGATTTTGATGGGGTGCAGGTGGCAGGAAATGTATTTTGCCGCAAGGCCGTCTTCCAGGGGCCGGTGGATTTCGGAGACGCCGACATTGGCGGGAAGTTCAGGGCCGTCAGGGCGCAGTTTAACAGGGAGACGAAAAATGCCAACTTCAACGGCCTGAAGGTAGGCCAGGACGCCTTTTTCGACAAGGCCGTCTTCCAGGGGCCGGTGGATTTCGGAGGCGCCGACATCGGCGGGCAGTTCAGGGCCGTCAGGGCGCAGTTTAACAGGGAGACGGCAAAGGCCAACTTCAACAGACTGAAGGTAGGGAAGGACGCCTTTTTCCGGGAAGCCGTCTTCCGGGGGCAGGTGGATTTTGGAGGCGCAGACATTGGCGGGAAGTTCAGCGCCGAAGGGGCGCAGTTTAACAGGGAGACGGCAAAGGCCAACTTCAACAGACTGAAGGTAGGCCAGGCCGCCTTTTTCCTGGAAGCCATCTTCCAGGGGCCGGTGGATTTTGTGGGCGCCGACATTGGCGGGCAGTTCATCGCCGACGGGGCGCGGTTCTTGAAAGGAGCCATGTTGGGGGGCATTAAAGTGGGCCTGAGCGCCTTTTTCAGAGGTGCAGAATTCCACGGGTCGGTGTCCCTTAACCATGCCTACCTGCAGGATCTGCTCATCGGAGGCACGCCTATTCCCGAGTTGCACCTGTCCCACACCCGCATAGACCGGGAAATAAAAATCCATGAATCTGAGATCGGCTCTTTGCAGGCCGGAAACCTGGGGGTTCAGGGGCCGGCCAGCCTGAAGCAGGTGACCATCAAGGAGGAAGCCGACCTGCGGTATGCCAATTTGCAGACCCTGCACCTGGTGGATGTGAAGTGGCCGGACAGGGAAGAAAAGGTCCGGCTGGAGGGGCTCAGGTATAAGGGCATCACCGCGGGCCCCACCGGGGATGACCATGACGCCCTCCTGGCTTGGCTGGACGGGGCCCGCTTCCACACCCAGCCCTACCGCCAACTGGAAGCCTGCTGGCAGGAGCACGGGGAAAGGGACTGGGCCGATAAGGCCTTTCTCCGGCTCAAGCAGCGCCAGGCCCGTGAGGACCTGGGGAAAGGCAGATTTCTTTCCTTCCTCTGGACCTGGTTTCTCCTGGGACTGGCGGGTTATGGCCGCAAGCCCCTGCGGCCCCTTTTCTGGGCTGGGCTCATGTTCCTGTTGGGAATTTTCGCCTTTCATAACCCCGCCACCATGGTGCCCCGGCACCTCAGCGTCCAGGCGGTTTATACCAATCCTGCCATAACCGGATTGTATGCAGAGCGGGATAAGGTGTTTGAAGAGAAAGGGAAGGAACATTATTGCCCTTACTGGTACACCCTGGACCTCATGCTGCCAGTGGACCTGGAGATGGCCAAATATTACGAACCCAAAGGTTTGTGGGCCCGGGTATATTTTCACCTTTTGCCCCTGGGCGGCTGGGTCATCATAGCCGCCCTGGCGGCCTCGTTAACCGGTCTGTTTGAACTCCAAGGATACTTAAGGGAACAATAAGCCATGCTCAAGCAAGCCATTCTCAAAGTCGTGCAGCGGCAGGACCTGACGGAGGCGGAGATGGTGGCGGCCATGGAGGCCATCATGGAGGGGCGGGCCACCGAGGCCCAGATCGGCGCCTTCATCACCGCGCTCAGGATGAAGGGCGAAACGGTGACCGAGATCACCGCCGCCGCCCGGGTGATGCGGGCCAAGGCCACCCGCATACCCATCGGTGACCACCTGGTGGATCTGGACCGGGACGAAATCAATGTGGACTGGGAAACCATCGTGGACACCTGCGGCACCGGTGGGGATGCCACCCAGACCTTCAATGTCAGTACCACCACCGCCTTTGTGGTGGCGGGCGCGGGGCTAAAAGTCGCCAAGCACGGCAACCGGGCGGTCTCCTCCCGCTGCGGCAGTGCCGATGTCATCGAGGCCCTGGGGATCAATCTCTCCCTCACCCCGGAGCAGGTGGCCCAGTGCATCCAGGAGGTGGGCATCGGCTTTCTCTTCGCCCCCCAGCTCCACGGGGCCATGCGCTTTGCCATCGGGCCGCGGCGGGAAATCGGCATCCGCACCATCTTCAACATCCTAGGGCCCCTCACCAACCCGGCGGGGGCCAATGTCCAGGTGCTGGGGGTGTATGACCCCGGCCTCACCGAACCTTTGGCTAAGGTGCTCCATAATCTGGGGACCCGCCGGGCCTTTGTGGTTTATGGGGAAGGCTCTTACGATGAGATCAGCATCGTGGGGCCCACCCGGGTAAGTGAACTCAAAGACGGCGAGGTGCGCACCTACACCATCGCGCCGGAGGACTTTGGGCTGAAACGGGCGGCCCTCTCTGACATCAAGGGCGGCGATGTCTTTGAGAACGCCCGTATCGTGCGCCGGGTGCTGGCCGGGGAGGGGGGGCCCAAGGAGGACATGGTGGCCCTGAATGCCGCCGCGGCCTTTATCGCCGCGGGTCTGGTGCCGGATTTCCCTGCGGGCCTTGCTTTGGCCCGGGAGGTGATACACTCCGGCAAGGCCTTGGCCAAACTGGAGGGCCTGGTGGCCAAAAGCAAGAGCTTTGGGGAAGGGGGCTGAGGATGATGAAGGGAGGGGGATCCACCGGTTTCCCGACCCTCCTGCCAGATACCTCAAGGTCAACATGGATTTTTTAGCCAAGATTGTGGCGCACAAACTGAAGGAGTCCCTGGAGCTTTTTGAGGCCGGGAGGCTTGCAGCTTTCAAGGCGGCTATCGCCACCCGGCCCAAGCCGCTGAGCCTCAAGAAAGCCCTGGACGAAGCGCCGGGGCGGGCCATTATTGCCGAAATCAAGCGGGCTTCCCCCTCCAAAGGGGAGCTGGCCATGAAACTGGACCCGGTGGATTTGGCCCGGGTCTATGAGAAAAACGGCGCCGCGGCCCTCTCGGTGTTGACGGAGCGGAAGTTTTTTCACGGAGACCCGGAATTTCTCCAGGAGATCAAGCTTGAGGTGTCGCTGCCGGTGCTCCGCAAGGATTTCATCCTGGAGCCCCTCCAGGTTTATGAAAGCGCCGCCCTGGGGGCGGACGCCTTGCTTTTACTGGTGAATGTGCTAAACCGGGGGCAGCTCCAGGCTCTGCTCCTACTCACCCGCTCCCTGGGGCTGGAGGCCCTGGTGGAGGTGCACACCCGGGAGGAGCTGGAGACGGCGTTGGCCGTGGACGCGGATCTCATCGGCATCAACCACCGGGATCTGCACACCTTTCAGTTGCATATGGACCGGGCCCTGGAGCTGGCGCCCCTGGTGCCTGCGGGGGTGACTTTGGTGGCCGCCTCGGGCCTCAAGACCCCAACCGATTTGGCGCGCCTGGAGGAGGCGGGTATCAGGGCTTTTCTCATCGGCGAGAGCCTGGTGACTGCCAAGGATCCGGGGGCCAAGCTGCGGGAATTTTTGCGGGGATCGACTTGAAGGGCACGGTGCGCGTAAAAATCTGCGGCATCACCAACCTGGAGGACGCCCTCTTGGCTGCGTCCCTGGGGGCCCATGCCCTGGGGTTTATTTTTTACCAGAAAAGTCCCCGGGCCATCCGCCCGGAGGCGGCCCGGGAAATCATCCGGGCCCTGCCCCCTTTGGTACTTTCCGTGGGGGTATTCGTGGACGAAGAGGCTCAGGTGGTGCGGGAGATAAGCGAACGGGTAGGGCTGGACTGGGTCCAGCTTCACGGCCGGGAGTCGCCGGAATACTGCCGCAGCCTGGGACGCCGGGTCCTCAAGGGGTTCCGCATTAAGAACGAGGCCAGCTTGGCTTTTCTCTCGGAATATCAAAATGCCGTGCAGGCCTTTCTTCTGGATACCTACCGGCCGGGGACGCCTGGGGGCACCGGGGAGACCTTTGACTGGGAGATCGCCCGTCAAGCCCGAAAGTACGGCCCGGTCATCCTGGCGGGTGGCCTTACCCCCGACAATGTGGCCGCGGCCCTCCAGACGGCCAAGCCTCAGGGGGTGGATGTGGCCAGCGGGGTGGAGGTCAGCCCGGGGAAGAAAGATCCGGGGAAGCTTAAGGCTTTTTTCCAAGCCATTAAAACGATGGAGGGCGGGGGCTGAGGAAACCAAGCTCCGCCGCCCTTGATATATCAGGAGGACATATGTTACCGGACCGAAGGGGACATTTCGGGCGCTACGGCGGGCGCTTTGTGCCGGAGACCCTTATGCCGGCCCTCATGGAATTGGAGCAGGCCTATCGCCGCATATGCCGCACCCGGGAGTTTCGGGAGGAGCTGGCCTGGTATTTGAAACACTATGTGGGCCGCCCCACGCCCTTGTATTTTGCCCGGCACCTTACCGAAACCCTCAAAGGTCCCCGGATTTACCTGAAAAGGGAGGATCTGGCCCACACCGGGGCCCACAAGATCAATAACACCATGGGCCAGGGGTTGCTGGCCCGCAAAATGGGAAAGGGGCGCCTTATCGCCGAAACCGGGGCGGGGCAGCACGGGGTGGCAACGGCCACGGTGGCCGCGCTTTTGGGCCTTAAGTGCGACATCTACATGGGAACCGAAGACATCCGGCGTCAGCGCCTGAATGTCATGCGCATGGAGCTTTTGGGGGCCAGGGTGGTGCCGGTGGAAGCCGGAAGCTGCACTCTCAAGGATGCCATGAACGAGGCCATCCGGGATTGGGTTACCAATGTGCGCCACACCCACTATGTCATCGGTTCGGTGGCCGGGCCCCATCCTTATCCCATGCTGGTGCGGGACTTTCAGGCGGTCATCGGACGGGAGGCCAAAGCGCAGCTCCGGCGCCTGGAAGGGCGTCTTCCCGCCTGTCTTTTGGCCTGTGTGGGTGGCGGCAGCAACGCCATGGGCCTGTTTTACCCCTTTCTGCGTGACCCGGTGCGCTTCGTGGGGGTGGAAGCCGCGGGGCATGGCCTGGCCAGCGGCTGCCACTCCGCCACCCTGGTGGCCGGCACCGTGGGGGTGCTCCACGGGGCCATGAGCTATCTACTCCAGGATAGGTGGGGCAACATCTGCGAGGCCCATTCCTTGGCCCCGGGACTGGACTACCCCGGGGTGGGCCCGGAGCACGCCTACTTCAAGGACACGGGCCGGGCCGAATATGTGGCGGTGACCGATGAGGAGGCCCTGGAGGGCTTCAAGCTCCTGGCCAGGACCGAAGGAATACTGCCGGCCCTGGAAAGCGCCCACGCCATTGCCTATCTAAAAGAACTGGCCCCCCAATACCGCAAAGAGGAAGTCATCGTTGTCAACCTTTCCGGCAGGGGGGACAAGGACGTGGAGGCGGTGGCGGAGGTGTTGGGTGTAACCAGTTGATTTAATAGAAGAAAGGGCGGGGGAGCGGTGGTGCCTTGCGCCTTCCCCCAAAGATCAATTGGAGGTGCATGGTGAGGCGCATTGACAAGGTGTTCCGGCGGCTTAAGGAAAAGGGCGAAAAGGCCCTCATTCCCTTTATCACCGCCGGGGACCCTGACCTGGAAACCAGTCACCGACTGGCTCTAGAGCTTGCAGTCCGAGGCGCGGACCTTCTGGAATTGGGTATTCCCTTTTCCGACCCTCTGGCGGACGGCCCCACCATTCAGGCGGCCAGCAGCCGGGCCATTCAAAAGGGCGTGCATCTGGAGGATGTTTTGGCCTTGGCCGGACGGATCCGGCAAGAAACCCAAATCCCGATCATTCTGATGGGTTACTATAATCCCGTGTTACAATACGGCCTGGAAAGAGCGGCCAACGAAGCCGCCCGTCAGGGGGTGGACGGTTTTATCATCCCGGATTTGCCCCCAGAGGAAGCCGGGCCTTGGCGCCGGGCCGCCAAGGCCGCCGGGGTGGCGGCAATCCTTTTGGCCGCGCCCACCAGCGGACCCGAGCGCTTGCGAAAATTGGGGGAACTTACCCAGGGGTTTTTGTATTATGTCTCGGTAACCGGGATCACCGGCGCCAGAGCGGAACTGCCCCCGGAATTGGTGCGGGAGTTAAAAGAATTGCGTCTGCTGGTGAAATGTCCGGTGGCCGTGGGCTTTGGCATCGCCTCCCCGGAACAGGTGGCCTGGCTGGCCCCTTATGTGGACGGCGTGGTGGTGGGAAGCGCCATTGTCCAAAAGGTGGCCAAGCTCTCTGGCCCGGAGACCATCAGGGAGATTGGCGAGTTTATCGCCCGGCTGAAAGCCCCCCTCAGGGCCGTATCCGGCGAAGGTGAAAAAATTTTGGGCCGCCTATAAAAACTCTTTTCTGAAACCGGCAAATGGCCGAAGGAATTGTGATACGCCCTGCTCACCCCCAGGAACTGCCGACTGTGGAGGACCTGGTCATTACCGCTTATCAGGAATTTCGTCCATTTTTCCCGGATAAGGTCTGGCACGCCTGGATAGCCAACATCAGGAAGGTCATATTTGACGAGGCCGGGGTTCTGCTGGTGGCGGCAGATGCTCAGGCGGTCCTTCATGGGGTGGTGAAGTTTTATCCGGACGCCGGTCAGGCAGCCTTGGGAAAATGGCCGCCGGGAGTGGCCTCCATGCGGATTCTGGCGGTGCATCCCCGGAGCCGGGGCAAAGGCTACGGGACTTTGCTGGTGGGTGAATGTGTGCGCCGGGCCCGGGAGGCGGGGGTTTCCGCCATTTATCTTTATACCGGGCCCTTCATGGTTGCGGCCCGGCATATTTATGAGAAACTGGGATTCACCCGGGTGCCGGAATTTGACCGGGACCCCGGCCCCATTGCTTACCGCCTGGAGCTTCAAAGAACATCCTGAAAAATTCTTTGCCTGCAAGGCCAATAAATATCCTTTGAATTTACCAGGAACCGGAAACTGAAAACTCCACGCCATAATGTTCTATGGAATTGCGGCTAGCGCGACGCCAGCTGTCCCGCTGCGATGACTGCGGTTACTGCACTGCCGCCGTACTCTGTCCGGGAGAGGAGCGCTGCAGTGGCTGCGGGGCCTGTGTGGCCGCCTGTCCCCGGGAAGCCCGGGAACTGGTGGTCAGGGCGGAAGTGCGTCCGAAAGTGGAACTGGTGGTGGACGGGCGGCCGGTGAGGGTGCCGGAGCGCCTTACATTGCTTCAGGCTTTGGAACTAACAGGATATGAGGTCGGCACTTTCCCAGGGGAGGGAAGGGTCACCGCGCCCTGCCGCACCGGCGGCTGCTGGGCCTGTGCCGTCCTGGTGGACGGGGAAGTCCAGCCGAGCTGCATTACCCCGGTAAGGGCAGGCATGGTGGTAAAGACCGACCCGGAGAAGGTGGCCGCCAAAGAGCCCCGGCGTCTGGTCTTCGGATTTTCGGGACATATGGTGGGGGGAGTAGGCACTCCCTGGGAGGCGAAAGCAAAGCGCAGCGGCTGGTTGGAGGTGGCCTGCTTTGCCGCGGGGTGCATTCTGCGCTGTCCCACCTGCCAGAACTGGGAGACCACCTTCCGCTCCCGTGGTGAGCCTCTGACTCCGGAGCTGGCGGCCATCCTGTTGACCCGGGCCCGGTGGGGCTATGGGGTGGACCGCCTGGCCATCAGCGGCGGCGAATGCACCTTGAACCGTCGCTGGCTCGTGGACTTTTTACGGCACCTGAAAGAGCTCAACCCCGACCCCGCGGCCCGCCTGCATGTGGATACCAACAGCGTCTTTCTGACCCCTGATTACTTAATGGAGCTGCTGGACGCGGGCCTGACCGACATCGGCTGCGATATCAAGGCCCTGGAGCTTTCCACCTTTCAGAGAATCACCGGCACCGCTGCCGCCGACTTGGCCGCCCGCCTCCTGAAGCAGGGGTGGGAGGCGGTGGCATATCTGTTAACGGAACTTTGGGGGCGGGTTTTTGTGGGAATCGGTCTGCCTTATAATGCGGCCTTAATCTCTTCCGAGGAACTGGCGGAGTTGGCCGCCAAACTCGCGGCGCTGCGTCCCGAGGTTCAGGTGACAGTCCTGGACTATCGGCCGGAGTTCCGCCGCCCGGACCTGGTGCGCCCTGGCACCGCCGAGATGCTGGGAATCAAGCGCCTGCTGGAACGTACCGGGCTCAGAAAGGTCATCTGCCAGACCTACCGGGGACACCTGGGTCCGGAGTAATCAGCTTATTGACGGATTAGCTTGATTTAATCCCCCGGCCCTGGAGCCCTTATGGGATAGCCCGAGACCATAAGGTCAGGACCCAGGCGGCGGATACTGAGGTTTGTCAACTGAGGGGCTTCTATCAGGCGGGCCGCGCCCCTCCCGGCCACGGCGGGGTAAGCCTCCCTCCCCCCTAAAATTTTAGGGGCGTAAAAAAAATAAAACTTATCCACCAGGCGCTGGTCAAAAAAGGAACCCAAAACTTCCGGGCCGCCTTCCACCAGAAGGCTTTGCACCTGGCGGCGCCCCAGTTCCCGGAGAAGTGGTTTCAGGGCCACCTGCCCCTCTTCGGCGGGAAGGACCAGCACCTCAGCCCTAAGTCCCTCCAGGGCCTTGATCTTGTCCGGGGGGGCGGCGGAAGTGGTGGCAATCCAGGTGGGAGCCGAAGACTTGAGGTGCAAAAGGCGGGCGGTGAGAGGCAGGCGCAGGCGGCTGTCGAGGACCACCCGGATGGGGTCTTTGCCCCGGCGTCGGGGCAGCCTGGTGGTCAGCTGGGGATCGTCCGCCAATACGGTGCCCACCCCCACCAGGATGGCGTCACAGGCGTGGCGCAGATGGTGGCCGAAGGCCCGAGCCAGTTCTCCCGTGAGCCACTGGGAGTCGCCGGTGGTGGTGGCGACTTTGCCGTCCAGGGAACAGGCCGCTTTGGCAATCACAAAGGGGAGGCCGGTTTCCAGCCACTTGAACCAAGCCTCATTGAGGCGCCGGGCCTCAGAGGCCAAAAGCCCCAGGTCCACCTGGATCCCGTTTTTTCGGAGAAATTCGGCGCCGCCCCCGGTGACCGCCGGGTTTGGGTCGAGGGTGGCCACTACCACCCGGCGCACCCCGGCAGCCAGGATGGCTGCGGTGCAGGGTGGGGTCTGGCCATAATGGTTGCAGGGCTCCAAAGTGACATAGAGCGTGGCCCCCCGGGCTTTGTCCCCTGCCATGGCAAGGGCCTCCACCTCGGCATGGGGGGCCCCATAACGCCGGTGCCAACCCCGGCCGATGACCTCCCCCTCCCGGACCACCACCGCGCCCACCATGGGGTTGGGGGACACCCAGCCCGCGCCCCGGGCTGCCAGACGAAGGGCGGTTTGCATGCACCGCCGGTCAAAAGCCGCAAATGGCACAGGTGGACAAAATCGGGTAAAGGAGAACCGTTAAGCCTTAGCGGGAAAAGGGCGAATGCCCGGTAACACAACTGGTGCCGGCCGTGCCGCCCGTTCCACATTGACCGCCGAAGGCCACCCCTCCGGACCAGCAGGGTCTTTGTGCCGTGTTATTTTCTTTGGTCAAAGGCTTCAAAACGGGGGTGGCATATTCAAGTTTCATGACCCGTCCTCCCTGCCGAAAGATAGTGAAACACCTGCTGGCCCATAGCCCTTCAGGGCCGCGCCCGATTTCCCGGCTCTATCACAGGACTGTGACTCTTACTTAAGGGTTAAAGCTGATAAAGCGGCTGGGACCAAGATTTCTGGCCAGCGCGCCCCAGATTAAACCAGGGGCCAGCCTGGCTGGAAAAGTGGCCTCAGCGTCTCCCGGCTCTGGCGGCTTCCTGTTTCACCTGCCGTTGCACCGCCAGGAGGGCCCCCCGGATGATAAGTTCCGCGGGGAGGGTTTCATGAACGGAGCCTTCCACCGTCAAGGTGCGGCATTTTAAATCCCCGCAAGGACCACAGCAGGCACTTTGGCCCACCCTGGCCTCAAGCCAGTCTTCCAAGGAGCGACCGTCAATCCACAAGCGGTTGGATAGGGAGGGGTCCATGGACACTTCCTGAAAAGGCAGGGCCTTTTTTTCTACCACAAAGCGGACGCCGGCCGGAGCCAGGGTTTTTTCGAGAAACCGCACCGCTTTATCTAATTCCGCTTCTGTGTCAGCGCAGCGAGGGCAGGTCTCACCATTCTCATCCACCAGACGCTGCCAAGTGATGGCAATGGGTCTCATGGTCCCCTTTTATATTAATCTTAATATTAAGAGGAGAAGATTTGGGGAATTCAGCCTGCCCATATTTTAAGCACCCATTTCGCTGTGTCAAATATTAATATTAAGAGGAGAGGATTTGGGGAATTCAGCCCTGCTCAAGTTCCCCCTTCTTGGGCATTTCCTCCCGGGAGGCCAAAAGATTGCGGATCTCCCGCATGAAATCGGTGGCGTCGGTAAAGTGGCGATAGACCGAGGCAAAGCGCACATAGGCCACCTCGTCCCACTCCCGGAGTTTGGCCATCACCCGCTCTCCGATCCAGGATGAGGGAATTTCCCGGTGGCCGCTTTCCAGCATCTCCCGCTCCAGATCGTCCAGGAAATTTTCGATGGTGTCAATGGAAACAGGACGCTTTTCACAGGCCTTTTTGATGCCTTCGGCCACCTTGGTCCGTTGATAGGGCTCACGACGGCCGTCTTTTTTGATGATGAGAGGCAGGGTCTCCTCCACCTGTTCGTAAGTGGTGAAACGGCGGCCGCATTTGAGGCATTCCCGGCGACGGCGGATGGCATTGGCCTCCCGGCTGGGACGGGAATCAATCACCCGGTTCTGGGTGCTGTGGCAAAAGGGACAGCGCATTGTCGGGAAACCCACCGCATGGGGCCGGAAAGGTGCGGGACCCGGCCATGGGGGTCAAACCATCCATTCCTCGGAAAATAGAGGGAAATTGTGGCAAAATTCCCGCACCTGGGCCTTGAGTTTGGCCAGATGGCCCAAGTCATCGGGAGCCTTCAGAGCCTGGTGCATGAAATCGGCGATGATCCGCATTTCTTTTTCTTTCATGCCCCGGGTGGTGACCGCCGGAGTGCCCAGGCGGATACCGCTGGTAATGGTCTTGTTCCGGGAATCAAAGGGAATAGCGTTTTTGTTTACTGTGATCCCGGCCAAGTCCAAAGCTTCCTCGGCATCCTTGCCGGTAAGGCCGATGGGGGTGAGGTCCACCAAAATGAGATGGGTGTCGGTGCCCCCCGCCACCAGACGGTAGCCCCGGTTCAAAAACTCCTGGGCCAGGGTGCGGGCATTGGCCACAATCTGCTCCTGATAGCGGCGGAAGGAAGGGGACAAGGCCTCTTTGAAGGCCACGGCCTTGGCCGCGATAACATGCATGAGGGGACCGCCCTGAATTCCGGGGAAGATCTGGCTATCCAGGGTGCGGCCATATTCCGGGCGGGCCAGGATAAGCCCCCCCCGGGGGCCCCGGAGGGTTTTGTGAGTGGTGGAGGTGACGAAGTCGGCCACCGGCACCGGACTGGGATGGAGCCCCACCGCCACCAGACCGGCTATGTGGGCCATGTCCACCATCAGGTAGGCCCCCACTTCCCGGGCGATCTCGGCAAAACGGTTAAAATCCAGGGTCCGGGGATAGGCGCTGGCCCCGGCAATAATAAGCTTGGGCCGGTGATTACGGGCCAGCTGGGCCAGGATATCAAAGTCCACCTGTTCGGTGTTGCGGTCCACCCCGTAAGTGATGACTTTATAAAGTTTGCCGGCGAAGGTTACCGGGGCCCCATGGCTCAGGTGGCCGCCATGGGCCAGGTCCATGCCCATGATGGTGTCCCCGGGCTTGAGGAAGGCAAAGTAAACCGCCATATTGGCCTGGGTGCCGGAGTGGGGCTGCACATTGGCATATTCCGCCCCAAAAAGCTGCTTGGCCCGCCCGATGGCCAGTTCTTCGGCGGTGTCCACATGTTCACAGCCGCCGTAATAGCGGCGGCCCGGGTAGCCTTCCGCATATTTGTGGGTCAAAACCGATCCCTGTGCCGCCCGCACCGCCTCACTGACAAAGTTCTCCGAAGCGATAAGTTCCAGCTTGCCCAACTGGCGCTGGCACTCTCTTTCAATGACCCCGTAGATTTCGGGATCCATGCGGGAGAGGGACTCCATCAGGGAACAATTCTTGGAGATAGTTTCACTCATGACAATCAGGTCCCGGGAGTGGACCGGCCTCCTGCCAACTGCTCCAGGAGGTCCAGGCGCTCCTGGTGGCGGCCGCCGTCAAAGGGGGTGGTGAGCCAGGCCCGTACAATGTCCCGGGCCAACTGGGAGCCGATCATCCGCCCACCCAAAACCAGAAGATTGGCATTATTATGGCGTCGGCTCAGAATGGCGGTGGTGACGTCATGACACAATGCCGCCCGAATGCCAGGAAAACGGTTGGCCACCATGCTCATCCCCAGCCCGGTGCCACAAATCAGGATTCCTCGGACATGGGGGCGGGAAAGAATGGCATCCACCACCTTTTTGCCAAAAATGGGGTAATGTACAGATTCCTCAGCACTAGAGCAGCCCAGGTCCTGCACCTTAACCCCGAGTTCCTGCAAGACCTTGATTACTTCGGTTTTCAGGTGATAACCGGCGTGGTCGCAGGCAATGGCAATAATTTCGCCCTCAGATACGGGCCTTGATGAAATTGATGGCATCCCCCACAGTCCTTAATTTTTCCGCTTCCTCGTCGGGGATTTCAAAGCCGAATTCTTCCTCCATGGCCATGACCAGTTCCACCAAGTCCAGGGAATCCGCCCCCAGATCGTCCACAAACACGGCGTCCGGGGTCACCTCGGCTTTATCCACTCCCAATTTGTCCGCCACCAGGGTAATCACCTTTTCCTCAAGAGATGCCATCTATCAACCTCCTCTATCCTTAAACCATCAGCATGCCGCCGTTCACATGGATGACCTGGCCGGTGATATAGCCTGCCTGCTCTGAGGCCAAAAAGGCCACGGCATATGCCACTTCTTCAGGAGTGCCGAAACGGTTCAGGGGTATCTGGGCCAGCATAAGTTCCCGGGTTTTTTCCGGAAGGGACTCGGTCATGGCCGTTTCGATGAAGCCGGGGGCCACGGTGTTTACGGTGATGTTGCGGCTGGCCAGTTCCCGGGCCGCGGCTCGGGTCAGCCCCGCCAGCCCTGCCTTGGAGGCCACATAGTTGGCCTGGCCAGCGTTGCCCATAAAGCCCACCACCGAACTGATGTTGATGATGCGGCCGTAACGCTGCTTGATCATGGGCCTGGAGGCCGCTTTGAGACAATTAAAGGCGCCTTTCAGGTTGACGGCCAGGACCTGGTCCCAGTCTTCCTCCTTCATGCGTACCATGAGCTGGTCCCGGGTGATCCCGGCATTATTCACCAGGATGTCCAGGCGACCACTCTCCTTGATCAGCGTGTCAAAGGCCTCCTCCACCTGCTGGGTTTGGGCTACATCAAATTTGAGATAAGCGACCTGGGCTCCTTTGGCGGCCACTTCCTCGAGGGTGGCCGCGGCGGCCTCCGGAGGCACCACGTCATTCAAATAAATAACCACCCCCGGTTGGGCCAACGTCAAGGCGATGGTTCTGCCGATGCCCCGGGCGGAGCCGGTGATGAGAGCTATCCGCTTATCAGCCATCCTGGTTCTGGCAGAAACTTGCTGAGTATTTGTGCCTCTGGGTGCAAGGGGTCGCGGCAAACCACCAGACCTGGTCAAAGGACCCCTTAACAGCTTATAAACATAAAATGATTTGAAGAAAAAAGGAAGAGTCTTGTCATGATTTTTTAAAAGGCGAGGACCGGGCCTCTGAACCGGTTCAACCCCGATCCTTTTTGATCTCCTGAATCAAGGCCGGGACGATCTCGAAAAGGTCTCCCACCAGACCGAGGTCTGCCACCTTGAAAATGGGGGCCTCCGGGTCCCGGTTAATGGCCACGATGAAGTCGCTCCCCTGCATGCCCACCAGGTGCTGGGCGGCGCCGGAGATCCCTACGGCAATATAAAGTTTGGGGGACACGGTCTTGCCGGTCTGCCCGATCTGATGGGCATAGGAAATCCAGCCGGCGTCCACCGCCGCCCGAGTGGCCCCTACGGTGCCCCCCAGAAGGTCGGCCAGCTCCTCCAGCATCCGGAAATGCCGGGCTTCCTTGAGACCCCGGCCTCCGGCCACGATGACCTCCGCCTCCGATAAGGGCAGACGCTCCTTGATCTCCTCCACGGTTCGGACAAACCGGCTGGCTCCCGGACTTTTCAGGCACTCCAGTTCCACCTGGATAACTTGTCCATTCAAGGAATATGGTTTATTCAGACGTTTGAACACCCCCGGCCGGGCCGTGGCCATTTGGGGGTAGGTCCTGGGGGTGATGATGGTGGCCATGATATTGCCGCCGAAGGCCGGACGTGTCTGGAGCAGCAGGCGCTTTTCTTTATCAATGGCAAACCCGGTGCAGTCGGCGGTGAGCCCGGTCTTCAGGGCCGCGGCCACCTGGGGGATGAAAGCCCGGCCCACATAGGTGGCCCCGGCCAGGATAATTTCCGGCTGGAACTGCCGGGCCATTTCCGTCAGGGCCGCGGCATAAGGCCCCTCCAAAAAATCGGCCAACTCCGGAGCCTCAGCCACGTAAACCTTGTCGGCGCCGCCGGCCAGAAGGGACGGGGCCAGATGCGCCACCCGGTCCCCCAAAAGCACCGCGGCCACGCCCACGCCCAATTCCCCGGCCAGCCTCCGGGCCTCCCCCAGCAACTGCCAAGCCACAGGCGCCAGCTGGCCGTGGCGCTGCTCCGCAAAGACCCACACCCCGTCAGGGGGCACCCCCGGCCGGGGTGCCGGGCCTTCCGTGGCCGGGATTGCCAGGGCTCCCTCGGGGCAGACCTCCGCGCAGGCCCCGCACAGGGTGCAGCCCTCGCCGATGACGAGCCTCTCCCCTTTTAGGCTCAACACCCCGAAGGGACAGGCGTCAATACACTGCCCGCAGGCCGTGCACTTGTCAATATAGAGGATGAGGCTCATGGTCTGGACTCTTGGGGGAGGGGGCTAAGGGGCAGTGGCCCCT
>Ga0078972_1003231_pt1 | contig 49757 bp, 38 predicted proteins | sample YelNatPaOPGAMG01_FD_67568 | JGI IMG/M metagenome (GOLD analysis project Ga0078972, IMG submission 67568) | Hot spring thermophilic microbial communities from Obsidian Pool, Yellowstone National Park, USA - OP-RAMG-01 (SPADES assembly) (version 2) | ecosystem: Environmental > Aquatic > Thermal...
CCCCCCCAGACCTGGCGACCTCCCACGAGGGGGTCTCTCGACGAAGAGGGCCTGAGAACAACGGGTTCACTCGACTCCGATGGCAGATCTCTCTTCTGCCAAGATATTTGGAATAGCTGTCCTCTTGGGGTTTTGTTTCGGATGTTTTTGTCGTAGTGTCTGTGTGGACAGCCACTAGGGGACGGGCTCCCGTTTCGAGCACGGATCGCCCTCCTGCCCATAAGAGGCTTTGATCGACAGCCATTGATGGTAATGCATTTTTGCATTACTGTAGGGGGAGCCAACTCGCAGACTGTGAGGAGAAGATGACGATATTGACCGTTACCGCACGCGGGCAAGTGACCTTTAGAAAAGAAGTCCTGCAACACCTCGGCATCAGGGCGGGGGAGAAGATCGAGCTGGATTTGCTGCCGGGGGGGCGGGGAATACTCAGGGCCGCCCGGCCGCCCGGAACGATTGACGGATTCGTCGGATTGTTTGCGGCCCGAACAGGGAAAGTTGCCACTATTGATGAGATCAACGCGGCGATCGCGCAGGGCTGGACCGGTAAAGAGTGAAGGTCTCGGTCGACAGCAATGTGCTTGTTCGTGCTGTCGTGCAGGACGATCCCGCGCAAGCGAGCGTTGCCGCCAAGGTCTTGACCGAGGCCGAATTGATCGCGGTCGCGTTGCCGTGCCTGTGCGAATTTGTGTGGGTGCTGCTCAGGGTCTACGATTTTCCCCCATCCGACATTGCGACTGCAATCCGCGCCCTCCTCGCCGCCACCAATGTGGAAGTGAACAGACCCGCCGTAGAGGCTGGCCTGTCGCTGCTCGAAGCGGGCGGAGACTTTGCCGATGGCGTCATTGCCTACGAAGGGAGCTGGCTCGGCGGGGAAACCTTCTTTTCCTTCGACAAAAAAGCAGTTGCGCTTCTCACGTCGCACGGTCAATCAGCACGATTTCTGTAAAGGGGGAGGGGCAAGCCTGCAGACTGTTCCTCTATTCCGACCTCCCATGAAAAGCTCAGACGTTTTGTCAGCCATGAAAAATCTCCCTTAATAAGTGCTTTGCTGGACCCCCTGTTTTCTAAAGCATTGACTGGAGAGGAGGCCGGGAACTTCTCGCTTCCTCCCCCGTTTTTTTCTTGAGATTTGACCCGGAAAGAGAGAAAATAAAAGGATCGACGGAAAATCCGGCCAGTCTCACAGCCGACTAGGCCTTCTCCCGGCATGCTCTCCTCCCGAAAGGATCCTCACATATGCGTAGCGATATCATGAAGAAAGGGGTCGACCGGGCCCCCAACAGAAGTCTCCTGAGGGCCTGCGGCCTGACCGACGCCGACATGGACAAGCCCTTCATCGCCGTAGCGAACTCCTATGTGGGGATCGTTCCGGGCCATGTCCACCTCAATCGCTTAGGAGAGATCGCCCGGGACGAAATCCGCAAGGCCGGGGCGGTTCCCTTCGAGTTCAACACCATCGGTGTCGACGACGGCATCGCCATGGGCCACGGAGGCATGCGCTACTCCCTCGCCAGCCGGGAGCTGATCGCCGATGCCGTCGAGACGATGGTGATGGCCCACCCCTTCGACGGCATGCTCTGCCTTACCAACTGCGACAAGATCACCCCCGGCATGATGATGGGAGCCCTTCGGGTGAATATCCCCACCGTCATGGTCTCCGGAGGCCCAATGGAGGCCGGCCGCCTTGCCTCGGGGGAGGTCGTCGACCTCATTTCCGTCTTCGAGGGAGTGGGGGCGCTCAAGGCCGGGAAGATCTCGGAGGCGCGCCTCAAGGAGATCGAAGATGAAGGATGTCCGACCTGCGGCTCCTGCTCCGGGATGTTTACCGCCAACTCCATGAACTGTCTGGCCGAGGTCCTGGGCATCGCCCTTCCGGGCAACGGCACGATCCTCGCGACCGATCCGGCCCGGGAGGATCTCGTGCGCCGGGCGGCACGCCGGGCGGTCGAGGTGGCACAGGCGGGGCAGAACATCCGGGAGTTCGTAAACGAGAGATCGATGGCCAATGCCCTTGTTCTCGATATCGCCATGGGGGGATCGACCAACACCATTCTCCATACCATGGCGGTCGCCCATGAGGCCGAGATCGACTTTCCCCAGTACCGGATCAACGAGATCGCCGACCGGGTGCCCTATATCTGCAAGGTGAGCCCTGCAGGCTCCTACCACATCCAGGATGTCGAGCGCGCAGGCGGGGTCATGGCCATCATGAAGGAGCTCTCGGTGGTCCCGGGCCTTCTTGACCTTGGCGTGCGAGGAGTCTCGGGCCAGACCTTGGGCGAGATGATCGGGGAGGTTAAAAACCTCGATACCGAGGTGATCCGCCCGGTCTCCCGGGCGTACAGCGCCAAGGGAGGTCTTGCGATCCTCTATGGAAGCCTCGCTCCCGAAGGCGGGGTCGTGAAGGTGGGGGCAGTCGATCCAGCCATGCGCCGATTCGAGGGGCCTGCCGTGATCTTCGACTCCCAGGAGGCGGCCTGCGACGGGATCCAGAACGGAATGGTGAAGGCCGGCGACGTGGTGGTGATCCGCTATGAGGGGCCGGCCGGTGGTCCCGGGATGCAGGAGATGCTGGCGCCCACGGCGACCCTGATGGGCATGGGTCTGGGCGACAGGGTAGCCCTCGTCACCGACGGGCGTTTTTCCGGGGGCACCCGGGGCGCCTGCGTGGGCCATGTCTCCCCCGAAGCCTCGGCCGGCGGCCCCATCGGCCTCGTCAAGGTCGGCGACCGGATCCGGATCGACCTCGAGGCGCGCACGATCGACCTTCTGGTCTCTCCCGAGGAGCTTGCCGCCCGAAAGAAGAGCTTCGTTCCCCTTCCGCCCAAGGTCACCCGGGGCTATCTGGCCCGATATGCCGCCCTTGTCGAAAGCGGAAGCCGCGGGGGCGTTCTCCGGACACCCGGGGCGGCGCTCCTTTGACCCTCTTCGATCCGTCGCAGTTTGCGGGCTATTCGGGGAAGAGAGTGCTCGTCACCGGGGGGGCCGGCTTCGTTGGCTCCCATCTGGCCGACCGTCTCCTGTCTCTCGGAGCGACGGTCGACGTCCTCGACGACCTGTCCACGGGGACGGCAAAGAACATTCCTGCCGGTGTCAGCCGGCTTATCGAGTCCGATGTGGCCGCTCCCGATCCTCTTCCCGACTATGCCTATCTCTTTCACCTGGCCTGCCCTGCCTCCCCCCCCCGCTACCAGGCCGATCCCGTGGCGACCTTCCGGACGGCGGTCTTCGGGACGGTGCGCATGCTCGACGAGGCCAAAAGGACCGGGGCCCGACTCCTGATCGCATCGACCTCGGAGGTTTACGGGGATCCCCTGGAGCATCCGCAAAAGGAGTCCTACTGGGGCCATGTGAACCCCGTCGGGCTTCGTTCCTGCTACGACGAGGGCAAGCGGGCGGCCGAAACCGTGGCAACCGACTATCGCCGCATGTACGGGATCGATCTCCGCATCGTGCGGATCTTCAATACCTACGGTCCCCGCATGGACCCCTTCGATGGGCGGGTGGTGAGCAATTTCGTTCGCCAGGCCCTGGTGGGGGAGCCGCTCACCCTTTACGGGGACGGCTCCCAGTCCCGCTCCTTCTGCTACGTCTCCGACCTTGTGGAGGGGATCCTCCGGCTGGGGGCCCTTCCCGACGGTCCCGGGCGCGAATCCCCGGTCAATCTCGGCAATCCAAAAGAATTTACCATTGCCGAGCTCGCATCGGTCGTCGAGGAGATCATGGAAAAGCCCCTCGAACGCGTTCTCCGCCCCCTGCCTTCCGACGACCCCCGCCGCCGCCGTCCCGATATCTCCCGGGCCCGGGAGCTTCTTGGCTTTAGTCCCGAAATCGCTCTCCGGGACGGAGTCGCCCTGACCGTCGACGACTTCAGACAGCGTCCCTGGGATCTCGCCTCCGACTCCCTGCCGGGAGCGGGACCGCGCCGGGGAGACTCTCACCGGTGGCCGGTCCGGTGACCGGGAAGAGACGCCTTCTCAATATTTCTCTTGCGATCGGCATCAGCGGGGCGGCTCTCTTCTTTGCCCTGCGCCATGTCTCTCTTCGGAGTCTCGGGCACATCCTCTGGAAGGGCCATTACGGATGGCTCATTCCTGCAACGTTTCTTCTTTTTGCCATCTACGGCGTCCGGGCCCTCTTCTGGCGCCAGACCCTCTCCGTGACGCGGAAGGTCTCCTATCCCTCCCTTTATGCCTCGGTCGTGGTGGGGTTCATGGCCAACTCCATTCTTCCCTTCCGGGCGGGGGAGATGGTCCGGGCCCTTTACGCCCGACGGCTTGAAAATCTTCCCCTTCCCCTTCTTCTTTCGACGATCCTGATCGAGCGCCTCTTCGATCTGCTCTCCCTCTCGCTCCTTCTTTTTCTCTACCTCGTCTCAGGGGGCCAGGGCATCGGAGGAAAGAGCGCCTGGATCATCGGGGGGACTGTCGTCCTCTTTCTGGGATTGTCGGCGCTGGTCTACGGGAGGCTTCTTGTGGTGAGATTCCTCGAGCGGACCATCCTTCCCCTGGCCCGGGGCCACCGGTTTGCAAAGAAGCTTGTCCTTACTGCCGAGCAGGCCCTTCTCGGCCTTTCCTCCATCACCTCGCCGGTTCTTCTTTTCAGGCTTTTCCTGACGAGCCTCGCGATCTGGTCCCTCACGCTTCTGCTCACATGGTTCACGCTCATTACCTTCGATATAACCCAAAGTCCGGTGCGGGTGACCCTGGCCTTCCTCGTCTTCACCAACCTGGCCATGCTCATTCCCTCCTCTCCCGGCGGCATCGGGGTCTTCCAGCTGGCGGCGGTCTACGCCCTTTCCCCCTTCCACGTTCCCGCCGACCGTGCGGTGGCGCTCTCTCTCGTCAACCAGGCCCTTTTCATCTCGGTCACGGGGATCCTTGGCTATATCTTTGTCACCCGCTCCCACGTCTCCCTGGCTTCCATGCAGAGCCAGGCGCTCGAGATGGAGGAGAAAGAGGAGTCCCTCCGGGAGGGCGCCTCTTCCTCCCCCGCCGGCGGATCCACCGATACCCCCCGCCCCCGATGACCCGCCTCGTCAATACCTTCTCCTACTCCCACTCCCGGGGGGGGCTCTTCCGGGACTGTCCCCGCCGCTACTGGTTCGTCCGCTACGGCGCCTGGGGGGGATGGGAGCGGTCGGCCGACCCTGCCACCCGCGAGATCTACCGCCTTTCGAAGCTCTCCAACCGCTATCTCTGGACCGGCCATCACGTCCATGATCGGGTCGAGCGCCTTTTGGCAAAGGTCGCCCAGAAGAAACCGCTCCCCCAGGAGGAGGAGGAGCGCAGTGCCCTCCTCGCGACTCTCAGAAGCGAGTATGCCGCTTCGAAGAAGGATCGTTCGGGCCACAACCCCCCGCGCAAGGGTTTTTTTGGCCTTCTCGAGCACGAAGGACGGGATTTTTCGATCCCCGACACCGACTGGAAGCCTCTTGTCGATCGGGCGCAGGAGGCCCTGGGAGGGTTCTACCGGAGCTGGGTCCTCCCCGAGATTGCCGCCCTTCCGGAAGAGGCGATCCTCGACCGGGACGCCGAACTTAGGACGGCCTTCCTCGATGTGGACGGCTTCGAGGTTCCCGTCCATATGAAGATCGACCTGGCCTACCGCGCCTCCGACGGGACGGTCAGGGTTCTCGACTGGAAGACCGGCCGTCCGGGGAGCCCAGGAGAGCATGAAGGCCAGCTGGCGCTCTATGCCTGGTACTACGAGAAAGAGAGAGGGGTCTCGCTTGAGTCGATCCGTCTGGGCCCGGTCTATCTTGCCTATCGTCCCGAGAGATCGGAGATCGGAGCGATCGACTCCGGAAGGGTTGCGGCCGTTCTTGAAGCGACTGTGGGGACCGTCCGGGAGATCCTCTCCTGTATCGACGATCCGGTTCTTGGCGTGGCGCAAAGGGAGCGCTTCCCGGTGACGATGCGCTCTTTTACTTGCCGGGACTGTCCTTTCCGCTCCCTCTGTCCCGACCGTCCGAGGTAGCCCTTCACCTCCCCGAAAGGGGCGGGGAAGGGGCGGGCGAGTCCATTAGGCCCTCTCCTCCCTATGCCGTGAGCCCGGGAGTTCTCCCCCCTCACACTTTTCGTCTTGCCCTTCCCCAAGCTCTTCACCCGGTTGAGGCGTGAGAGGTCCTTGATGTGGCCGGTGTCGGCCCACATCAAAACGCTCCCCACGACTCTCAATCTCCCCCCAGATATCCTCCTCGGAAGCTGGCCTTCGCCCCATTCTTACGCTATTCGACGGGGTGCTCGGTGATTTTGATTCTTATTTAGACTGCTTCATTGTTTTTTTCTTATTCTTGGGGTACCTTGAACACCCTTCCCTTCTCTTGGAAGGTTCCCGGTGTTTGAAGATTCGCTTGGGCAGAACAAGAACCCATATCATTGAATGAATAACTCAATAGGAGAGAACTTTATGGCGTTTTTTGGTCGATCGGACAGCAAAACAGGCAAGGCGAATTTAGAGACTCCCAAAGGCGAGGTCGTGGCCTCTTCCTTTCTTCCGGAGGGAGATCCGTTTCCCTCCGATCTCGATACGATCGTCCGGATGGCCCCGGGAGTGATCGCTCCCCTCCTCGATGCCATCCAGTCGGACGGGGTTGCGATCGCCAGCCCCGACATGGGGCAGGGGAAGGAAGGGAACCGGATCATTTACATGAACCGGAAGATGCACGATATTGTGGAGAAGATGGAGGACGAGCTTAAAAAGAACTTCGGGCTCTCGCCCCGGGATGTGGTCGGAGGGTCGATCCACCGCTTCCACAAGGATCCCGACAAGATCCGCGAAGCGTTGAAGGTGCTCCGCCCGGGAGAGACCCGCTTCAACCAGATCATTCCGGTCGGCCGCATGCGCATCAGCTCGGTGACCGAGGTGATGACCGATGACTCCGGTCGGACGATCGGCTATCTTACGATCTTCACCGATGTGACCGCCCATGCCCACCTCGACGAGGTTTCGGAGAATGCCGCCGGCATCTCCCGGATGGTCGATGAGATCTCAAAGCGCATGCAGGGTCTGGCCTCGCGTGCCGACGAAAGCCGGGAGCGGATGGTCCAGATGAGCCAGGGGGTCGCGGAGAACGAGGAGGCGATGGGACGGCTGGGCTCGGTGGTGGGCAACCTCGGCCGGCGCTCGGAGGAGATTGGATCGATCATCGAGACGATCGGTCAGATCGCCTCACAGACCAACCTTTTGGCCTTGAACGCGGCCATCGAGGCGGCCCGTGCGGGAGAGCAGGGACGGGGGTTCGCCGTGGTGGCCGACGAGGTGCGCAAGCTTGCCGAGCGGACCGCCCGCTCGACAAAGGAGATCGAGGCGACCATCCGGAAGGTGCAGGAGGAGACGGCGATGACGGTCTCCCTTCTCGACGAGAGCCGGACGCGTGCCATAAAGAATCGGGAGACGACCAAGCAGACCGAAGGGGCTCTCGAAAGCATTCGCCAGGACCAGCAGTCGCTTTTGGTCGCAATCGGCGATATCTCTCGGGCGGCCATGGAGCAGGAGCAGTCTGTCCGCGACTTTATCGCCGAGAGGTAGGGAGCTTCGTCTCCGGCGACTCTTTGCCGGAGGAGGCCCCCGCCCGGAGGATCAGGAGGATCCCCAGGCCGAAGAGGAGGAGACCCGAGACGGTGATCGCCTGAAGCCCCAGGTCTCCTGTCCGGGAGTGGGCGTGGACATCGTCCCGGATGATCCCCAAAAAGACGGGACCTCCGGCCGGAACGAGCGCTATGAGGGCTATGGCCGCCCCCGCAAGACGGATCGATTTTCTTGACACTGCCGCTCCCGCGTTGTAAAAACGCTTTTCCTTTGGATTGTCTCCGGGTGGGGGAGGTTCCGGAAGAAGAGCGCTTTCTTCCGGGCCCTCCCCCCGTTTTACTCCTCCCCGTGTATCATACCCCAACTTCCCGTTTCGGTGTTTTTTCTCCCCGCTATGACGTCTGTCATACCACTCCCCGCCGTGTGTCGTGTAGACTCCTGTCCAGGTCGTCAGTTTCAGGTCGTCAGTAGTCGCATTATCGGTTCGTTCACTCACGCAGGAGGTCAGATGTTAGGATTCTGGAAAAAAACAGTCGCGGTGGAAGAAGGCCCCAAGGCAGCCTCCGAGGAGGTGCTCCTCCGGGAAGCCTACCATATCGGCCGCTACTCCCCCTCGAACTGCGAGTGCCCTCCGGCACCGAGCGTGATCCCGGTGTGGGTCGAGAACAACGTTCAGGCTTTCGAGATCTACGTCGACCGTCTCTACCGCGACTACCAGGTACCGGACACTCTTGCCCCCCGGATCTTCCGGCGCATCTACGAGGGGTTCTGCGACCTCGTATGCTCCCAGCCCGACGGCGGGAACTCCCCCTTCTGCCTTGGCCGGGAGGAGGTCCTTGTCCATGCCCGGGAGATCTTTCTCTCTCTGGCCCGAAAAAGGGCAATTCCCCTCGACCTCTCCGTATTTTCTTCCTGACTCTCTCTTCTCCTTCCCTTCCTCCCGTCAGTCGCCCCCGAGAGAGGGCCTCTTTAGGCTCTCTCAAAAATCTCCCTTTTCTTCCGGTGAAAGTCTCGTTCCGTTAGATTTAAAGAGGATCTCCGTTACATTGAGGCGTTTGGCAGGTCGGCCTGGATCTGGTTTTTGTTGTTCTGCCGAGGAATGCGGATCTCCCCGGAAGGATCAGGAAAATCACCATTCCTGTTGTTAAAATGAGGTCGACGCCAGGGGGATCCCCTCTCAATCACAAAAAGTAATTGATCTCCAAGCATTGAAAGCCGCGCCATTTATGTGTAACATAAGACGATTTTCACTTTTCAATCTTGACGACAATTTTCTCATTGAAGGAGCTTTACCGATGCTGGAACAGACCTTGGCCATTGTGAAGCCGGATGCCGTCCGGAAAAAGTTTTCCGGAGCCGTCCTGGCCCGATACGAGAAGGAAGGCTTCCGGATCCGGGCGGTCAAGATGCGCCTGCTCTCGAAGTCCGAGGCGGAGGGCTTCTACGCCGTCCACCGCGAGCGTCCCTTCTTCCGCAGCCTGGTGGATTTCATGATCAGCGGGCCGGTGGTTATCGTGGTTCTCGAAAAGGAGAACGCGATTCTGGCGCATCGCACTCTCATGGGAGCGACCGATCCGGCCAAGGCCGAAAAGGACACCCTGCGCGCCCATTTCGGGGAGTCGATAGAGTGCAACGCCATCCACGGCTCCGACTCGGCCGAGACCGCCCGGTTCGAGATCCCCTACTTCTTCTCCACGGTCGAGATCGTCGGCTGATTCATGGCCGCTCCCTCTCTTCTGATTGCCGGCCGGGGCTCGGCCGCCCTCTTTGCGGCTCGACTCGCCGCGGTCAGAGGCTACAGGACCACGCTTCTTCTTGATCCCGATCCCGCTCCGCTTGCCCTTCACATGGGGAGCGGGGGAGGGGTCCTCTCCCGTCTCGAGGCCGAGGCGGGAGCGGCGCTCTCCCCCTGTCCGACCGCTTCGCTCTCCCTTCCCCCCTGTCTTTTTCTGGGCCCCCCCGCGCGCTACATGGGAGCCCCTCGCCCCTCTCTCCCTGCCTCTCCCGAGGAGGAGGAGCGATTCTTCTTTGGCATCGATGCCGCGCTTTCCTCTTCCGTCTTTCCTGAACTTGAGCGGCGCATGGAGCTCAGCCACCAGAAGACCTCGACGGTGCCGTCGCTTTTCTCGGGCCTCTCCAACTGGCTCTTCGAGCCCGAGCGGGAAAAGGAGCGTCTTCCCCGAAAGATTGCCCGGGAGGCAAAACTTGCCATCGCTCCCGCAGAGGGACTTCTCTCGGCACTCCTGCCCTTTGCCGGGCTCTTCGGGCGACGCCCGGACCACCCCGAGGCCCTGCGTCTCTTCATGAACATGAAGCCTTCCCGGATGCTCTCCCTGCCGCCCCAGATGTCCCTTCCGTCCGCCCCGAACGATGTGCTCTTTTTTGCGGGGAAAAGGCCCCCGGTCCTTGCCTCCTCCGGCCACGGCCGGCACTTCAGACTCTCTGGCGAGGATCGGGACTACGACCGGGTGCTTCTCATGACGGAGGCTCCCGCCGTTCCCCTCGTCTCCGGGGTCTGCGATATCACTCTTTCGGCACTTCCCGCTCTCTGGCCCTCGATTGTCCTGCTTTCCTCTCCGGAGGGCGGGGGATCCCTTCTCCTGCTCGATCGCCACAGGGACGGGGACAGGTCCAGGGGCTGGCTTTGGGGGAGCTGTCTTCAGGGACAGGATCCCGGACGAAGCCTTCTTGCCTGGGTCGATCTCTGGAACGCACAGACACTCCTGCCGGTATTGGATCGTCTTTCCCTGGTCCGCCGGGAGACATCCCCCCTTCTCGAGGGGGCGGAGGATCTGACCAGGCGGGCGAGGGAGAAGACCGTCCACCTCAAGACGGACGGGCATCTCTCCTGCCTTGTCGACCCGACGCTTCTCCCCCTCGTCTCCGAAGACTTCTGGGCCGATCTCTCCCTCGCCCTTCCTGCCAGAAGGAAGGGCAAGGGGCAGCAGTGACCGACCGTGACCGGAGAAAAGGGATATCCCGTTTTCCCGGGGCGGGCGACGGGAGCCCTCCTGTGCCTCAATTTTCCGCCACCGTCCCCTCATGACAAAGACCGTCGTCACACTTTAGCAAGGACAGCCTCCCTATGACAGACTCTCCCGCCTCTGCCCTCGACCGTCTTCTTCGCGGCACCGTCGACTGCGTGAGCCCGGACGAACTTAAGCAAAAGCTCGAGCGTTCGGCCCGGACCGGGGTGCCCCTTCGCATCAAGGCAGGCTTCGATCCGACCGCCCCCGACCTCCACATCGGCCACGCCGTCCTTTTGATGAAGCTCCGGGAGTTCCAGGAGCTGGGCCATCACGTGCTCTTTCTCATCGGGGACTTTACCGGCATGATCGGCGATCCCACCGGTCGCTCCGATATCCGCAAGCCCCTCACCACGGACGAGATCGCCGCCAATGCCGCGACCTATGCCGCCCAGGTCTTCCGGATTCTCGACCGGGAGAAGACCGAGGTTGTCTTCAACAGCCACTGGATGTCCGCACTGGGGACGGAGGGGATGATCCGCCTGGCGGCCCGCCAGACAGTGGCGCATTTTCTCGATCGGGACGACTTTAAAAATCGTATGGAGAAGGGGGTGGCGATCCATCTCCATGAGCTTCTCTACCCGCTGATCCAGGGGTACGACTCGGTGGCGATCCGTGCCGACGTCGAGCTCGGCGGCACCGACCAGCTCTTCAACCTCCTCGTGGGCCGCGATCTCCAGCGCTCCTACGCCCAGGAGCCCCAGGTCGTCCTCTCCCTTCCGCTTCTCGTCGGAACGGACGGAGAAAAGAAGATGAGCAAGAGCCTCAAGAATGCCGTCGGCATCCTCGACCCGCCCGCCGAGATGTTCGGCAAGCTCATGTCGATCCCCGACTCGGCGACCGCCACCTACGCCCTCCTTCTGACCTCCCTGCCGGAGGAGGCGATCTCCCGGGCCCACCCGCGGGATGCCAAGGCGCAGGTCGCGGAAGCGATCACCGCCCGTTTTCATGGCGAAGAGGCCTCCGTGAAGGCGCATGAGGAGTTCGACCGCCAGTTCTCGCGCCGCGAAATGCCGGCCGAGATCCCGCCCTTTGCCATCGCTCCCCCCCATCCGGCGCGTCTTTCCACCGTCATGGTCGCCGCGGGGGCCGCCCGTTCGGAAAGCCAGGCCAAGCAGCTCATCCGGGCAGGTGCGGTGGACATCGACGGAGGAGCGGTCTCGGATATTTTTTGCGAAGTTCTTCCCGCCGGACAGATCCTCCGCGTGGGAAAGCGCTTCTACTGCCGTCTCGTCGCAGGTTAGAAGGGAGGAGGAGGGACGCCTCTCTTCAACGACCGGAGCCGAAACGGGAAACCTCTCCGGATTGATAGTGCCGCCAAAAGATGGCGTCGGCGCTCCCGATTTCGATCCCCAAAAGGTCCACAGGGTCTGACCGCTGCCTTCGGGGAGGGAAAAAGAGGACGTTTCCTCGGAATCCAATCCAAAGCCCGGGACAAACGAGCCTCAGGGAAGATCCTCCGAACAGCGCCACAAGACCTCTTCCCGGCTTTGCCGGCGGGAGCCAGTCCTGCGTCATTGGGTCAGGGGGAACAAAACAGAACTTGAATTTTTGGGCACATGACGACAAACTACAGAACTTGAATTATTGATTTGCTCAAATCTCCTTGATATACGATCCCTCGTGACATCACCCAAGAGCTTCTGGAATCGGCCCGGGAATATCCGGTCGTGACCATTTTGGGACCCCGCCAGTCAGGAAAAACCACGCTGGCCCGATCCACCTTTCCCGCCAAGCCTTCCTACTCCCTCGAAGACCCGGACATTCGTCTTTTTGCCGGATCCGATCCTCGCGGATTCCTTTCGGAAACATGGTGAGGAGGGGCATTCTCGATGAAATCCAAAGGCTTCCTCTCCTGCTTTCCTATTTGCAGGGCATGGTCGACCAAGATCCCCGGCAGGGACGATTCATTCTCACGGGAAGCCATCAGCCCGCCCTCTCCGAAAAGATTTCCCAATCCCTGGCCGGACGAACCGCCGTGCTTGGCCTCTGGCCCCTGTCGATCAACGAACTCCGTGACACGCGACTTCTTTCGACTTAGGGGGGACAATGGGGAGTCGGGCAGACGCATTGTAACGAGGCGTATCGACAAGGCCGGGGCGATTGTTCCCGGTGAGGAATCATGACAGGAGTGTGTACGCAAGGTCCGCTATCTCGGCATCTTGCCCCGGCTCTTTGGCGGGACAATAGATCCATGACGACTTCATGCCAGCCAACGGCGAGACTATTATTACTGGCATTAACGGATACCTTGCTAATATCATTAATATTGGTATAATCACACCATGGATCGTCGAAAAAACCCATATGCGCCAGGAGCCGGGGTTCAACCTCCCGAACTTGCCGGTCGAGACAAGCTCCTCGAAGACGCAGCGATTGATATGGACCGGATACTCAACAGGCGCCCCACGAAGGGGATGATGTTGCTGGGCCTTCGCGGCGTCGGAAAAACCGTCTTATTGAACAGGCTTCACTTGATGGCCGAACAAAAAGGCTTTCGGACGGCCAAAGTCGAGGCCCCAGAAGGTGGACTCCTGCCCCAGCTCTTAGCCCCCGAACTTCGACAGATTCTCTACCGCCTCGACTTGCAAATTTCCACCGGATATAAGCTTCGCCAAGCGTTCTCGGTCCTACGCAATTTTGTTGCGGCCTTCAAGGTCAAAATAGGTGATATCGAGCTTGGCATCGAACCGGTGCATGGAGAAGGCGATACCGGAAATCTCGAACAGGATTTGCCCGATTTATTGGTGGCTGTATGCGAAGCCGCAAACGAACGCGGAACGGCATTGGCAATTTTTCTCGATGAGGTGCAGTACCTCTCTCCCAATGAACTGGCCTCGCTCATTGTTGCCTGCCACGAGGTCTCGCAGCGCAACCTTCCCCTTTTTTTTGTGGGGGCGGGTCTGCCGCAGATTGCCGCCCTTTCCGGCAATGCAAAATCTTATTCCGAACGTCTTTTCACCTATCCCCAGGTGGGCCAGCTCGACGTACCGGCCGCACGCTCGGCTCTCGTCCATCCAGCGAAGAACGAAGGGGTCGATTTCCAAAGCGATGCGGTCGAAGAAATTCTCCGCGTAACGGAGCGGTATCCGTATTTTATTCAGGAATGGGGTTTCCAGGTATGGAACTCAGCTCCCTCGAGTCCGATACGTTTCGCCCATGTTCAGCAAGCCATTCCCGGCATCATCGCTCATTTGGACGCCAACTTCTTCCGCGTCCGTTTCGACCGTTTGACTCCGCTTCAGCAGAAATATCTTCGCGCCATGGCGGAACTCGGACCAGGTCCGCATCAAACCGGCGACATAGCGACCACGCTCGGCGTCGGGGTTGGTGCCGTCGCGTCTGTCCGACAACAGTTGATCAATAAAGGCATGATTTGGAGTCAGCGTCATGGCGAAACGGCCTTCACTGTGCCACTTTTCAACGAATTCATGAAACGGCAAATGCCCATCCTAGAAAAGCACGAACCCAAACGTCGACCGCATTGAATATTTGTCCCCTTCTTAGGCTGTACGCCTAAAAGGGGGGCAAGAGGACTATTTTTTGTTTTTTCGACCCACACAATAATATTCTCCATCTATCCTACAGCTCCTGTGTGCTAAAAACCGGGGGAGGAAGCCCGATTTTTTCTTTTACCGAGATTCCCGGGGAAACGAAGTCGATCTTCTGGTTCCCGAGAGTGGCCGCCTCTATCCCGTCGAAATCAAATCGGCCGAAACATTCACTCGGGAATTCATGCGCGGACTCGAAAACTTCCGCTCCCGACACCTTTTGCGAAGCGCGCCGGGGCTTGTCTTTTACAATGGTCCAGAAGACTTCGTCTCGGAAGGACTTCGGGTCCTCAACCCCTTCCGTCAGAAGACCGACCTCTTCACCCTTGGGACCATCTCTCCCCTTAAGTCTTCACACGGCACAACGGCGGAACCCTTCCTCTCGAAACGCGAGCAGGAGGGAGGGGAGTGCCTTTTTTAGGTTCAGGGACCTATTGCGGGATTTCGACAAAGACACGCGACTTCTTTCGACTTAGGGGGGACAATGGGGCGATGGGGAGTCGGGCAGACGCATTGTAACGAGGCGTATCGACAAGGCCGGGGCGATTGTTCCCGGTGAGGAATTATGACAGGAGTGTGTACGCAAGGTCCGCTATCTCGGCATCTTGCCCCGGAGCTCTCTTTGGCGGGACAATAGATCCATGACGACCTCCTCTGCCGCCTCATCCCCGCCCCCTGCGGTCTCCCCCCCGGAGGATCTCTGCGACGCGGAGTTCCCGGTGATCGGGATGACCTGTGCCGCCTGTACCGGCCGGGTAAGCCGGGCCCTGAAAAAGCTCCCCGGGGTCTCGGAGGTCTCGGTGAACCTCGCGACCCATCGTGCCTCCCTCTTCTTCGACCCTCGTCGGACGACGCCCTCCGAAATCCTCGAATCCGTCCGGCAGAGCGGCTACGAAGCCGCTCCCGACACCTTTTCCTTCGACCTCTCCCCGGAGCTTGGCCCGGGGGACGATCGCCGGATCATGGCGGCGCTCTCGGGCGTGGCCGGAGTTCTCTCCGTCTCCGTCATTCCCTCCCTCTCCCACGCCGGGGTCGTCTGTCTTGGGGGAGGGGAGACGGAGGCCCGCCTTCTCTCGGCCTTGGCAAGGGAGGGATTTACCGCGAGGGTCGAGGGATCGGAGGAGCTTCCCGGCAGGGACGAAAGAGAGTTCAAACGGCTTTTTCGGGACTTTCTCGTTGCGACCCTTCTTTCGATTCCGCTTGTCTTTCTCGCCATGATCCCCCTTCCCGAAGGCTTTCTCTCCCGGATCTTTCCGACCCCCCGCTCCCTCTGGGCCTTCGAAGCCTTTCTGGCCGCCGCCGTCTTTTTTGGGCCGGGGAGGCGATTTCTTGCCCCGGGCCTCCGGGCCTACCGACATTTCTCTCCTGACATGAACAGCCTCGTTATGACCGGGACGGGAGCGGCGCTCTTCTACAGCCTCCTCGTCCTGGCCGTCCCCGGGATCTTTCCTCCGGCCGATCGCCATGTCTACTTCGAGACGACCGGCATGGTGATTGCCATCATTTTGCTTGGCCGCACCCTCGAGGCCCGGGCCCGGCGCCGGACCGGGGACGCGCTTTCGGCCTTTTCCGCTCTGGTTCCCGAGATGTCGGAGCGTTTTGAGGACGGGGAGTGGGTCCGGGTTCCCTCCCGGGATCTGGTTGCGGGGGATCTGGTCCGGGTCCCGGCCGGGGAGCGTATCCCGGCCGACGGGGTCGTTGTTCGCGGTCGGGCCCATGTGGACCTTTCGGCCATGACCGGAGAGCCGATGCCGGTAACGGCCACGGCCGGTTCGCGGGTTTTCTGCGGATCCTCTCCGACCGACGCCCCCCTCGAGATCCTGACGGAGGCCCTGGGAAATGAGACGCGTCTTGCGGGCATCGTCCGGGCGGTCATGCGCGCCCAGGGCTCCAAGCTTCCCGTGGAGGCGCTGGCCGATCGCGTCGTCGCCATCTTTACCCCCGCCGTCCTCTTTATCTCCCTGCTCACATTCGTCCTCTGGCTCCTCCTCGACCGCTCGGGAGGGGGGCTGGTCCGGGGTCTTGAGAGCGCCGTGGCGGTCCTTCTGGTGGCCTGTCCTTGCGCCATGGGACTTGCGACCCCGGCGGCCGTCATGGTGGGGACCGGTCGCGCGGCCCGTCTGGGGATCCTCTTTCGCCGGGGAGACTCGCTGGAGGCGCTTTCAAAGGTCAGGCGGATCCTCTTCGACAAGACCGGGACGCTGACTCTGGGAACCCCCTCTGTCGTCGATCTTTATGCGCTTCCCGGGGGAGAGGGGGGGCGGAGAGGGGCGGAGGATGAGAAGGGAGAAAAAGAGGCGAAAGGGGGAGTAGAGGGAGTAGAGGAAGAGAAAGGGGAGAAGAGACTGCTCTTCGTCGCCGCGGCGATCGAGACCGGCTCTACCCATCCTCTGGCTAAGGCGATCCTGGAGGCTGCCAAAATACGGGGTCTCGCCGTTTCCGGGGCCAGGGAGATTGTCGTCTTGCCCGGTCGAGGGGTGACGGGAGAGACCGACGGCGGGGAGGGGCTTCTCGGGAATCTCCGTCTTCTCGAGGAGCGGGGGATCCCCTGCGAAGCGATGGCCGAGAAGGTTCGGGAGTGGGAGGCCGCGGCAAAAACCGTCGTCTTCGTAGTCCTGGGAGATCGTCTCCTGGGAGGGATCGCGATCTCCGATCCCCTGCGTCCGGAGGCCGCGGAGGTCGTCTCCGACCTTGCCGCAATGGGGATCCGCTCCTCCCTCGTGACGGGGGATGGCTCGGGCCCGGCAGAGGCGGTGGCCTCTGCGACGGGGATCTCCGAGATCCATGCCCGGGTCGACCCCCTCGAAAAGGGGAAGATCGTGGCGGCTCTTGTGTCGAAGGGGGAGCGGGTGGCCTTCGTGGGAGACGGAATCAACGACGCTCCGGCCCTGGCCTCTGCGACGGTGGGTCTGGCTCTCTCCTCGGGAACCGGGGTGGCGCTTGAAACCGCCGATGTGACCCTGGCCGGCCCGGGGATCTCCCGTCTCCCGGCGGCGGTGGCGCTCTCCCGAAAGACCATGCGGACGATCCGGACCAACCTTTTTTGGGCCTTTGGCTACAATATCGTCCTGATCCCGCTGGCGGCGGGAGCGGCCAGGCCTTTCTTCGGGATCGGTCTTGACCCCATGTGGGCCGGGGCGGCGATGGGCCTTTCAAGCGTTTTGGTTGTCGGCAACAGCCTGAGGCTCTCGGGCTTTGCCGACAGGAGAACAGACGGACAATCTATAAAAAGGGAGTCGTGATGACGACGGTGATCAAGGTGACAGGGATGACATGCAACCACTGCGTGATGGCGGTGACCCGGGCGATCGAAAAGGTTCCGGGGGTGACGAAGGTGGCGGTCTCGCTTGAGCGGGGAGAGATCTCGGTCGAGGGGAGCGCGCCCCGGGAGGCTCTCGTGGCGGCGATCAAGGCCGAGGAGTACGAAGCGGTCTGAGGAGCGGTTGGGGCGGCTTCCTTCCCTGGTCGGAGGCTTCCCCTCCTCCTTGCGCCCGAGAAACCCGCCCAGCTTGCTTGGCATCCGGCGTGTGTGTGTTGACGATTATAAGTTCTAAGCTTATAATCGTCAACATGTATATTCCGAGAGACCTCACCTCTCGACTCCTGGAGAGCCGATCTTTGGTCCAGATTCTGACCGGGCCCCGTCAATGCGGAAAAAGCACCCTCCTTTCGCATCTTTCCGATTCCTTCTATACGGAAATCACATTCGATGATTTGCAAATGCGAACTTTGGCCAATCGCGATCCAGGCTTGTTTCTCGATCAATTCAAACCGCCCCTTCTGCTCGACGAGGTGCAGTATGTCCCCAACCTGTTTCCGGAAATCAAAGCTCACGTCGACCGGTTGAAGCGGGAGGGACTCGAGAAAAACCGCGAGCTGTCGCCAATCTTTCGAATGACGGGCTCCAACCAGATCCTCATGGATCGAAATATCAAGGAGAGCCTGGTCGGACGGGCCAGTTACTTCTATCTGAATACTCTCTCCGTCCATGAAATCAGGTCGAATCTCCCGGAGATCGAACTCTCTGACATCCTGTTTCGGGGAGGCTGGCCGGAACTCTATCTCGACCCTGGCATGGCCCCTGTTTCGTATTTGAACGATTACATTCGAAGCTATCTCGAAAAAGAGATTGTTTTAAGTGCCGGCATACAGAAGCAGGAGGCCTTTAATACCGTTCTTGGTCTTCTGGCGGCAAGAACGGGCATGTTGCTGGACTATGCCAATATTGCCCGGGACAGCGGAATTCAGGGGGTGACCGTCAAGGAATGGATCGGTGTTCTGGAGAGGACGGACTTGGCGTATTGCCTTGCTCCTTACTCGAGCAATCTGAACAAGCGACTGACGAGAACGCCGAAATTTTACTTTCTGGATACGGGTTTGGCTGTGAGGCTGCAGGGATGGAGGGAGCGGATGCCCCTTCTGACGAGCCCACAGGCCGGCGCATTGTTCGAAACGCTGGTCTTCTCCGAAATCGTCAAGTTCCTCCGGAACTACGGCAAAGACTGGCAGGTCTATTTATGGAGGACCAAAGAGGGGGAGGAAATCGACTTTCTCATCCTCACAGCCTCGGAGGAGGTCATTGCGCTCGATGCCAAAATGAGCCTCCAGTCGACCCCGCCTGTCAGCATCCCCCCACAGTTCAAAAAGCTTTTCCCAAAGACGCAAGAGATCGTTCTGGTGACCTTTGGCGGAAGTCGCATTCAGCTTTCGAGGGAGTGCCGGGCTGTTCCCTTGGCAGAGCTGCATGACTTTCTGCTGAGCTTTCACTAGAACTGGCAAAACTCGTTTCGGAGTCTCCTCTCGAACGTCCCGGTTCTCGATACCGGCACGTATAACAGGCAGTCCTAGCCCAGAGAGCTCCAGGGAATGGCCACGATCCTGTCGTGAAGCCGCCGGACTTCCGTTCCGTCGTAGACGAGGATGCCGGCAACCGTTTCGGGATAGTCCTCCATGAAATCCTGAAGTCCCTCCGTGTCGGAATAGCGAGGGGATTGCGTGAATTTGGCCTCCACGGCAATGAGGCTTCGGCCCCGCTCGAGGACGAAGTCCACCTCTTTGCCCGTCACCGTCCTGTAGTGGAAGATGCGGGGTTTGGGGAGCATGAGTCCTGTCAGGATTTGAAGATGGAGAAAGACCAGCGATTCGAAGAAGGCCCCGGCCTCTCTCGAGTCGCTGAGAGTCCGGGCGTCGTGGATGCCGGAAAGATGGACGGCAAGTGCCGGATCCACCCAATGAATCTTGGGAGACTTGATCAGGCGTTTTGTCCTGTTGCGCGAAAAAGCCGGGACCCGGGCAAGAAGCGAAGAGACTTCGAGAAGATTCATATACCGGTGGACAGTCGCCTGGCTGACCCCGGTGTCTCGGGCAATCTCGGTTTGGTTGGCTATGTTTGCGCTTCGGAGAGCCAAGGCCGCCATAACGCGCCTGAAGTCCGGAAGGGATTCTACGGAGGAAATTTGCCGGAGATCCCTTTCGAGATAGGTGGCGATATACCCCTCCCACCACCCTTGAATGCCCGAAGGTCGAGAGAGGGTGTCAAGAGGAGGGAAGAAGCCACGGACCATGAGTTCTCCGGTCGATTCCTCCGGCCCGTCAATGGGCCCGTCTTCCGGGAACTTTCCGGCAAGGAGTGTGTCGAGAAGGGCGGAGGGAGAGCGCCGGGCCCATTCACCCCAGGACATGGGATAGAGTGTGGCGTGAACAGCCCGGCCCGCCAGACTCTCCGTGGCGTGCTGCATGAGAAGGAGGTTGGCCGAACCGGAAAGCACAAATCGGATCTTCCGCCTGTGCCGGTCCACAGTCTCCTTGATGGCAGACAGAAGCGAGGGAGACTTCTGGACTTCATCTAGGACCAGGCGGTCTGTTCCGGCCCAGAGGGCTTCCGGATCGCGATTCGCCTGCGTGAGGGTGTCGAAATTGTCCAATGTCAGATAGCGCCATCGGGAAAAGGGCTCTTCTTCTGTGAGAAGGGTGCTTTTTCCGACCTGGCGGGCGCCGGAAAGAATGACGACCGGATGATCTTCTACGGATTGGCGCAGACGAGGGGCCATCCATCTTTGCCTGTAATCTGATTCATGCCCTGAATGATTATTATTCATAGCTTGAATTATAATCATTCAGAATCTGAACATCAAATCTGACACACTCCATCGAGCCAATCCGAATATCCTAACAGTAGAGGGCTCTCGAATCAGTCCCCGACGAAGGTCTTTGTCGTACCTCTCGGCGATCTGCCTCTTTCTTCCGGCTCCCTCCTTTTTTTCTCGCTATGCCCCCCCGGATCCCCGGCGTTTTTTCTCCCGGACGAGATAGGCGGAAAGCGCCGGGTCGAGCTCCTTTGCGAGGGCGACCGATCCGGGGCCGAACCGGGAGGCGAGCCGGGAGATGAGCTCTTCCGAGGGGGCGACGTTGAGGCGGGTGGGGACGAGGTAGACGGCCCGGGGTGTCACCATCTCGGTCACCTCGAGAAGGGAGGGAAGGGGGCCGGGGAAGGCCTGAAGGATCCCCCGGAGGTCGGACAGGTCGGCGCGGGAGAGCCCGTCGGTCTGGAGCCGGATGGTGACCATGCGGTACAGAACGGAGCTTATCTGGGAGAGCGTCGCCACTTTGGTCGCCCGGAGCTTGGTGCCGAAGTCGTTTCTTTCGAGAGAGCCGGTGACGTAAAGGGGGGCGGAGAGGGCAAGCTCGGCGGCACAGGAGGCGTAGGTGTCGGGGAAGAGGACCATCTCGAGCGACTGCTCGAAGTCCATGAGGGTCACCTGCGCCATCTTGTCTCCCTTCTTCGTCTTGAGCTCCCGGATCGCGGAGACGACTCCGAAGACGCTGACCGTCGAGCCTTCCGCAACATTTTCGAGCGCGGAAAAAGGTGGGCATTCGAGCTCCCCGGCGAGCTTCGCGTAGGGGGTCATCGGGTGGCGCGAGAGATAGAACCCCAGTCCCTCCCGCTCCGCCTTGAGGAGGGTCTTCTCGTCCCACTCCGGTCCGTCGGTCCAGGGGGCCTCCGGCTCCCTCTCCGGCTCGAACTCCCGAAACAGCTTCCCCATCTTCGACTTTTTCGGCTTTTTAAGCCCCGCCACCCATGCCAGAAGAGGGTCGATGTTGGCCATGGCTGCCGCCCGCTTTACCTCCAGGCCGTCGAAGGCCCCGGCCTTGACCAGGGCCTCGACGACCCGGCGGTTCACCTTGTGGCCGTCGATTCTCCGCATGAAGTCGGGGAAGGAAGGGAAGGGGCCCCCGGTGCTCCGGATCTCGATGATCGCCTCCACCGCCTGCCGCCCCACGTTCTTCACCGCCCCCAGCCCGAATCGGATCGTTCTCTCCGGCAGAACCGTGAAGTCGAGAAGGCTCTCGTTGATGTCGGGGGAGAGGACCCGGATGTCGAGCTCCTTGGCGCCGGCCAGGAAGGTCCCGATCTTCTCCGTGTCGTCGAGGGCGTTGGTGAGTAGTGCCGCCCAGAACTCCACCGGATAGTGGGCCTTGAGGTAGGCGGTCTGGTAGGAGATCAGGGCGTAGGCGGCGCTGTGGCTCTTGTTGAATCCGTAGCCGGCGAAGTAGGCCATGAGTTCGAAGATGTGCGTCGCCGTCTCCGGGGAGGTGCCTCTTTCCACCGCCCCCGAGACGAACATGCCCTTCATCTTCTCCATCTCTTCGGGCTTCTTCTTGCCCATGGCCCGGCGGAGAAGGTCGGCGTCGCCCAAGGAGAAGCCCGCCAGGACGTTGGCGATCTGCATCACCTGCTCCTGGTAGACGATGACGCCGTAGGTCTCCTTGAGGATGGGGGCGAGGTCCGGATGCTCGTAGACGATCTCCCGGGGGTTCTTCTTTCTCTTGATGAAGTCGTCGACCATCCCAGAGTTGATGGGGCCCGGGCGGTAGAGGGCCAAAAGGGCGATGATGTCCTCGAAGACCTCGGGGGCGAGCTTGACGAGCAGGTCGGTCATGCCGCGGGATTCGAGCTGGAAGATGCCGAGGGTCTTGCCCCCCTGCAGGAAGCGGTAGGTCTCCGGGTCGTCGAGGGGGAGGCGGTCGATGTCGAAGTCGGGGGTGCGGGTGCGGATGCGGCGCACGGCGTCCTCGACTAAAGTAAGGGTCGTAAGCCCCAGAAAGTCGAACTTGACGAGCCCCACCTTCTCCACGTCGTCCTTGGTGAACTGGGTGACCGTCTCCCCGCCCGCCCCGCGCATGAGGGGGACGTGGCGGGAGAGGGGATCCTGGCTGATCACGATGCCGGCGGCATGGATCGAGGCGTGGCGGGTAATCCCCTCGAGCTTCATGGAGAGGGAGACCAGCCGGTCGATCGCCGGGTCGGTCTCCCGGAGCTCCCGGAACTCCTTGTTCTCCTTGAGGGCTTTTTCCAGGGTCATCTCGAGGGCGGTGGGGATCATCCTGGCCACCCGGTCGACCTCGGCGTAGGTCATGCCCAGAACGCGCCCCACGTCCCGGATCGAGGCCTTGGCCCCCATGGTCCCGAAGGTCGCGATCATCGAGACGCGGTCGGAGCCGTACTTCTTCGAGACGTAGTCGATCACCTCTCCCCGCCGGTTCATGCAAAAATCCACGTCGATGTCGGGGAGGCTCACCCGTTCGGGGTTCAGGAAACGCTCGAAGAGAAGGCCGAAGACGATGGGGTCGATGTTGGTGATGCGGAGCGACCAGGCGACAAGAGATCCCGCCGCCGATCCCCGACCAGGTCCCACGGCGATCCCATTCTCCCGGGCCTTCCGGATAAAGTCCCAGACGATGAGAAAGTAGCCGGCGTAGCCCATGGAGAGAATGACCCCGATCTCCCGCTCGAGGCGCTGTCGGTAGACCTCCCGGCTCTCCTCGGTGAACTCCCTCTCCGAAAAGCGCACAGAGAGACCCTCCCGGCTCTTCTCCGCAAAGAGCGCCTCGATGGAGAGCCCGGTCTCCCCCACGTCGGGGACATACTCCGGCATGTAGGTGCTCTTGAGGTCGAGGGTGAGGTCGATGCGCTCGGCGATGGCGAGCGTGTTCTCCACCGCCTCGGGGATCTCCCGGAAGGCCTCGATCATCTCCTCCGGATCCTTCAGGTAGAACTCCTCGGCCCCGAAGCGGAGGCGGTTGGGGTCGTCGAGGGTCTTGCCCGTCTGGAGGCAGAGCAGGATGTCGTGGGGGAGGGCGTCCTCCCGGTCGAGGTAGTGGCAGTCGTTGGTGGCGACCACCGGGATCTTCATCTCCCGGGAGAGGGAAAGAAGCTCCCGGTTGGCGATCTTCTGCTCCTCGAGTCCGTTGGCCTGGAGCTCGAAGAAGTAGCGGCCGGCTCCGAAGATGTTCCGGAAGAGATCGGCGGTGGCATAGGCCCGGTCGCGCTCGCCCCGGGTCAAAAGATAGCTCACCTGCCCCTTGAGACACCCCGAAAGGGCGATGAGCCCCTCCCGGTGGCGGTAGAGGAGCTCGAAGTCGGCCCGGGGGCGGTAGTAGAAGCCTTCGAGATGCGACCGCGAGACGATCTCGAGGAGGTTTTTGTAGCCGGTGATGTTCTCGGCGAGAAGGGTCAGATGGAAGGAGGCGTTGTTGATCTTCTTGCCGGCGTGAGGGCCGGCATTGGGGCCTCCGGAGGGCATGAGAAGCTCCTCCCGGTCGAATCGCGACCGGGGGGTCACGTAGAGTTCGCAGCCCAGGATCGGCTTGATCCCCTTCTCCTTCGCCGCCTTGTAGAACTCGATCGCCCCGAAGAGGTTGCCGTGGTCGGTCATGGCCACCGCCGGCATCCCGAGGCGGGCGCACTTCTCCATGAGGGGGGTGATCTTGTTGGCCCCGTCGAGGAGGCTGTACTGGGTGTGGAGATGCAGGTGGACGAAGCGTCCGGGGCGGGGAGCGTTCATTGGGGCTCAGCCCTCCTTGTCCGTCGGCACGAGGGAGAGAGAAAGCGTCTCGGGGAGTGTTTCGAGGAGAGCATCGGGGAGCGTCTCGGGAAGTTCCTCGAGGAGGGTCTCGTAAAGTTTTTCAATGTCGGGAGGGATCTCCCGCGAGGCGACCTGGAAGGTCAGGGCGGCGGCGGTGGGATCAGAAACAAACTCCCGGGCGAAGAGGGTGGACTGGTTCGCCTCCAGCCGGAAGGCAAGCCTGAAGACATGGGGCTCGCCCCTGTCATCAAAGACGACCTCCTCCGGAAAGGTCCTCTCGGGAAGGGTGACCCCAAGCGATCGCGCCATCTTCCGGTTGTGGCAAAAGAGGCAGAGAGGGCCGAAGCCCTCCTGCGTCCGGTCCGCGACCAAAGAGAGGTCTTTTTTGCACAATGTGCAGGGGGGGAGCGTCTTTGCGAACGCCTGGTGTGCCTTTGAGGCCTCAAGAAAGGCGGAGGAACGGGGGAGCGAGAGGGGGACGCCGGGAAGCCCCGAGAGTAAGAGGGCGGAGTCGATGTGTCCCGCATAGCCCTCGAAGACAAGGTCGAGCCACTCGTTTCTCTTGCGGCCGCGCTTGAGGTATCCCCGGAGAGCCGCATAGTCCAGCCCCCGGCGCTTTTTCCAGAAGAGCCTCCGCAAAAAGTGCTCCCAGGAGCCGATGCCGGGACTCGTCGGGAGGCAGGGGGGGAGGGGGCAGAGGGCCCGGGGCTGACGGTGTCTTTCCGGGAGAAGATTGGATGTGAAATAGGGCAGAAGGCGGGCGAGCAGGAGATCTCCTTCCCTGGGCTCGTAGCCGGAGGAAAATTCGACCTCGATTTCGGTGTCGGTGGCTCCTATGAGGTTTACGACGTGTCCCCGGGTGCCGGATCCTTTTCTCACCTGGTAGAAGGCGAGGGATGAGCCCTGCATGAGCTCCAGAAGGGGCAGGATCTCGGGAAAGCGCCCGGTTCGTTGGAGAAGGGCCGCCACGATCTCCGAGAACCTCTCCTGCGAGCGGCCGAGACCCTGGTCGAAATAGTTGTGATAGTAGAAGAATTCCTTCGTTACGGGGCTTTCGGAAGTCCCGGAAATATCGTAGCGCAGGGCCTCCTCCTCGAATATCATGAGGGGCTGGTTCATCCCGGGGATGCCCAGGAAGGAGTAGAGAAAGAGCGAGAGAAGGTTCACTGTTTCCCGGTAGGCGGCGAAGGTGGACAAGCTCTCCCCGGCACCGGCCTTGGGCAAGGCCGATTCGATCCTCTGCACCGTCTCGAGGGTCTGGCGGTGCCCGAGGAGATCCTTGAGGGTGATCCGCCCGAATCCGCTGTTATAGATTCCCAGGAGCTTTTTGGCGAGGGGGCCGGTCGACGGGGAGGGGCTCAAGATCTCATTCTTCCTGTCTTTTTTGACCCGATGGAGACGGGAAGCGCTTGGGGGATTGTCGCCATAAGCGCCGCGTGAAGGGCAGAGATGTCCGGGGTTCGGTCTTTTGACATGGTCGAGAAGGTCATGGGAAGGTCTTCCGGATCGGGCGTGATCTCGCGGGCGGTGAGGGCATTCCGGTCGGTCTCGAGCCGAAGCGAAAGGAAGAAGACGTGAGGCTTGCCCGCCGTGTCGTAGGCGACCTCGATGGGAAAAACGTCATGGGGGGGACGAGGTATCTTCCGAGCCTTTGCGACTTTGGCGTTGTGGCAGGAGAGGCAGAGGGGCCCGATTGTTCCGTCGCTTCCGAAGTCGGAGAGGGGGGTCAGAGGGTGCTTGCAGGACGGACAGGGAGGGAGGCTCTCCGAAAAATGACTGTAATCGGCCTGGACGTCGAGGGCTTCGGAGGAGCAGGGAAGGGAGAGGGGAACGCCGGGGATCCCCGCGACGAAGATGGCGGAGTTCGTGTGTCCCGCATAGCCGTCCATGAAGTAGTCCAGCCACTCGTTTCTTCGTCGTCCCCGCTTGAAAAATCTCGCAATGGCCTCCCGGTCGACCGTTGTTTTTCCGGGAAAGTTCTGTCTGAGGAAGCGGCCCCAGGAGTCGGAGCCGGTTCCCCGAAAGATGTAGGGCGTGATGATTGAAAGCGCCTTCCCGGACGCGAGGTCCGGAACGGGGCCGGGGAGAAGTTGGGGAAGAAGGCGGGTGAAGAGGGTCTGACCGGTCTCGGGCGTGTGCCCCGAGGTGAAAAAAACGTGGAACTGTTTTCCGGTATGGACGTCGAGGAGGGTGCCATAAGTTTTGGATCCCTCGACCACCTCAAAGAGCCCTAGGGAGGAGTCCCGGAGGATGTCGATCAGGGGCAGGAGCTCGGGAAAATGGCCGACAGATCGGAGAAAGCCCGCCGAGATCTCGGAAAGCGTCTCCTCCGACTTCCCGAATCCCTGGTCGAACGTGTTGATGTAGGTGAAGAGAGAGAGCGTGATGGGGCTTTCTGGGGGATAGGAGGGAAGGTAGACCTCCTGCTCCTTCCCGAGGACCATCATGGCCTTCTGGAGGGAGGGGATCCCCGAGAAGGTTTCGAGGAAGATCGTCAGGAGGTTGAGTGTTTCGACGTAGACCTTGAGCGTGGCTTCGAGGTCTCCGGCAACGGCCTTGGGCAGGGCTTTTTCGATTTTGTTGACAGTTTCGAGCGTCTCTTTGCTTCTTAAAAGCTCCTTGAGGTAGGTGCGTCCGAGGGGGGTGCGCCAGGTCTCGAGGAGCTTCTTCTGGAGGGGGCCGGGGGAGAGAACGGGGTTCATGGGGTATCTCCTTGTGGAGATGCCGGGAGAAAAGGAAGGCGCATCGTCTTTAATCCTCCCAGCTGTTGTAGGTGTCGACCGTGAGATGCTCGTCTCCGATCTCCTCGAGAAATCGCGAGGGAGGCGCGGGCGAGCCGTATCCCCGGCCGATGACCTGGGGAACGCAGAGAATGAGGTCATGGCGGGCCCGGGTGACCGCCACATAGAAGAGCCGGCGCTCCTCCTCCAGATCCTCGGGGGTCTCAGAGCTTCGCGCCGAGGGGAAGACCCCGTCGGCGAGAGACAGCAAGAAGACCATGTCCCATTCGAGCCCCTTGGACTGATGGATGGTCGAGAGGACGATCCGGTTCTTGATCTCGTCGGCCGAGAGGTCGTCGCCGCCGGCCTCGAGGAGGGTGAGCTCGGCGAGGAAGTCCCCGAGCGCAGTCTCCGGCGGGATCTGGTTCGCGAAGGAGATGATATCCTCCTCCCGGCTCTCCGGGTCCTCGAAGGTCTCGTAGAGGTAGTCGTGGTAGCCCGTATCGAGAAGTGTCTGCACTAAGAGCACCACGTTCCCGGGAGCCTTTTCGCGGCGCTCCCCCAGGGCCTGGAAGGTCTCCCCCACCCGGGAGAGCCCCGGCCGGGCTCCCGCCGGGAACGCCTTCAAAAACGAGGGGTCGACTAAAGCCATCTTTGGATTTTCTGTCCGGGCGAGATGGTCGAAGGCCTTCTCGGCGGTCTTCTTGCCCACCCGGGGGACCATCCGGAGGATCCGCTTCCAGGCCATGGCGTCTTTGGCGTTCTCGAGGAGGCGAAGCCACGAGAGGACGTCCTTGATGTGAGCCTGCTCGTAGAACTTGAGGCCGCTCGTCAGGTGGAAGGGGATCCGCTCGCGTGAGAGGGCGAGCTGGAGGGAGAGGGAGACATAGTGCGCCCGGTAGAGGACGGCGATCTCGGAGGGCTCGTGTCCCCGGTCGAGGGCGCGCCGGATCTTTCCTACGATAAAGCGGGCCTGGTCGATGTCCGAGTACATCCGGACCAGTGTCGGATGGTCGGCTTCCGGGCGGGGAGAGTAAAGGGTCTTGGGGATCTGGCGGCTGTTTCGTTCGATGATGCGGTTGGCCACGTTGAGAATGTTGGGGGTGGAGCGGTAGTTCTTCTCGAGGCGGTAAACCCCCGCCTCCGGGTAGCGGTCCTGAAATGTGAGGATGTTGTCGATCGCCGCCCCCCGGAAGGAGTAGATGCTCTGACTGTCGTCGCCCACCACGAAGAGGTTTTTGTGGTCGCAGGCCAAAAGGTCGAGGATCCGTCCCTGCAGGGGGTTGGTGTCCTGGTACTCGTCGACTAAGACGTGGCGGAACCGCTCCCGAAGAAGCGAGGCCGTCTCGGGGCTCTCTTCGAGCAGGCGAAGCCAGAGGAGAAGAAGGTCGTCGAAGTCCAGGACCTTCTGGGTCGCTTTCTCCTCCCGGTAGCGCCGGTCGATCGCCTCGACCGTCTTCTCCATATGGGAAAGCCAGGGGGCCCGCCGCCGGAGGACCTCGCGAAGAGGGATCAGAAGATTCGACGCCAGGGAGAGATATCCCAGGATCGCCGCGGCGGGAGGAAGCTCCTCCTCCGGAATCTCGCCAGCCTTGGCGTCTCGGATCTCCTTGATCAGGTCCCGCTGGTCCTCCCGGTCGAGAAGGGTCCGGGTCCCTTCGACGCCGATCCGGTGGCCGAACTCCCGGATCAGCCGGTATCCCACATGGTGGAATGTGCCGGCCCAGGGAACGAGGAAGGCGGGGCCCATCAGGTCGGTGAGCCGGTCTTGCATGACCCGGGAGGCCTTCTTCGTGAAGGTGAGGAGCAGGATGCGGGGGGCGGGAACGCCCCGGGAGAGAAGATGGGCCGCCCGATAGGTCAGGACCCGGGTCTTGCCGCTTCCCGCGCCGGCCAGGACGAGGGCGGGGCCGTCAGGCGCAAGAACGGCCGGCTGCTGTTCCTCGTTGAGATCTGGGAGGGTCGGATGGGACACGAAGGCTCCTGAAAATGGTGGGAAGGACCGGTCAGAGATCCATGTGGGAGACGGAGGGAAGGCTTTCGAATCCCGGCCGTGCAAAGAGATATCCCTGGAAGAGGGCGACGCCCATCTCCCGGAGCGTTCGGGCCTCCTCGAGGGTCTCGACCCCTTCGGCGATGGGGTGGATCCCCAACTCCCGGCAGAGCGTGACCATGGCTTTTACGATACGGTGCCTTACAGGGTCACAGTCGATGGCGGTGACAAGCTGGCGGTCGAGCTTCAGATATTCGGGGGTCAGCTGGGCCATGAGGTTCAGGCTCGAATATCCCTCCCCGAAGTCGTCGATGGCGACAAGGAGTCCATGGCGCCGGTAGCCCTCGAGGACGTTCTTGAGGAAGAGGGGATCCTCGATCTTCTCCTCCTCGGTGGTCTCGAGGATGATCCGCTCGATGGGAAAGCCGTTCTTTCTTGCGCACTCGAGGGTCAGCCGGATGCACTGGTCGGGATTGTAGACGGCGTTTACGAGAAAGTTGATATTGATATTCGTGGCCATGCCCAGCCGCGAGGCGAGGGTGATGGCCTTGGCCCGGCAGAGCTGGTCGAATCGAAACCTGTTGTCCCGGGTGACCCGGGAGAGGATCTCGGCCGCCCCCTCCCCGTTTGTTCCCCGGACCAGCGCCTCGTAGGAGTGGATCTCCTTTTTGTCGAGGTCCACGATGGGCTGGAAGGCGAAGGTGAAGTCGAAGTCCAGAAGATGGCCTTTGGCGCAATGCTCGCAGGTCAGGGATTCGATTTTGTCTCTTCGTTCCTCAGGGGAGGGAACGAGGGAGAGCTCGATGTTTGTCATGGGGGCAGTCTCCGGGATGCATGAATTCTGAGGACCGAACGGTCGTCATTATAGCACGCCCCGGGGGGAAGGGGATATGTGAGTTACGGGGGAGTCGACAAAGCGTTTACACTCCTGCCGAAGATATCTCCCTCAGACTTTTTGCGGATCGGCCGGACGAAGGCTGCGACCTCTCCCGGAGACATGCCGCTTTGAGAGGAGCCGGGCAATATTGTATGAGAACCGGTGAGGAAGATTTAAGGAAGCGATCCGAGTCGGCTTAGGGGGACTCTTCCCGACCAGACCACCTGTCCGGAGCTTCCGGCCGATCGCCATTGTCCAAACGGATTTTGGGGAGGGCGAAGGCTTGAGGGTCTGCGGCGATCTCCCGGACGAGATTCGGATCGGCATCGAGCCAGTTGGAGACCTCTTCCGGAGACATGCCTTTTGAGAGGAGGCGGGCAATATTGTTTCTGAGCTCTTCCTGAATCCCCTTCTGAATCCCCTCCTGAATCCCCTCCCGAATCCCTTCCTGTCGGCCCTTCTCTTTGAACAACTCGGCGACACTCGTCATGTTTTCCTCCTTTAAAACCTCTTCGAAGACGGAGAGGATCTCCTCCGAACCTTCCCCCTTGTAAACATGTCTGACGTAATCGAGGACGGTCACTAGTATTTTTTTGCATTATATCACGAGGGGGGGCGATCTCCCCTGTGGTCCGCAGGATCACCCGTATGAACTCCTTGCGAGACTCGTAGATGTGCTTCATGGCGAGAAAGGCGATCATGGGCTCGAAGTCCCGGACCTTCTCCCGGATCGTCGTGTCGGAGAGGCGGGAGAGGTCGACGATCTGGAGTTCGAAGTCCGGGAGGCCGGGGGCGGCTCCCGGGGCGATCCCCAGGACCTCGGAGAGGCGGAGGGGATGGGGCCAGGGGCGGGGTCCGTGGTAGAGGAGGATCGGGATGACGGGGAGGGGATCGGAGCCCTCCCGGATCGCTCGGGACCAGGCGGCATCGACGAGGTGGAGGAGCTGGAAATGGATCAATGGGGCAAAGTAGCTCTTGTGCTCGAAGATGAAGACGAAGCGGGAGTCCTTGCCGTCGATGGTCCCACCGGCGACGAAAAAGGAGGCGGTGAGGTCGGTTCGGGTGGAGGTGGCAAGGCCGTCGCCGATCGATTCTCCGGGAAGAAACTTGAGGGAGGCGGGATCGACATGAGCGGCGAAGGCGGGGTCCATGAGGGAGAAGAGAGCGGGGAGATGTCCCGAGCCGGGACCGAAGACGTCCTTAAAAAAATAGTCGTGGGGAGTGGGGGTGTAGTCCATAATGTCCTTTTGTATTATATTTTGTATTCGAATAAATGATCGGACAAAGAACTATCATGGAAGAAGCTTGAAAAGTCAATGCGGCGATGCGTCAGGCGACGCTGTCTGACGTCAGCATGAATTTGTTTGTCGCGACGGCTGTCGCTGCTCGCGTAGGCGCACAGTCCGAGGCCGCGCGGTATTTTTCCGCGAGGGGATCTCGCACGACGTCAGAACGTGCAAAGGCTCTCCGGAAACGGCTTGGCACTCCCGGGGAGCTGCTCGATGAGGATCGTCTTGAGGCATCCGACGAACTGTTGTGAAGGAAGTCCGTTGAAGGATAGCCGGGCCCATCGCTGAGCCCGCCCATGTTCAGGGGGCCGGTTGATCAAAAGACCGTCCAACCTTCACGCTACAAGTTGAAGGCCCCAGAGCTTGCGCCGGCGGGAGCGCGCGACCTTGCGGATGATCCCCGTGCTTTTTTCGCCCCGGATTGTCTCGCCTGAGCAACTCTTGGAGAAAATCGAATGACTGCATTCACTGTCCGCCTTCGTGACGAAAAATACAATCGTCTGAAGGAGCTTGCCCGCGGCCCAAAAATCAGCGTCAATCGTCTGATTGACGAGTTGGCCACCTTGGTTCTTGCCGAGCAGGACCTTGGAGGTTCGATTCCATTTACGAGCATAGCAGGGGAGGGGAAAAGAGGAACGTGGTCTGGTTCTGCTGGCAAAAGCTCAAGGACTGACCTGATTGGAACGATTGCTCAGCCGGGCGGAGCCACGTTTCTGAGGTGCCGAGTTCTAGGCCGCCCGGAAGTCGACGCATAGGCAGGACCATGAGCCAAAAGCGCCGCCTGAAGCTGAATGGAGTCCGGCTGAGCAATCGTGCTCTCGAAAAGTTGGCATTCTCTTTCTCCTCGAATCAGGACCTTCCTTTCGAGTCGAACGGAGGGGCTTGACTGACATGTGTGGCGTCATCGAGGTCGGTCTTTTGCATTGTTTTAGATAGTGCTCATGGTTTCGGTCCCCTGGCCGATTTCAGATTCTCCGAGCCAGTAACACAAAAGAGGCGCCGGAATCTTTAGTATCTGGGCCTTGACCCCGGGCGGTCCGATGACCCTACCGAAGTCTCCGGGAGATTTGGTGACCACATATCCGTGGGTGGCTCCCTTTTGATCCAGAAATTCATAAAATCCCTGCAACTCCCTGGCTCCGGTATGGTCTGCCCTGTACTTGACCTCGAAAGGGATCAGGGTGTGTCCCATTTCCGCGACAAGGTCGACTTCCTGATCTCTTTTACCTCGCCAATAAGAAAACCTGATGCTTTGTTCGTAGACTCTTCCAAAAATGTGCTTGAAGGTCGCTGTTTCCGCGGCGATTCCTAATGATGTCGGATCGTCGATCACGCTCTTGCCTTTCAGGAGAACCGCCGATGGTATGGCGGCATCTGCGAGATAAATCTTGAAGCGGCCACGGAGGATTTCCTTGCCGTATCCGAGCGGAGGCAGTCGGTAGATCAGGTTGGCAGCTTCGAGAATCTCGATGAAGTGTTGGGCCGTGGGCCGCTTGACCTGGAGATTCGCGCAAAGGCTCACCATGTCGAGAAGGCCCCCGTCGTGCATGCAAAGGTACAGGAAGGTCTGCTCGAGGTCGAGAATGTGCCGAACGCCGAAAAGGGCGGTCATGTCACGTTTCAATACTTTGTCGACAATGTCTTCCCGAAGAATTTTCTGTGCCTGGTCGATGCTTTCGACCTGTGCCGTCTGGGGAAACCCTCCCCGGACAAGATATTCATGAAAATGGGGAGTGTAGGAGATTGCCTTTTCGGAAATATTCTGAAATTCCGCTTCCGGCCAGGAGAGAAGTTCTGTCAGGGAGGGGACTTCAGGAAGAGAAGGCAGGTCGAGTTCCCTGAGCTTGGTGTATTCGTAGAACGACAAGGTCCCAAGGCGGATCGTATGCCAGCGGCCGACTCCCGACTCCAGGTTGGACTCTGCCAGCGGCATGGCCGAACCGGTAAAGACGATATGGCGGTTTTTATTGAAGTCGACCTGGTGTTTGATCCAGGTCCCCCAGTCACGAATGAACTGAGCTTCGTCGAGGAAAAGAAATTCCGGCCCTCCGGAGAGCACCTCCCTTCCTCGCCAGACGTCAAGAACGTCGTCTGCGCCAGCCATTTTGAGAAGCGGATGATCAAATGTGACATAGAGAATATTGGACGGCGGGATTCCCCTTTCGAGAAGCGCCTTGACCGCCTGCAGCATAAGGGTCGTTTTTCCGATTTGTCGGGCCCCTGACAAAAGGACGGCCCGGTGAACCGGCGGGCTCGATACCCAGGAGAAGAATTCCCGGAAAGGGGCCCGATGCCATGCCGGAAGGTCGGGAATGCCCTCGTTCCTCCACCATGGATTGAATCGGGAAAGAATCTTGCCGATATCGTCGTAAGAGATTTTCATGGGATCTATTCTAACAAAATAAGTCGTTTAGTCAATCTGTATTTTAATTATTTGTTTAGTTTTGTTTGTTCCACGGGTTGAGTGGAGGCGATCGGTCTCTTGAGAATTTGTCTCGCCCTTGCGGAGGGAGGTGTTCGTGTCCATTCATGCGCGAAGAGTCTCATTTCTCTCCGGAATGAGGAAAGAGTGGCGCGAGCGAAGGGCTGACTGTCACGGTCGACATTGAGGGTACGCCCCAAGGCAAAAGTGCCTCACGGGAAAGCGGGCAGAGTTTCCACGTGACGGGTCGCCCCAATGAGCCCGAAGGAACCAAGGCAGAGAGGAAAACGGCAATGGAGCGACGATTCGGGCCGATCTTCGCGCGCACCTCTCAGTCAAAACTCCTGAGCATTCAGGACCTTACGGCAAAACCGCGAGAGAAGTCTTCTCCGGCGTTCTCTTGGAGTAGAGGAGGGGCCTTCGATCTGACCGAGCCGGATGACGCGAACGTGTCGCACCCGGTTCTTCGAGATCTAGGGATCGGCAACGGGCCCCGGCGCCCCTACTCGACACGAAGAGGCGTCGTGTCATGGGGGGAGCCGTAAAGCGTCAGGTCGCCAGGGAGTCTTGCTCAGGATCTCGGGAAGGACGAGCCGGGCTCCCTGATTATCGGGGGGATTGAGCCAGAGGATGTCGGTCATGAGTCGGGCGGCATCGTCGAATCGTCCCTGTCTCCAGCGGCAGAGGGCGAGGCCGTGCAGGCAGCGAAGATAGGGCCTGTTGTCGAGCCAGCCCCAGGGAAGGAGATAGGAGCGCCGGTCTGGGAAGTCTCCCGTCCAGACGGGAGAGAGAGACCAGTCGCCGATGGCGACGCCGACCTCGTAGTATTTGGCGGCCCAGTCCGGGTCCCCCCTGTTGAGAAAGCCACTCCCCAGATGGCTGTAGGCGTCGAGACAGCGGAGATCCTTGGCGAGAAGGCCGTGAAGAAGCCGCCATGCATCGACCCACTGGCCTGCCTCCATCATCTCGGCGGCGTCGGCAACGGGGTCGAAATCGTCATCCGGATCGTACCCCGGCAGGACCTGCTCCATCTCGTAGGCCATGCGCGCCCCCGCCATCCAGATCTCGTTGTAGGGGAATTCGAGGTCATCCGGGGAGGTCAACGCCTCATCCTCCGAATCAAAGAGGTCCCCCTCCTCGACCTCCCACTCCTCGAGATCCCGGTCGTCGAACTCCTTCTCGTCGGGATCGAAAAACCCTATGCCCTCCCACGGAGAAAGACCCTTCGCAGGATCGTCTGTCTCGACATGGTTTAGTCCGAGCCTGACAAGCCCCAGTGCCGGGATGTCGATCCGGGACTCCTGGATCATCCCGTCTATCGAGAGTCCCTTTTTCAGGACTTTCTCCTTTGTGACATTGACGGTGATCACCGTCCCGGGAACCGCTGAGGAGACGTAGGCGCGCAGTGTGACAGACCGGCCAGTGCCGACCTCCCGGCAGTGGAAGTTCCGGGTGGTGACTCCCCAGACGACAAGCTCTGTGGTGCGGATAACCGGGGAGTCGGACGTGGGGTAGTACGGCATGCTGATCTTATTCTCCTTCACTTTTTGTGGAAGATCGTTTTTGTGAAGAGGCTCCCGCTCCGGGTGGCGACAAGGGGCCCCCGGATCGCCGGGACGAGAGGGACGGAGAGTGACCTCTCGCCGCAAGAGCGAGCTTGTCCTTGCCTCCTCGCCTCCTCGCCTCCGACCGTTAGTCTTCTAAAAAAAAGCCCAAGACCGACCGTTTTCAAGCCCCTGCGGGACTCGAGAAAAAGATCCCGACATTGGCCCGGGGGGGCTCAGTGCCGACCCTCTCGAGGGGAGCCAGAGCCCTGACGGCAGGTCACTGAGCCCCGGATTAAAGAACCCCGGGCAAATCTCTTCACGGCTCTGCAAGTGCCCGGATGGCCGGGAGATCGAGGGCGCAGTCGGTCGCGGCAAGGTTCGGCGCCGCCCCGGGAATGGGCGCGAACCCCCCCTCCCGCCCCTGGCAGGCCCTGACAGTACCGGCGACGATCCGGATAAGCCAGGGGTCGCGGGGCGCTCCCCCGGACAGGCGCCACCCCGCCCGGAGAACAAAGAGATCGGAGGCGGTGGAGGCCGGAGTCAGGACCCATCCCAGGACCCGGTGGCGGAAGCCCTCCTCCTTCTCCCTCTCTTGAAGGATCTCCTCTCGGGAGAAGAGGCCACTGGCCTCCATCAGCACCACCCGGTCCTCGAGCTCCGGAAGGGTGGCTGACCTTGAGCTCTTTGCGCGACCTTCCCCGGCCGATTCGAGGTATTTCCGGATCGATCGGATCTGCCCGGACTCAAGTGGCGGCGAGTCGCGAAGGCGCAGGAGATCCGCCACCTCCCGGATGAGGTCGAAGGTCTCGCCGGGACCGGGAGAAGACCCCAGAAGGCGGTCTAGCTCCCGGGCAAAAAGTTCCCCTTCCGTCTCCGGCCAGGGGAGACCGGCAAGGCCCATGGCCTTGAGCCGCCAGTGCAGGGCCGGGGAACGATGGAGCACGGGGGAGCGCACACTCTCCGCTTCGATCCATCGGACGGTCTCGTCGAGAGCGGGCGGATCGATCCCGAGCTTCGAAAAAAGGCTCAGCGCGTGGCAGGTATCGGCGATGTTCGAGAACCCTCCGCCGCTCTCCGGGTCCCGGAAGGTGCAGTAGCCCCCATCCGGCATGCGGCAGCGTTCAAGCAGGGCGAGTAGGCGGTGTCTCATATCGAGTGCTTCGATAGGTCTCTCCTTGTCTGGGGCAGTGCCAAGTCGATCATACCAGTTTTTCTCTCAATTCCCGATTGTTGCATAAGAAGAGATGATGATGTACGTTTCTGGTAAAGGATCCTGTTCCGAGTTCTCGCCAGACAATGGCAGAGCCTTTTCTGGTATTGCCTCTGGTGTGGGATCTTGATCCGGATTCGGGTCAAGGAGACCCGAGACAACGCCTGAAAGTCTTTTCCCTGACCGGCCAATGCCAGCCTCGATCGGGTAAGAAAACGCGAAAAGGAGACGGTTGAACACTCCCCGAAAACGCATCCTCGTGTGCATGACGGGCACCTCCCCCCAGGTGGTGACGGAGACCCTCTATGCCTTGGCCCGCCGGGCCGACCCCTTCGTTCCGGAGCACCTTGTGCTCATGAGCACGATCGAGGGGGCAGAGCTTGCCAGAAAGACTCTCCTCGACACCCAAACGGGCTGGCTCTGGCGGCTCTGCCGGGAGATCGGTCTCCCCCTCTCCCCGGAGAAGGTCTCCCTCGTCTGCCTCAAGGGCCGGGACGGAGAGCCCCTTCCCGATATCCGGTCGGTGGAGGAGAACGAGGACGCCGCCGATGCGATCCTCGGGGCGATTCGCAACATCACCTCCGACCCCGGCACAGAGGTCCACGTCTCTCTCTCCGGAGGCCGCAAGACGATGGGGTTCTATGCGGGCTACGCCCTCTCCCTCTACGGGCGCCCCCAGGACCGCCTCTCCCACGTCCTCGTCTCCCCTCCCTTCGAATATACCCCCGAGTTCTTTTACCCGGCCGGTCGCCCGGGAGAGATCCTCATCCCTCTCCGCTCCGGCGAGGTGGTCGATGCCCATGCGGCCCGGGTGACCCTGGCCGAGATTCCTGTCGTCCACCTGCGCCACGCCCTTCCTCCCCCTCTTCTTGCGGGACCGGGAAGCTTTACCGATGCCGTCCGGGCGGCCCAGCGCGCCGTACGTCCCCCCGAACTCGTCATCGACATCGCAAGCCGGCGCATCCGGGCCCACGATGTGATCATTTCCCTGCCTCCGGTGCTTCTGGCCTTCCTTGTCTGGCTTGCCGAAGCCCGGCTATTGAGGAAGGAGAGCCTCACCTGCCCCAAGGAGCGTCCCCCCAACAAGATCTATGCCGCCGCCTATCTCGATGTCTACAAGCGGATCAAGGGCGTTCTCGGGGGAACCGAGAGGACGGCCGAACGTCTTTCCGAGGGGATGGACAAGGGCTTCTTCGAAGAGACCCTCTCGAAGCTCAACCGGAGCTTCCGAGACGCCCTCGGGGAGGATGTCGCCCGCCACTACCGGATCGAGGGAAGCGGGCGGCGCTGGAAGAGCTACAGCCTTCCCCTCTCCGAGAAGGATGTCCGGTTCGAGGCCCTGATCTCTTCCTGATCCGGCCCGAAGGGTCAGGAGTTGAGAGTGGCGAGGATAAGGGGCGTTGCCCCTCGGTCGCCGGCGTGATACCTTCGGGGAGCCGGCCTTCTTCTTTACTCGCTCCGGCCAGGAGCGGGAACAGGTGGTCAGGATCAGGAAGGTGCGCGCGCCACCCGGGGGAGCCGATGGACCAGCATTACCTTCTCCAGTGTCTCAGGGACTATCCCGAGATCACCTTCAGAAAGTACGGGAAGCGCTATCGCCTCGAAAAGATCGAGGAGAGCGTGGAGCACGTGCGCCGGGAGAACCGGCTCGCCTGGGAGGATGTCCAGCGGATCCGGGAGAGCGAAGAGTGGCTCTACGACCGCCACTGGGCCGTTCCCGATCCCGAGGCGGTGAGGGCGGGGCTCGCCCGCGTGGGGGGCCGGCTCGACTTCTGGCACTACCAGCGAAAGCGCGAGACGCTCGTTGCGACACTCTACGAGGTCTTCAAAAATATCGAGGTCGTCTCGGTCATCCTGCGTTTTGTGATTCCCGAGCACTTCGCCATCTATAGTCCGCCCATGGCCCGGATCCTCGAGGTCCGCCGGGGGCTTCGGGACACCGACACCTACCAGAACTACCTCGACAACCTCGAGGAGATCCAGCGCCACACCAAGGGATTTTCGACCATCGCCCAGGTCAATATGGCCGTCTGGGTCCTCTTCGAGCGGGTCTACGGGGTCTGCCCAGACGAGGGGATCCGGGAGGCCTTCGACCAGGATCTCTTCATGCAGGATCTCCGGATCCGGAACATGGCCCATCTCCTCGACCTCTCCGACGTGCGTCTTGCGCGCTCGCTCTTTAACGTCAACATGCGCCTTTCTGCCCAGCTCGGGGGGTTCTGTTTCGAGCAGAAGGTCCGGGCCCTCTTCCAGAGGTCCTTCAACGAGTCCCCGGAGTATGTCGACCTGAAGGAGCTCATCAACCGCCTCCAGGGGGCGGAGGTGATCGACGGGATCCGGGCCGGCCGCTGGCACCTGGTCCGGATCGTGAGAAACGACGCCCTGCATACCCCCGACCGCCTCACCGAAAAGGGGGTCCGGGAGCTTTTAAGAGAGATCGGGGAGGAAGGGGAGGGGGGCGTATGACCCCCTTCCCCGAAACGACATCAGCTCGGGAGGTGGCAGGACCATGTCTCAGGAAGGGTTCCATTCGTCCGATCCCCTGATCCGGGAGAAGCTGGTCCGCGACGGGATACCGGAGATCCCCGGCCGCCCTCCGGCCCGCCGGGCCCACCAAAAAGAGCTTCGTGCCCTTCTTGCCGCCAAGGTGGTGGAGGAGGCCTCCGAGCTTGCCGAGCAGATCCTCTATTCTCCCTCCGAATTGACCGACGGGATCCTCCTTGAGATGGCCGACCTTGTGGAGGTGCTGGCGAAGGTCAGGGAGGAGTTTTCTCTCGACGATGCCAGCATCGATGAGGCCAGAGAGGAAAAGTCCCGTCTCCGGGGAGCCTTTTCCAAAGACAGGGTCCTTTCCGTTCCTTCCCCTGTCAGGCGCCTTTCAAACGGAACAGATGTCCCGTTTGGCCCCTCCCTTCTTGTCGAGCTTGCACGGTGTCGCCGGGCCGATATGGCCGTGGCCTTCCTCAAAAAAGGGGGAGTGGAGGCCCTTCGCCCCGCCATTCGGAAGGCGCTGGAGAACGGGGCCAGGATCCGGATCCTCACCACCGACTATCTTGATGCCACCGATCCCGAGGCGCTGGAGATCCTGCTTGCGATCGGGGCGGATACCGGGGGGAGAGCCAGCAAGAAGGGATCGGTTGGAACGCTCGATATCCGGTGCCACCTCTGGAAGCCCGACGGCGAGACGCCCCGGGGCTATCACCCCAAGGCCTATCTCTTCGAGCGGGAGGACGGACGGCGGATTGCCTTCGCGGGCTCCTCGAATCTCTCGGAGGCGGCGCTTGAGGGAAGCATTGAATGGAACGTCTTTCTCCGGCAGCTCGATCTGGCCGATCCGGTGGAGCAACTCTCCCGGGAGTTCGAGAAAAGTTTTTCCGCTTCCCGGAGCGTCCCCGTCGACGGAATCTTTGTGGACTCCTACCGGGCCCGTCGAAAGGAGACCCCCGCAGGCGTTTTCCCTCTTGCCGACAGCGTGCGCCCCCGCCCCACTCCGATCCAGGAGGAGGCACTGCTCTCGCTGGCCCTTCTCCGGGAGGAAGGGGAGAGGCGGGCTCTCGCCATCCTTGCCACCGGCATGGGCAAGACCTACCTGGCCGCCTTCGACTCCCGGGAGTTTTCCCGGGTGCTTTTTCTGGCCCACCGCCGGGAGATTCTCGACCAGGCGCGGAAGACCTTCCTGAGCGTGCGCCCGGACGACCGGGCAAGCTTTGTGGGGGAAGGGGAGATCGACCTGTCCGGCACTCTTGTCTTTGCCCAGGTCCAGACTCTGGCACGCCCACAAAGGCTTGAGGAGATCCCCCCCGACGCCTTCGACTACGTGGTCGTCGACGAGTGCCACCACGCCGATGCCCCGACCTACCGCCGCATCCTTTCCCATTTTCACCCGGACTTTGTCCTGGGGCTGACCGCAACTCCCTACCGGAACGACAATGGTGACATCTTCGCCCTCATGGACGGAAACGTTGCCTGCCGCCGGGGGTTCCTCGAGGGGATCCGGGAGGGGATCCTCGCCCCCCTCCGCTACTTCGGCCTCAAGGATTCGGTCGACTACACGGAGATCCCCTGGCGAGGCAACCGCTACGAGATGGAGTCCCTCGAGAAGGCCCTCTCCGACTCCCGGCGATCCGCGGAAATCCTCCGCGCCTATCGAGAACACGAGGGCTCGAAGACCGTCGCCTTCTGCGTCTCGCGCCTTCACGCCCGCCTCATGGCCCAACTCTTCCTCAAGGAGGGGATCGCGGCCGCCTCCCTCGACGGCAATGTTCCCCAGGACGAGCGACAGGAGACCCTGGCGGCATTCCGGAGGGGCGATATCGCGGTGCTCTTTGTTATCGACCTCCTGAACGAGGGGGTCGACATTCCCGAGATCGATCGGGTCATGCTCCTTCGGCCGACCGACTCTCCCACGCTCTTCCTCCAGCAGATCGGGCGGGGGCTCAGGATCTCTCCCGGAAAGTCCTCTCTCACCGTTCTCGACTTCATCGGCAACCATCGCCGCGCTCACTACATTCTTCCGGTGCTTGCCGGCCGCGATATCAAGGAAGGGGAGGAATGGGCGAGCGTTGCCCGCCAGGTCCTCAAGGAGTACGAGGCGAAAACACTGATGCTCGCCCCCGGAGTCGTCCTCTCCTTTGAGTGGGAGGCGATTGAGATCCTGAAGAGCCGGATTGCCCGGAATGAGCCCCGGGAGAGTCTCCTTCTCTCCGACTACGAGGCGCTTTGGGAGAGCGAGGGGCGTCGGCCCACCTTCGTCGACTGTGCCCTCAGGGGAGACCGTCCGGTAAAAAAGTATCTGGATATTTTTGGAAGCTGGCATGCCCTTCATCTGGCCCTCGAGAGAGAGCGGGGGGAGGGGGTCGTCTCCGAGGCTGAACGCCGGCTTTTTTCAGAGGCGGGAGATTTTTTGAGGGAGATCGAAAGGACAAGCATGAGTCGCTCCTACAAGATGGCGGTTCTTTCGGTTGTACTTTTAAAGGGAGGCTTTCTCCGGCCGCTCCCCCTCTCCGAACTTGTTGAGGGATTCCGGGAATTCTACAAAAACCTCCGGTACCGGAGCGATCTTCAGAGCACTGATATCGCCGACATCGACCATGTAACAGACCGGACCCTGGCGTCACTCATCAAGAAAAATCCCATCAATGCGTGGACGGGAGGGGGGAAAAAGGAGAATGCCTCCGATCCCTTCTTCCGTTACGATTCCGGGAAAAACCTTTTTGTCTATGAGGGAAAGGGTGCCGGAATGGAGGGGTTTGAAGAGGCTGTCCGGGAAAGGGTGGAATACCGTCTTTACGACTACTTCTCCCGCCGGAAGGGGATCCGGGGGGAGGGTGAAGCCGATCGCGGTTCGGAGGGGTGATGGGGGTTAGCATGCGGACATGTTGTCGATGAGTGCCGGGAGGTGAAATGGTCCAAGAAAAAACTGGATCCACCTGGAACCATGAAGAGCTTGACCTAATCGTTGAGGACTACTTTGACATGCTCGCAGCCGATTTGGCTAATCAGAGTTACTCCAAATCGGAGCACCGCGTCGCGCTCGAAACGAGGATCGGGCGATCACACGGATCGATCGAATTCAAGCACCAAAATATTTCTGCCGTCCTCGAAGAGCTCGGACTGCCTTGGATTCCGGGCTACAAACCAAGAAGGAATTATCAAGTCGCAATCTTCGGCGCCATCGATCGCTATCTCACCAAGAATCCGCGAGTTCTGGAAATTGCACCTGTCGACAAACAATTCATTGAAAGTACCTCCAAGGTTTTTGTAAAACCTCCAGAGCCAGTCTCTTCTCAAGACGTACCAATGGCGCTCCATCACCTTTTAGCGAAGTTCGATCCAGTTGAACGTGACCGCCATAACCGGATCCTCGGAAAAGCCGGGGAGGAATTTGTTTTTAATCTAGAACGTCAAAGGTTGTTGGAAATGGACCGCAAGGACCTTGCCGGCAAGGTGAGATGGGTGGCCGACAAGGATGGAGATGGAGCGGGTTATGACATTCTCTCGTTCGATCCGAACGGAGACAGTGAACGGTTGATTGAGGTAAAGACCACAAACGGTAGCGCGCGGACGCCATTTTTTATTAGTCGAAACGAGTATTCAACAGCAAAAGAGCGTTCTTCAGACTGGCTAATCTACCGTGTGCATCTGTTCGCCAAAGAGCCAAGGATTTTCACTATCGCACCACCCCTTGAGATCAAGATGAATCTCAGGACCGAAACATGGAGGGCATCTTTCTGAACTGACTTTGTCATGTTTTCGATAAATGGGCTGACAACCGAAAGTGTATGTAAACACCTCCTTCCTTCTCTGCCCCTCAGTTCCCGATTCCCCAGAAAGAATACAAAATGCCCATCGTGACGGAGTTGATCGTGGCGCTTAGGGTCGTTCCCGGGGGGAAGCTATGGAGAGAGCCGGCGTTGACCGCTCCCGTCTCTCCCGGGGTACTCCAGGTTGCCATCTGGAGGTCCCACTCGGTATAGAAAAGAAAGTGGCGCGTCATGGCCCAGTCGACCCCTGCGCCCATGCGGGCTCCGGTGGCCGAGAGCCCCGATGCGTCCCCCGTTCCCGACACCAATCCCACGCCTCCCATGAGATAGGGCATCACGGCCGACAGGTCGTAGCCTAGCAGGACTCCCCCTCCCGCGATGTTTTCTCCGAAAGTATGCGTGGAGAGGCTCGGGATGCCAAAGGAGTTTGTGACCGCTCCGATGCCGGTGTATGAGGCCTCGAGTCCCGTCACCCATCCGGGCCCCCATTCGTAGTCGACGCTCGCGATTCCCTCCCAGGAAAAGGCCCCCAGCGCCGAAAGCGACTGGGTCACCCCGTAGCCCGAGAGGGTCGGGGAGGCGACACCCACGCCCAGGCCCCCTCCGACCTGGAGGCCGGTCCAGGTATTGGTGTGGGCATCCTCGCCTCCCGAAGAAAACCCTCCCGAAAAGGTCGCCGGGCTCCAGGAGGGCGGGGGTGGCGGTGGGGGAGGTTCGGGGGGCGGGACGGGCTTTCCCGGAGAGACGGAGAGGGCGTCGTCCCTCCAGGTCCAGAGGATCTCGTTGGTTTCGAGGACGAGAAGCTGAAGGGTGCCCCTTCCCGGAGAGTAGAGCAAGATGAGGTTTGCGCCCCTGACATGTCCCGGCGGGGCTTGCGTTCCCGAGGAGGCGTGTTGGAGGGAGTACCAGCGCTCCTTCGAGAGAAGCTTCCTGTCGTTGACCGTGACTAAGCGCACGCCTTCGAGCTTCAGAAGGTCGCCCTGGATGCGATGCATCTTCAGGAGCACCTTCCTGCGCGGGTAGTTGCCATCGTCTTCGGCGTCCCTGACCACCTCGAGAGTCGGTTTGTGTTTGTCCTTTTTGAGCCTGTGGATGAACTCCCGGACGCGGTGGCTGTGCTTTAGGCTGTTGAGCCAGGGGGGCGGGGTTTTCTCCTGTCCATCCGGCGTCGCGGAGGAAAGCCAGGAGCAGGCAGGAAGGAGAAGGAAGGCGAGAAGAAGGAGCCACAGGGTCTTGGGTCTCATGGGTTCCTTTCTTCAGGGACCGGAGGGGGTGATGGCGACGAGGGCGCTGGTTCCCAGGACCCAGATCGTCTGGCCGATCGCGAGGATCGATGTCGGGGTCCCGAAGGGATAGGCGGTCCCCTCGTAGATGATCGGCTGGCAGGCCCCCCCGGAGAGACATCCGGAAGGCATGTCGGTGGCCGAGCTGTTCCCGGCCTCCGCGACCCAGAGATCTCCGTTTGGGGCAAAGGAGGCGGAGACCGGCTGGTCGATTCCCATGGAGGAGCCCGAAAGCACGACCGGCGTACAGGATCCGGGTGTACACCCGGAGGGAATATAAACCACCGACCCGGAGTCGGTGGAGCTATTCTTGCCCTGGTTTGCGACGACTAGGTCCCCGGAGGTGTCGGGAGCCAGTGCGACAGGGTTGTCGAGAAAGAGCTCAGAGGCGGAAAAGTTCTGGCAGGAGGAGACTTTCCCGCCGACAATCTCGGTCAGGCTCTCCGGGGAGGTATTGAGGACCCAGATGTTCCCGTTGCTGTCGGAGGCGATCGCGGAGGGTGAGGCGAGAACGCATCCCGCCCCCATCGTCGTGCAGGAGCTTCCCGAGAGGCAGTAGAGGGTCGGAGAGTAGTTCGTGGAGTCGTAGGGAGAGTAGTCCGTTGTCGGGCAGGAAAAGTTGCAGGTGACGGGCTCAAGACGCAGCAGGGTGTCGTTTCCCTTGTTGGCCACCCAGATATTTCCGGAGGGATCGGCGGCAATGCCCGACGGAGTATTGAGATTCGTCAGGTAGCCAGACTGAAGGGAGCAATATCCGAAGAAGGGGTTGGAGTTGGTGAAGCAGGAGGAGAGGGAGACGAGGGAGTTGTTTTTCTGGCTTGTAACCCAGAGGTTCCCCGAGAGGTCGACCGTCATCGCGACCGGGCCCGAGAGGTCATAATTATTCGGGGAGAAGCTCGAAGTCAGGGGATTGGAGAGTGTGACGGCGGGAGTGTATCCGGACATTGAATAGCCGGTCTGGGGAACGAGACCGACTAAGGTGTTGCCGGTCGTGTTGGCATACCAGGGAACCCCTCCTACGGAGACCAGAGCGGTTGGACCGGAGAGAGGGTAGGCGCTTCCGGAGTAGACCGTGGCCTGAGCCGGGGTGCCGGAGGGTGCGGGTCCGCAGGACAACAAAAAGAGGAAGGCCGGGAGAAGAATAAAGAGGGAGGAGATGTGGCGCAAGCGCCGGGAAAAGGTCCGGGCATTCCGGTCGGGGGAAGAGGCTGTCTTCGGTCTCGATTCCGAGGGGGCAAGTGATGGAAGGATCTCCTCCTGCCCTGTCCGAAACGGGTCGCAAAGGTCTTCCCGTCTTGTCCCTGAATTTGCGAGCAACTTACCGGCAAGCCCCATAAAACCTCCGTGAGGATGAGGAGCAGGTCCCGTTTCAAAAGTGAGAAAATTGTGGCACAGTTTTTTTTGTCTGTCACGGTTCGCAAGCTTGCGGAGGAGGTCGGCAGGGAGAAAAATCTCGTGCCGAGCCTTTGCCTGCCTGGATTTGCATTCGTTGTTTCCACAACGGACGTGGTCACGATGTCACCGGACTCATGTCGCGCAGAGGATGAAAATGAGTATGTCTGTAAGAATTGAAGAGAGCCTATATCAGCAAACGAAGGCCGCATCGCAGGGAGAATGTCTCACAATTGCCGGACAACTTGAGTTTTGGGCCAAGGTTGGGAAGGCTACGCCGGATAATCCAGATTTTCCCATTGAGGTCGTAAGCGAACTTTTGGTGGCGAAGAAAGAAGATCGCAGCAGCCTTTCCTCTTTTAAGCCGGCCACTTTCGTGACTGAAGAAGTGAAAGTTTTGCAAACGAATGTCTTGGCCCGTGCATATAAGAAACTTCACCCAACCCCAAAGGATGCTGTTGATAAGGCAGTTGTATCAATCAATGAACCCTCCCGCCACTAAGCTGACTCTGTAGTGGGGGTTTCCGGTCTCACGAACGGACGCTCCTCTTGCGCCAAGGATGCGCGAAGGCGTTCGTGTCCGACCTCCGGATGGATCGATCTTTGGGTGCCCCACTATGTGCCCCGCCGAGGCGTCACGCTTCTCGTAGGCGATCTCTATTCTGATCAGCCCTTTTGTCAGAAGGTGAAGGAGGAGGGGTTCCACTCCCTCTTCACATGCAAACACTCCACTCACTCCACCATTCTCCTGGGATTCGAGAGAAAGGTCTTCCCGTCTCGATCCTGAAGATTGATGCAACTTAGAGCCTTGAAAACAATAAAGTTCTCGGGTCGATTCTGAGATGCATGCATTGGCAAAGCCTCACAGGTTTCTAGCAGATACTTTATTGCATTACAGGCCCTTACCGGCAATCTCCATAAGACCTCCGTAGGGATGAGGAGCAGCTCCCGTTTTAAAAGTGAGAAAATTGTGGCATAGTTTTTTTGTCTGTCACAGTTCGCAAGCTTGCTGAGGATGTCGGCAGGGAGGGAAATCTCGCGCCGACCCTTTGCTGCCTGGAGCTGCATTTGTTGTTTTGCCGATCGGGTGGCGGATGATCCTTCGGTATTCTGACAATCGGGGGGCCGGACGATTGGGTGCTCTGTCGAATGTGCCGCAAGACGCCAGGATATTTTTTCGACAGGGAGGTAGAGCCATCGGTTAACGGTTTTCCCGTCAATATCTCCCCTTTTGAGAGAACCTCACGGAGCCACCTGTGACCCTTCGCCCGGGACTCTACGAACGGCTTGTCGACTGCGAACTGGACGCCCTCCTTCGTTCCCTTCCCGCTGCGAAAGAGGCGGCAATCAGGGAACGGCTCATCGGGGCGGAGGCGCCCCTGCTCTTGGCGAGATACCTCCTCCCCGTCCTCCGGCAGGCCGTGGCGGAGATTCCTGTCGAGGAGCGGCTTTTGCGAGGGCGGGAGCTCGTCAACCGGATCGTGGGAGAGATCGCCCGCTTTCACGGCGATCCGCGATGGGAGAGCCATGCGCTTTCCTCTCCTCCGGATCTTCTTCTCGAGGTGCCCGGATGGGCGGGGGAGGGGCCTCCCGCACTCGGGCTTCCCCGGGAAAAGGGGGGCTCCCCCCGCCCCCTGACGGGGCTGTCTGAGAACACCCTCCTGACAGGGGCCCCCTCCGATCCCTCCCTGGCAAGCGAGCTCGAAAAGGAGATCCGCACGGCCTCCCGCATCGACTGGATGGTTTCCTTCCTCCGGTGGAGCGGTCTCAGGCTCCTCTTCCCGGCACTTCAGGAGGCGGCGGAGAGGGGCGTTCCCCTCCGCATCGTCACGACGACCTACATGAAAGCGACCGAGCCCCGCTGTCTCGACGAGCTCTCCTCCCTCCCCAATACCGAGATCCGCCTCTCCCTCGACGAGGCCGAGACCCGGCTCCATGCCAAGGCCTATCTCTTCCACCGGGAGACGGGGTTCTCGACGGGCTATATCGGCTCGTCCAACACCTCGAGGACCGCCTTCACCACCGGCCTCGAGTGGAACGTAAAGATCGCCGCAAGGCTCTCCCCCGACCTTTGGGACAAGGTCTTTGCCTCCTTTGAGAGCGCCGTGAACCGAGACGATCTTGTCCTCTACGGCGAGGCGACCCGATCGATGGTCCTCGCCCGTCTCGAGGAGGGCGGAGAGTCGGACCACACCGGGATTCCGGATCTTTCTCTTCGCCCCTATCCCTTTCAGGAGGAGATCCTCGAGCGGCTCGAGGTCGAGCGAAAGGACCACGGACGGTTCAAAAACCTCGTCGTCGCGGCGACCGGAACAGGAAAGACCGTGATCGCGGCCTTCGACTTCAAGCGATACCGGGAGGAAAACCCCCGGGCCCGTCTCCTTTTTGTAGCCCACCGGCGGGAGATCCTCGAACAGAGTCTGGGGACATTCCGGCGGGTTTTAGGCGACCCGAACTTCGGCCGGATCCTTCTCCCCGAGAGCTCCTCTGTCAGGGGCGATCATCTGTTCGTCTCGGTCCAGCTTCTCGCCTCCCGGAAGATCCTCGAAGGTCTCCCCGGGGAGTTCTACGACGTCGTCGTGATCGACGAGGTGCACCACGGAGAGGCTCCGAGCTACAGGAAAATCCTCTCGACTCTTTCCCCCCGGATCCTCCTCGGCCTCACCGCGACCCCCGAGCGTGCCGACGGGCTCGACATCCTCTCCTGGTTCGGGGATCGGATTGCCGCCGAGATCCGCCTTCCCGAGGCCATCTCCCGGGGGCTTCTGGTCCCCTTCCACTATTTCGGGGTAAGCGACTCTGTCGACTACCGCTCCCTTCGCTGGGAGCGGGGGCGCTACAACCCGACCGAGCTCGACAACCTCCTCACCGGAGACGACATCCGGGCCGCCCTTGTGCTCCGGTCACTCATGAAATATCTTTCCCGCCCCCGGAATGTGCGGGGACTGGGATTTTGCGTAAGCGTGAACCACGCCCACAAGATGGCGGAGGTCTTTTCCCGGGCGGGACTTCCTTCGGAGGCCCTGCACGCCGGGAGCCCCGCCGCCTCCCGCGAAACGGTGCGACAGCGTCTTGCCCGGGGGGAGATCTCCTTTGTCTTTACGGTGGATCTCTTCAACGAAGGGGTCGATATCCCCGAGGTCGATACCGTCCTTTTCCTGCGCCCCACCGAGAGCCTCACGGTCTTTCTCCAGCAACTGGGCCGGGGGCTCAGGCGCCACCCGGGCAAGGAGCTTTTGACCGTCCTCGACTTTATCGGCCAGTGCCGGGAGGAGTATTCCTTTTCGGAGAGGTTCCGATCCCTCATGGGCGCCACCCGCCAGTCGGTGAGCCGGGAGATCGGGGAGGGGTTCCCCCACCTTCCCTCGGGGTGCGCCATCCATCTCGAGCCGGTGGCTCGAGAGATCATCCTGGAAAATGTCAGGAAGTCGCTCTCATCGCGGAGGCCGGCCGTCGTGGCCCGGCTCGCCCGCTGGGCGTCGGAGCACGACCGCCCCCTGACGCTCGCCTCCTTCCTTGAGACGACGGGTCTCTCCCTTCCTGATCTCTACCGGAAGCGGTCGGGAGGATCCTTTTTTGGATGGAGCCGACTGAAGGTCGAGGCCGGGATCGAGCCGGACTTTTTTAGTGCGGATGAAGGGGTGCTCACGCAGGGGATCGCCCGCCTCTCCCATGTGGAGGGCGGACGATCCATGCGCTTTCTCGAGAGGGTGGTCGGGGGAGATATTCCCGACGAGACACGTCTTACGGAGGAGGAACGGCGACTTTTCCTGATGTTCCACTATGCCCTGTGGGGGAAGGAGAACCCGCCGGCCAAGCTCGGGATGGCCTCTCTTTCCGCCTCCGTCAGTCGCCTTCGAAATTCGCCTCGCCTGTGCGAAGAGCTTCGGGAGGTGCTTTCCTTCAAGAGGCAGGGCCTTGCCCGGACGATCACGCCTCTCTCTCTTCCGGGAGGCGCCCCCCTCGACCTTCACGGAAGCTATCTCCTTTTGGAGATCCTTGCCGCCTTCGGCCTTGCCACACTAGACTCTGTCAAGGAGGTTCGGGAAGGCGTCCGTTATCTTCCGGAGATCAAGACAGAGCTTCTCTTTGTGACCCTCAGAAAGTCGGAGAAGGACTACTCCCCCTCGACCCTCTACAAGGACTACGCCGTCTCGGAAACTCTTTTCCACTGGCAGAGCCAGAACCGGACAACCCCGGAGAGCCCGGCGGGCCAGCGCTATATCCACCACCGGCGCATGGGCGAGACCCTCCTCCTTTTTGTTCGCATGGAGGAGAAGGGTCCGGAGATGCCGCTCGGTCTTTCTTCTCCCTACCTCTTTCTCGGCCCGGTCAGTTACGTGCGCCACGAAGGCTCCCGACCCATGAGCCTTCTCTTTAAGCTCGACCATCCCATGCCGCCCGCGTTCTTTCTGACGGGGGCCGCCGCCGTCGGGTAACTCCGGACCTTCGGCCTCCCTTCTCCGATATTTGTTTCTCTCGAAACGGGGGAGATCGAAAAAACGGCCCATGTCCTGGTCTTGGCCGAACTCGAACACCGGGGCGGCAAGATCCGGGACAGGCTGACGGCCCGAAGGTCTTTCCGCAGACGGAGACGGTCCAACCTCCGGCACCGGAAGCCTCGTTTCGACAACCGGACGAAGCCGGAGGGTTGGCTTCCCCCCTCCCTGCAACACCGGGTCGACACGACCTCGGCCTGGGTGAATCGGTTTCGGAAACTGGCTCCCGTCACAGCCATCAGCCAGGAACTGGTCCGCTTCGATATGCAGAAGATGGAAAATC
>Ga0078972_1003233_pt1 | contig 49732 bp, 44 predicted proteins | sample YelNatPaOPGAMG01_FD_67568 | JGI IMG/M metagenome (GOLD analysis project Ga0078972, IMG submission 67568) | Hot spring thermophilic microbial communities from Obsidian Pool, Yellowstone National Park, USA - OP-RAMG-01 (SPADES assembly) (version 2) | ecosystem: Environmental > Aquatic > Thermal...
ACAAATTACCTATCAGGTCTGTCGGCCAAAACTTCTGCTGAAAGTAATTTTTGTTAATTGTTATTAAAACTTGCAAAAATTTGAACATTATATGTACTTTTGCGGCATGTTTCAGAAAAGACACATTGTTCTGGCTATTCCGGTTTTGGTTCTTATGGCTGTTTCCTGTTCAAAGTATGAGAAACTGCTGAAGAGCCCCGACCTGAGTCTGAAATACCAGAAAGCCATTGAATATTACAACAAGGAAGACTATACCAAGGCCATTACTCTTTTTGAACAAATCAAACCTTACTATAAAGGTTCTCTAAAAGCCGACACGGTTGATTATTATTATGCCTGGAGTTACTTCAAACAACAGGATTATGTAATGGCAGGCCATTATTTTGAAGAATTCGGGCAACTGCATCCGCGGAGTCTCTTTACAGAGGAAACAGATTACATGGTAGCCTATTGCTATTATCTCTTGTCGCCCAGGCCAAGCCTTGACCAGAAAAACACCTATGATGCCATTACGGCCTTCCAGGTATTCATGAACAAGTATCCTAAAAGCAAACGCATAAGCGACTGCCAGAAATACATACAGGAACTCAGGGAAAAACTTGTCAGCAAATCTTACCTGAATGCCAAACTCTATTACAACCTCGGGTATTACAAAGCAGCCATCATAGCCTTGCGGAACAGTCTGAACGAATTTCCCGACACCAAATACCGCGAAGAACTGATGTATCTTCTCCTGAAATCAAACTACCTTCTGGCGAAAAACAGTGTGGAAAGCAAGAAAAAGGAACGGTTTCAGAATACGGTTGATGAATATTATTCCTTTATAGCTGAATTTCCGAAAAGCAAATACATGAAGGAAGTTCAGAAGATGTACGATGAATCAGCCCAGGCATTGAATTTATAACTCAATCTATATTTTGTCTATGAACGATTTCAGAAAAACGAAAGCGCCCACCACAACAGTAACACGAAACGTCGATCAGCTGGATGCCAAAACGGGCAATATTTATGAAAGTGTCATGATTATTGCCAAGCGTGCCAATCAGATCAGCAACGAAATCAAGCAGGAACTGAGCCACAAGCTGGAGGAATTTTCCAGTTACACTGACAACCTGGAAGAAGTATTCGAAAACCGGGAACAGATTGAGATTTCGAAGTATTATGAGCGGTTGCCCAAACCGACGCTGATAGCTACTGAGGAATTCCTGAACGGGGAAATCTATTACAGGAATCCCCACAAGGAGAATACTCCCGAATCATAATGCTGAAGGGGAAGAAAATACTGCTGGGTATTACGGGCAGTATAGCTGCATACAAGGCTGCCTCCCTGATCCGTTTGTTTGTTAAAGAAGGTGCCGAGGTGAAGGTTCTTATGACGCCTCTGGCCAAAGAATTCATTACCCCGCTTACTCTGGCAACACTCTCGCGGAATCCGGTGCTTTGCGATTTTTTCGAAACCAAAACAGGTGACTGGCACAGCCATGTTGATCTGGGCGTCTGGGCCGATGTTTTTATCATAGCCCCTGCCACAGCCAATACCCTGGCAAAAATGGCCGCCGGATTGGCTGATAATCTTTTGCTCACAACATACCTTTCGGCCCGGTGTCCTGTATTTGCTGCACCCGCCATGGACCTGGATATGTTCCGTCATCCGGCAACACAGGAAAACATTGCTCTGCTCAGGAAACACGGAGTTCATTTCATTGAACCAGCTACGGGGGAACTTGCCAGCGGGCTGGAAGGCAAAGGCCGTATGGAAGAGCCGGAAAAAATATTCCTGGCCGTCTCCGCATTCCTGAATGATTCCCGGCAGGAGGAAAGAAAAAAAAAACTGAACAATAAAACCGTTCTTATCACGGCCGGGCCAACATATGAGCCCATTGATCCGGTGCGGTTTATCGGAAATTTCTCATCCGGCAAAATGGGATATGCTTTGGCCGAAGCTTTTGCCGGTGCCGGAGCCCGTGTTATTCTTGTCAGCGGCCCTGTTTCCCTGTCACCGGAGCATCCTTCCATAGAAATTATCCGCGTCACTACGGCTCGTGAGATGCTCGAAAAATGCCTGGCTGTTTTTCCCCGGTGCGATATAGCCATTCTTGCGGCAGCCGTCGCTGACTATACCCCGGCCAATCCATCAAAAAACAAGCTGAAACGGGAACACGACACCTTATCCCTCGAGCTGAAAGCCAATCCTGATATAGCCGCCGAATTAGGAAAACGTAAAAAAGCAGGACAGATCCTTGCCGGATTTGCCCTTGAAACCGGCAACGGACATGAAAACGCACTTCAGAAACTGCGGAAAAAAAATTTTGATTTCATAGTGCTCAATTCACTGGAAGACCAAGGAGCCGGTTTCGGAACCGATACCAATAAAATTACCATTCTCGACAATAATCATCCTCCGGAAGAGTTTTCTCTTAAGGATAAGAAAGCTGTTGCGCTTGACATACTGAACAAAACACTTTCCCTCTTATGAAAAGGATTATCTTTTCCGGTATTCTCATTCTGGCAGGTTTGGTTCACCTGAATGCCCAGGAGCTAAACTGCAATGTACAGGTTGTTACCCAGCAGATTCAGGGAACCAATAAGCAGATTTTCCAGACCCTTCAGAATGCCATTTATGAATTTATGAACAACCGGGCATGGACCAGCCATGTTTATGCTCCAACGGAACGGATTGAATGCAATATCTACATTAATCTGAACGAGCAGGTTTCGGCCGATCAGTTCAGAGGAACCATCCAGGTTCAGAGCCGACGGCCGGTTTACGGAAGTTCGTACAATTCGATTTTGCTGAATTATCTCGATGATAATTTTGATATCAGATACCAGGAATTTCAGCCTCTTGAATTCACTGAAACCTCCCATCTTTCCAATCTCACTTCCATCCTGGCCTATTATGCCTATATCATCATCGGCCTCGATTACGATTCTTTTTCGCCGGAAGGAGGTACTGAATATTTTCAGAAAGCTGAGAACATTGTTCTGAATGCCCAGAATGCACCGGAAAAAGGATGGAAAGCTTTTGACGGCAAGGGAAACAAAAACCGGTACTGGCTGGTCAACAACCTGCTGGACAAGCAGTACCAGCCTGTGCGCGAATTTCTGTACCGCTATCATCGTCTCGGACTGGATGTTATGAGTTCCAAACCCGTGGAAGGGCGTGCAGAAATAGCCGAAAGTCTCCGGCTTCTCCAGCAGGTGTACCGTACCAAGCCCGATCCTTACATGCATTTGCTTCAGGTGGTTCTGAATGCAAAATCCCAGGAACTCATCAATGTTTTTTCTGAAACATTGCCCGATGAAGGAAGAAGGGTGGTAACCATCCTCAGTGAAATCGATCCTTCCAACGCCTCTAAATATCAGGCGATTCTTTCAGCCCGGTAGAAGCGAAAAAAAGTTACTGATTGAAAATCATTACTTTATTGCTTTACGGACAAACTCCAGGATGGTTTTTTCGTATTCCGCAGCCTGCTTTTCAATTTCTTCCGCTTCACGAAGGATCTGCGCCGCTTTTTCTTTATCTTTCAGCGAAGAGGCATTGATTTTCACATTCAGGTGGGCGCCGCGGATGCCGGCTGTCAGGGCCAGTGCGCCGACAGCTGCGTCGCTGATGGAATTTGGGTTTCCGGTTTCCGCCATAGCCTTCACCACGGGAAGTGCCTGCCATCCGGATTTCATTACACAAAGGGGAACCTCCATGGCATGCAATACTGCTCCCTGAATGGCCGATGTTCTCCTGGCAGCTTCTTCTTCCGTATTTTTTGGCAAACGGTAGGCTTCCATCAGGGCATTGAACGCTCTTGTGTCTTCGTCGATCAGACGGATCAGCTCCTGCTGGACAGCCTTTGCTTTCTCTGCCCACTGTGAAAATTCCTCCCAGCGTTCATCCCATCCGGGCTTATGGGCTGAGAGATTGGCCACCATCATGCCCAGGGATGCACCCGCAGCTGCCATAAGGGCTGCGACAGAGCCTCCGCCCGGAGCGGGTGATTCGGAAGCCGTTTCTTCAAGAAAACCGCGAACCGTCAGATCGCTTAAAAGGGAAATACCCTTTTCACGAAGAAGGTATTCAATCACTTTTTCCTCCGGGCGAAACGGATACAAATCGTTCAAACCGAGTGAACGGACAGCAATACGGATAAGCTCTTCATCAGAGACTCCAGTAGATCGTTTCTGTTTCTGCAGAAAATATTTTCCTGCCTCGAGCAGGGATTGCAGGGGCACCAGACCGACAATTTCCGAACCGGTAACCCGCATTCCCCTGGCTTCAGCTTTGCTACAGGCTTCTTCAAAAACAATGTGCAGGGGAGTTTCCCGGATATTGGTCAGATTGCAGGAAACCTGCGCTATGCCGTACTCTTCAATAAACCACCCGATGGCTTTTACATGACGCAGTGATCCGGGAATCATGACAGGGTTACCTTGTTCATCCCTGACAATTTTTCCTGTTACCGGATTTCCTTCTCTTTTCGGGCGGCCTTTTTCCCGTATATCGAAGGCCACAGCATTTGCCCTGCGGGTAGAAGTTGTATTCAGGTTAATGTTATAGGCAATCAGAAAATCACGCGCTCCCACGGCTATTGCTCCGGTGCGGGGAAGAAATACTGCCGGCCCGAAATCAGGCTTCCATGCAGGGTCGGCAAGTTTTGCCTGCAGGCCTTCATATTCACCGGCCCTTACCGTAGCCAGGTTCTTTCTCTCGGGACAGCTGGCAGCATGTTCATACAGGTAAACCGGTATGCTGAGCTCCTCTCCTATTCGCTTTCCTAATGCCCTCGCCAGCTCTGCTGTTTCTTCCATAGAAATTCCCTGAACAGGTACCAGTGGCAGAACATCGGTTGCACCGAACCGGGGATGTTCACCATGGTGCTTCGACATGTCGATGAGTTCCATGGCTTTTTTCACAGCCCGGAAGGCAGCTTCCAGAACCGGCTCCGGTGATCCCGCAAAGGTGATAACTGTGCGGTTTGTTGCCTTTCCGGGGTCAATATTCAGCAGGTGTGCTCCTTCAACTGATGATATGGCCGAAGCTATCTCATCAATTACTCTTCTGTCACGTCCTTCCGAAAAATTGGGAACACATTCAATAATTTTCTGCATAAAATTTCCTCCTGTTTGCTTGTTTTTATTTCCCGGCTTCAGCCAGGCACTATTTCACCGCCAAGTATTACCATATCGATCAGGTCAGAACCAAACGCATAAGGGAAAAATTCAAAGGAAGGCATGGGTTTGGTAATGATCATATCGGCCCTTTTACCAGGCTCTATGGATCCTGTTTCGCCAGCAACATCCATGGCCCATGCCCCATTGATCGTAGCCGCAGTGAGTGCCTCGGCAGGGAGCATTTTCCAACGGATGCAGGCCAGTGACATCATCAGTTTCATATTACCAGACGGAGATGAACCGGGATTATAATCAGAAGCCAACGCAACGGGAATATTCCTCCGAATCATTTCCCGAACCGGAGGATCAGGAAGAGAAAGGAAGAAAGAAGCCCCGGGAAGAACCGTAGCAATGGTCTCCGAAGCTTCGAGAGCGTCCAGCTCTTCCCTGCCAATCCGCTCAAGATGGTCAACCGTAAGGGCATCGTATTTCACTCCGGTTTGCACCCCTCCCGAATTATCCAGTTCATTGGCATGAATTTTTGGTCGCAATCCGTACTTTATCCCTGTCATCAGGATCCGCTCGGTTTCTTGCGGTGTAAAAAAACCTGTGTCGCAAAAAACATCAATAAAATCAGCAAGGCCTTCTGATGCAACAGCCGGTATCATCTCAAAAAGCAGTATCCGGATATATTCTTCCCTGTTGTTGCGATATTCTTCAGGTATGGCATGGGCACCGAGAAAAGTGGCCTTTATGGCAAGGGGTGTAGTCTCTTTCAACCTTCTGATTACCCGAAGCATTTTCAGTTCATCTTCAGGGGTAAGCCCATATCCGCTCTTAATTTCAAGAGAACCTGTTCCCTGCCGCATTACCTCCCTGACCCTCAGATACGCCTGCCGGTATAATTCTTCCTCCGGCGTCCTGCGCAAAAGAGCAACGGAGTTAAGAATACCTCCTCCCCTCAAGGCAATCTCTTCGTACGAAAGCCCTGAAAGTTTATCAACGAATTCCTGTTCCCGGCTGCCTGCATAAACGATGTGCGTGTGAGAGTCACAGAAAGCAGGAATGACAAATTTCCCCGATGCATCAATCTGCCGGAATTCTTCCGTTTCTTTGTGCCCCGGAAAATCCTTCATGTTTCCGATCCGTTCTATACGACCGTCCCTGATCATTATCCACGCATCAGGAAACCTTCCGGGACGATTCATGGCCACCCCTCTAAGTGGCCCATCTGCCGGCACGTCTGTGACCAGAATCTCCCTGATGTTTTTGATAAGAATATTTCCCGCCATAGTCTTTTTCCGATCGTTCGAAAATTACAAATTCCTTCCTTATGAAAAGATACGAATCTGCATACTTTACAACAGAGAAATCTTTATCCTGAAAATTTAGTACCTTTATACAGATTTAGAAATCACCCAATTACAGGTTTTCCTGTCTCTTATATGGGCATATGGTTTCCCCTGTGCCTTTGCCGGAACAGATTCAAGTATCACTAAATGAATGTCGTATGAAGAATTTTCCCTTCATTTTAACACTCTGCCTGCTGATGGCAGTAGGCTGCAAAAAGGAAAAAGACAGGGAGCCGGCAGCTTCCGATGTCTGGGATATTGACAAGAACGGGGTTCCTCAGTTTATCAGTACCAATTACATCGAAATCGGGAAAATATACAGGGTTTCCCGTTTCCGGTCGTCGGTAGGCCATGACTATTCCGATGCTTTTGAACATTGCCGGAGCATGAAACATTACTTTCAGCCATCGGATACTGTCAACTGGTCAGATGTCAAAATTTTCTGCCCGGTTAAGGGAGAAATCACGCGGGTTGAACAGGAATGGACAGGCACCAAAATAGAAATCGTTTCGGAAAAATATCCTGCTTTCCGGTTTCAGATATTCCATATTAATTTGGCTGTCAACCTGCAAATTGGCGACAAGGTTACTGAGGGTCAGCTGCTGGGAAAACACGTTGGCACGGAAACCTATTCCGACATTTCAGTGATTGTGAATGATCCTACCCATCAGGGACGCATGGTTTCCTACTTTGATGTTCTTACCAACGAAGCCTTTCAGGCATTTGTATTGCGGGGAATTACCAACCGCTCGGCATTTATTATCAGCAAAGAAGAAAGAGACCAGCATCCGCTGGTTTGCAACGGAGACACTTTTGTTTCTCAAGATCCGCTGGAAAACTGGGTTGTTCTTCAATAAGCCGACAAAAACCGGGCAACAAAAAAACCCAGGTAATTCCCAATGGCATATCCGATAATACCAATAGTAATGCCGGTAATAATAATTTCTTTGTTGCGCAGGGCACCCGCCACAACCGGTACAAAGGGCGGTGAGCAGATCAGGGCTGTGGATGTTATTAGCATGGTGTCAGTATCTATACGGAAAAAATAGCTGATAAGTGCCTGAAAAAGCAAGGAACCGAAGATGACGAATACTATATAATACAAAATCGGAGCTGACTGAATTGAGAACTTCTGAATATCGGCCATGGAAGAAACCGTAACAGAGAATATAAGAATCAGATACATGCCTGCTTCGAACGTTTTTTCCGTTTTGTTAATCCACGGAACCAGGGAAGCCAGGATACCGAGTGTGGTTATAACCAGAATAATAACCACCATCTGATGTTCCTGTTTCAGAAACAAAGTCGGGAGTGCACCCAGCAGAAAAATAAGTACTGCTACTCCAAAGGCTCTGAGGAGAGGCACAAACACTTTCCGACGGAAGATTCCTTCATACGGGTTTTTCCCGTCCGAAAGGGAAAAATTCCTGTCTTCAGGTTTCAGAAAACGGTAGGGCGGAAGAAAGAGTCCGAAGAAGCTCCGTGCTACTGTCATCAGAAACAGCAAATAAACGCTTCCGACAAAAAGATCATAGGTATGGGTAATGATGTAGGTATTTGGATCCACATTGAGCATCAGGGCAATAGAAGCAAGATTCGGGGTTCCTCCGGTATAGACACCTACCAGCATACCGCTGACTTTCCAGAAATCGTTTATTGCAGGAGTCCTGAAAATAAAATATCCGGCAATGACGGTGGCGACCACCATGATGGTGCCAAGAAACAGGGATATGACGGTTTTTCCTGCCAGACGGAACCAGGTTCTGATATCGGATGAAAACAGCAGCAACGGGACAGCCAGAGGAATGGTAATGCTCATAATGGTATTCTGAACTTTATCGGCACCCTCAGGCAGAATACCAATATTACCTGCCACAAGGCCAACTATATAGGCCACCACTACCGCTCCCAGCTTATTGATCCAGGGGAACTTACGGCAGAGATAAAGAATCAGTGCCGGTGTGAAAACATAAAAAAGTACCAGCAGTACGATATAAAATGCTGCCATAAGCAAAAGGCTTTGAATAGCCAAACGTAAGGGATTTTTTCAAGAAATCAAAAAATCTACCTTATTGCGCTAGTTCAAGTTTTTGTTTTTCTGCATCCTCTGCAGGAATTTTCTGTACCAGCCATTTATTGCTGTGCTGACACTTAACCCAAAACTTCGGGGTCAATCAGGGATTTAGTCACAATCCTCGAAACTCTTGCTGTACTGGGTAATGGCAGCCCGGCTCATGGCCATGCTCGAAAAACCACCGTCGTGATAAAGATTCTGCATGGTAACTTTCCGGGTAAGGTCTGAGAACAAAGTGATGCAATAATCTGCACATTCATCGGCCGTGGCATTTCCGAGGGGTGACATGCGTTCAGACCAGTCGAGAAGGGTATCTATGCCTTTAATTCCACTGCCTGCCGTTGTAACAGTAGGTGACTGGGAAATGGTATTCACCCGTATTTTTTTGTCCCGTCCGTAAATGTATCCGAAACTCCGGGCTATGGATTCCAGGAGGGCCTTTGCATCGGCCATGTCATTGTACCCCACCAGGGTCCTCTGGGCGGCAATATAAGAGAGGGCAACCACTGAACCCCATTCATTGATAGCATCCAGTTTCCGGGCTACCTGAAGCATTTTATGGAATGAAAGTGCTGAAATATCAAGCGTCTTTAAAAAATAATCATAGTCAACATCGTCGTATTCCCTTCCTTTCCGAACATTGGGCGACATGGCGATGGAATGCAGAAGAAAGTCAATTTTCCCGCCAAGAACCTCCATGGCTTTGGTGAAGACCATTGTCAGATCTTCCACACTGGTAGCATCGGCAGGAATAATGACCGACCCTGTCATCTGAGCCAGTTTGTCAAGGGTTCCAAAACGAAGGGCAACGGGAGTATTGCTGAGCACAAACGTTGCCCCTTCCTCATGGCAGCGTTCCGCCACCTTCCACGCAATCGACATGTCGTTCAGGGCGCCAAATATGATACCCTTTTTCCCTTTTAAAAGATTGTACGCCATAAAAAAACCGTTTTTGTATATGTAAAATGGTAATCAACAAACAAACCACACATTTAGTTCATTTTTGCCTTTACACCGAGCAGTTCCCTGGCATTTTCAAGGGAAGCATCCGTAACCTTGTCCCCGCTCAGCATTTTGGCAATCTCAGCAATTCGTTCTTCCGGTTTGAGTACTTTAATGTAGGTATTGGTTTCCTGTTTCTGGTCTTTTTTGTACACGAGAAAATGGGTGTGGCCTTTGGCTGCAATCTGCGGTAAATGGGTTATATTGATTACCTGAAGATGTTCTGCCATTCGCTGAATCAGGTTCCCCATTTTGAAAGCAATTTCGCCCGACACCCCGGCATCAATTTCATCAAAGATGATGGTAGGTACAGTAACCGACTGAGCCATGATGGACTTAAGAGCCAGCATCAACCGGGATATTTCTCCGCCCGAAGCAACTTTTGAAACTTCCATAGGCTCCGAGGAGCGGTTTGCAGAAAACAGGAACCCGATCCGATCGGTTCCTGACGGAGTGAGTTCAGCAGTTTTCTCGCAGGTAATAACAAACCTGGCGTTGGGAATGCCAAGGTCTTTCAGAATACTCATTACGGTGGTTTCGATGCCGGGTATGGCTTTTCTGCGGGCCGTGCTGAGCGCATCGGCTTTTGCCAACAGGGACGCCTTCAGCCGTTCATATTCCTTTTCCAGTTCCTCCAGACGTTCATCGGAAGAAGTAATATTTCCTATCCTCAATTTCAGGCTGTCTCGCAGAGCAATCAGCTCCTGCAGTGAGTTAACCCTGTGTTTCTGCAACAGTTCATAAAGCAAATCCAGGCGCTGGTTAACGAATTCGAGCCGGGCTGGATCCAGCTCCGTTTCACTGGCTATACGTTCGGCTTCAGATGCCAGGTCTTTCAGCTCAATATAAACCGATTCAAGCCGCTGGTGGAGAGCTCCGGCCTTGTGATAGTAGGTTTCGGCCTTGGATAGCAGCGACAGGGCCTCTCGTATGCCCTGAAGCACCGAAGCACCTTCTCCGCTGAGTATATCGGAAGTTCTTCCCAGCGAGGCGCGCAGATCTTCAGCATGGCTGAGTTTTTTCTGCTCCTCTTCCAGTTCTTCCAGTTCCCCTTCTCTGAGCTTCGCATCTTCCAGTTGCTGGTACTGAAAAACATAATAATCCAGATCGGCCTTAGTGCGGCTCATATCATCTTTCAACTGGTGAAGCTCATCTTCCAGGTTTCTGAAACGCCGGTATTCTTTCAGATAGTCTTCCAGATCTGCCTGGGTTCCGGCAACAAGGTCAACCAGCCGTAACTGAAAGTGGCGCGTATTTAATTCCAGATTCTCATGCTGGGAATGAATATCGACCAGCTGAAGCCCTAACTCACGCAAAACGGCAAGCGTTACGGGTGTATCATTGATAAAGGCCCTTGATTTTCCATTAGGATTGATTTCCCTCCGCAATACCGTAACTGACTGGAAATCCAGATCATTCTGTTCGAAAAACGGTTCCAGCCTGGCATCGCCGATAAAAAAAGTGCCTTCCACAATGCATTTGAGGGTTTTATCGCGAAGCACTTCTGTTTCAGCCCTCTGGCCAAGAATAAGGGACAAAGCACCGAGAAGAATTGATTTGCCGGCTCCGGTTTCTCCGGTGATGGTTGTAAGTCCCCTGCTAAACTCCATATCCAGGGAACTGATCAGTGCATAATTCTGAATATGAAGCGACTGTAACATTACCGAACTAAAAATTCCTTTTGGCGAAAGTAATGAAAAGTTGGCAGGAAAACATATTCGAAATATACCCGATCTAATGCCACAACATTTCCTTTGTCAGTTTCTGTTTACCGGCTTCCGGGCCCTGCATCTGAAACATCAGCCCTTCGCCGTAAAACCTCTCAAAGTACCGAAGCCGAAACGAATGAAATCCCTTCTGCAAAGCAATTGTACCCGATTCTTCTGAAGGTCCGTGAATTCCGTCAGCATCAATAAGAAGTGTATCGGCTACCCATAACCTGCTTCCATCGTCTGAAGCCATAAAGAATTTATAGAGCCCGTCGGCCGGGACTTTGATAAATCCCTCGAACAATAGCCCAAAGGTATCTTTGGGCAAGTTTCCGGGTATTGCAATAGAATCCATAGTAAATAAAGAAGTCTGCTTCATCGTGGCAAAACTATCAAGGGTACTGATATCGCCGGTATAAGCGGTAACCAGAATGCCAGGCTTGGCATCATTAATGACAGCAGATGGTTTCAATGCGAGGCTTTTGAAAACCGCTGTTCGTACCCTGCTGTGCCTGCCTGAAGGAAGAAAAACAGCTACCCGCAGAGTATCATTGGGATATACCTGAAAAGGGTGGACATATCGTGCGGAAGTTGTATCCGGATCATTTCCATTCATAGTATAGCGAACTGAATATCCTCCGATTGGAACCTTAACCGATACTGTTGTTGATGAACCAAGAAAAGCCATATTACTGAATCCACCAGCAACGGGTATATAATAATTCAGGTGCAACAGATCAAGACGGTTATAATGATAAAACAACCTCTTAAGGAATTGCTGGTAGTTTTTGTTTTCCTTGGGGCTCCACGTAATCTCAGAAAGAGCGCACAGCCGGGGAAGAATTTTGTACTCAGCCTCCTCAGGTGTTTGCGTTTCTTCGGTCCATAAACATCCCTGTGCCCCAAGAATGTGTCCGGCTTCTTCCTTTGAAAGGACAGCAGGTACCGGATCATAGGCATACACTTCGCGCAAAGCATAAAACCCGTCTTCATTCACCAGCTGGGACTCTGTGTCCTGCGGCCTGCTCAGATAAAGAACATCCGCCGGAGTCATTACGGCATCGTGCCCCTGACGGGCCGCCAGTATTCCTCCTTCCTCCCCTCTCCAACTCATTACAGTTGCTTCCGGAGCCAGACCACCTTCCAGAATCTCATCCCATCCAATCAGCTTTTTTCCTCGTGCAACAAGAATTTTTTCTATTCTTCGGATAAAATAACTCTGAAGCTCTTCAACACTTTTTAAATTTTCTGTCTGCATTCTGAGGCGACATTTCGTGCATTTTTCCCAGGGAGTCTTCTTACATTCATCACCCCCGATATGGATGTACGGTGAAGGAAACAGTTCTGACACTTCGGAAAGCACATCCTCAAGAAAGCGAAACGTCTGGTCATTACCTGCACAGTATGGATCAGTAAATTCAAAAGGTACGCCAGGCGCAACGAAGAATGGTTTTCCGCTGCACGACAAATTCGGATAGGCATAAAGAGCAGCCCATGAATGGCCTGGCATTTCAATTTCGGGCACAACAGTAATATAACGTTCCCTGGCGTATTGCACAATGTCTCTGATATCATCCTGGGTATAAAAACCACCATAAACAGGCTTGCCAGGCACAACAGGATGTTGCCCGTAATCCCATGGACGATCCCGCGTGTCTTCCCTCCAGGCTCCCACTTCCGTCAGTTTTGGGTATTTTTTTATCTCGATCCGCCAGCCTTGATCATCGGTAAGATGCCAGTGAAAAACATTCATCTTGTGCATGGCAAGAATATCAATGTATTTCTTGATAAATTCCTTCGGAAAGAAATGCCTGGAAACATCCAGATGCATACCACGCCAAGGGAATCGCGGATAGTCCTCAATAACCATCTTCTTAAGCCAAACAGTTCCATGATTTCGTATGTTCATTTGCGGAACCGGAATTAGCTGGAAAAGGGTTTGAATTCCATAGAAAATCCCATTACAGGTACCGGCAACGATGGTAACCCCCTGCTCATCAATCGTCAGAATATATCCTTCCTTTCCGTTAATTTTTCCCGGACCGGAAATCAGTCGGATTGAGCTATTTCCTGAATCAGGTTTGTTATCCTCAATCCTTAGTTGCAGATGGTATTTTTCGCTCATCGTCTGAGCAAGATACTGGCCCAGCCTGACCATTTCGGATGAAGTATCAGGGCTGATGTGAATGAGAGAAGGCAATGCAATATACCCCTTGCCGGGACTTTGTTTTATGGGTAAAGGTATCAGTGAAGCAGACAACTGATCAGCCATCTTTTTTTCCGGTGACTTACAGGCTGGAAAAAGAATGGTCAGAAGAAAAAAAGGGAGTAAACAGGGAATGGAAGAATAAAGCCTTTGCATAGCCGAAAATATTAATGGAACAAAATTCGGTTGAGACAACAGATATTATCTCAAAAGCATTATCGTTATGATTAACTGAACATCCGGCCTGGTTCAATGGGTTTCGGCATATTATACATCCATTTTCAATCACCTAAAGAACCCTGCCTATTGTCACAAATCCTTCCCAAAAAGCATCCCAGGCCATTGCCTGATTTCTTAAAAAATCTTCAGGCGATCTGATCAAGGTACTCAACGGCTCCCTGGGGATCGGGAGAATAAAAGTCAGCACCAATTTTTCTGCAAAAGTCCATTGAAAGTGGGGCACCACCAACCAATATTTTTATTCCGGGGATTGAAGCTTTCAGCTCACGCACAATTTTCTCCATATTTACCATAGTGGTAGTGAGCAAGGCCGACAACCCCACCACACAACCGGGATACTGCCTGGCTGTTTCAACAAATTTTTCTGATTTTACGTCGGTTCCAAGATCAATGACTTCCCAGCCGCTTCCTTCAATCATCATCGCCACCAGGTTTTTGCCTATGTCGTGCAAATCACCGGCAACTGTTCCAATAACGAACTTGCCTTTACGTTTCACTTCCCCGCTCTGGAAGTATGGTTTGAGATGCTGCATGGCGGTACTCATGGCCTTAGCCGACATAAGTACCTGAGGGACAAACACCTTATTTTCCCTGAATTTTACTCCAACACGCTGCATACCAACGATAAGCCCCTGAGAAAGAATTTCCTGTGCCGAAATTCCTGCATCCAGAGCTTTCCGTGTAAGTTCATCTGCTCCTTCCTGGTTCTTCATCTCGGGAGGGTAAGGTGATGCCATGTTGATTTTTCCAAATTCAACGCAGAATGCAATTTTTTCAAGAATTTGACGGTTATCAGTTTCCATGGTTATCAGGATTGTAGTTCAAAGTAAAAAATTATTTTTCACCTGACAAAATGCTTCACAAACCAGCCTGAGCAATAACCATATCAGATACCGTCGGTAACTATTCCTCCCAATGTCATATTCCGGGGTGGAGGAGACTTCCTTTGTGAAAGATAGAACAACCTTGATTCATGCGGCCCCAGTGAAATGCTGATTTCTTCAGACAATCCTGCAGGAACGGGGTTGCCTGGCATCAAGCGTGATGGTAATTTTAGCTGTCCCCATTATGTATTCAATCAGCCCTCCTCCGGAAAATCTTTTTACCCTCACTTGTTCAGGATGAAAAGCATTTTCACCTATGGCCGGATAGCAACCTGTTACGGCAATATCGCCGGCCACAATGTCAAATGCCCCGTTATCAAGTATTCTCCAGGAAGCCGGAAGCGTTTTAGTCTGCCTGTTTTCTCCGGAAATTCCTATCGGGCTGCGCAAGGAAAAGGATCCCGGAAAACCGGTAGCCAGGGCAGAAAAAGATGAGAGCTGAAGAAAGGTTCTGCGCTTCATTATTTTCTTTCGTAATGATGTTTACCAAATTCAGTTAGGCAATCATACAAGATTGATCTGGTCTTTTATGTATTTCAGGGAATGTTCTACCTCAACAGGAAAATCGTTCCAATTGCACTCAATAGAGATTTTCCCTTTAAATCCAGCTTTTTTCAGGGCACGGAAGTATGGAACAAAATCCTGACCATGCGTTCCCGGAGCTGCCCGGTTAGTTTTTTCGGCTACATGACAGTGCACAATCCTTTTTCCTGCCTTCAGAATCGACCTGAGGGTCTCATCTTCCATCAGCATATGGTATACATCACACAACAGTCCTACAGCCGGGTGATTCACCTTGCTGACAATGGCATTGGCTTCTTCAAGGGTATTGATAAAATTTGTCTCCTGCCGGTTCAGATGCTCAAGGGCGATGGTAACCTGATATTTTTCGGCGATTTCTCCCATTCGTGCCAGCAAGCTGGTAAACTGTGAAAAAGCCTTATCGTAGGCAAATCCGTCAGGAATTTTTCTGGCACCACCGCTTCCAAGAACAATGATCCGAACACCAGCCTGCTGTGCCCTCGAGAAAGCAGTTTCTGCCCACTGAAAAACCTTTGCTTCATCCACTTCATCTCCTGTCAGCCGGAGTTCAGCCGGGAAAAAACTGTTGCAAGACGGAACAGGAAGCGGACTCTCCCTCAGAAAATTCAGCGATTTCTCAAAATCCTCATAGTCGCTTCCAGGTTTTAAAAACCTTCCCACTGCTTCTTCGACAAAATCACCACCGGCCTTCAAAACCAGAAAAGCATTTGTAACATTGGTACATACTCCTACCAAAGGGTTGAAACGACTACCTCCATGCATTCCCGACAAACCAATGGCCAGAAAAAAACCCTTTTCAACTGAAGCTGTTATGAATCGGCGACGGTCCATTGATGCTTTGTTTGGCGAGCAAAATAATAAAAAAACCAACCATTTGGCATTTTGATGAAAAAAACAAAAACATTCTGCAGGATTGAAACCTATTTTTCTTCATTGCGTAATATTTATTCAGATAAACAACTTTATCTGAATTCTACATGTATAGCGTACCCTTAAACTAACCGATTAGAAACCATACCGTTCTGATTATGAAGGAAAAGAAAAAGAAAAACCAGTCCCTTTCTCATTCAAGACCTATTCTCATTGTGCATAAAAACCCGGAACAGTATGTTTCGTTTGTACCTTCATGGTTAAAAGATTTTGCCATTCCGTCAGAAGAAGCAATTTTCGTTTTTGACAAAACCAAGTCTGTTTACCTGCTCAGCGAAGAATCGGTTTCCTGGTTGAATGATCTGTACTATGACGAAACCGGAACAATAAGGTTTGATATCAATAGCTCTTTGTGGAACGATATTACAATGCTGATGGAACAGGCGCGAAAAGGCAAGAAACCCGTTACCAGATACATAACCTTTGAAGATGCGTCAGGCAGAAAACTTGTGGCAACAACCAGGATGTTCCCGGTTTTTGAAGGGGGTTCTTTTTCCGGTGCAATCTGCTTTATGAAAAATGGGAAAACAATAAAAGAAAAGGAAACACATGACGAAGCGAAGGAAAAAAAGCTCCTTGAAGCTCAACGTATAGCTCACATGGGAGATTGGGAAAATGATGTAAAGGCAAATCGTGTTATCTGGTCTGAAGAAACATATCATATTTTTGGATATTTACCGGGAGAAAAATCACCTCAGGATATTTTCAATGATCATTTACATCCTGATGATCGAGAAAATTACTGGAAAAATATTAAAGAACGACTTGCATCAGGGCAAAAAAAAATACCCGATTACGAATTCCGTATTATCAATAAACAGGGAGAAATAAGATACTGTATTGCAAGGGGAGAATTTAAGTATGACGAAAACGGAAAACCATATTATGCCTTCGGAACTATTCAAGATATAACCGAAAGTACTCTATTAAAGAAATCTCTGGCTGAAAATGAGAAAAAGCTCCGAGCTATTGTAGAAACCTCTCAGGTGGGCATTATACTGGTTAACCAAAATGGTATTATTACCTTTTCTAATGATGCCATGGCCGAAATGCTGCACATGACAATATCAGAGCTTGTGGGCACTGCGTACACGGATCATTTGCATCCTTCGGAATCTGATCAGGGAAAAGAACTGATGAATAAATTGATCCGGGGAGAAACGGATAGGGTATTGACTGAACGGCATTACATACGAAAGGACGGTTCTGATTTCTGGGGATTATTGAGTGGAAAAAGACTCACTGATGATCAGGGAAATCTCACATCGTTGGTAGGGGTAATTATGGATATTTCCGAACAAAAGGCTATTCTTCAGGCTCTGCAGAAAAGCGAAGAAAAATTCAGGTCAGTCTTTGAAATGTCGCTGAACCTTATCTGCATAATAGACCTCAACCATCTGACATTATTGCATACAAATCCCGCATTTAATGAAATGGCAGGCAAAGCAAGAGAACCAGAAGGAGAGGACTCTATTCTCAATTTTCTTCATCCCGATGATAAACAGAAAATGATAGAATTATTCGATAAGGTTCTTCGTAAAGGGAATTGTGTTTATCATCTCGAAAACCGTTTTCTTGCAAAAGATGATCAATTTCATATTCTTGACTGGAATATAAAACCCGATCTGTTGTCGGGGCTGGCCTATGCAATAGCCAATGATATCACCGAGTTGAAATCCTATCAGAATAGTTTGATAGAAGCTAAAGAACAAGCAGAAGAAAATGATCGTCTTAAATCGGCATTTCTTGCCAATATGTCGCACGAAATAAGGACTCCCTTGAATGGCATCATCGGTTTCTCAGAATTATTATGTCATCCGGGTATTGATGAAGCGACCCGCACTGAATATGTCGAAATACTGAATACATGCAGCCAGCAGTTAATTTCTATCATTGAAAACATTCTTGATATCTCAAAAATTGAAACAGGACAGGTGAAAATCAAAAAGACGCAGGTCAATATAAATGAATTGTTAAAGGATTTATATACCTCATACGAAAAATACTTTGAAAAGAACGGAATTGATTTGCGGCTTTCACTCTATCAATCTGATCCAGATTGTTTTATATATTCAGATGAAACAAAAATCAGGAAAATTATCACCCATCTGCTCGAAAATGCATTAAAATTCACCCCAAAAGGATATGTTACCTTTGGTTGGACTCTTCAAAAACACTGTATTGAATTCTTTGTTCAGGATACAGGCGTAGGTATTCCAGAGAATTCAAAGCAACAGATATTCGAAAAATTCTATCAGGCTGATGCAGGTATAACAAGAACCTATTCAGGATTAGGTTTGGGATTGTCGATCAGCAAATCTTATGCCGGGATGCTGGGCGGGAAAATCCGACACGAACCCTACGCAAAAGGAGGCACAGTATTTCTCCTTTCCCTGCCTATCGAAGATGTTACCATAAAGAAACGCTTCACAGCACAAGACACAGTTTCAGAATTGTACAGGAATTCAAGAAAGGAGCTAAACGTTCTGATTGTCGAAGATGAAGAAGCCAATTTGCGATTTCTCGAAGAGGTTTTTAAACAAATCAACCTTAGCGTATTAAAAGCATTCAACGGGCTGGAAGCTGTGGAAATGTGCAAGAAAGATGCACGGATTGATCTGGTTCTGATGGATTTAAAAATGCCTGTAATGGATGGTTTTGAGGCCACCTCCCAAATAAAAAAGATGCGTCCCGGTCTTCCTGTAATCGCACAAACTGCTTTTTCTGACCAAAATATTAGAGAAAATCTGAATTCGGCCGGATTTGACGGTTATCTTGAAAAACCAATCCGAATACAAGCTCTCTTTGACCTGATAAAAAGGTATTCAGGTTAGAATCCTGAACCGATATATGAACCCGCATACCCAGGTGGCCCATTTTACTTTGTTTCATCCGAACAAAATTGATTTTCAAAGGTCGGATAGCCTGCCCCGCCAAAGCGGGGGAACACCCATGATTTGAAGTTTGTTCATAGGTGTTTGTGTTTGCAATACATGGGTGTTTCAGCAGGGTTAACCCGTATACCACCGCTAAATGCCAAGCCACTATGTATTAGTCTGCTTACCTTTATGGCACATAATCCGGAACAAGTATTTGTTGTTATTTTTGTACATTTAATCTGCCAGAAGAGTTATTTACTGCGTAAGCTAATTTAAGAAATTAACTGAAACTTATTCCCTGTTTGGATTCAATACAAATCGGTCAATCGTGTCTTTATAATACCAGAAATAAACCCAATCAAGCCATGAAAGCATTAATGAAAAGAACTGTCTTGTTTTGCCTTATACTTAACGCAACATTTATTGTATTTCTTTTTCCCCAGGTCCCTTTTCACCGCGGGGTTAATCTTACCGGCTGGTTTCAGGCAGGAAGTCCGGAGCAGATTCAATTTACGCGTTACACGCGAAAAGATTTTGAAAACATCAAGAGCCTTGGTTGCGACGTAATCCGGCTTCCGATAAATCTCCATGCCATGACAAACGGATCCCCCGATTATATTCCGCATCCTCTCTTTCTGCAGTTTCTTGATTCGGCGGTAACCTGGTCTGAGGAACTGCAGATTCATCTGATTATCGACAACCATACATTTGATCCCTCGGCATCAACTGATCCAAATATTGGGAACATTTTAAACAAAGTGTGGAACAACATGGCACGGCATTATAAAAACCGTTCGCAATACATTTACTATGAAATACTGAATGAGCCGCACGGAATCAGTGATGCGGTATGGAATCAGATTCAGCAGAACGCCATAAATGCGATCCGCTCCGAAGACACAATCCATTACATCGTTGTCGGCCCGGCCAACTGGAACAGCTACAACAATCTTTCCAATCTTCCGGTTTATACTGATAAAAAGCTCATTTACACCTTTCATTTTTACGATCCTTTTGTATTCACCCACCAGGGAGCAAGCTGGGTTGAACCATCGATGGAACCGCTGGCCGGGGTACCGTTTCCTTACAATGCATCCGGCATGCCGGCTTGTCCGCAATCTCTTAGAGGAAGCTGGATTGAAAGCGCTCTGAACGCTTATCCCAACGAAGGAAATGTAGAAAAAGTAAAACAGCTCATCGACATTGCCGTAGCGTTTAAAAACAGCCGCCAGGTACCTGTTTACTGCGGTGAATTCGGAGTGTATATTCCCAACAGCCCTCCGGACGACAGAGTATTCTGGTATCAGGCTGTGCGCTCCTATCTGGAAGAAAAAGGCATTCCCTGGACCATCTGGGATTACCACGGAGGTTTCGGAATATTTAATAAAAACTCCGCCGGCCTGTTTGAACATGATGTAAACATCCCTCTGATCAATGCACTGGGACTCACACCCCCGCCACAGACCCCGTTCGTCCTCCAGCCCGACACGGCGACCATCCCGCTGTATACCGACTATATTGAACATGGCATTGAAGCAACAGGATGGATATCCTCCGGATTCATCAGCTACTATGCCTCCTCCTTCCCCCGGATAGGTTCCTACTGCCTCGATTGGTTCAGTCCTTCTCAATACAATTACATGGCGTTCGATTTTGTTCCTGACAAAGACTTAAGCCTGCTTGTTCAGCGAAGGTATGTTGTCGATTTCTGGTTTATGGGCAACAAAACCGATGCTGTATTTGACATCCGTTTTCTGGATACAAAAACCGAAGACCCGTCCGATCATCCCTGGCGCATGCGGTACACCATCAATCAGCAGGTTGTGCCATTTGACGGCCACTGGCATCATGTCAAAATACCCCTGGCATGGTTTGCTGAACAAGGCTCCTGGGATAATAACCAATGGTACAATCCTGTTGGAGCATTTGACTGGACACGAATCGACCGTTTTGAAGTAGTGGCTGAACATAAATCCCTGCCGGATGTGTTCCTGACCTTCGATAATATTTTAATTACAGATTCCCTTGCCACAATTAATAATAAAAAAGAAGCTGATGATATGATTTTTCGTATCGTCCCTAATCCGGCGGGGAATTATGCTCAAATACTTTTTAGTGCAACATCTCAGGAGGCAATAACTATCAGAATTTATTCCGTAACCGGAAATCTGATCCGCGAATGGACTCTGCATCCGGCTTCCGGTTCAAACAGCATTCAATGGGATCTGACGGATCAGAACAAAAGAAAAGTGAAACAGGGTATGTATTTTTGTTCCCTGTTTTCAGGAACAGAGCATAAAACTGCAAGAATCTCTGTTGCGCCATAATTCATATCCTGCAACCTGTTTGCCCATAACCCCATCCGTTTTTAGGCTGTAAACTATATTCTGCAATGTCGTTTTGCCGTTTTATAATTTGTATCTGTTTGCTCTTTACAGTTTATTATTTGGCAGGATTTGAACAAGGGCAAAGGAAGCATATCATTTAGCCGGGCAAAACATATAAAGGTGCATGTGATTTGCTAATGTTTTCATTTTCCTCCTGTATCACCAGTTTCCTATGAAGTAAATAAGAGCCACAACCAAAATCCATTCTTCCCAAATCATCCTGAAAAAGAGAATGCAGAACATATTAGAAAATTGGAGTGCTGCATATAAAAATGCAAATTGAAGCATAATCTGCCGAACAATCTATTCCAATTATTTTACCCACTTTAATATTATTTCTCTCGTCGTAGTACAAACACAAAAAATTTCTTATCCCTCCCTCAAAATTTCTATTATGCGAGACATCAAACAAAAGTATGTGAAAACCAAACCGTAAATGCATCCTTTTACTTCAGTAAGCACCTGACCAATACCTGAAAATTGTTCATCAAAAGATAAGTACGAAAAAGGTTCTAAACCTGATTTATTCATTACGAATACCTTTAGATGTGAACTAATGAATTAATCATGTTTACCCCTCACGATTTATCGGGAACCTTTTCAATTCAGCGATAGCGAAGTGAAAAGATTGATTCTTCTTAATCGCATTGCATAAGAATTTTTCTAATGCAATAATTGGGTTAATTGAATTAAAAAGCAGAAAAATCGCCGAATACCGGCATGAACATGGTATCGGGAAAAAGAAAAACTGTAAAAATGTTTATAAAAAGATTGAATTATTTTCAAAAAAAATTAAAAAATGTTTTATTTATCAGAAATAAATTTGATATTTGCATTAAATATTAAATTCATTTAATCAAAAAAGCCTATGAAAAAACTGAATTTGTCTCCAGAAGATGCACAGGATCTGGTTCAGGGTTACAAATCAGACCTACGTAAACTCGAATTTGAAGTTGAGCGCATTAAATCGGCAATAGAAATTCTTGAAAAGGGTAAAGTTTCGGAAAGAGGTGAAACAACAACTTCAAAAAAGAGAGGACGGCCCCGCAAGCAATTAGCGGTAGTAATTACACCTGAGAAAAAAGTTGCTAAAGGTAAAAGAGGACGCCCTTCGAAAGCAAAACAAGCAGGGAAGGTTACTGCAAAAAAAGCTAAGGGCAAAGCTAAAGCTGCAAAGCCAAAGAAAGTTAAAACAGCAGTGAAGGCTGCTGCCAAAAAAGCGACAACAAAGAAAACAGCTAAAGCCAAGGTGGTAAAAGAAAAGAAAAAAACTGCTGTTCCGAAGAAAGAAAGGAAACCCAGGACATCCACCGTTGCAGTTGCATGGGATAATTTCGTCCTCGAAACATTAAAAAACAGCGGGAAAGCCATGATAAAATCAGAACTGCTGGAGGCCGCAAAAAAAGCTCCATTGGCAGCAGAAATGGATGAAAAACAGGTCAGCCAGAGGCTTGCCCAGAGCATTCACAAATTATCGAATGTTACCAAGGAAGTTGTGAAGACTTATCACCTGGGCCGCGGACATGCATTCGCACTTAAGGATTGGGTTGACAAAAACGGAGATCTGCTTCCCCAGTATCAGCGGGAAGAAAGCCCAATTGCATAAATAGTTCATAGAGGATTATCTCAGAACTTAATTTCCGACATCCCTTCCATAATTTTAACAGGTCAGCCGGTTGGCTTGCAACGCCAGACCGGCTGACCTGTTTATAATAAATGCTCAAAAGCATTGCCAAAATCAGAAATTATTTGGAAGGTCAGAACTTTTCCCGGTTACTTGCTGCGATTATTAGCTGCACGAACAATTCGGAACGTGATGTACACAACAAACAAAACGCCCAAAACAAGAAGAATCCATGAAATCTCAGTATAATATTTATGGAGCAGTTCCTTTTGCGAATAAAGAGAATAACCCAGCACAGCAAGGATAATATTCCATAATGTTGAACCAAGCACGGTGTATAAAATAAAAGCCGGCACCTTCATCCGCGCAAGACCGGCAGGAATCGAAATCAACTGCCTTACAGCAGGGACAAGTCGTCCGATAAATGTACTGCTGTTCCCAAACTTCAGAAAGTACGCCTCAGCCTTTGCAACATTGTCGGGAGTAATAAGAATAAGATTTGCCAGCCGTGTGTTGGCCAGGCGATAAATGACCGGCCTTCCCAATATCAGGGCAAAATAGTAATTGAACAATGCTCCGATAAGGGCACCAGCACTTCCGGCAAGAACCACAAGAAAAACATTCATGTCTCCCTGAGCAGCCTTCCATGCAGCAGGGGGTATGATGATTTCCGAAGGGAAAGGGATAAAAGAACTTTCAACTGCCATGAGAAGAACCACCGTACCGTAGTTAATATGACCCATGTACCAGTCGGCAACAGTCTGAAAAAAATCAGCGAGCATAAGTATGATTTAAAGGTCTAAAAATAACAAAATCTATTCAGATGCAACTAAACAGCGGTTACTTCCATTCAGGAAGAAACCCTGAAGTTGCCTCATATTATAACCGGATCTAATATCACCTGATTTCACCTTGCTGCTCTTCCCAGAACAGCAATCTGATCAGATGGGATGATCTGACGGCCAATGGTATCAACATCTGCCAGGCGCACCATGGCACGGGCAACGGTTTTGGCATGAATTCCCCTGTAACGCCTCAAAGGCCCAACGAACAGAAACTTCAGGAAAGAATAAATTTGTTTTCCCATTTCTTCGCCAAACCTGAATTCTTCTCTCCTTCCCAGCAACAGGGATGGGCGTAAAATGACAACCTGCGGAATTGCTGTATGGATAAGAAAATTCTCCATTTCTCCTTTCACGCGTAAATAATAATTTTTGCTCTCTGCATCCGCACCAACCGAAGAAATGACCAGAAACTTTTTTACTCCGGCTTTTTCAGCAACTTCAGCAATCGCTGCCACATATTCAAAATCTACTTTGCGAAAATTCTCCTTTGATCCCGCCTTACGCCGGGTTGTACCAAGACAGCAAAATAGAATATCCCCTGCAATCTGGTTTTCATATGAAGATAGCTTTTCAAAGTCGATGACAATGTTTTCGACTTTAGGGTCATTGAGCGAAAAAGGAGAACGGGTAAATACGCGAATTGTACTGTATTGTTCTTCTTTCAGCAGGTACTGGTAAACATACCGCCCCGTAAGGCCGGTTGCACCAAAGAGAAGGGCCGTCTTCATGAACAGGAATTTTCCTGTAAAGGTAGTACAATCAGTTGAAGAGTACGATAACCAGGCCCATTTCGGCGCTCAGTCCCAATCCTGAGTTTGTCATTGAGATGCCAAGAAAATCTTTCTTGTTTTCCTGCGCCAGATCACCAATAAAATATCCGATGCCTGCAGATCCATCCAGTATCACCCTGCTGTTCAGATGGTATTGTATTCCAGCACCCAGCGTATGCTCCAGGGAACAGGCCCTGCCGGTTACTGTAGCAGACGATTTCAGCCTTTTATCTTTGGAAGACTGAAAGGCAATAGGTACCGCCGTTACATTGTCTTCCATCCTGTAAACAAACTTATATCCTATGTAAGGAATAAACTTCCCTTTGGCAGAGGCCAACCCCCTGCGTACTGCCTGGTTCAGGTAATGTTTGTACCGCAGGTTAAGTCCGGCAATCTTCCCATCTGCCTGATCGATAAACATTCCAAGGTACAGCGATTTCTTCAGCCTCTCGACCGAGAGATCGAACGCATAATTGAATCCGTGACCACTCGGAGAAAGGCCTTCTCCTATGCGCACCGCGTAACGCGCATAGTCAGGAACCAGAATAAGCTGTTCATCCTGTGCCTTTACAAACACTGAATTCATTATTAAAATACATGTTGTAACGAGATTAACAATCAGTGTTTTCATGGCGGTTGTTTTTCCAATCAAATTTACGCTGTAAAAAGTCCTAAGTTGTTGATTTGGAATTGAGGTTCATCATTAATACAGGTGATTTAAATCACCTTTTTTTTAAAAATATGTTTTTCTAGCAGACAATTCGTTAGCGTCAATTGCCATTCGCAAAGCAAAATCGGAAATTGTCTATCAGCCTTTGGCCATTGGCTGTGGAGAGAATAAAAGTATGTACAGGAAGGAAATCCCTTTTTTCAAGGGCAGAAAGGAATTCAGGAGAAAGAACAGAAAATATTACCGTTTTGGCAGTTTAACCCGCCACCGCATAGGGTTTTACGAGTTCCATACCGCGCCGTATGGCCTGCTCATTCATCGGAATCAAATGATGGTGGCGTGGAGGAAGCGATTTCTGAAGTCCTTTGATAACGTTTTCAATTTCGATGACTGGTTTCAGCTTCAGATATCCGCCAAGAACCATCATGTTAAATACCCTTCCTGATCCCATGCGCACTGCTTCGTTAGTTGCTTCAATTACATACACCTGAATGTCTTTTCTGACGGGATACCTGGTGATTCCGTTGTTGTCAAAAAGGAGCAATCCCCCGGGTTTCACTTTGGGTTCAAACTTGTCAAGAGATTGCTGATTCAGAATGATAGCTGTATCATATGCATTCAGGATAGGAGAACTGATGCGCTCATCACTCAGGATGACGGTAACGTTGGCAGTGCCACCCCGCATTTCAGGGCCATAGGAAGGCATCCATGAAACTTCCATATTCTGCATAATTCCTGAATAGGCAAGGATCTTTCCCATGGAGAGCACTCCCTGCCCGCCGAAGCCTGCAATAATAATTTCTTCCGTCATGGATCTATTTTTTTCGTGGTAATCGGGTTCATATTGTTGGTCATCAGGCAGTTTTCCCCTGTTCCATCAGTTGTCCGTCAACCTTCAGATCTCCGGGAGGATAAAATGCAAGCATATTTTCTTCCAGCCATTTGTTGGCCTGAACAGGGGTCATTTTCCATCCTGAGTTGCAATTGGAAACAATTTCGACAAAGGAAACTCCTTTGTTAAGCTTTTGATTTTCAAAAGCTTTCCGGATAGCTTTTTTGGCTTTTCTCACGCTGGCCGGGGTATGTACCGATTGTCTTGAAACATAATATGTTCCTGGAAGCTGGGCAACCAGCTCGGTAATTTTGAGAGGATACCCCATCATGGCAACATCCCGTCCAAAAGGGGAAGTAGATGACTTCATACCGGGAATGGTGGTAGGGGCCATTTGTCCACCGGTCATTCCATAGATACCGTTATTGATAAAAATTATGGTAATATTTTCGCCCCGGTTACAACAGTGAATTGTTTCAGAAGTACCAATTGCTGCCAGATCGCCGTCACCCTGGTAGGTGAAAACGAATTTCCCGGGCCATGTACGTTTGATCCCTGTGGCTACTGCCGGAGCACGCCCATGCGCTGCCTCGACCATGTCAATATCCATAAACTCATAGGCCAGTACAGAACATCCGACGGGGGCGATTCCGATTACTTCCGACTGAATACCCATCTCCTCGATTACTTCCATAATCAGCCGGTGGGTGGTGCCGTGCCCGCATCCCGGACAATACGAAAGAGCTTTGTCGGTAAGCAAAGGCGTACGGCGATAGACTATGTTTTCTTCACGAATGATGTCTTCGAGGTTCATACGGCAGGTTTTACAATTTTTTCCTCAAGTGCTTCAAGAACTTCTTCGGGCGAATGGACAGCACCCCCAAAGCGGCCGTAATGTTCAACCGGTATTTTTCCGTTCACGGCCAGCCGCACATCTTCAACCATCTGGCCGGCACTCATTTCAACCGCCAGCATTCCTTTTACCGAATGTGCCAAATCGGCAATAATTTTCTCAGGAAAAGGGAAGAGTGTAATGGGCCTCAAGAGCCCGGCTTTAATTCCCTTTTTCCGCGCAAGCTGGACGGCTTTCTGACAGATACGGGCGCTGGAGCCATAGGCCACAAAAAGGTAGTCAGCATCCTCACAGGCAATTGCTTCGTACCGGACATCCTCCCTGCGCATCCTTGCATATTTTTCCTGCAGGTGATGGTTATGCTTTTCCTGCAAATACGGATCAAGGTTCAGGGAAGTAATAATATTGCGTTGCCGGTCGGGAGTTTTTCCTGTAGTTACCCACGACTGGTCGAATTCGTTCGTTCTGGGAACCGGCTCGAACAATTCAATTTTTTCCATCATCTGTCCGATAGCCCCGTCGGAAAGGATCATGGCGGGGTTGCGGTATTTGAAAGCCAGGTCAAATGCCAGTTTTACAAAGTCGGCCATTTCCTGCACCGATGCCGGAGCGAGCACAATCAGGCGGTAATCGCCATGTCCACCTCCCTTGGTTGCCTGAAAGTAATCTGCCTGTGAAGGTTGTATGGTGCCGAGTCCCGGACCGCCCCGTACAACATTTACAATCAGGCAGGGCAGTTCTGCTCCGGCGATGTAGGAAATTCCCTCCTGCATCAGGCTGATTCCGGGGCTTGAGGAGGAAGTCATTACCTTCTTTCCGGTACAGGCGGCACCGTAAACCATGTTGATAGCGGCTACCTCGCTCTCTGCCTGAAGAACCACCATGCCGGTCCGCTCGTGCGGTTTTTCGGCCATCAGGTACTCCAGTACTTCCGACTGAGGTGTAATAGGATATCCAAAATAGGCATCACAGCCTGCCCTGATGGCAGCTTCGGCAATGGCTTCATTGCCTTTCATCAATCGTATTTCGCCCATAATATTCAGGTTTCCTGACTGACTTTTTCTTCTTTAACCCGGTACACAGTAATGGCACCGTCAGGACATATAATCCCGCAGTTCATACAACCTGTGCAGTTTTCAGGATGTTCCATGTAGGCAAAATGATACCCCTTGCTGTTCACTTTGCGCTCCATACGGATAACATCTGTGGGGCATGCTTCCACACACAACTCACATCCTTTGCACCGCTCGGTATCAACAACAATGGCTCCCCGAATTTTACCCATATACCATAACTTTATGTGTTATATCTCATGTACAGATAATTAGCAAAACCATTTTCCGACAGAAAAACCCATCGGATTATGATCAATATTGAAAACGAAAGTAATCATTTTTGTCAATTTGCATTTTCCTTCCTGTTTCCGTTCCTGTGATGCCGGTGAAAAAGCCTGATCCGCTGTTCCAGTTCGTCGAGCTGGTCCATTCCAACCTGCGATACGCAGGCTCTCAGCCCTTCCTGACGTGTACTTCCTGTGATCTGCAATGAAATGGCACTCACTCCATAGAAAAGTAACTCCTTCAGTAGTTGGGAACCATTCAGTCCGTTATACGCCAGGGTAAAGTAGAAGCCATCGGCCAGGGGCTTGTCTTCATCCCGTTCATATACCAGATGAAATCCGTTGGACAAAAAAATTTGTTTCATCCGTTTTGCCTTTCTTTCATATTCCCTCACCCCTTCAACAATATTATATTTCCCGTCGCTGGCAGATTTCAGCAAGGCAGCCAGGGCAAACTGGGCTGAATGTCCGGCTCCGGCTGAAAGTGCATAGAGTGCGCCGTACACCAATGCCTTCCCAAAGAATTCCGTGCCAAAGTACTGTTTCAGAGCCGGGTAACTACGTTCATACAGGGCATCGGAAATCATCAGGATCCCGATTCTCTGCCCTGCATAGCTAAAAACTTTGGAACTTGACACCAGCAAAACGTACTGGTTGGTATACTTTGCCACGGTTACCTGGTAGGGAGGACTGCCCGGAACCGATATATCATTTCTGAAATCCATGCCAAAATAGGCCAGGTCTTCAATTACAATAACATCATATTCCGATGCCAGTTTTCCGATAATTTCGAGTTCCTTTTCTGAGAAACAGATCCAGGAAGGGTTGTTGGGATTGGAATAAATGATGGAGGATATTTTGCCGGTATCGAGATACGATTTGAGCTTATCACCAAGCTTCGGGCCGCGGAAATCATATACGTCAAACGACTCAAAAGGAATTCCGAGAACCCTGTGTTGCTGTTTCTGTACAGGAAAACCGGGATCAATAAACAAGGTTGTACCCCTTTGGGGAAATAATTTGCTTGTTACCATGAAGGCAGCCATGGATCCTTGCATAGATCCGACTGTTGGGACACACCCTCTCGGATCTATAGTAATGTTAAGGAACAGGTGGGCAAAACGTGAAGCTTCATCCTTCAGTGAAGGGATTCCTTCTATGTTGGGGTAAATGGCTGAAACACCTTTATGTAATGCATCTATTTCAGCCTTTACGCCAATCCCTGGTGATGGAAGCCCGGGTACACCCATTTCCATCCTGACAAAACGAACTCCGCTTTCCCTTTCGATCAGATCTACTACGCGGACCAGTTCCCTGATGGAAGCAACGGCAAGATCGTTCACACCGCATTCATCCAGAACTTTCTGAACAATTCTCCTTTCAACCGGAGTATCTTGCATAAGGTTTCTGTTTGCGAGGCTAAATTATAAACCTTTCAATGAAAACTTACATTTTGCCATCTGTTAAGAAACACTTATCTGTAACATATTTGCCTTTCAGGCAGTTTTGCTTTAAATCAGTTGTTACAAACCGGCTTTTCGATCATCCCTGGAGGGAAGAATGATTTCGCCGTTCAGAATTTCCGCTTGTCGATCACCCGGCGTGCCTTTCCTTCAAAACGCTCGATGGTTTTGGGTTCCACCAGCTTGATATCGGCCGATATTCCCAGAGTACTTTCAACCTGCTGCTGCAGGCGGTCGCGTAATCCCTGAAGCTGACTGATTTTGTCAAAATAAAGTTCTTCAACTTCCACCAGAATTTGCAAGGTGTCAAGGTTATTGACTCTGTCAACAATAATCAGGTAATGCGGCTTCGTTTCGTTCATTTCGAGGAGTATGCTTTCGATCTGGGACGGAAACACATTGACACCCCTGATAATCAGCATATCATCACTCCGTCCGGTGCACTTGGCCATTCGTACCATGGTTCTTCCGCAGCGGCAGGTTTCGTAGTTCAGGGTAGTAAGGTCACGGGTACGGTAGCGGATCAACGGCAATCCTTCCTTTGTTACAGTAGTAAATACCAGTTCACCTCGCGAACCCGGAGGCAGAGGGTTAAGCGATTCAGGATCGATGATTTCGGGAATGAAATGATCTTCGTTGATGTGCAGGCCATCCTGGTATTCGCATTCGCATGAAACGCCGGGACCAATTACTTCACTCAGGCCGTAAATGTCAATAGCCTTTATGTTGAGTCTGTTTTCAATTTCCCTGCGCATGCTTTCAGTCCAGGGCTCAGCGCCAAAAACTCCCACGCGCAGTCTGAGGCTGCCGATATCAGTTTTTTCTTCTTCCATTGCCTCTGCCAGATACAGCGCATAAGAAGGAGTACAGGCAAGAACCGTACTTCCGAAGTCCTTCATGAGCTGAATCTGCCTTTTCGTATTGCCTCCCGAAACCGGAACGACCACTGCTCCGATTTTTTCTGCTCCGTAATGCAATCCAAGACCGCCGGTAAACAATCCATATCCGTAGGCAATCTGAATAATATCTTCCCTGCCCACACCGGCACAGGCAAGGCAACGGGCAACCACCTCACTCCACATTCCAAGATCACGACGCGTATACCCTACCACCGTTGCTCTTCCGGTAGTACCGGAAGAAGCATGCACCCTGAGAATTTCACTCAGGGGAACAGCAAACATCCCGAAAGGATAGGTTTCCCGCAAATCTTCCTTGGTAGTAAAGGGAAGCCTGTACAGGTCGTCTGTTCCACGAATGTCGTCGGGACTAAGTCCCGCTTTCTGCATTTTTTCCCTGTACCATGGCACGTTATAGTAAACCCGTTCAACAACTTCCCGGAGCCGTGCATCCTGAAGCCTTTTCAGCTCTTCGCGCGGCATGCATTCAACAGGCCTGTTCCAGATCATGGTTCGTAACTATAAATTGTTCAGCTCTTCTGCGTTCAGCAGATCCATTTTGCTGCTTTTCAGTGCCTCCAGAGCACTCTGCGCATCTTCGGCCCGCAGGACAATAGCAGCTTTCTGCCCGATGGAAAAGCCGTAGAGGTATTCGATGCTAATGTTTTTTTCGGAAATCAGAGCAAGAGCCTTTGCAAAAGACCCTGCCTCACAAGGTGTTGCTATTGAAATTACATCGGTCAGATTCACGGAAAAACCTTTTTCGCGCAGAAGATGCAGAGCACGTTCGGGGTCGGAAACAATCATTCTCAGAATCCCGAAATCGGAAGTGTCGGCAACCGTCAGCGCCTTGACGTTGATTTTTTCCGCTCCCAGTGCGGTAAGCACTTCGGTAAGCCTGCCGGTTTTGTTCTCGAGAAAAACTGACAACTGTTTAATAATCATTGGATTAAAAAATTTATGTTATATAACATAGGTCGCAAAATAATCAAATTCTATGAATTAAGAACCGATGTTGCCGGATTTTTACGGAAGGGCCGAATTAACCTGCTGGTTTTTATTTTTTTATCAGAATGCGGGCATCAACCACCTGGATTTTATCTTTCTGCCCGATGAGGGGGTTGAGGTCAATTTCCTTAATTTCAACTGCAAAACGAAGTAAAGACGATAACCGGACAATAATACCGGCCAGAACATCTTCGTCGAGACCGGGTTTTCCCCTTGCACCCTTAATAATTTTATAGCTTTTCACGGAACGGATCATGGAATATGCTTCATTAAAGGTTAAGGGAGCGAGGCCCGAGGACACGTCGTGAAGAACCTCGACAAAGATGCCGCCGAGGCCGAACAATATAACATGTCCGAAGGTGGGTTCATATTTGGCTCCGATAAATAGTTCAGTTCCCTTTATCATCGGCTGAAGCATGACTCCGGTAGCCCCGTCAATCAGCATAAGCCGCTCAAATTCTGCCTGCAGGTGTTTTTCAGTTCGGATATTAAGAGAGACGCCTCCCACATCGGTTTTATGCAAAGGTCCTGTTACTTTCATCACCAGTGGGTACCCCAGCCTTTTTGCTTCAGTTGCAAGATCGGAAGGATTGCTGATGACACTGGTCGGTACTAAAGGAATATTTGCAGCCTTCAGAAGTCCCTGCACCACTTCAAAAGACGCCATCCCTTCAGGGGCATTCTCAATTATCTGGCGCGATTCCTGAATATTCACCCCTTCAAGGTAGATTCTTTCCTCTGCCGGCCGGGAAGTATTGTGAACCTGCACCAGGGCTTTGCCCAGCTGAACCTCATCCGGGAAATTGATATGCCCTTTGGAAAGGAAGAATTCAACCTCTTTTCTGGCCGAATAGACAGAAGGCAGAACCGGGAAAATGGGCTTGCGGCAGGTCTGCATCTTATGGTGCAGCACTTCATAGGCGTCGAAAACAGGAGCAAGGCCGGTACTGCCAAAAATTACGGTCATGGCGTCGATCTGATCAAACTTTTTGTCGCAGTAATCGATTACCTCGCCGAGTTGCTGGGCTGTGCCTGTTGCAAGAAGGTCGATCGGATTTTTAACAGAGGCTCCCGGATTCAGCTTTGCCAGAAGGGCATCGGCATCGGGGCCCTTGATTTCAGGTATCTGCATTCCTCCGTATGAAAGGGCATCGGTAAGCATTACAGCCGGCCCGCCGGCATGGGTAATGATAGCCACATTTTTTCCGGAGAAGTCGGGATGCATGAGCACCGAAGCAACCGTTGTAAGTTCTTCACGCCCGAAACATCTTACAATTCCCGCTTTGCGGAAAAGCGCTTCAACAGCCAGATCAGAGCTTGCCATGGCGCCTGTGTGCGAGCTGGCTGCACGGCTTCCGGCCTCCGACCCTCCGGCCTTTATGGCGGCAATCCTGCACCCCTTCCGGATGAGCGAAGATGCATGCTTTAGCAGTTTATCCGGGTTCCGGATCGTTTCAAGATACAGAATCTTCACTTTCGGGCTGACGGAAGGATCAAAGGTTTCATCCATATATTCCAGCAGTTCTTCTACCCCAACCTGTGCGCTGTTGCCAACCGTATAAACGGAAGAAAATCTGAGCCCTTTTGTCAAAGCAGATTCCATGATAAATACAGCAGTAGCCCCCGAACCGGAAATGAACTCGCATCCCAGAGGGTCAGGTTCCGGCACAGGTGAAGTAAATACCCCCGAATAGTACTGGTTCAGTACACCAATGCAATTCGGCCCGATAAGACAACCGCCTGTTTCATTCACAATAGATACCAGGGCTTTCTCCAGGACAGCCCCTTCCGGCCCTTCTTCGCTAAAGCCTGCAGAAATAATAATAAATGCCTTTACCTCCTTTTGCCGGGCCAGGTAATCAACCACCGGCAGACATTGTTTGGCAGGTATAGCCAGAATAGCCAGATCAACCGAAGGAACATCGCTGAGCTCCCTGAAACATCGGAAACCCTGTACTTCATCCTCTCCCGGATTCATTACCACCAACTGCCCCCTGAACCACCCGTCCTTAAGATTCTTGACTATTTTGCCCCCCGGTTTGTGAATGTTATTCGAACCTCCAACCACAAGAATACTCTCCGGTGAAATGATCTGTTTATTAATCATAATTCCCGCTGTTATGCCTGTCAAAGATACCGATTTATGATGCCCAATACCTCCTCTTAAAACGACTTCCCGGATATTTTACAACATATTTCGATATACTTTTCGTTGTTATATCAGAATGATAGATGTTTTTGAAAACACAAGGGTCTTTTTGTATTTTTGCCATTCTTCAATTAAATGGTATATGAGACGATTTGCCTATTGGATTGCCGGACTGATTCTTGCATTTAATTCGCCTGGTCTTTCCGCTCAGGAAAACGCTATACTCAGCTTTTTCAAAGAAATTGTTGTAAGGGTTGATACCACAAGTTTTTCTTCAGCAGGCAATCTGATACGGATCGGGAACCTGGATTATCTCCCATTCAGGTACCAGCGGGATGATGAAGTTTGCGAACTGCTTTTATATCCTCACCAGGTTCAGAAAATACGGAGTATCCGGCTGGTTGGATCGACCGATTACAATCTGATTGACAGTTTGTTATATGTAAACAACAGCTATTACCGGTGCCGCCTTCAGATGCGCAACCTTACCCAGAGCCAGCTTCAGCAGTTCACCTTTGGTATTCAAAGCGCCGGTGATACAGCAGAATCCTACTATACACTTCACATACTTCCCTACACATTGACATCGGCTCACATTTATCCTGAAAGTGACGAGCTTTTTATAGGCGAGGAAAAGGTACTGGAACTGGTTACCGGCAATCCGCGCAATATCCGGATTACGGGCCAATGGACCACGGGAGAAGACATTGACTATCGTATTTCGGAATCACAGGGCACTTTGCGGGTTCATTTGCTGCCCAGGCTGCCGGGCCAGCGGACGGTCCGCATCCGGCTTCAGACCATAAGGCCTTTTGTTGACGAAAACAAGCGGATTATCTATGACCTGCCTCCGGTTGAATACAAATTCAATGTAAAGGCCAGCCGTTTGGCTTTTCTCAGCATTGACAAGAAAGAAATTACCCTGGATGAAAAGAACCGGAGCGAAGGAGTTGAAATTCAGATGGACGACAACAGAACCCTGGTAATGAACAAAACCTACAGGGTGGAAGATCAGGAAAAACCCGGAGGACGCCTTGTGGCGGAAATTTTTACCCGCAACAGCCTGGCCAATAACCGGGTATTGTGTATCCTGCGCCCCTACAACTATCACCGGATTACCGAAGGATACCTTTATATAAAGGATGGCGATGAACCACGGTTCATTACCAATCTGAACATTACCCCCAGGACGACGGTCACCCGGGTAAGCGTGATGCACGAAGGGAGCGACTGGACACAGGATCTGGGGGTTTATCCGGGAGAAACCGTCAACATCAAAATCGAAGGGGAAGGCCTTCATAAAGCCCGGTTTGTGTTCGAAGATGTGATGGATCTGACCTCCGACACTCTGATCAGGAATGAGAACCTGGCGCTCATGAAAATCAAAATTCCCGTTACGATTGAAAAGAGAAGAATTTCTCTCTTCAACCAAAACGAAAATACAGGGATAGCACTTACGGTGAAAGAGTATCAGATTCCCCGTCAACTCGATTACATGTTTGTCAATTACGGAGACATTGACAGAAATGTTGCTACCCTGAAAAGTCCGATCATCTACCCTGAAGGAGTGAGAGACGTAGTTTTCAGTTTCGTACCAAGACGGATTGATGAAGACCAGTTGTACGGCAAGCAGTACCTGAAAATTGACGTCAGAGTAACCAACATCAAAGGACAACTGGTGGATATGAAAACCATCGACAACATTGTTGTATGCCCCGGGGAGAACTCTCCGAGGTATCCGTTTTATGGCACAAAGGACTGCGTTAAAAAAGACATTTCACTCAACAGCTATCTTTCGAAGAAAACATACGAACTGGACGACTGGGCACGCATTGAAATGAACATCCAGAACAAGAACGACAACGAAATCAGCAAGCGCATTGACCTGGTACTTCAGAAACGATACAAATTTGACCTCGATGTTTCTTTTCCCGGAGGTCTGATTACAGTTAAGAGGGAAGCTATCAAGGATACGGCCGGCCGAGTTCTTGACCACAAGCTCAAATATGGCGGACTCTACGGTATCAGCATGGCTGTGCTGGCACAGTTCAGCTTCTATGAACCCGACAAGGTGGCCAAACTGAAACCCTTCCGTATCGGCGCAGGATTTATTGCAATGAATGCTTTCAACTTCAGCGAAACCGCCAAACGCGATGTCGGCTTTGTGGTGCTCGGAAGCATTTACCCGACCAAGTCCACTGCCAAGATTCAGATCCCGCTTCATTTCGGAGCAGGATATATGATGAAAGACCAGCAGTTCTTCTTCCTGCTCGGGCCAGGTTTTCAGTTTAACTGGTAGAAAAAAAGTTTGGAAATTAAGACAAAAATATCTTTATTTGCTCATTCAATTACGTAGTCCCCTGAACCGTAATTGATTTATAAAGAAGAGGCGAGAGAACAGGCTCTGTGACCCTCTGACAACCTGTCATACCGACAAGGTGCCAAATCCTGACCGCAGGCAAAGGCAGGCGGAAATATAAATTGATTACGATATGAAAAATTCTCATTGGTTTGTTTTCCTGTTTCAGGCTTCTTACAACCTGAGCGTTCATCATCATACGGCATGGTGCATGGACATGCACGGGGAGGCTTGATGCCGGTTCCGTGCACATGATGTTTTTTCAGAAGATATAAATTTCCCATCTTAAAAAATTTGAAACATATGGCATCATTACATTTTGAAACACTTCAGGTACATGCGGGGCAGGAAGTTGATCCTATAACCAAATCCCGTGCTGTACCCATTTATCAGACGTCCAGTTACCTGTTCGACAATGCGGAACATGCCGCCAGATTATTCGGGCTGAAGGAATTTGGCAACATTTACACGCGAATAATGAACCCCACCACTGATGTGTTCGAGAAACGGGTAGCGGCCCTTGAGGGAGGAGCTGCCGCTCTGGCAACCTCATCGGGACAGGCGGCTCAGTTTCTGGCCATTACCAACATCGCCGGGACCGGTGATAACATTGTTTCCACTTCTTTCCTCTATGGCGGCACCTATAATCAGTTTAAGGTGCAATTTAAACGCCTCGGGATTGATGTGCGATTTGTGGCCGGGGATACACCGGAGGAATTTGACCGGCTTGTCGACGACAAAACCAAAGCCATTTATCTGGAAACCATTGGAAATCCCCGATTCAACGTTCCCGATTTTGAGGCCATTGCCAGAGTTGCACAAAAGCATGGCATTCCTCTGATCGTGGACAATACGTTTGGTGCCTGCGGCTATTTGTGCCGGCCTATAGAATACGGTGCCAATATTGTTGTTGAAAGTGCTACCAAATGGATTGGAGGTCACGGAACCAGCATTGGCGGAGTTATTGTGGATGCAGGGAATTTCCCATGGAATAATGGCAGGTTTCCGCAATTTACCGAACCTTCCGAAGGGTATCACGGCCTCCGGTTCTGGGATGTTTTCGGAGCTGGAAGCCCCTTTGGCAATATCGCTTTCATCATCCGTGCAAGAGTAGAAGGTTTACGCGATTATGGCCCCAGCTTGAGTCCGTTCAATGCCTTTTTGCTCCTTCAGGGACTGGAGACTTTGTCACTGCGCGTACAAAGGCATGTCGACAATGCCCTGGAAATAGCCCGGTGGCTTCAGCAACATCCCAAAGTGGTTGCCGTGAATTATCCGGGCCTCCCCGAAGATCCGTATCACCAGATAGCCAGCAGATACCTGAAGCATGGTTTTGGCGGAGTTCTTACCTTCAAAGTAAAAGGAGGAAAAGAAGCCGCTGACAAGCTGGTTGAATCGGTGAAACTCATCAGCCATCTTGCCAATGTCGGCGATGCCAAAACACTGATCATCCATCCCAGTTCCACCACCCATGAACAACTTTCGCTGGAAGAACAGATCCTGGCCGGAGTGGAACCTGGTTTATTGCGCTTATCTGTCGGCATAGAACATGTCGATGATATCAAAGCCGACCTTGAACAGGCTCTGAATGCAGTCTGACCCTGAAAGCCGGCATGACCCGAATCATAAAACAGCCGGCTGGGAAGGTATTTCAGCCGGCTGTTTCACTGACAGTGCAATTCGGATCGTTCGTATACCCTGAGGACTGAAAGGATATTCTCAGAAACTCCCAGGGTTTATTTCCGGTGCTTTTCAATCCATGCAATCCAGGCGTCCAGTCCGGCGCCGGTTCGTGAAGAAACTTCCAGAAACTCCAGTTTGTTGTTCACCCGGAGAGCATAGGTGCGGAATTTTTCCACATCAAAGTCAAGATAAGGCAACAGGTCTGTTTTGTGGATAATGCACAGACCGGACGTCTGAAACATATTGGGGTATTTCAGGGGCTTGTCCTCCCCTTCAGTAACACTGACAATCACTACACGGTGCGCCTCCCCGAGATCAAACAAGGCAGGACAAACAAGGTTTCCGACATTCTCAATGAACAAAACCGAATGCATAGCAGGATTCAGCTCACCTATCGCCTTTCGCACCATTTCCGCATCAAGATGGCATCCGTTTCCGGTATTGATTTGTACCACCGGTACCCCGGTTGCCCTGATCCGCATGGCATCGTTCACAGTCTGCTGATCTCCTTCAATGACACAAACCGGTGCTTTGTCCTTCAAGGTAACAAGGGTCTTCTCGAGCAGGGTTGTTTTTCCGGAACCGGGAGAGCTGACCAGATTGAAAGCTAAAATATCGCGCGCTTCGAAAAAACCTCTGTTACGCTCGGCCATGAGGTTATTTCTCTGCATGATGTCCAGTTCAACATGAACCTCCTTAATGCGAACATGCTGATCCTCATGTTCATGTACGTCGTGGTGATGATGATCTTCCCGATGGCTGTGCTCATGGGTATGAACGTGCCCGTGCCCATGGGTGTGAGGATGTACGTGGGTTATTGTATCATGTTCATGGGGCAGGCCCTGCTCGTGAGCATGTTCGTGTTCGAGGTCTTCGGGCCTGACAATTTTTATTCCGTCTTTACCGGGTTCTCCGCATCCGCAAGTTTCGCACATAGTCTGTTTTTCAGCAAAGGTATTAAATACAACAATATCCTGTTCTATTCTTCGATTTCTACCGAAACTATTTTCAGTCCCTGGCCTGCAATAATTTCCGGATTAAAGGCACCGCAGACAGGGCAGGGAGAGTAAATTTCCTCCATGGGAAACTCATGGAAGCATACACTGCACTTTCCCATGGCTTCTTCCTTTTCGATTTTCCATGTGCTCCCTTCGCATAATGTTTCTTTGACGGCTGATTCAAGAGCAAAATCAAGTGCTTCAGGCACAATGCCCGATAAAGTCCCTATTTTCAGGGTAAAGGAAACCACCTTTACCGCGTTTTCCTTTCGGACTATTTGCTCCAGCTCACTCACAATATTGACAGCAATGGAAAGTTCGTGCATGACGCTTAATTTATTGGTTACCAGGCTTTAATGCCGCAATCATGATCTGTCCCAGTGCCAGCCCTCCGTCATTGCAGGGAACATTCCGGTGGATCAGCACCCTGAAACCTGCCTGCGAGAGACGGTTTTCAACCTGCTCCGACAAATACCTGTTCTGAAAAGAGCCACCTGAAAGAGCAACCGTTCGTATGCCAGTTTCTTCTGAGATTTCAGAAACCACCTTTTCAATCAGCCCGACCAGCATATTATGAAATCCTGTTGCAATGCGCCCGGCATTTCCCTGAACCATGGAATCTGTAATAATGGCACTGACGGCCTCCTTCAGGTCAATCCGGTGACCCTCATAAGCAAAGGGGTAGGCAAACGCATTCCCCCTATCAAGGGCAGCTTCCAGGCGCATAGGGGCTTCGGCATGAAAACCTGCCTCGGTACATATCCCGGCCAGGGCAGAGACCCCGTCAAACCAGCGCCCGGCACTGGAGGAAAGCGGAGCATTTATCCTTTTTTCCAAAGCGGCTTTTACCAGACGAACCGCATCAGGTTTAATTTTTCTGAGAAAGGGAAGACGAAAAATATAGTCTTCGTCCTCTGTAATCTGCAAAACCATACTCAGAGCAGTTCTCCACGGCTCATGGGTTACCAGGTCGCCGCCGGGTAAAGCAATGTGAGGCAGATGCGTTATGCGCCGGTATCCGGTGAAATCGCACAGCATAAATTCTCCTCCCCAGATGGTGCCGTCATCACCAAGGCCGGTTCCGTCGAATGCCACTCCTATTACCGGCCCTTCCACGTTGTTTTCGGCCATACAGGAGGCTATATGGGCATGATGATGCTGGATACGAACAACAGGCAGGCCGCTTTCAAGGGCATACTGTGTACTCAGGTAGTCAGGATGCAGATCAGCCGCAATCAGGCGGGGACGGACACGGAACAGGTGCAGGAAGCGGTCAAGGCTTTCCCGATAAAACGCATAGGTTTCGAAGTTCTTCAGGTCGCCGATATGCTGGCTCAGGAAAACATAATTCTTCCGGCCTGCGGCAAAACAGTTGACCAGCTCGGCCCCGGCAGCCACAATTCCTTCCACATTAGCCATAATCTGCACAGGCAAAGGAGCATATCCCCGTGAACGGCGTATAATTCGTTCCTTTCCATTGATAACCATTGTTACCGAATCGTCGTTCCGGTTATAGATCTCCCGGTTATAAACCAGAACCCCGCCACACCAGGGGCTAAACAGACGGATTGCTTCTTCGTTGCTAATAACAATCGGTTCGTCAGAAAGATTTCCGCTGGTAAGCACAACCGCATCGAGAGCCATCCTCTCAAAAAACAAGAAGTGGAAAGGGGTATAGGGCAGCATAGCTCCTATAGTCGGGAAACCCGAAGATACGCCCGGAGCCAGGTCCCTGATGGCCGGCAAAATGACAACAGGGCGACGCCACGACATCAGCAGGGCTTCCTCTTCCTGATTGACAAGGGCATATTTTCTCAGGGTGTCAATATCCCGGAACATCACGGCAAAGGGTTTCTTTTCCCTCAGTTTGTTACGGCGCAACGTTTCAACAGCATTGCTGTTCAGCGCATCGCACATCAGGTGAAATCCGCCGATACCCTTCAAGGCCACAACCTTTCCTCCCTCAATCAGTTTCACCGTTTTCTCCAGAATGGCTTCAAACCGTGTTTCCATTTCCCCGGAGGCATACAGTTGATAGGTCGGACCGCAATCATTGCAGGCTACCGGCTGGGCATGGAACCGGCGGTTGCTGATATCCCCGTATTCGGCAGCACAGCGGGAACACATCGCAAAAACATCCATGGTGGTATTGACCCTGTCGTATGGAAGACTGCGGATAATGGAAAAACGGGGACCGCAATTGGTGCAATTAATAAACGGATAGTGCAACCGGTGGGGTTGATGCTTCAAATCGTCAAGGCAGTCGGGGCATACGGCAATGTCTGGACTGACCAGGGTAATCTGGTCGACATCCTGAGTACTTGGATGAATGGAAAAATCGGCATAACCATTGGGAATGGCCTCCCGCGGGGTAATGCTTTCAATAATGGCTGCTACCGGTGCTTTTAAAGGGATTTCCTGCACAAAAGAATAAACGCTGGCATACGGTCCTTCTGCATGGATTTCAACCCCCGTAAGAGAATTTTTTACCCAGCCGGTTATGCCTTTTTCCATAGCAAGCCGATAAACAAAAGGCCTGAATCCTATTCCCTGAACCAGGCCTTTAATTTCAATGAATAATGCGGCTCTGTTATCCCCCTTTGCCATAGGCAACAAAAGTACCGAAATTATCGGTTTTGTTCCTATTGGTTCTTTTTATGTGTGATTCTGGCTCTTGTGCTTTAATGGTCAAAGAGTTTGGAGTGCGGACAGAAAGGATTTCCGTGCACACTCCAAAAACCATTCTTTTTTAAAATCTCACGAGCAGCCTCAGGTAGATATTTCTGCCCGGTTCGTCTTTTACTATTCCCCTGTTTGTTGCCAGGTGATTCCGGTAGGATCGGTCAAAAATATTCTGTACACCACAGGCCAGCTCGGCTTTCATTGGTCCGACAGGAAGAGGAACTGATGAAAACCCTGCATTGTAGATGGCATATCCTCCGGTAACCTTTTCACCGGCTGCAACCTGATCCTGTTTATCGGCCATCTGAACAGCAATCTCAATGGTTCCTGCCTTTCTGAAGAAATACCTCAATCCGGCTTCTCCGTTCAGAGGAGCTATCTGGGGCAGATTTACTGCCGTACTGTCGGAAATATCCTTTCCTCTTACCCAGGCATATTTTCCATAAAGAATCAATGTTCCGACGGGATTCCAGGTGAAACTTCCATCGGTACCATACAGGACTGCCTTGCTGACATTGGAATTAACCAGGGCAGGAATGGTATCCACATCTTCCGGGGTTGAAGTAAAGCTGTAGAGGAAAAAACCCGGCTTTTCCACAACCAGATCATTCAGACGGTTAACAAAACCGTTCACTATGATGGTGAATTTCTGCCCCCAGAATCGGAATCCTCCGTCGGCAAACCAGCCTTCCTCGGATTTCAGGTCAGGATTTCCAAGCCTCACCATACCCGACGGAAGCATGATGTATTTGAAGCGTTCCTCAAGTGAGGGTGCACGGAACGACCGCGCCAGGTTGACAGCCAGCTCAGCATTACCGGTAAGTGTATACAACAGGCCTGTATGCAAACTCCAGGTATATTCCTGTGCCTTGTGGGAACGGAAAATGATTTTCTGTCCCGCAGGATTATCATTGCGCACCCCGTTGGTTATTATGTACAAAGGATCCACCCCCTCACTGTTGCGAACCGTAATGCCATCAATTCTTCCACCGGTAAGAAGCTTCAGTTTCCCGGGAATCAGGGAGAATTCGTCCTGAGCAAAGAAACCGGCGTCAAGGAAAGAACTCTCCGGGATAGGGATCTCTCCGCGGATTACCGTATTGGTATCGACAATCACCCCTTCGCTGTTTCGTATCCAGAAGTAACGGCGGTTTTCACGTTCGGTTCTCAGGATCCGCTGCCAAGCCTCCATTCCAGCTGTCAGCTGGTGCCGGTCAGAAAATTCCCATTCGCTCTGTACCTGAATGCCGTTGGTAAGATGTTTGCCCGTAGGTGTTGCCCTGATGGAATCACCCACATCAGCCCTGGTATCACGCAGTATGTACTGTACATAATACTTTATGGACAGGGTTTTGAGGGCGGGAAACAAATAGTGAACAGCATAGGAGGCACTGGCCAGGTCACGCTCTTCCTTCGGGTACTTCACCACCGCCGTTGAACCAAAAACTTTCCCGCCCGGCAGGCCAACATTTGAAGCGTAAAAACGCTGCCCGTCCAATCTGAATTCCTTATTGGCACCCGTTTTAATTCCCAGCCTGATTCCGAGGCTGTTATCAGAAAACTGGCTATTGGCAAGTTCCCCTGACGGAGTCATAGTATTTCCTGCATCCCTCCAGGTGCCTGACAATTTCAACTTCCATTGCCTTGATCCGGTAAACAGGTTGAGGCTGCCATACTTCAAATCATTTACATTGTGATAACCTGTGGAAACGGTTCCTGAAAGATAGGGAACGCCATTGTAGTAAGCATCTCTGGTAATAATATTCACCACTCCCCCCATAGCTCCGGAACCGTAGAGTGCCGACCCTGCTCCTTTTATAACTTCCACCCGTTCGATATCGGAAGGATCAATCATGGAAAGTCCTCCGGCCAGGTCAGTTGCCGTTTCAATCCGGCATCCGTCAATGAGCGATATGATGCGCTGGTCACTTAATCCCCTTATATTGACCGTAGTAGCCCATATTCCGTCACGGGCAAGCGATACACCCGGCTCGTACGACATCATATCGGGCATGGTCAAAGCCGGCATGCGCAATACATCTTCAGCACGTATAACGCCGGTAGGAAAGGGTGACTGCCTAACAAACCGCTCCGTGCGCAGGGATGTTATGGTCACACCGTCCAGGTACAAAATCCTTTCCCGGAGTGCCATATCAATTTTCAGCTCCTTGTTCTCCGGAACATCAACTGTTTTTGCTACCGAGGCATATCCTACCCCGGAAACCCTGAACTGGTAGGTACCTGCCGGAATCTGCCTGATTCTGTATTCGCCGTTCAGGGAGGTTACGGCAAAATATTTTACGTCTGACGAAGGAACTGTATCTTCTGTTTCATTCAGCCAGACATGAATTCCGGCCACACCGCGACCGGTTTTTTCGTCGGTTATGGTTCCATAGATTGTGCTTCCCTCCTGGGCATGAGCAACCATTCCAAGGCAGAAAAAAATCCCCTGGCATACCACCAGCCATTTACTCTTCTTTTTCATTTCCTGATAATTTAGACATTACAGATTTTACTTCCACTCCCTGAATCCTGCCCAACTGGCCGGTAAGGGAACCCAGTTCATCTGTTGTTGCTTCCAGCACGAGGGAAATGACGGAAATATCACGTTCCGGCATCGGCAGGCCAAGGCGGCCCCGAATGGCCGATCCATGCGCGGAAAGAATCTGATTAACTTTTGGAACGCTGTTCAGATTGCGGATAATAATAAGCACGCTTGCAATTCTCTTTTCCATCAGTATACCTCCGGATCAGATTGATAATGATAAACCTGGATTCCCTTGAACCTGACGTATCAGGATCTCAGGATTTCGGCTGCAAAATTACATTTGTTATCTGAATAACAAAACTTTTTTGCCGAAAATAAAAACATGCAGGGAGGCTTATTGTGCATTCCGCATGGCTTACCGGCGCACTATTTTTTCTCAGGGATCAGAAGCCGTAAACAGAAAACCCACCATCCACAGGAATACACTGACCGGTAATATATGAAGCAGCCGGCATGCAGAGAAAGGCGACCAGGGAGGCGACCTCTTCGGGTTTTCCGATCCGCCCCAACGGAGTACGGGCAAGCACCTGGGCAAGGTACTCCTTATCACGGAGAACGGAATTGGCCAGGGGAGTTTTAATGTACCAGGGTGCCACTGCATTTACGCGTATGCCATAAGAAGCCCATTCTACCGCCAGATTTCGGGTAAGCTGGTTCAAAGCTGCCTTGGTCATGGCATAAACCGCACCCGTGCGCAGATGCGTTAATCCGGCAACCGAAGACATATTGACCACAGAGGGGTTGTTCGAGTTTTTCAGATAAGGAAAGAGCATTCTGCTCAGGTAAAAAGCTGAAAAAAGGTTTGTATCGAAAAGGTTCTGCACCTCCTCACCCGTATATTCAATTGCTTTCTTCCGGATGTTGAAGCCGACATTATTGACCAGAATATCAAGCCTGTTCCACCGCTTCTTGATGGCATTGAGAATTTTTTCCCTCCCTTCAGCTGTGCTGACATCGGCATCAATTCCGTCTGCCTCGAGGTCCTTTTTAACCCATTCTTCAATTTTTCTTGAAAGCTCGTCGCGGTTTCGTGCCACAACCAGCACACGGGCACCGTGGCCAAGAAGTTCATTCACCACTGCTTCTCCAATACCTTGCGTGCCGCCGGTCACCAGGGCCAGCGAACTACGGAGTGTCCAATTCTTTTTCATAGTCAGTGCATTTTTCCTGTTTAATCCATAACCTGCAAAGAACCAGCCAAATTGCAATTATCCAATCAAATTTCCGGAAAATTTTCGGGGTTTCAAAATTTCCATTTAGATTTGGCATCACAGAATTTATATACCTGCCCTTGCTCAAAGTCAATTGGAACATAGTGCAAAAGCATAATAAAACAAATTAATCTGAAACCTGTCTATGAAAACAAAAACATTCCTTTTTCTGATCCTTTTTGCCATGCTGGCCAGCTTCTGCAACAGGCCCCAGCCCGCAAAAAATGACGAGGGCTGGATAGCCCTGTTCAATGGCAAAGACCTGAACGACTGGAAAATTAAAATTACAGGTCATCCTCTGGGTGAAAATTATAAAAACACATTCCGGGTAGAAGACGGTATTCTGAAAGTCAGCTATTCTGAATACGACACCTTTCGGGGAGAATTCGGTCATATTTTTTACAAAACCCCTTTTTCGCACTATAAGCTGCGTGTGGAATACCGGTTTACCGGAGAACAGGTTCCCGGCGGGCCATCATGGGGGTTAAGGAACAGCGGAGCTATGCTCCATTCCCAGAGTCCTGAAAGCATGCTGTTAAACCAGGATTTTCCGGTTTCTATCGAGTGCCAGTTGCTGGGCGGACTGGGGGCAGGACCACGTCCTACGGCTAACGTCTGCACACCGGGTACAAACATTGTAATAAACAACCAGTTAATTACCCAACACTGCACGGAATCTTCGTCCAAAACCTTTGACGGCGACCAGTGGGTTACCGTTGAAGTAGTTGTTCTTGGCGATAGCATCATCCATCATATTGTCAACGGCGATACGGTTCTTACCTATACCAAACCCCAGATTGGTGGCGAGCTGCCTGAAGGATTTCCCCTTCCGGAAGGCACACCTCTGAAAGAAGGCTATATCTCCCTTCAGGCCGAAAGCCACCCCTGCGAATTCAGAAAAGTTGAACTATTGAACCTGGAACCAGCAAAATAATTGTAAAATCGACACTTTGTTGTTTATGAAACGGAAAGATCATAAAATATGGCTTAACGTATTTTCCTTTCTTTTCAAAACGGTATGCATATTGTTGCTTTTCTTCAGCGGAGGACATGTTTCAGCTCAGAAACAAAAACCCATTTTACTGGTAAAAAACGGAAAAAGCCCATACTCAATTGTCATTCCTTTACAACCCACGCCGGCAGACACAAGAGCGGCAGAAATTTTCGGTCAGGCCATATTCAGAATTTCTGGCGCCGAATTGCCCGTTCATACTGATCAGTCGACAGCCGGCAGATATGAAATATCAATCGGAAATACAAACCGGCTGAAAAACCTTACGGATAAAGAAATGCTGGCCCGGGTGAAGGATCCTGATGGTTTTGCGATATTTTCAGAAAAAGGAAAAATCTACATTCTCGGAGGAACTCATAAAGGAGTTATATATGGCGTTGTCTCCCTGCTGGAGAAATATCTTGGTTGCAGAAAGTTCAGCCCTGATTTCGAATATTATCCAAAATTAGCCGATATCCAGCTGCCCCCGATTCAATTCACTGACAAACCGTTCAATTCACTCCGTATTATCAACGGAACCTTTTCTCTGGATCCTGATTATCAGGACTGGCAACGTCTTGACAACATTGACGAAGTGTTTGCAAAAGGATACTACGTTCACACCTTCAACAGGCTGATTCCATGGCAGGAATATTTTGAAACACATCCGGAATACTTTGCCCTGGTAAACGGGAAACGGATTCACGACCAGCTGTGTTTATCCAACCCTGAAGTTCTCAGACTGACCATCGAAAAACTGCGCCAGGAGATGCAGTTGCAGCCTGAAAAGCAAGTATGGTCCGTGAGCCAGAATGACAATTTTTCCTACTGCCAGTGCCCTGAATGCAGGAAAATAATTGAGGAAGAAGGTTCTCCGTCGGGACCAGTTGTACGGTTTGTCAACCAGGTAGCGGCAGCCTTCCCTGACAAAACCATATCCACGCTGGCCTATCAGTATTCCCGGAAGGCTCCGGCAAAAACAAAACCTGCACCCAATGTACAGATCATGCTCTGCACTATTGAAGTCAACCGCAGTAAACCAATTGAAAAGGACAGCAGCAGTTTTTCCTTTGTTCAGGACATCCGCAACTGGGGCAAGCTCACCAACAATATTTACTTATGGGACTATACCGTAAACTTCTCTCACCATGTAACCCCGTTCCCTAACCTTCATGTTCTGCAGCCCAATATTCAGTTTTTTACTGAAAATCATGCTTACCAGCATTTTCAGCAATCGAACACCGACATCGGTCATGAATTTTCCGAACTAAAAAGCTATCTGATTGCCAGGCTTTTATGGAATCCTTATATCAATACCGACTCCGTCATCAATGATTTTCTCAACGGATATTACGGACCGGCAGCTCCCTGGATCAGAAAGTACATTGGTCAACTTACAAATGAGATTCAGAAAACCGGTGAATGGCTTGATATTTACGGATCACCGGTCTGGCATGCCGGATCTTTCCTGTCAGAGAAGAACACCACAGACTATCTTGAATACTTCCGGCAGGCAGTAAATGCTGTGTCGCAGAACGAAATCTTTCTTCAGCATGTAAAGGTAGCGCAACTTCCACTGCAATACGCACTGATGGAAATCGGCAAGAACGATATGTTCGGGCCGCGCGGCTGGTATATTGAACAGGATAAAGGCTTCCTGCTCCGCCCTGAAATGCGCGAAATGCTCGAAGACTTTTATCAAACCTGCCTTCGGAACAAAGTAAGGTCCCTGAATGAAGCCGGGCTGACACCTGAGCAGTACTACCAGGCAACCTTACGGTTCATTGATGTAAAAGTGGAAAACAACAAAGCATTCCGAAAAAAAGTTTCAGCTAATCCTTTACCGGCCGCCAAATACAGCAGAGGAGATCTTCAGGTTCTGACAAACGGCGTACAGGGTGCTTCGGATTTTAAAGTACACTGGTTGGGCTGGGAAGGAACCGACGCAAGCATTCTCGTTGACCTTGGGTCTCTTACTGAATTTACTGAAGCCAGCATCGGCACTTTGTATGACCCTAAAAGCTGGATTCTTCATCCGGCGAGCATCACCTGCCTGGTATCGACCGACGGCCAGTCATACAAAGCCATTGGCAATCAATCTGTTACCGGAGACCAGAGAGACGAAGAAGTAACCCGCTCATGGTCGTTTCCAAACAATACCGGACCCGCACGCTACGTAAGGTTTGACATCAAGGGAACCTATGCCCTTCCGGTATGGCATCCCTCAGCTGGCGGCACTTCCTGGTTCTTTGCCGATGAAATTGTTGTAAAATAGATCGGCGGCGGAATTACATACCGCAGCAGCATCCGCCCATACCGCACGAAGGAACTTCCTGAGCCTGTTCCGGCCTGGAAGCCTTCGGAGCGCGGTATTCGCTGCTTTCCCTGCCACAGTCAGGGCAATCGGCTACATAGTGCGAGCAGGGACCATATACCGGACTTATAAATTCTTCCTTTCGGCCTTGTGCATCAAATTCCTTCCGGCAGGTATTGCAATAAAATTTCATCATATAATTTTATGGTTTTAACCCCTACTAATCAGACTTTCTTATAGACGGTTAAAAATACATAAATTTTTCGTTTTCCATTTGACATAGCAAAGAACGACCAAAGGTAATTGCAAAACAGATGTTTATGTAAATCACACAGTGCCGTTCATTAAATCTTCATTTGACTTATTTTTAAACCCATATGCCAATTAAAAAAGGTATAATATTATTATGTATTTTGGTACATGTCATTTTCTTTTTCAGCAATTTACCTTTTTACACAAAAAATATACTTATTAAAACTCAGATTCTCCCTTTTGTTCTTCCTTAATTATCTGGAAATAACCTTCATCATTTAATCTGTAGGTGCGAAAAGTTTCCAAACCATCAGCATTCTCATGCCATATGATATTACCTTCTTTTGTAATTTTTGAGTCCACAATAGTAAAAGTAACTTTTTCATCTCTCGGTCCTCCATCACGCATCCCCCAGAATAAACAAACAACCGATAAAGCCATCCCATCTTTAGAAAAGGTCCATAAGTCATAAAAAGTTGTCTCGTATGCAACTACTTTTATTATAATAGATACATACTTTTGATTCAACTCAATTTTGCCTATAGGAATTATTTTTGGATAAAAGAAAAAACGCTTTTCTTCCCATTTACCATCTTTGTTCTTAACATCTTTTAAATATGCATCTGGTTCTTCAGGATATAATCCATAATATTGTTTGACAGTTGTTAGTTTTCCGTTTTTATCAATAATTTGTGGCCTTTTCTCTTGATTTCGAATAAGTACATCATTTGTTAGCTTTCCATTTAAGGTGTCGTTACCATTTAGCTCCAAGATATTCTCGATAGGAAGAGTTATTGTATTGAATTTTTTTACAAATTCGTTGAACGACACCTGTGAATAACAACCATTAAAATATATTAACATTATTCCTGATAATAGGAAATTCTTCATAGCCATAAACTTTTAATTACATAAAAATAATCTAATAACCAT
>Ga0078972_1003234_pt1 | contig 49715 bp, 46 predicted proteins | sample YelNatPaOPGAMG01_FD_67568 | JGI IMG/M metagenome (GOLD analysis project Ga0078972, IMG submission 67568) | Hot spring thermophilic microbial communities from Obsidian Pool, Yellowstone National Park, USA - OP-RAMG-01 (SPADES assembly) (version 2) | ecosystem: Environmental > Aquatic > Thermal...
GGCCGTCATGACCGACCCCCTGCTCGCACAATCGGCCGTCGACAGGATCACCTCGACAGCGCATGAACTCATCATCGAAGGCCAGTCCTACCGGCGCCGCCAAAAGCCCTCAGTTGACACCAGCCCGACGACCACCGATCATCCCCAGTGAGCCAAACAGGTGGTCCATAGTTACTGGCCAACCGGTGGTCCCATCATCGTGGCAAATGACACGCGGTCAGTGTGCCCACCCCGCGAAGGCACGACACCGGCCGCACCACCGGAGTGAACTCACTATCGGCGGCCATGTCCTCGATCGCCGCGTCCAGAGCTCGACGTCGTCCCTGCAGCATCAACACGTGCTCATAGTCGGAATCGAAGGCCATTCGCGTGGCTGGCGTCAGCAACTGGGGTGCTGCCGCGCGCGCAGCCAGCGATCGTGGGCATCGGTCCAGGCCGCACCGGCGTGATAGACGATGCGGTGGCGCAGCAACAGCTTGGACAGTCGATGACGCGCCCTCATCAGATCACCGCGGCAGTCCTCGCGGGCCCGCACCAGATCACGGGCAGCTTCCTGGTTCACACTCGGGATCGAGACCGAGGTGACCTCGTCCAGGCGTAACAACCGCGCCAGATGCAGCGCATCGCGGGAATCGGTCTTCACCCGGTCCCCTGCGGGCCTCTGCAGCTTCGACGGAGCCACGACTTCGCACCGAACTCCCGCATCGGTCAGCGCCCGAAACAACCCGAAACCAGTCGGACCAGCCTCATAGGCCACCGCGACCGGCCCCGGCATCTGCGTGATCCAGTCCATGATGTGCTCGTAGGACGGCGTCAACCGAGTCCGCGACACCTCCCCGGTGACGCCGTCAATCGCTGCCTTTCTTGGGAAGGATGGGCACACTGCTGAGCAAGTACGACGAGAACACCAAGGCCAGGGCGGCTTGATTGATCCGAGAGCATGCCGATGACTATGACTTGGAGTGAGCGGCGATACGCGCGATCTCGGCACGTGCTGCGCTCGCCTACGCCTGATGAATCGACGCAGCACACCGCTTGTTGTCCAAAGTGCCAACTGGGCACACCGACTTACCGGTCAGGCCGGCATGCGAAGCGGCAGACCGGCAGCCTGGTACATCGCGTCGATGACGGTCATGTTCTCGACGGCGTCTTCCGGTGTCGTCTTGACCGGTTCCCCGCGCAGCAGCGCCGCGGCGAAAGCCTCGAGCTGATAGGCATAGGTGGCGCGCGGCGGGAACCGCTCGACGCGGTTGCCCTCAGCTGATCGAACCGTGAACCGCTGGAAGGGTATCAGCGGATTGAGCCGTAGCTCGCCGCGGTCGCCAACCAGCTTGGCGGTGAACCGTGGCAGATTCGACGACCACATCGAGCAGTGGACCCGACCCGTATGCCCGCGCGCGAAGCGCAACTCGGCCGTCATGACCCGGTCTATCGCAGAACCTCGCAGTTTCGCTTGCGCTGAAACGACTTCCGGGGTCGAACCGCCGAACGTGCGGACCATGTCGACCGCATAGCAGCCGACATCCATGAGCGCGCCGCCGGCAAGGGAGTAGTCGTAGCGGATATCAGAGAACTTCGGCAGCCAGAAGCACACCGTCGCCTCCACCCGCTGCAGCGTGCCCAGCTCACCGGAGGCAATGATGTCCTCGACGCGCAAAGCAAACGGATGGTAGCGGTAATGGAATGCCTCCATCACCACCCGGTCTGACTTCGCGGCGAGTTCGGCGATCTCGCGAGCCTCGGCGGCATTGGCAGTGAAGGGCTTTTCGCACAGCACGTGCTTGCCCGCGGTGAGCGCCGCTCGGGTCCACTTGCCGTGTAAGCCGTTTGGCAACGGGTTGTAGACCGCGTCCAGGTCCGGATCGGCGATCAACGCCTCATAGCTATCGTGCACCCGGTCGATGCCGTGTTTGACGGCGAAGGCATGCGCACGGGACGCATCGCGCGCGGCTAGCGCGGCCACCACGACGTCGGCGTTTCCCCGAGCCGGTTTGATGAGCGCTTTGGGCGCGATGCGCGCTGCCCCCAGGATGCCGATCCGCACCGGGGCGCCGCGTCCAGACACGGACGGGATGCTAGCACTTGACCTGGGTAGTTGCGTCCATCAGCCAACCCGCCGCGAGCGAGCGAGCTTTTCCACCAGATCAGCAGCGGTCGTAACACTGTCGGCGGGTTTGGTCATCCGGGTGGCGATCTCGCGGGCGCGGGTGAGGTAGTGCGGGGCAAGGATGGTGCGCAGGTCTGAGACCAGCGATTCCCGGGTGGTGTGCGAAAGGCGCCGGGCGGTGCCCACCTGCAGTCGTTTGACCTGAAATCCCAAGATCGCCTGATCGCGTATCGTCCAGAGGATCAGCGTGGGGACTCCGGCGCGCAGGCCCGCGGCCGTGGTGCCCGTGCTGCCGTGATGCACGACCGCGCGGCAGGCCGGAAAGATCGCTGCATAATTCACCGTCCTCACCACCTTGACATGGTCGACATGGGAGTCGAAATCGGCGACGTTGCTGAAGTCGCTGTCGGCGGAGCACACCAAGGCCCGCTCGCCCAACTGCGCGCAGGCTGAGCTGATCGTGGCCAGCGTGTCAGCGGGAGATTCGACCAGCATGCTGCCAAAGCCGAAGAAGATCGGCGGTGTTCCCGCGGCAATCCACGACGCGACCTCCTCATCGGCACCGGTTGGCAGCTCCAGCGTTAGCGCGCCGACAAAGGGCCGCTGGTCACCCCATTTCTCCCACTCGGCGGCCAGCCCCGGGAACCACACCTTCTCGTAGGCCTGGATCTCGAGCGATCCACGCTCGGCGATCCGTCGCGGATAGGGGGCTTGCGTCTTCGGCAGGCCGAGTTCCCGGCGCTGGCCGTCCTCGAGGGTCTTCGTCAGCCGCCAAACCAGCCACTCGAGCGCCGTCATCGCCGAGCGGGTCAATGGTGCCGGCAGGATAGGAAGGATCTGGCCATTGGCCCGTGTCGGGGAGTAATGCAGCACGGCTAATGGGATGTCGTAATACTCTGCGACCCTGGCAGCAGGCTGCTCGAAATTCACGCCGGTGAGTAGCAGGTCGGCCCCGTCCGCCAGCGACATCAGCGTCGTGCTCGTCTCCGCCAAGCACTGGTTACCAATCTCCCCAAGCTCGCGCCACAACCTGTTCAGATCCCGGATCCTCCAGAGGTTGCGGGAGAAATAGAAATGCCTCCACAAGTGGAGGTACTTCTCAATTTGAGTCTGCGTATCCAGTCGGTAAGCGATCGTCGCAAGCCCGGCCGATTCGGCGAAACCCACCAGGTCGCGCGGGACGGCCATGCACACGTCGTGCCCTCTGCGCAGCAGTTCACGGCCGACGGCGACGCAGGGCTCCACCTCACCGCGAGTTCCATAGCTTGACATGGCGAATCTCATCGTGAACTCAGCCTTTCGGTTGGCCTGGGCGTGGGCGACCTGGGGGCGCCGGTCATTGTGTCTGGTTCTTCGATTCTTTACCGGCCATACGTCATTGGCCGTCGGCTGATCGTTCACCGGTGGTTGCGGCTGCAGCGGCATTCGTAGCCGGCGAGCAGCGCTTCTGGGCTGGGTCGACGCTTACGGTAGCCGAGCAGATGCTCCGGGACGCGAGCGGGGTCATGTCTGGAACGCGCAGCAAGTCCGATCGGATGGGCCTGACCCAAGACACTGACCGCTGCCGGCGCAGGCACCCGAACGGCTCAGTATCGCCGACTGTCGTGCGGCGCTAATACGCTTCAGCTGTGGCTCTGGCAAACTGGAAGGCGACGAAGTCGGTCGACTCGTGATCGGTAAATTCTATTTTCTTCTGCAAGATTACCTGATAGGACGCGTTCAGAAGCTTGTACTCTCCTTTGTGGTATTTCATAAACATATTGATCGCCCAAGCAGGGTTGGCCCGGGCACGTGGGTAGCACGCCCACAAAAGGTCGTCGAAAATCAATATCCCGCCCTGCTTTAATAGCCGCCAGGCGTTGATGCCATCTGTTAGGACATCGTCGGCAAGGTGCGATCCATCCACATAAATCACATCAAATCTCTGCTCTTCATCGAGCAGTTGTGGCAACACGTGCAGCGATGAGCCTTTGCGCTTCGTTAGCCGCGCCGCACACGGACCAAGGTTGCGGTCGAAACGAGCTTCACGTTCTCGCGACTCCTGCGTTGCCGTGTAGTGGTGACCGTCGCGGTCGGCCCATGGGTCCACGGCGGTCAAGTGCCCTTTCGTAAAGTAGGTCAGTAAAAACAGGGTTGAACGCCCTTCCCACGACCCGACTTCAAGAATGCGCACCGGGTCCTCACGGTTGAAGATTCGCGAAAAGGTCACGCACCACTGCACGATATTCCAGTCATCCACGTCGAAGAATATTGCTTTGAACTGGCCCTGCGCCGCATTCGCCTCGAACGCCGCATGGATCTCAGCCACGCGCTGTGCCGCATCGGATAGAATCCCAAGCTTGACCAGAAGATAGCGCAAACTATCTGTAAGAAAGTGCCACAGCACGGAAGGGTGTCCGCTCCCGATCCACAATAGCAATGCAAGGGCTCGGGTTGTCCAACGAATTTGACTCATGATTTGGCTCAAATTGAGTATTCCAATCCATCTTGGCAACGTTGTTGACCAGCGTCGATGAATTCTAGCAGAGCAGTTGCTCGGTCTGAATTCGACGGTGCCGCGTAATGATCCAGTCGTCGCACTCACGGGTGGTGAGGGTATGTATGCCGGGATCCGTCGCGGTCTGCCGGTCGCTCCAGGGACGTCGGATCGGCACGGTACTCGTCCACCGGCACCGTCGGCATACACTCGGGCAATGTTTGCCGCTGAAACCCTGCGCCGCCTGAGAACCCGGCAACGCGGGATCGACGCATCAGGCAAGAGAAGCGCTGTGCTCCGGGTGGTGATGGTCTCGAACTACGGCAGTTTAGGCGGGGGGGCGGCGGTCGTATTCCGCGACATCGCCGTGGCACTCCGGGAAAAGCGGCCGGACCTGGATCTGATCGGCGTCTACCCCTGGAAGGGAAGCCTGGCGGCGGAGTGCGAGCGCTACGGTGTCGGGACGACGATTGCCCCGACACCGGTTTGGGCTTTCCTCGAGCGATGGCGTATGCCACGCATTGAGGCGTTCATCGCGGCGGTTCCCCGTGGCGTGTTTCTGTTGCTAGGCATCGTGCAAGCGGTGTTGATGCTTGTTCGAGTGCGTCCGACGATGGTGCTCAGCAACACGATGATCATTCCCTCGTATGCGATCGCTGCCAAACTGCTCGGTATCCCGCACTACTGGATGGTCCACGAGTTCGGAAGGGGCGACCATCGGCTGCGATTCTTGCTGGGCTACCGCAGGACCATCCGCCTGATCGGCCGGCTGTCGGAGGCGGTGATCTGCAATTCACAAGCCGTTGAGAAGGCGCTGCTCGCAATAGACCCAACGATGAGGACCCATGTGGTCTACCCGGTCATCGACGCGCCGCCTGGCACGCCGCCGGAGCGGCACCCGGGCGAGCCACTACGAGTTGTGCTGGTCGGCCGGTTCGCTCCCACCAAGGGACAACACGTAGCAGTCGAGGCTATTGCTATTGCGCGCAAGGCCGGCGTCGACATCGAGTTGGCACTAGTCGGCGCTGGCAAGCACAAACCAATTCGTGAACTTGCCCGACGCTTGGGCGTCGAGGATCTGGTGACCATTCCCGGACCAACCCGTGACGTCGGACGCTACTGGTCCGCCGCCCATGTGGGGCTGATGTGCAGCGACTGCGAGGCGTTCGGCCTCGTTACCGTGGAGGCGATGCGAGCCGGACTGCCGGTGTGCGGTACGGACACCGGTGGCACCCCGGAGATCATCGATGCAGGAGTCAACGGACTGCTAAGCCCCGCCGGGGACCCAGCCGCGCTCGCAGCCAACCTGATGACACTCGAGTCGGACGAGGATCTGCGGCGTTGCCTCGCCTTTGGTGCGGTCGAAACGGCGCAGCGCTTCCATCGTGACCATCGTTACAGCGATGAATTCGCCGTGATTCTCGGCCTGTGTTGAAGCGCATACCCAACTCGTCCGCGCCGGTCGCCTCAGGCCGTCATCGGGCGAAGCGAGTACCGCTCCTGTCGCATCGCACCCATCAGCCGATCACGTTCATAGCGACACCTAACACCGAGCGGGGCGGTACTATCTCACCCGCATTCTCGATGACGTCTCGGCCGCGTGCTATAAGGACACGGGCCGGGCTGGTGACGACGATAACGAGAGACCCATGGTAACTATCCCGAACAGCGCACGACGCTTGTATCGTCGAGCCTTCATCCAGCGACTTCTGGGTCGCCCTCAGCGCGCGGCGGAGTTGTGTCATGCGGCTTTGCAAACCGCGGACTATTCAATGGTGCATCTCAGAGCGCACCACATGCTGGCGGAATTAGAGTTTCCTGGCGAGGATTATTTGCGGGTCTTGGCCCGTATTCATCAACACCTGAAGCCGGCCACCTACCTCGAGATCGGCATCGATCAGGGCGGCTCCTTCGGACTCGTCAGGCCAGAAACGTTGGCGCTGGGAGTCGACCCCCACCCCCGTCTGCGAAAGCCTCTGGGTTCCCGTCAGCGGGTGTTCGCACAGACCAGCGACGAATTTTTTGCGCAGTGCGATGTGATTTCCGAGTTGGGCGGCAAGACCTTGGACCTCGCCTTCATCGACGGCCTGCACCAGCTCGAGTTTGCCCTGCGGGATTTCATCAACGTAGAAAAGTGCTGCTCCGCAGATTCCGTCGTATTGATCCACGACGTCTATCCGATCGATGCGACGAGCGCTGCTCGCGAACGGGCTTCGTGGTTCTGGAGCGGAGATATCTGGCGCTTGATTCTCATCTTGAAAAAATACCGGCCGGATCTGACGGTCAATGTGATCGGTGTGCGCCCGACAGGGCTCGGGATCGTGCAAAATCTCGACCCGCATTCCGGTGTCCTCGCCGAGCGTCAGCACGAAATTATTGAGGAATTTCTGGCGCTCGACATCTCGGTGCTCGACGGACGAAAAGACGAGATGCTCAACCGTTTTCCGAACGACTGGCCCTCTATCGCGCGGCTCATCGACACGCGCGGCCGTGCCTAAACCGAACTGCCGCAAGAGAGATTCCGTCGGTCAACAAGCACGCTGCAGGTGCACGAAGTTTTCAACGAGATCGGCCGCGCGCGCAGCGCTATCGGCGGGTGTGGTCATGCGGGTGGCAAGCTCACGGGCCCGAGTGAGGTAGAGCGGGGTAAGGATCCTGCGCAGGTCCGCGACCAATGTTTTCTTGCTGGTGGTCGAAAAGCGCCGGGCGGTGCCCACCTTCAATCGCTTGACTGCAGCTCCAAAGAGCGGCTGATCGAAAAACGTCCAGAGGATTAGCTGGGGGACTCCGGCGCGCAGGGCTGCGGCCGTCGTGCCCGCGCCGCCGTGATGCACAGCGGCGCGGCAGGCTGGAAAGGTGGCCGCGTAATTCAGCGTGCCCACCACCTTGACGTGCTCGAAATGCGGGATGTGGCTGAAGTCAGTTCCGCCGGCGCTAACCAACGCCCGCTCGCCTAACTGCGCACAGGCTGAGGCGATCATGGCGAGTGTGTGAGTGGCAGATTCGACCGGGATGCTGCCAAACCCGAAAAAAATCGGAGGTGTGCCTGCGGCAATCCACGACGCGACCTCCTCGTCGGTATCCGTCGGCAACTCCAGCGCCAACGCGCCGACAAAGGGCCGCTGCCCCTCCCACGTCGCCCATTCCTCGGCCAGACCCGGAAAGCACACCTGGTCGTAGGCCTGGATTTCCAGCGATCCGCGTTCGGCGATCCGTTGCGGCCAGGGGTATGTTGCCCTCGGCAGACCTAGTTGACGACGCTGCGCATCCTCAACCTGCTTCACCGCACCGCCCCACGACAGCCGCTCCCAAAGAGTCATTACGGAGCGGCCCAACGGCGCCGGCAGGAACGGCAGGAGCTGGCCGTTGGCCCGCAGCGGCAGGAAATGCAGGGTGGCCAACGGAATGTCGTAATACTCCGCGACGTTGGCAGCGAACTGCTCGAAACCCAGGCCGGCGATCATCAAGTCGGCCCCGTCGGCCAGCGACGCCAGCCTCGCGGTCACTTCGTCCGTCCAGCACCGGGTAACGAACTCTGCAATCTCGCGACCCAACCGGTTTAGCTCCTGGCTCTTCCAGGGAGTGCGGAAAAACACCGTCCAGTAGTTGCGCTGCGCTTCCACTAGGGCCCGCGAGTCTAGCCCGTAGCCGATCGCCGCAAGCCCAGCCGCTTCGGCGAAGCCGACCAGGTTGGGCGGGACGGCGATGCGCACGTCGTGCCCGCGGCCCAGCAGCTCACGGCCCACAACGACGGAAGGCTCCACATCGCCACGCATTCCGTAGCATGCCAGCATAACTTTCATCGGGTTTTCTGGCCTTTCAGGTTGTCGAGCCCGTCGGCAACGTCAAGAGCTCCGGTCATTATGCCTAGTTCTTCGACTATCGGCTGGAGTTCGTTGGTGGTTCCGACGGCCGCAGCGATCGCCGCTGTCTTCTTTGATCTAGGCATAAGAGCTGTGTCGTGCTGCGTTAGAGTCGGCTATGGCGATGTGGAGCCGGATCGGTTCCGGTGTTTCTCAACGAAAGCTGAAAGCCCAGGCTCTTTATGGCTCCGATAACTCCGATACCCACCACGTGGATCCGGTCACTGGAAAGCAGGCCGAGGGCATCGTGAACTGCCCCTGCTCGACGTTTCTTCCGGCAGCGGCCAGCACCTTTCCCGACATTTCATGGCGCTGGTGGAACGAGATGCGCTACCGTTACCAACAGAACAGCCGGTTTTGCTCTGATAGCGATGGGAGCTATCAGCTATGGCAGAAGAAGCCGTTTTCAAGGTAGAAGAACTCGAACGCCACGCATCAGAGCTGCGGCGTGAATTCGAGGCGGGCGAGCCGTTCCAGCACTTGGTGCTTGATGACTGTCTGCGCCTTCCTTCGGCGGCGGCCAGCGCATTTCCCGACATCTCTTGGCCGTGGTGGACCGAGATGCGTGACCGTTATCAGCACAACAAGCGGTTTTGCTCTGATCTCGACCTGATCCCGGAGCCGTTCAGAGCTTTGATTCGAGAGCTCTCCGGACCGCGGTTCCTGCGGGTGCTCGAAGACATCACCGGCATCACGCAGCTGCTTCCCGACCCTTACCTGCTTGGCGGAGGCCTGCACCTAAGTGGTTCCGGTGGCATTCTGAGTCCGCATACCGACTTTCACTACTACCGCGACCTGAACCTGTATCGACGGATCAACGTCCTCGTCTACCTGAACGACGGCTGGTCGCTGCAGGACGGGGGTTGTCTTTCGCTGTGCGACAAGCAGGGCCGGGTTGTTAAGACGGTCGTGCCCGACTGGGGCAAGGTCGTCATCTTCCGGACCGATGACCAGTCGGTGCACGGCTTTCCGGTGCCCGTCGCCGAAGGCAAATGGCGGCGATCGGTGGCCCTGTATTACTACACGGCTGCTGAGACCGACGACTTCAGCGGTGATGAGACCACCTACTGGAGGGAGCACGGGCAGCAGACAGGTATCGTGAGGAAGTCGCGATTCCTGGTTTATCGTGGCCTGCTCAATCTCAGCCGTTTCATCAGTCTGTGGGCGCATCTCGTGAACCCCAACGTGGGGGAGGGGAACAACGGCTTTGCCGATCCGCCGCAAGGCTAGGGGCGCCCGCACCGAAGCACGACGGCTGCGCGACGCGAGCGAGTTATGACACGCCCCGAAGGACCAGGCCGGCGGGCGGATCGTCCTGTGCGGCAAGGTGTCCAATGCGTACGCGATGCCGGCCGGCCGATGTCGGGAGGCGTGGAGCGCCTAGCTGCGCAGGCCCGTCCAGCGACCGCGTGCCGGGTTGGTGGCGGTGGGTGGTACCGTCGTGGTTCGCCCGGGCCGGGGGCGCGCTTGGGGCTGTCGCGCTGAGGAGCTTGATGGTGGGTGATGGCGAGCTAAGTGCTGGTGAGGCCGAGCGCGTGGGGTGGGATGTGATTGTGGTGGGCGCTGGCATGGGGGGCGGGATGCTGGGGTATCGGCTGGCTCGGGCGGGGCGGCGGGTGTTGTTTGTGGAGAAGGGGCGTTCGACGCTGCCCGGGGTGGCGGGCACGATTCGGGCGGCGATGCCGGAGCTGGCTGAGCCGCGGGCTTACCGTTCGGCGCAGGCCTACTATGACGCGTTGGCGCGGGCGGGGCGCTGCACCGATGAGATCGAAGATATCAGCGGGCGCTTTTCGAAGCGGTTTGTGCCGTTTATCGGCAGTGGGACCGGCGGATCGTCGGCGCTGTACGGCATGGTGTGTGAGCGGTTTTTCGAGCGGGATTTCACCCCGCGGCAGAATTTTCGTGATCCGGGGGAGTCCACGGTGCCCGAGGCGTGGCCGGTGAGCTATGCGCAGATGCGGCCCTGGTACGCGCAGGCCGAGAAGCTGCTGGGGGTCCGCGGCGCGCCGGATCCGTTGCGCCCGGAGGCTGCCGACGTCTGCCTGCCCGCGGCGCCGCCGTTTTCGGCGGACAACCAGCTGTTGGTGGATTATCTGGCGGGTCGGGGATTGCATCCGTATCACTTGCCGATGGCCTGTGACTATGTTGAGGGTTGCGCGACGTGTCAGACTTTTTTGTGTCCGCGGTCGTGCAAGCATGACGGCGCCCGCAATGGGGTGTTGCCCGCGGTGGTCGAGCATGGCGCTGGGCTGCTGACTGAATGCCGGGTGCTACGTCTGGACGCCGATCGCACCCGCGTTCGACAGGTTGTCGCCGAATATCGCGGCGCTGCGCTGACCCTCAAGGCCACGGTGGTGGTGTTGGCTGCGGGGGCGCTGGTCAGTCCGGTGTTGTTGCTCAATTCCCGGTCAGGGGATTGGCCGCGCGGTTTGGCCAACGGCTCGGATTGGGTCGGGCGCAACTTGATGCGTCATCTGCTGGATTGGATCGAGGTCTGGCCGCGACCCGGCTGCAGGATCACCGAGGAAAATAAGGAGATCGGGCTCAACGACTTTTATTTCTGGGAGGGACAGAAATACGGCACCGTGCAGTCAGCCGGTGCCATGGTCTCGTTGGCACCCACGGAGATGCTGACCAACCATCCCGGCTGGCAGTCGAAGGTGCTGCGCCTGATGAGCCCGGCGGTGCGCCCGATCTACGAGCGGTTTGTCACCGGTGGGCTGGTGCTGGCCGCGATGACGGAGGATTTGCCGTATCTGGACAACCGTGTCCTGCCATGGGATGGGCCTAGCTCAGATGGCCGCCAGCGGCTGCGGATTCGGTATCGTTTACACGCCAGTGAGACCGAAAGGCGTGCGGTGTTTATGCGGGCGTTGAAAGAGGTGCTGCAACCGTTTCGCAAACTCCCTCTGCGGACCGGCAAAAACAACGCGACCCTGGGTCATGTGTGCGGCACGTGCCGCTTCGGCACCGATCCGAAAACCAGTGTGCTGGACGAGTATAACCGGGCGCACGAGGTCGAAAACCTTTACGTGGTGGATAGTTCGTTTTTTCCGTCCAGCGCCGGGTTGAACCCCAGTTTGACGGTCGCGGCCAACGCCTTGCGGGTGGCCGAGCACATCAACCAGGTATATTTCGCCAACTGAGAACCGCTGCGGTGTATTCGTCACGAACACAGAGGATCGCCTGAATGGATCTGTTCGTGCGCGAATCCGGTCCGATCGGGGCGCCCGCAATCGTCTTCCTGCATGGCGCGGAATACAGCGGGCGGTCTTGGCAGGCTGTGGTCGAACGAATGCAGCGATACCGCTGTCTGGTCCCTGATCTGCCCCAGCACGGCGAGAGCGTCGCGCCGGGCCGATTCGACATGGGCGGCGCCGCCGCAGCGGTGGCCGAACTGATTCGTTCCCGCACAGGCTCTGAGCGGGTACACGTGGTGGGCTATTCGCTCGGCGCCCAGGTGGGGGTGCAGTTGCTGGCGACCGAGCCAAAACTGGTCGATCGGGCGGTGCTGTGCGGGACCCACGTCAACGCGGTCCCGGGTCCCCGCGTGACAGCGCCCGTACTGGGGCTCATCGCCCGGATCTCACGGTTCGTGACCATCCGGACGAATGCACGCCAAGCGCGGATCCCGTCGGCCAAGACTGATGATTATCGCGAGGATGTGCGTCTTATGAAGGGCGCTCAGGTCGCCCACCTCGTCAAGGCGTCCGCGGGATTCACACTTCCCGAGGGACTCGACAAATCGGATTCACCCGCATTGTTTCTCAGCGGCGCGAAGGAGATTTGGTTGATGCACCGCTCGGCGGCAGCGCTGGCGCGGCGAATGCCCAACGGCGTCGACGGGATCGCAATCGGCATGGACCACGACTGGCCCTTGCGCTATCCGGACCTCTTCGCCCGCACCGTCGACAGCTGGCTCTCCGGCACGGCCCTACCACCCGAGATCGCATTGTCGAACTCGAGCCGTCGCTGACCGCTGGGGCGACTGCGGTGTGATCATTTGCGCCACAGCACGCCGGTCCCGTCGATGTCGACGATCTCCGCGGATATTGCGTGTTCGGTGCGGTAGTCGGTGACAGCTTGCTCACACGCCTTCACCGCCTGATAGTCATCGACGATGCAGAAACCCCCGGGGGACAGTCGCGGATAGAGCGCCTCGAGCGCTTGGATCGTGGATTCGTAGAGATCGCCGTCGAGCCGCAAGACAGCGAGGCGGGCAATCGGGGCGTCGTGCAGCGTGTCTTTGAACCAGCCGGGAAGAAAGCGGACCCGGTCATCTAGCAGTCCGTAGCGCTCAAAGTTCGCCCGGACTTCTGCCTCCGGCACCCCCAGTATGCCCGCAGCGAGTTCCGACCTAATCCCTTTGTCTGCTGTGTACTTTTCTGGATCCGAACGCGGCACGCCCGCGAACGAATCGGCCAGCCACACGCATCGCGTCTCATCCCCATAGGCGGCCAGAACCGCGCGCATCAGGATGCACGCCCCCCCGCGCCACACTCCACATTCGATCAGATCGCCGGGGATGTCCTCGGCCAGGACTGTCTCAATACAGTGTTGCAGACTGGTGAGTCTCTGCATTCCAATCATCGTTTCGGCTTCCGCGGGCCAGTCCAGGCCCAACTCGCGGTTACGCTGATCGAACGGGCTTGTGCCGTTGCGGACGGCGATGATGGTGTTGACGGTTCGAAGAAGTAGGCGCCGCCGCAGTGGCCACTGAGCGGGCATCCGCTCATGCATCCCGTATCTGGTGAGGTTGCGTCGGAGCAGGTCCAGATACAGCGATCGCACGTCGTGCTCGGTGATGGTCACAGTTGCTCCTACCTCGCGTGCCGGCTCCGCCGGCGCTGAGTTTAGACGTCCACTGGCGGCGCGTTCGCAGTATCCCAAGATCCCGCTGAGCGGGGCGTCTTAGTGGCTGGACTCGACGGCAAGCCGGTAGGCGCGCACGGACAATGGAATGAAGACCGCTACGAGCACGATCGCCCAGAGCAGAGTCATCGCCAAAGGCCACGCCAGCGGGCCGTCGTAGGCCAGTGCCCGCATCGTCTCGATGGGCGGCGACATCGGTTGGACGCGGACCAATGGCCGAAGCCACTCCGGGAACAGCCCGAGTGGCGTGATACCGGGATTGAGGAACGCCAGCGACACGGTCACGGTCGCCAGCAAGGTCATGGCGGTGCGGGCATTGGTGCGGACGGCCAGCGCCATGACCAGCGCCGCGAATCCGACCACCACGATCGGCGGGATCAGAACGTACAGCAGTGCCGCGGCCCAGCCGTGCGTGAAGCGTAGTCCCATCGCCACTCCGAGGGCGGTGATCAGGACCGTCCCGACGAGCGCGCGCACGGCCTCGGCGGCCAGCCGTCCGGTGAGCGCGCTTGCCCGATGGAGCGGCAACACCCACATCCGGCTGAGCAGCCCGAACTGGCGGTCCACCACAATGCCCTCCGAGGTGCGCAGAGCGCCGAACACCGCGGAGAGCACCGCGCACACCGGGACCAGGCCGTACACACTGGGAACGCCGGTGACCGCGTGCACCCGCTCGTCTAGCACCGCCTCGTAGGCGAGCAGGATCAAGACCGGCACGACCAGCGAGCCCATCAGCACCGCTCGCTCCCGGCGCCACCGAGTAAGGAGTCTGCCGGCCTGCACCCAGGTCTGAGTTAGCAGCGAGCCTTCTATCCCGGGCTGCGCGATCACCGAGCCCGCCTCTGCAACCGCAGCGCGATCGCGCCGAATACCACCACCATGCCCACACACCAGGCCAGGCTCGCCCTTACGTTGTCGACCGCCATCTGCCCGGTGGCCAGGCCGCGCAGTGTTTCGGCGACCTGTGACACCGGCTGGTCACGCACGTACGGACGCAACCAGTAGGGAAAAGTTCTCTCCGGGGCGATGCCGGTGGACAGCATGAAAAGCAGCAGCTGGGGGGCCGTCAGTAGCTGGTTGACTCCCTGGGCACTGCGGGTACCAGACCCCAGCGCGTCAGCGCCCAGCGCCACGGCCAGGCACAGCAGCAACGTGATGAGCACGAACGCCAGCGCATAGCCCGGTCCGCCGGTCATCCGGAATCCGAACCCATAGCCGGCGAGTATCGCTACCGACGCGGCGAGTGCGGCCCGGATCAGGGTGGCCAGTATGCGGGCGCTCATCGGGACCGTCGCGCCGATCGGCAGCGTCGCCAGCCGGTCGTGCAGCCCAAGCAGGTGATCACGGGTGTTATAGCTGGCGGCCATCACCGCAATGAAGATCACCGCCTGGATGACCACCGCGGGCACCAGATACTGCGCATAGCTCATCCGGCCGGTGTCGATCAGCCCGTGCAGCGCTACCGTGAAACCCGCCAAATACCCGGCGGGTGAAAGGATCTCGAAGATCATCCCCCCGTCGCGCGCCGCGGCGATCAGCGACCGCTCGGTCAGGGCGACCAAGGCGCTCATGACTGGGCGACGGTCGGCTCGGTCAGATGCAGAAACACCTCGTCGAGCGAAGGTTTGCGCAGCGAGATGTCGACGAGTTCGATGCCCAGCGCATCGACATACCGAAACACCTCACCCAGCGTGGCCACCCCGTGCGGGGCCAACACCGACACGGAGTTCGTGTCAGCGTCGACATCGACCCCGTCGAACCCCGCCAGCGCCGCCGCGACCTGCGGCAAATCGGCCGGATTAGCCGGGGTCACCTGGCAATAACTGCTACCCACCCGCCGTTTGAGGTCTTCGGCGGTGCCGCTGGCGATCACCCGCCCGTGGTCGATGACCACGATCGAGTCGCTCAGCACGTCGGCTTCTTCCAAATACTGCGTGGTCAGCAACACGGCGACGTCCTGCCGAGCCAACGAGCTCACCAGAGCCCACACGTCGCGGCGGCTGCGGGGGTCCAGCCCGGTGGTCGGCTCGTCGAGGAAAAGCACCTTCGACGGCACCACCAAAGCACTGGCCAGGTCTACACGGCGGCGCATCCCCCCCGAATAGGTGCTGACTTGCCGGTCAGCGGCATCGCCCAGATCGAATTGTTCGATCAACTCCGCGGCGCGAGCCTTGGCCTGGCGCCGGTGCAGACCGCGCAGCCTGCCGAACAACACCAGGTTCTCCCGGCCGGTGAGCAGTGGGTCGATAGCGGTGAACTGCCCGGCCATCGAGATGCTGGCACGTACCTGGGCGGGCTGGTCGACGACGTCATATCCGGCCACCACCGCCCGGCCCGAGTCCGGGCGAATCAGCGTCGACAGAATGTTGATCGTGGTCGTCTTGCCGGCGCCATTGTGGCCGAGCAGCCCGCACACCGTGCCGGCCGGAACCGAAAAGCTCACCCCGCACAGCGCAGCGGTTCGCCGGAACGTCTTGGTCAGGCCAACAACCTCGATCGCAGGTCGGTTCACCGTAGGGAGTATTTCATGGTAGGTGCCGCGCGGGGGGAGGTATCGACCGCAGATGACCCATCGCCGCTCAGCCGCCACGCTTGCGGCGGGCGAAATCCTCCACCAGATCCGCGGCGGCCGCGACGCTGTCGGCGGGCTTGGTCATCCGGGTGGCGACCTCGCGGGCCCGGGCGGCATAGGGCGGGGCCAGGATGGTGCGCAGGTCCGCGACCAGCGATTTCTTTGTGGTGGTCGAAAACCGCCGCGCAGTGCCGACCTTCAATCGTTTGACCGCAGCTCCCCACACCACCTGAACGTCGGCCATCCAGAGAATCAACGTGGGGACCCCGGCACGCAGACTCGCAGCCGTGGTGCCTGCGCCACCGTGGTGCACCACCGCGCGGCAGACCGGAAAAACCGCCGCGTAGTTCATCGTGCTCACCACCTTGACATGCTCGCACTGCGCGACGTTGCTGAAGTCGGTTGCGGCGGCGCACACCAACGCCCGCTCACCCAACTCCGCGCAGGCGTCGCTGATCATGGCGATGGTGTCGGCCGGCGACACGACCGGGATGCTGCCGAATCCGAAGCAAATCGGCGGTGTTCCCGCGGCAATCCAGGACGCGACCTCCTCGTCGGCATCCGTCGGCGATTCCATCGTCAGCGTGCCGACAAAAGGCCGTTGGCCGTCCCACCGCGCCCATTCGGCTGCCAGACCCGGGAAGCACACCTCGTCGTAGGCCTGGATTTCCAGCGCTGCGCGTTGGGCGATCCGTCGCGGCGCCGGGCCGGTGGCCTTCGGTAGGCCCAGCTCACGGCGCTGGGCGTGCTCGACCTTTTTCACCCCGAGCCACACCAGCCACTCGTAGGCCCGCATCGCCGAGCGGATCAACGGCGGCGGCAGGACCGGAACGACGTGGCCGTTGACCCGGATCGGGAACCACAGCAGCATGGCCAGCGGGAGGTCGTAATGCTCCGCGACGTTGGCGGCGAGTTCTTGGTAACTCACGCCGCTCACCAGCAGGTCGGCCCCGTCTGCCAGCGCGGTCAGCATCGTACTCATCTGTCCCCAGCACTGGGTGCCGGGCTTGCGGGATTCGCCCAACAACCGGATCACATCCCGGATCCGCCAGAAGTTGCGGAAGAAGTACGTCCAGAAGTTGCGGGTGGCTTCCAGCCACGCCGTGATATCCGGTCCGTAGGGGAGCGCCACCAGGCCCGCCGACTCGGCGAAGCCGACCAGATCGGGCGGGACGGCCATGCGCACGTCGTGGCCTCTGCGCAGCAGCTCACGCCCCAGGGCGACGCCGGGCTCGACATCCCCGCGAGTTCCATAGAACGCCAGCACAAATTTCATCGCGTGATGGTGGCCTTTCACGTCTTGTGTGCGTTCTGCAGAGTGAAAGCGGCGTCCCCGGCTCAGCCGCCCAGCAGCATACACCGGTGCCATCGACCGGAAATCCGCACGTATCCGCCGGGCAGCTTTAGGCCCACGTCCCGCGACGCCGGCGCGCCAGTGCCAGCGCCTCGAGGGCCAGCTTCACGATGGACGGCCGCAGGAACCGGTCCAGCATGCGGTAGCGGCGGGCATCCTCGAACGCCGCCCGGAAACCGTGTTCGCTCGCCCGATAGGCCTCGAAAACACGATCCAGCGCAGACTGCTCCCAGGGCTCGTCCCGCGCAGCCGCGCTCACCGCGTGATAGACCACCGAAACCCAGTCCGTGCCGAAGGGCTCGGCCACCGGACCGCGGTATCGATGGTGCCGAAGACTCGATGACAGAAACTCCTCGATCGCGCTTTCATCGCGGGCGTCGAGATCGATCGCGAGCGCCGCGGAAATCCGCTTTACTTCTCGCCGCCAGTCCTCGAGCAGGTTGGCGTAGGCGACGAACACGCGGGGCACACCGCGCGTGCCTCGCTCGGCCAGCAGCGTGTATTTGAGCCACCAGGCACTTGCGAGCTCCGCAGAGACGTGCACGTAATGCTGACGGCTGGTGCGCTGGGCAAACGAGGCGATGACCTCCTGCGGGTGGCGCACCGCAACCACGGCCGCGACGTCGAATCCGGCTGCGCGCGCGGCCTCGAACCACAGGCCGGACACCGCGGTTATCTTCGGTTCCTTGATGACGACCACCGGCGCGGCCGGCAACGTGGTGAGAAACGTCCTGATTTTGGCGAGGCAGGTGGCCTTGGCTTGGGCGTCGAGCGCACCGTTGTCGTGCAGGCCCGGTGTCAGGTCGTATGCGGAGCTGCCGTGACGGTGCAGGATGGCTTGGTTGAGGTGGACGGCTGTGCGCGGCTCCCAACAGCCGCGCGGATTGCTCGCGGTGGCGCCCAACAGCCCGGCCGGGAGCCGACCACCGCACAGCGAGAGAACCCGGGTGAGCGCCGACGTTCCGGAGCGGCCCAGGCCCAGCACGAACAGCGCGACCGGGCGGGCCGCGGTCCGAGACTGTGCGGCGGCGGCGGTCACGAGGGCAACTGCGCATTCGTCGCTTCGACGAGCGCGTCCAGATGTATAGTCACGGCCCGATTCCAAATGCTGCTCTGGGCGCCAAGACTAAACCATGGCCGGGTGACACGGTGTAAGCTCCTCACGGCGTCACGGGCGAGTCGATCCGTGCCGTCGGAGGCCGATAAGTGTCAGTTCGGACACGTACTTCGCCTGAATCCCTCGACGCTCGGCTCGCGTTGATGGACCAAGGCTTCTTTGCCGGGCATCGCGCCGCCGGCCAGAAAGAAGTCACCCAGTGCGTGTGGGTGTATGAGCATCCCGTCGACTTCGACGGGCTGAGGCGTTTTCACCACAATCTCGGTTACGGGTTGATGGGACGGCGCATCGAGCGTTCGGCGTTGCCGTTCGGGCGGCATCGGTGGGTCGTGGACCGGTGGCCATCGGACATCGATATCGCTGAGTGCCCCCGTCCACGCGCTGAACTCAGCGACTGGGTTGACGAGCGCTCACAGCTGCCCGTCGACGCGGAACGGGGCCCGAGCTGGCATCTGGGTGTGCTGCCCCTTGCCGACGGCGCGACCGCGGTCAGCTTGGTGGCGTCGCACTACGTGGTCGACGGCCTCGGGTTCGTGGTCGCGGTTGCTGACGCGATCCTGGGCAACACTCGCGATTTTGGCTACCTACCCCCGGGGGCACGCACTCGGTTGCGCGCCGTGCTCCAGGATGCCCGGCAAACAGCGCGGGACGTACCGCAGGTCGCCCGGGCGCTCGTCGTAGCGTCGAAGCTGGCGCGCGAACAGGCCCGAGTTAGACGCACTAGTGACCGGTCCCCGCCACCGCGACCCGTCGCGGTGGCTGACAGCGGCGATGACAGGGTCGTCGTGCCGGGCATCACGATTTACGTCGGGCTGCAAGAGTGGGATGCCCGCGCAGCGGCTCTTGGCGGCACGAGTAATACGCTGGTCGCCGGGTTGGCTGTCAAACTCGCCGAGCAGATGGGGCGCCGACGTGGCAGCGACAGCGCGGTCACCTTGCAGCTCCCGATCAGCGACCGCGTAGAGGGCGATACCCGTGCAGTGGCCCTGTCCCTTGCGCGCGTCAGCATCGACCCGACCCGGGTAACGACGGATCTGCGTGACGCCCGCGCCGCCATCAAGGAGGCGCTGACGACGTTGCGCCAAACGCCGGACACCGCAGCGCAGCTGCTGTGGCTGGCCCCGTGGACGCCCAAACCGACGTTCAAACGACTGGTCGATGCGGGCTTCGCCGACCCCGACTTCCCGGTGATTGTTTCTAATCTGGGCGATCTGGGCTCGCTGGTGAACCGAGCCGACGGCACTCCGGCCGAGTATCTGGCGGGACGGGGGATGCGGCAAGACGTCACGCGCGGGTGGCTTGAGCGCATCGGCGGGGAGATGTATCTGCTGTCGCTGCGCATCGGCGGCAAGATTTCCATCACCGTGCGCGCCTACCAACCGGGCGCCGAGAACACCAAGCCCGCTTTGCGTGCGCTGGCCGCGCGCACGCTGGCCGAGTTCGACCTGACCGGCGAGATCGACTAACCAGCGTCGTGCTGCAGTGGCTCGGCGGGGCCGGCTTTCATCGCTTTCTGCGCATGCGCCACCTGATCCGCGGTGTAGCCGATGAGCAGCGCCACCGCGCCGAGCAGGGTGACCACCCCCGCCAGCCACAGCAGGCCGTAGGTGTAGGCGTGGTCCAGCGCATGCAACTGGGTGGCGGTCATGCGCGTCACCGGCCCGCTGGTACCGCCCAGGTGCAGCGTGCGCAACGTGATCACCACCTGGATGACGACCAGCACCAGCGGACCGCCGAGGCTCTGTAGCACTACCGCGATCGCCGAGGCGGGCCCGATCCGGTCGACGCCGACGCTGGCGATCAGCGACAGTCCCAGCGGCACGCTGACCATGCCGAGACCGAAAGCGCCGACGGCGATAGGCACCACCAGGTTCGGGAAGTAGGGGACGCCGGCGTGCAGGGTCGACCCGTACAGCAACGCGCCGAGCACCAAGGTGCCACTGCCGATCACCATCGCCCGCGGCGAGAACCACATCACCAGCCGCGAGGCCACGCCTACCCCGATGGCCATCGTGATGGCGAACGGTATGAAGCCGAAAGCGGTACGCAGCGGCGTGTAGCCCATGATGTTCTGCACGTAGAGGGCGACCAGCACGGTCAGGGTGAAGTTCACTCCGCGCGTCAAAAACATGGCCGCATAGGTGGCCAGCCGGTTGCGGTCGCTGAACAGGCTGAACGGCACGACGGGGTTCTCGGCCGTGCGCTCCACCACCGTGAACGCCACGGAAGCGACCAGAGCCACCAGGCCCGAACCGATCGTGGTGGCCGACAGCCAGCCTTTCTCCGGCCCGATCGACAGGCCGAAAACGACTGCGATACAGATCACCGTGCCCAGCACAGCCCCGGCGGCATCGAGCTTCATCCGCTCCCTCCGGGTTTCGGTCAGCGTGGTGCGGGCCAGGTAGAGCACCAGCAGCCCGATCGGCACGTTCACCAAAAACGCCAGCCGCCACGACACGTCGGTGACCGCCCCGCCCACCACCAGGCCCACCACCGCACCGGCGCCGCCCATTGCGCCGAACACCGCCGTCGCCGCGTTACGTTCCGGCCCTTTCGGGAACGCGGTGGCCACCAGTGCCATACAGGTTGGTGCAACGATCGCGGCCGCAGCGCCGTGCAGCAGCCGGGCCAGCACGAGGGCGCCGCCATCCCAGGCGACACCGCACACGGCCGAGGCGAAGGTGAACAGCGCGACCCCGCCGATGAAGGTGCGCTTGCGGCCGATGGTGTCACCCAGGCGCCCGCCCAGCAGGATCAGGCCACCGAAGCTCAGCACGTAAGCGGTGATCACCCAGCTGCGCCCGGCATCCGAAAGCCCCAGCTCGTTTTGGATCTTGGGAAGCGCCAAGACCGCGACGGGTCCATCCATCGACGCCATCAGCTGGACTCCGCCGATCGCGACGGCGACGCCGACGAACCGGCGCGACAGCAGCCAAGTCGGCAAGTGTCTCTTCTTACGCCGCAGCGTGGTCGCGTCGACGGGTCTCGGGGTCGCTTGGTGCACGCGTTGTGGCGTCGAGTGTGGCACCCGCCCCGCGTCGTCCAGAGACGCCATAGCCGGTTACCCTACAGTAACCATGCCGGCGTTGAGCAGGGCTTTGGTCAACAGTTCGATGCGCCCGGCCGCCACCGGCAAGACGATGGAAGCCTCCGCCCCGGCGGCCACCGACCAAGTTGCGTGACAGAGGTCACGCCCAGCAAGTAGGGTCTTAGACTTGTCCCACCTAATGTTCACCTAGGCGGTCTGGAGAAGCTGTGCGCATCGATCCGTTCGGTGGCGGCAAGGGCAGCCGACGTATAGTGACGTGCTCGAACGGTGGTATGGCGCTCGGTGGGCTCGGTGGGCCCGGTGGGGTGGAAGGTCAGGTGCGGTGATTGAACCCGGTGTGCGCGACGTTGCGGAAGCCTGGTCCGAAGTGGCTGTCGAGGACTTTCGCGACGTTAGCCAAGAGTATGGCCGCCGGGCCGCTTTTCTGCGCCGTGCCGACCAACCTGCACGCACACCTGGAGCACGAGTTCGATCTCGCAACGGTAATCGGAAGCGCGGATTCGGGATTTTCAGCCTTGCTAAGCGACTGTGGATACCACTGGTCATCGTGGTGGTGATCGGCGCCGGCGGATTGACGGTCTCGCGACTGCAGAGCATTTTCGGCTCCGAGAAACGCCCCTCGTACGCCGACACCCAGTTGAACGACACCAAGCCTTTCGACCCTAAGCATCTGACGTACGAGGTCTTCGGCCCGCCGGGGAGTGTGGCCGACATCAGCTATTTCGACGTCAATGCTGATCCACAGCGCATCGAGGGGGTGCGGTTGCCGTGGTCGGTGACGTTCGCGACCACCGAGGCGACGGCCGTGGGAAATGTCGTGGCACAGGGTGACGGCGATAGCATCGGCTGCCGGATCGTGGTGGACGGCGAGGTCAAAGCCGAGCGGATCACGCACGAAGTGAGTGCGTTTACCTTCTGCGTACTGAAGCCCTCATGAGCAACCACCAGCTGCACAACAGCTCACCCTTGGTAGCGCGGACGATCCGCCGGCTGTCGGTGCCCATCATCTTGGCCTGGTTGGCCATCACCGTGATCATCGGTATCGGTGTCCCGTCACTGGAGCAGGTCGAGCAAGAGCATTCAGTATCGCTGAATCCCGACGACGCACCGTCGTTCAAGGCGATGAACCGCTTAGTCAAGGACTTCCAGGCGGCGAATTCCGAGAGTGTGGCGATGGTCGTGTTGGAAGGTCAGCAACCCCTGGGCGACGCTGCTCACCAGTACTACGATCGGTTGATTCGTCAGTTCAAAGACGATTCGAAGCATGTGCAACACATCCAGGATTTCTGGGGAGATCCGCTGACCGCGGGCGCTGCGCAAAGCGCCGACGGTAAGGCCGCCTACGTTCAATTGGACCTCCTCGGTCACCTGGGTGCGGCCCTGGGGAACGAGTCGGTCGAAGCCGTTCGGGACATTGTGGCGCGGACGCCGGCACCGCCGGGGATCAAAGCGTATGTCACCGGGCCGGCGGCGATTACTGCGGATATGGGCCACAGCGGTGAAAGAACGGTCATCTTAATCACCGCGGTGAGCCTCGTTGTGATCTTCGCGATGCTGCTCTTCGTCTACCGTTCGGTTGTTACCGTCATTATTTTGTTGCTGACGGTAGGGATTGAATTACAGGTCGCCCGGGGTGTGGTGGCTTTTCTGGGGCATCACCAGATTATTGGTCTGACAACATTCGTCGTTAATCTGGTGGTGTCCCTCGGGATCGCGGCTGGGACGGACTACGGGATATTCTTCTTCGGTCGATATCAAGAGGCACGTCAGGCCGGCGAGGACCGCGAAACCGCCTTTTACACCTCGTACCGCGGGGTCGCTAAGGTTGTCTTGGCCTCCGGTTTGACGATCGCCGGAGCGATGTTCTGCCTCAGCTTTACCCGGCTGCCCTCTTTCCAGGCCCTGGGCGTGCCGTGCGCGGTGGGTATGCTCGTCGCGGTCGCGGTGGCGCTGACGCTGGTGCCGGCAGTGCTTGCGCTGGGAAGCCGGTTCGGCCTGTTCGAGCCCAAGCGAACGGTCAGCGTCTATGGGTGGCGCCGGGTGGGCACGGCAATCGTCCGCTGGCCCGCACCTATTCTCGTCGCGACAGTGGCGGTGGCGCTCATCGGTTTGTTGACGCTGCCGAGTTATAAACCCAGCTACAACGACCAGAACTACATCCCTAAAGACATTCCCGCTAGTCTGGGATATGCGGCCGCGGAGCGACATTTTCCGCCGTCACGCATGATGTCACCCGAGCTGCTCTTGCTCGAGGCCAATCACGATTTGCGCAATCCGGCAGATTTTCTGATATTGGAGAAACTGGCTAAGGGTGTATTCGCCGTTCCGGGAATTTCCAGTGTGCAGGCCATAACTCGGCCCACGGGAGCCCCTATCGCGCACACGTCCCTACCATTTATGCTCAGCATGCAGCAGGCCGGAATGTCGGCAAACATGAAATTCCAGGAAAACCGCATGAAGGACCTGCTCAAGCAAGCCGACGACATGGCGGAGACGATCAGGATAATGCAGCGCATGTATGGCCTGATGCAGGAACTCGCCAGCACGACGCATCACATGGTCGGCGAAACGCATGACATGGAAGCAATTACGAACGAGCTGCGAGATCACCTTGCGGACTTTGAGGATTTCTGGCGGCCGATCCGCAGTTATTTCTACTGGGAAAAGCACTGCTACGATATTCCCATCTGCTGGTCGCTGAGATCCATATTCGATGGTATCGACGGCGTTGACGACGTTACCGATAAGCTGCACCTCTTGGTGATAGACCTCGACAAGATCGACGTCCTCATGCCGCAGCTGCTCACCCAGTTCCCGGAGATGATCGCGATCATGCAGAGCATGCGGACGATGCTGCTGACCATGCACAGCACGATGTCTGGGATCTTCGGCGAGATGGACGACATGAGCCGCGATCCCACGGCCATGGGGAAGGCTTTCGACGCCGCCAAAAACGACGACACCTTTTATTTGCCCCCGTCGATTTTCGAGAACGCAGACTTCAAACGGGTGATCAAAGTGTTCTTGTCGCCGGACGGCAAGGCCGCCCGCATGCTCATCACGCAACGGGGCGATCCGGAGACGCCCGAGGGCATCGCGCGGGTGGATGCGATACAAACCGCGGCAGAGGAAGCGCTCAAGGGAACGCCGCTCGAAGACGCGAAGATCTACCTCACCGGTACAGCAGCGATGGTGAAAGACGTGGTCGAAGGCTCCAAATATGATCTCTTGATCGCCGGAGTCGCGGCGCTCTGCCTCATTTTCATCATCATGCTGATCATGACGCGAAGTTCTATTGCCGCGCTGGTTATCGTGGGTACGGTGGCGCTTTCGCTGGGCGCTTCCTTCGGGCTGTCGGTGCTGGTCTGGCAGTATTTTCTCGGCACACAAATACACTGGGCAGTGCTCGCGATGTCGGTGATCGTCCTGTTGGCCGTGGGTTCTGACTACAATTTGCTGCTGGTATCGCGAATGAAAGAGGAACTAGGAGCCGGAATTAAAACCGGCATCATTCGTGCGATGGGCGGTACCGGCAAGGTCGTAACGAACGCCGGGCTGGTGTTCGCCTTCACCATGGCGTCCATGGCGGTCAGCGACCTGCGCATCATCGCCCAGGTGGGCACCACCATCGGCCTGGGTCTGTTGTTCGACACGTTGGTGGTGCGGGCGTTCATGACACCGTCGATCGCCGCGCTGCTGGGACGCTGGTTCTGGTGGCCGCAGCGCGTGCGGCCCCGGCCCGCCAGCACCATGCTCCGGCCAGTCGGCCCCCGTCCGGTGGTGCGCGCCTTGTTACTGAGAGAGCAAGCAGAGCATGACGGGTACCCGGTGCACGACCCGACCATGCCGCGGGGCAGTCTCAGCGGCAGATCGTTGTAGGTCACGATGCCCGGCCCAGGCCGCATGCGCACCGAGCGCCCCCAGCCGCGTTTCGTAGCGCGGGCAATCCGCAGGTTTTCGCTGTTGGTCGTCTTGGCTTGGGTGCTGCTGACGCTGACGGTGACGCTGGCAGTTCCATCGCTGGAACACGTCGGGCGAGAGCATTCCGTACCACTGAGCCCCGCGGACGCGCCCTCGGTACAGGCCATGACGCGGATGGGCCACGATTTCGAAGAATCCGATTCGGATAGTTTCGCGATGATCGTGTTGGAGGGGCGCCAGCCACTCGGGGACGAAGCGCACGCCTACTATGCCGAATTGGTCCGGGCGTTACGCGACGATCCGAGGCATGTCCAGCACGTGCAGGATTATTGGAGTGATCGTCTCACGGCAGCGGGTGCACAAAGCCCCGACGGTAAGGCCGTATATGTGCAGTTGAATCTCGCCGGCAACCAAGGTACGACCTTAGGTGACGAATCCGTGGCGGCGGTCCGAAATATCGTGGCGCGGACGCCGCCGCCTGCCGGGGTCAAGGTCTATGTGACCGGCGCTGCACCGCTGGTTTCGGATATGCAAGTCAGCGGTAACAACTCCATTCTGAAGATCACCGTGGTCACCGCCGTGATCATCTTTACCATGCTGCTTCTCGTGTACCGCTCGATCATCACCGTGATCCTGCTTTTGGTTATGGTCGGTATTGAATTGGGGGCGGCCCGCGGAATCGTCGCGTTTCTCGGCCACAACCATATTATTGCCCTCTCGACGTTTGCCATTAATCTGCTGATGTCTCTTGCGATGGCGGCGGGAACCGATTACGGAATATTCTTCCTCGGTCGATATCAAGAGGCGCGTCAGGCCGGTGAGGACCTCGAAACGGCCTACTACAGCACGTACCGCTCCGTCGCTCACGTTGTCCTGGCGTCCGGTTTGACGATCGCCGGCGCACTGTTTTGCCTGAGCTTCACCCGGATGCCCTACTTCCAGACCATGGGCATTCCGTGCGCAGTGGGCATGATCGTGGCGGTCGCGGTGGCACTCACCCTGGTCCCGGCGGTGATTGCGATAGGCAGCCGCTTCGGGCTGTTCGATCCCAAGCGCCGGATCGGGGTCCGTGGATGGCGCCGCGTCGGCACGGCGATTGTCCGCTGGCCGGTGCCCATTCTGGCTGCCACGTGCGCGATCGCGCTGCTGGGTCTACTGACCTTGCCAGGCTATAAAACGAGTTACAACGGCCGCCTCTATATTCCTCAGGATATTCCATCGAATTTGGGTTTCGCAGCCGCTGATCGCCATTTCTCCCAGGCGCGAATGATGCCCGAAGTTCTCATGATCGAGTCCGATCATGATATGCGCAATCCGGCGGATTTCATCGTGCTGAACAAGCTGGCGAAGGGAGTCTTCCGAATTCCGGGAATCTCTCGGGTGCAGGGTGTGACTCGGCCTGAGGGAACACCTATAGAACACACCTCGCTCCCGTTTCTGATCAGTATTCAAAACGCCGGTATGCAGCAGAATATGCAGTACATGAAACCCCGTATAAACGATATGCTCAAGCAGGCTGAGGCCCTGACGGAGTCGATCACCATAACGAAGCGTATGTATTTTCTCACGCAGCAGATCGACGACCTCACTCACCACACTATTGTTATCACGCACGAACTCGCCGGCGTCACCGATGAATTGCGGGATCACTTCGCGGATTTCGAAGACTTCTGGCGCCCGATCCGCAGCTATTTCTACTGGGAAAAGCACTGCTACGACATCCCCATCTGCTGGTCACTGAGATCAATATTCGATACCCTCGACGGTATCGACGAGGTGACCGACAAAATGCATGATCTCCTTAAGGATCTCGATAAACTCGATGTGATCATGCCGCAGCTGCTCGCCCAGTTCCCGTCGCTCATCGCGATCATGGAAGCCTCGCGGACGATGATATTGAAGATGCACAGCACCATGGCGGGGATCTTCAGCGAGATGGACGACGCGAACCAGAACGCCGCCGCCATGGGGCAGGCATTCGACGCCGCCAAGAACGACGATTCCTTCTACCTGCCTCCAGAGGTTTTCCAGAACCCCGACTTCAAGCGCGCGATGAAGTCCTTCATGTCTCCGGACGGGAAGGCGGCGCGATTCATCATTACCGAGCGGGGCGATCCCGCGGCGCCCGGGGCGATTGCGCGTATCAGCCGGATAAAAACAGCGGCCGAGGAGACGCTGAAGGGAACACCTCTGGCGAACGCCAAGATCTACGTCGGTGGCGCCGCAGCGACCTATAAAGACTGGCAAGGCGGGTCCAAATACGACCTCTTGATCGCGGGCGTTGGTGCGCTCTGCCTGATCTTCACCATCATGCTGATCATCACGCGAAGCTTTGTGGCCGCATTGGTGATCGTGGGTACGGTGGCACTGTCGTTGGGCGCATCGTTTGGGCTGTCGGTACTGCTTTGGCAATACATTCTGGGAATTGAATTGTTCTGGATGGTGCTTCCGATGGCGGTGATCATCCTTTTGGCGGTGGGTTCTGACTACAACCTGTTGCTGGTATCCCGGTTCAAAGAGGAAATAGCGGCCGGCATCAACACCGGGATCATCCGCGCCATGGGTGGTACCGGTAAAGTCGTCAGCTCGGCAGGGCTGGTGTTCGCGTTCACCATGGCCTCGATGGCGGTCAGCGAGCTGCGGGTTATCGGTCAGATCGGCAGCACGATCGGTCTGGGTCTGTTGTTCGACACGTTGGTGGTACGGGCGTTCATGACGCCGTCGATCGCCGCGCTGCTGGGACGCTGGTTCTGGTGGCCGCAACAAGTGCGCCCGCGCCCGGCTAGTTATCTACTGCGGTCGGAGGGACCCCGCCCGGCGGTTCGCGCCTTGTTGGTCGGCCAGCGAGCGTGAGCGCAGGACCTGCCACTGTCGTCCATCCCTGGCCCGGCGTCCGGACGGCGGGGGATGATCACGGTCGATTCGCCAGGTTCGAGCTCGGCGATTACAGTCGGTGCAATTAGTTGGGAAGGAATCCGCACATGATGGCTCCGCACATGATGGCTAGGTCGTTGAGGTCGTCGAGGTCAAAGGCGGTGAGCAGGCTGGTCGTCGCGGTTGGCGGTCTGACGTTGCTGGGCGCCGGGGTCGCGTCCGCCGATCCCGATCTGGGTCCGATCGTCAACACGACGTGCAGTTACCCGCAGGCGGTGGCGGCGTTGAACGCGCAAGACCCGGCAGCGGCCGCGCAATTCAACTCGTCGCCGCTGGCACAGTCCGCTTTGCGTGATTTCCTGGCCTCACCGCCGAGTCGACGCATGCAGATTGCCCAGCAGCTGGAGAGCTCGCCGGCGGCTCAGCGGTACTTCGGCATCTTCCAAGAGGTTGCCAACACCTGCAACAACTACTGACCGCAGTGATGACGGCAGTGCCGTGATGTCCCGGAACGGGACACCGGCTCATGGCCTGGCGAAGCGGTACATCCGGTACGAGAGTCCGCCGCGCTGCATCTCCTGGTAGAGCGTCATTGCCGGCACCCCCGCCATATCGCGGGCAAAGCCGCGAAAAAGCGCCGGCACGTGGCGCTCGATCCGACCCAGCCACTGCTCGGAATTTTTCTCCATCCCACGCAGCACCTCGGCGTTGATCACCCGCTGCGCGGTCATCCGCAGCAAGGCGCCCTCCAGCGCCGCCTCCCAGGCAGCAATACCGCGGGCAGGTCGGAAATCGGCGTAGAGGAAATGCCCTCCCGGGCTGAGCACGCGCGCCACCTCGGCTAGGAAACGCGGGAACCGGACATAGTGCAGCGAGGATTCGATATTGATCACCGCGTCGAAGGACTGGTCGGGGAAAGGCAGGTTCTCGGCGTCGCCGCGCACGAAATCCAAGCCGGCCAGATCGTGCCTTTTTCGGCAAAAGGCGATACCGGCCGGGTTCAGGTCCAGCCCCGTATAGGAGGCCGGTTGCACGGTGCGCATCAGGTATGAGGCTCCGCCGCCGTGACCGCAACCGACCTCCAGCACCCGCTTGCCACGCAGGTCCACCTGAGTCGCCGTGCGGTGGTAGAGCTGGATGCAGTACCGATTGGGTTCGTCGGAGGGGTCCAGCGGCAGCGCCATCGGCGGATCCTGCTCGTAACCGTAGTTGAGGAACACGACATCTTCGTCGGCGAGGGGGCGGGTGGCGTAGGGATAGAAATATTTTTGCCCCCGCTGGCTGGGCTTCCAGGTGATCAGGTTACGGAACACGGGGTTCTTCAGCGCCATACGCGGAGTATGACAGGCAGCGGCGCCGGTCCCGCACGCGGCATCGGCGGCACGGTTGCCCGGCCCACACCGATTGGGTTGCGACACGGTCACGGATGAATACCCATCAGTACATCACGGATAACAGGATCCACATAGACCACTATCGTCACAGGTGCCCCGTGCGGACGTCACTGCTGGCGTTCCTGGTCCTGAAAGGTGTGACATGTCGACGATTCTTCGAATCGTCTCGGTATCCGTGGCATCGGCAGCCGCTCTCGTCCTCATCGTCGCGATCAGCTTCGCACCGCCGGCGACCGCTGCGACCTGCAAAGACCCCGCAGCGAACGTCGATCCACCGCCCGGCTCGCCGGTTACCTCGCCGTCGCCGACGGTCCGGCCGCCGAGTGCACGCCGTCCGCGCGGCGCCAACGAGCATGCACCGTTGCCGAGGCTGGGGCCGCTGATCTCGTCCTTGCTCGGCCCGATCGCCCGATCCACCGCGCCGGTGCGACAGCAGGCGGCGGCCGTGCCACCGGCGCCCAGCCCACCCGCAGCGGGCGCTGCCCCCGCCCCGGACGCTGCGCCCGTCCCGAAGGCTGCGCCCGTCCCGGATGCTGCGCCGCAGCCGGAGCCTGCCGAGGCAGCAGAACCGCCGCCCTCGATCGCGGGGGCCCCGACATCGCTCGTGGAATGGGTCACCGGGCCGAACAGTCCGAACAAAACCCTCGACCGTTTCGGCATCTCCGGGACCGACCTGGGGATCGCCTGGGACAACGGGGATCCCACCAACTCGCAGGTCCTCATGGCCTTCGGTGACACCTTCGGCTATTGCCGCGTGCACGGCCAGCAATGGCGCTATAACACGATGTTCCGCAGCCAGGACCACGACTTGTCCGACGGCATCACCGTCAGCAACGGGGTGCCTTCCAACATCTATTCCGGATCACCGGAAACCCTGCCGAACTTTTCCAAACAGCTCACGCCGGGCATCAGGTTGGCGCGTTCCCAGGAGGGGATGATTCCGACCGCCGGTATCTCGGTCGGGAGAAACCAATACATGAACTTCATGTCCATCAAACAGTGGGGCCGCGACGGCGAGTGGTCGACGAACTACTCGGCACTCGCGGTGTCCCGCGACAACGGGCAAAACTGGGGGATTTACCCCAACACCATCCGTGCGACCTCGCCCGACAGCGTCCCGGGAGTCCAGTACGTGCCGGGGAATGAGAATTTCCAGATGGGTGCGTTCATGCGGGGTAACGACGATTACCTCTACTCGTTCGGGACCCCGTCCGGACGGGGCGGTGCAATCTACCTGGCGCGAGTCCCCCAGGCCTTTGTGCCCGACCTCACCAAATACCAGTACTGGAACGGCGACCAGAACACCTGGGTCCCGGGCAATCCCGGGGCGGCCACACCGATCATCCCGGGTCCGGCCGGTGAGATGTCGGCGCAATACAACAGCTACCTCAAGCAATACCTGCTGCTCTACACCAACGGTGCCAGCAACGACGTCGTCGCACGGACTGCGCCGGCGCCGCAAGGCCCCTGGAGCCCGGAGCAGGTTCTCGTGTCGTCCTTTCAGATGCCCGGTGGTATCTACGCGCCGATGATCCACCCCTGGTCCTCGGGCAAAGACCTGTACTTCAACCTGTCGTTGTGGTCGGCCTACGACGTGATGCTGATGCACACCGCGCTGCCGTAGCGCCGCTGCGGTGACCGGCGCTCAGATCATTTCATGGACTGCGGCATCCGCCGGAAACCGGAAGGTCATCTCGACGGTTGTGCCCGACGCGGTGCAGTCCAGGTTTATCCAGTCGCTGACCGCCCGGATCAGCTGCAGCCCTCGGCCACGGTTGTCAGAAACAGGGGGTGCCGGCTTCCACGACCCGGAATCGACAATGCGGACCCGTACCCGGGCGCCGTCGCAGTGCGCCTCGACGCGAACTGTGCCTCGTTGATGTCCGCGGTAGGCGTGCTCGATGCTGTTGGCGCAGGCCTCGTTGACGGACAGTACGACGTCGGCCGCCAGGTTCTCCGGGACTGCGGCTTCCCGCAGCCACGCGTTGAGCTGATACCGCATGTTAGCCAATTGCGCTGCCGAGGCGTCGAGTTCAATGGCAAGCGAGGGGAATGGCCGCCGGTAAACCACGATTGCGACATCGTCGTCGTATCCCCCGGGTGGCATCAGCTCAGCGAGCGCCGCGTCGGCGACGTCGTCGACCGGCGCGTTCAGCCGGGTCGTGACAACCTGGGCGATGCGCGCGATCCCCTCGTCGATCACCGCGTTGCGCCGCTCGACCAGACCGTCGGTGTAGAGCATCAACGTCGATCCCGGGGGCAGTGTTACCGCTGTCTGTGGCCGCGAAGCCTTGCGCTGCACCGCGAGCGGCACAGAGCGGGCTTCGCACAGCAAAACCGGCCCGGAGTGTGGTGTGGCCAGCACAGCAGGCAGGTGGCCGGCGCTGCTGTAGCACAAAACACCCGATCGGGTATCAAGAGTTGCCAGAAATACCGTCGTGCAAAACGCATCCGGGATGAACTCGGCGACCGAATCGAGTTGTTCGAGCAGCCTTGCCGGATCGGCGCCGGTCAGCAACAATGCGCGGGCGGAGCTGCGAAGCTGACCCATCACCGCGGCCGCGGCCAAGCCGCGGCCCACGCAGTCACCGACGACGATGCCGATGCGGTCGTTGCCCAGCGGCAGCACGTCATACCAGTCGCCACCGATCTCCAGCGGCGAGACGGCAGGTTCGTAGCGAACCGCGAAACCCTCCGGGGGATCGATCGGTGGCAACATCGCGCGCTGCAGCGTCAACGACGTCTCTCGGGCAGCTTCGAACTGGCGGACATGCTGGATGGCCAGGCTGAGATGACCGACCAGAACCGTGACCAGCAGCCGCTCCTCCGCGCTGATCCGACGGGGGGCGCGCAGTTCCAGCCATAACACGACGTCGCCCTCGCTGGATAGCACCGCCACGATTCCGCGCGACGTGCCCGGCACCGCCTCGGCATCGACCGGTTGCACGGTCAGCGGCAACTGGTGGCGTGCCTCGGCAAAGGTTTGCTGCAGCAGCGGATCGATGTCTTGCCAGGTCGAGGCGGCCGGCTCGCCGGCCACCTGGATGGCGGGGTCGCCGCCGTCGGTGGACCAGGTGGCGCCCACCACCCGCGACACGTCGATCGCCGTGCGGCACTCGTCAAGAGTGATCGAGAGCACGTCGGCCATATTTTTGGCCACCGCCACCGCGGTGGCCAGCCGCAACACGGCACTTTCCCGCGCGGCGAATGCCCGCTCGGCGGTGATGTCCCGAATCGTTCCCACGTACACGTCCCCGTTGGCGGACTCGGTGAGGACCGTGCTGACGTTGGCCGTCACCCACACCAGACGGCCGTCGCGATGGCGGATCGGGGTTTCGAATCGGATCTGGTTGTCCCGGGAGAGCCGGTCGCGTTGGCGCATCGCCGCGTCCTCGTCGACCAGCCACGGGTACGGCCAGCGGTACGGCGTTCCCTGCGCGGGGTAGCCGGTGATCTTGGTGAAGGCCTCGTTGATCTCGTTGACGGCGCCCTCTGCGTCGGCGACGAAGAACCCCTCCTGCAGGGAATTCACCAGTGCGCTGCGGAATTCGTCGCGATCGGCGAGAGTCTCGGCCCGTGCCCGTTGTTCTTCGTAGCGTCTGGTGCGGTCGAGGAATCCACGTGTCGCGACATCGAGCGGGGCCAGTGCCTGCAACAAAAACTCCAGCGCGACCGATCGGTCGACGGCCGATCGAGCTGCGACTGTGTCGTTGACCATCCGGAAATGTTTCTCGATGATCTCCAGGGTGCTGATGCCTTCCTGCAGGGCGCGGCGTCCGAGCTCCTGGCCTACGGCCAGAGTCGCCTCACCGCGCGTCTGCAGATAGCTGGACAGCGCGCGGGCGTAACGGGCGTGGAACTCGTCAGCGGTGTTCATCAGGGCCGCTCTCGTCCGCCAGCCGGCGGTAGCCGCACGCTTCCGGCCGCGGCGGCACCGTCGTCGTGGTCGCGGATCATCGAGCAGTGCCCCGGTGGCGTGCGACGAGCACCAGTGCGTCGTCGGTGCTTTTACCGTGTTTAGCCAGGATCTGCCGCGCATTCACCAAGGCCGTCCCGGCGAAGTCGATGCTGTTCACGTGGTTCTCCCCGATACCGTCACTGGCGATGATGAGCACGTCACCGGGCCGGATTGACACTTCTTGCGGGGTTAAAACCTCCGGCACCCGATAACCGACGATGCCGCCGGCCAGGCGCGCCGACGAACGCACCTCGATGCCGCCCGGACGTCTGGCGACCAGGTTGGCGCTGACATTGCCGATTCCGATCCAGCGCAGCGTGCCGGGCACGCCGTCGATTCGTGCCAAGGTCATTGCAGCCCCGCGGGTAGCGGTCAGCGCGCGGTGACAGAGCCGAACCAAGACTTCCAGCGGCTCCGCGCGGGCACCTCGCAGGACCTCTACACCGCACCGGGCCGCCGTCGCCGCCTCCGCGCCGTGGCCCAGGCCGTCCAACACCCCGACAAGCACGGCGTGGTCGTCCACACCGACCGCGATCGAGCGGTCGCCGCAAACCCGCTCGCCCGGCAGGGCGCGCCCGGCGGCCGCCCACTCGATCGGCCCGAGCCGGCCGTGCTCAACCATCGGGGGGAATCCATTTCCACATCTCGACAACGGTGCCCCGGCCGGGTGCGGAGTCCACGATCAACCGGTCCATCAGCCGGCGCGCGCCCGGCAGTCCCATCCCCAGTCCGCGCCCCGTGGAAAAACCATCCTCGAGCGCCCTTTCGACATCGGCGATACCCGGGCCGTGGTCTTCGGCCCGCACCACCAAGGCCTTGCGTCCCTCCCGATCGGCCACCGTGACACGGACCGCTCCGGCTCCGGCGTAACTGGTGATGTTCCGGGCGATCTCGGAGATCGCCGTGGCGATCATCGTGACGTCGGTCAGCGAGAAACCCAGTTCGCGGGCCAGGTGGTGGCCGGCCTGACGCGCGGCGATGATGTCGTCGGGGTGGCCCACGTCGACGACGATCTCACCGGGCATCGCTGCGTCCACCCGTCGATTGGTCGCGTCCAAGTTTCCGATCCAGCAGCGCAAGACCCTCTTCCAAGTCCAACGCGGTGTCCATGTCTTCGAACGCAAGCCCCAACTGGACCATCGCAAACGCGACCTCCGGCGCCACGCCCACGATCACGGTGCCGGCGCCGCGCAACCGGGTCATCCGTGCGATGGTCTGCAGCGACCGCGCGGCGAAGGAATCCAGCACATCCAGCGCGGTGATGTCGACAATGATGCCTTTGGCTCGCGACTCGTCGACGCGTCGCATGAGCTCGTCCCGGAATTGTTCGGTTTCGGAGTCGCTGAGGGCCGAGCGAACCGTGGCGATGAGGATCTGTCCCTGTTTCAGGATGGGCACTGGCATGGGGCGCTCGCGGCGGGTTCTTACCTGCTCTGCTCGCCGGCGCGGGTGACAGCGTAGCCGAGCATGCGCTCGGCCGCTTCGATGCCGCCCTGCAGGTCGCCGACGGCGTTCATCTTCGACAGGTCCACTCCGATAGTCACCAGGGTCAGCGCAATTTCTGACGACAGACCGGTGATGATCACGTTTGCGCCCATCAACCCGGAAGCTTCCACCGTTTGCACCAGGTGGTTGGCCACGGTGGAGTCGATGGCGGGAACACCGGTGATGTCGATGACCACGACCTTGGCCCGGTTGGCCCGAATCGCTCTGAGCAGTTGCTCGGTGACCTGACGGGCCCGCTGACTGTCCAGGACACCGATGATCGGCAGGATCAGCAGCTGCTCGCGCACTTGGAGCACCGGTGTGGACAGTTCCCGGATCGCCTCCTCCTGCTGCCGGATGATGCGCTCACGCTCCTGGACGAAGCTGACCGCGACCGTGTTGGCGATGCGGTTGGCCGCGGGCTCGTAGGCGTCGAGCACCCGGTTGAGCATCTCGAAATCGGATTGGTACTTCTCGAACAGCGAGCGCGCCAGCACATCGCGCAGCAGCAGCACGATGCCCACGACCTCGTCGGTCTCCACCCCGCGGGGAATGATCCGCTCGGACAGGTCACGCGCATAGGCCTGCAGCGCCTCGACGCTTCCGGTCTCGAGTACCCCCACGTAGTTGTCGTAGACGGCGGTAGCCTCGGAGAAAAGCTCTTCCGGCGACATCGCGGTGAGCAACTGCGCCGCGGTGATCCGCCGGGCCCACTCCTCGCGCAGCGCGGTGCGATTGTGCCGCAGGTGCTGCACCAGCTGCGGCAGCAAACTCTCGCCGGCAACTGCGTCTGCCTGGTTGAAGGCACCGGCACCCGCCAGGCCGAGCGACGGATCTGACATCGGACCTCCCGACGACTGCAGGCCGTAGCCGCGCATCTTCGGCCCAGAGTAACCGAGCATCCCGGTGCCAGCCGCTGAAGTATCATTTCCCACGTTTCGCTCAGTGTTTAGGAACGGTCGGCACTATTCCCATCCGAATCCCATCCGAATCCCATCCGAAGCGGTCCAGCTCCAGGTAAAGGACGACCGTTGACATCTCAACAACCGATCACCACCTCCGTTGCCCGCCGCAATGGGGCCACTGTCGTGAGCGTCGCCGGGGAGATCGACCTGAACACCGCCCCGGCCTTCGAAGCAGCGATCGGCGAAGCGCTGGCGCAAGAACCTGCGGTACTCGTGATCGAGCTGTCGCAGGTGCAGTTCATGGCCTCGGTCGGGCTGCGGATCCTGGTGGCCGCCCAGGAGAAGGTCGGCGAATCGGTTCAGGTCGCTGTGGTCGCGAGCAGTCGCGCGACCAGTAGGCCCATCGAGCTGACCGGTCTCGACAAGGTCTTTTCGTTGTATCCGACGCTGGACGAGGCCTTGCTGGCGGTCCGCACGAACCCCACCGGACCGGAGCACTGACTCAGCGCAGCACCCGTCGGGCGATGGCGTACTTGTGTACCTCGGTCGGGCCGTCGTAGAGGCGAAAGGCGCGCATGTCGGAAAAGATCATCCCGACCGGCGTCTCGTCGGAAATGCCGATTCCGCCGAGTATTTGCACGCACCGGTCGGCGACCTTGAACAACTCCTCGGACACGTAGGCCTTCACCATCGAGCTTTCGTGGCGGCCCTTGCCCCCGGTGTCGAGTATCCAGCACGCCCACCAAATCGCCAGCCGGCATTGCTGCAAGGCGATCTCGTTGTCGGCGATCATGAAGCTCACACCCTGGTGTTCGGCTAGCGGCTTGCCGAAGGCGGTGCGCTCGCGGGCATGCTGCACCGCGATCGACTGCGCGCGCGTGGCCGCGCCCAGCCAGCGCATGCAATGCGTCAGTCGCGCCGGCGCCAGCCGCAGTTGTGCGTAGCGCAGCGCAGCACCGACCTCGCCGAGCACCGCCGAGGCCGGCAGCCGCAGGTCGGTGAAGCGCACGATGCCATGTCCGGCGACGTAGTTACGGTCCATCGTCGACATCACCCGTTCGAGCTCGATGCCGGGTGTTTGGCCGTCGCACACGAACAGTGTCGGGCCGTCGGCGCCCTGCGAATTGGGCGCGACGCGGGCCATGATGATCCAGGTGCGGGCACCACGCGCCCCGGTGATCAGCCATTTGCGTCCGTTGATGACGTAGTCGGTGCCGTCGAAGTGTGCGGTGGTGGCCAGCTGCTCGGGATCCGAGCCCGCGCCGCCGGGTTCGGTCATCGCGAACACCGAGCGGTGCCGGCCGTCGATGACCGGCAGCAGGAACTGTTCGACCTGCGCATCGTTGGCGATCTTGCCCAGCAAGAACATGTTCCCCTCGTCGGGGGCCGCGCAGTTGAGCGCCACCGGACCCAGCGTCGACCAGCCGGCCGCCTCGTAGAGCACCGCCTGCTCGCGGTGCGACGGCTCCCGGCCGCCGAAACGCCCGGGCGCCTGAAACGTCAGCAGCCTCGCCGTGCGGGCCAGTTCCACCAGCTCGGCGCGCAGCTCGTCGGTGGGGCCGTGCCGGGTCAGCCGGGGGTCGGTTTCGTACGGCACGATCTGTTCGCTGACGAACGCCCTGATCTCATCGCGCAGCGCTGCCAGATCGGCGGGAATCTCGAAGTCGATCACGTCGCGGTGTCCATCAGAGTCAGTGCCTGCTCGAACAGTCGCACGGTGGCTGCGTGAAGTTGCTCGCCGACTTCCCTGGGCGCCTTGCCGGCGCACGCCCTGGCCAGCGTGCCCTCGATCACGATGCCGAGCTTGAAGCAGGCCAGCACCGTGTACCAGGTGACGTGCGACAGGTCTCGGGTGGTGTGGGCAGCGTACCGTTCCACCAGGTCTCGGGGGCTCGCCAATCCGCCCATCTCGGTGAGCTTGTGGCCGAACACGTTGGTGCCGTCGGTCTGCTGCCAGGTGGCCAGCAGCCAGCCCAGATCCAGCAGCGGGTCGCCGATGGTGCACATCTCCCAGTCGACAATCGCGACGACCTGTGGTCCGGTGCGGGAGAACATCACGTTGCCGGCGTGGTAGTCGCCGTGCATGATCCCCGGCGTCCACGCCGACGGCCGGCCCTGTTCGAGCCACTTGGCGACGTCGTCGACGCCCGGAATGTCGGGCCCGGGATAATTCTCGAACTCCTGGTAGGACTGCAGCTCGGAAAGCCAGCGCGGCACTTGTCGTTCCAAAAACCCATCGGGTTTGCCGAAGTCGGCCAGCCCGACCGAAGCGTAGTCGACGGCACCAAGCTTGGCCAGCGCGTCGGCCATCGACAACCCCATCCCGAACCGCACCTGCGGGTCGGTGGCGTGCAGCGGCGGGAGCTCTTCGCCGGCGTTGAACCCGTCGACCGGCTCCATCAGGTAAAACACTGCGTCGCCGAGTACGGCCGGGTCGTCGCAGGTCGCGATCAGCCGCGGATGCGGTACGTCGGTGCCGGCCAACGCCGCCAGCATCCGGGTCTCCCGCAGGATCACGGTGTTGCTGCGCGGACGCAGGTGCCGTGGTCCGCGCCGCAGCACATAGGGCCGCCCGGAGCGGGTGAACCGCAGCATGACGTTCTGCGTTCCGCCACTGAGCTCGCAGACACCCTCCAACGGGCCCTCGCCGAGGCCCTGCCGCGACATCCATTCCGCTACCGCTTCGAGGTTGTCCACGGTGCTGAAGCTACCGTCTTGGGTGCCGGTCGGTTCGCGGTATAGCGGACGCCGGTCTGCAAAGATCGCGGTATGACGCCACCGGTGATTCAACGTTGGATCGAGTTCGTCGAGAACGGTTCTACCGACGAGCTGGACACTGTGCTCGCTGATGATGCCGTGTTCTTCTCACCTGTGGTCTTCACTCCGCAGGAAGGCCGGGCAAAGGTGTCGGCATACCTGAGGGCAGCAGCAAAGATGTTCAGCGATACCGATTTTCATTACGTCGAGCAGTGGTGCAACGATCACTCGGCGATCCTCGAGTTCGCCGCGACGATCCACGGCGTCTATGTCAACGGGATCGACATGATCCACTGGAACGACGACGGGCAGATCGTCGCGTTCAAGGTCATGTTGCGACCGATCAAAGCGATACAGACGATCATGCCGCTGATGGCAGAACTGCTGAGCATAGGACCTTGACGGACAGACCCGCCCGAGTAAGCGACGTCCACGAGATCGCCGCTGCGATGCCCTACGCGCAGCGCATCGAAGGACCCTCGGGCAACCCGATTTACCAGGTCGGCGGCAAATCGTTCGTGTTCTTCCGAACCCCACAGCCCGACGCCGCCGACCCGGATACCGGGGAGCGCTTCGATGACGTGATCATGGTGTGGGTGGAATCCGAGAGCGAGAAGTTGGCGCTGGTGCAAGACCCCGGTTCGCCGTTTTTCACCACCGACCGGTTCGACGGCCACCCTTCGGTGTTGATACGGGCCAGTCGATTAGCCGACATCAGCAGAACCGAGTTAGCCGAGCTCATCGAAGATGGCTGGTTATCCAGGGCTTCCAAGCGCCGGGCCGCCGAGTGGCTCGCCGCCAATCGTCGATAGCCTGCTGGTCGCCGGCGCCGCTTCTCAGCAGGCAAGGGTACTGTGCGATGCTGCGGACCGGCGATGGGAGGAATGACGGTGCAGCGGACCAACGACGATTCCTGGGACATCACCGAAAGCGTGGGGTCGACGGCGTTGGGTGTCGCGGCAGCCCGGGCGGCCGAGACCGACAGCGAGAACCCGCTCATCCGCGACCCTTTCGCGCGGATGTTCGTGGATGCGGCCGGCCAGGGCATGTGGACTCTGATGGCCGATCCCGACATGTCGGCTAAGCTGACCGACCCGGAACTGCGGGTTCAGCGGCAAGTGATGGTCGACTTCATGGCGGTACGCACCGCGTTCTTCGACGACTTCTTCCTGGAAGCCGCCGCGGCCGGGGTCCGCCAGGTGGTGATCCTGGCGGCCGGGTTGGACGCGCGCGCCTGGCGGTTGCCCTGGCCGGACGGTGTCACTGTCTACGAGCTCGACCAACCCAAGGTGCTGGAGTTCAAGTCGGCTACGTTGGCCGAGCACGGCGCACATCCATTGTGCAACTTGGTGAGTGTCCCGATAGATCTGCGCCAAGACTGGCCGACCGCGCTTACCCAGGCGGGGTTTGACCCGGGGCAACCGACCGCCTGGTCGGCCGAGGGGCTGTTGCGCTATTTGCCGGCAGCGGCGCAGGATCTGCTGATCGAGCGGGTCCATTCGCTCAGTGCCGGGGGGAGTTGGCTGGCGGCCAATGCCCCCGGCGCAGATTTTCTCAACCCGGAACGTCTGGCCCGACAGCGGCAGCGAATGGAGCGCCTGCATGCTGCCGCCGCGCAGCTCACCGACATCGAAGTACCCAACGTCGAGGATCTGTGGTACCCCGAGGAGCGCAGCGACATCGGGGAATGGCTGCGTGCGCATGGCTGGTACGCGTCGGTGGTCACGATGCACGAAATGCTGGCCCGGCATGGCCGTAGCATCCCCGAGGAGGACGTGATGCCCCCGACGGTCTTCGTCTCCGCGCGCCGGCCGGTGGACTGAGTCGACCCGCCAGTCGGGAATCGCAGTAACGGTTCACAGCCCGCGCATAGGGTTGCCACAGCAGTGGCACATTCACGTACGGATACTCGGGGACGTGGGCCAGCCGCGGGGATCCGCCGACCGTGTCGCATTGCATCGCCCCGACGGCCGCCCGGTCACTGTGCTGGTCGTCGACGACGAGGCCGTTCTCGCCGAAATGGTCTCGATGGCGCTGCGTTACGAAGGCTGGACCATCGACACCGCCGGCGACGGCGCGTCGGCGCTGGCGGCGGCGCGCGCACGGCAACCGGATGTTGTGGTGCTCGACGTCATGCTGCCCGACATGAGCGGGCTCGACGTGTTACGCAAACTGCGCGAACACAATCCGCAACTCCCAGTGCTGATGCTGACCGCCAAGGACGCGGTGGAGGACCGGATCGCCGGGTTGACCGCCGGCGGCGACGACTATGTCACCAAACCGTTCAGCCTCGAAGAGGTGGTGCTGCGGTTGCGCGCGCTGCTGCGGCGCACCGGTGTGACAGCCCTCGACAGCGGCGCGCAGATCGTCGTCGGCGACCTGGTGCTCGATGAGGACAGTCACGAGGTCACCCGTGCGGGCCAGCCGATCGCATTGACGTCCACCGAGTTCGAGCTGCTGCGCTTCCTGATGCGCAACGCCCGGCGGGTGCTGAGCAAGGCTCAGATCCTGGACCGGGTATGGAATTACGACTTCGGCGGCCGGTCCAACATCGTCGAGCTCTACATCTCCTACCTGCGCAAGAAAATCGACAACGGACACGAGCCGATGATTCATACCCTGCGCGGTGCCGGCTATGTCCTCAAGCCGACTCGCTAGCGGGCGGCGGGCCTGGTCACTTCGGGTTCGGCTGCTGGTCGGTCAGACCATCGTGTTGGCCATTGCATGCCTCGGGATCGGCACGGTGACCGAGCTGGCCTTGTACCGCTATCTGGTCGGCCAGCTCGACGTTCAAGCGCATGACGCATCCCATCGCTCGGTGCGGATATTCAGCGGGCCGCCGCCGTCGGCGACACCGTGGTGGCATCACCAACGGCCCTATCCGCGGCCGGGGTCGGGCCCAGATTTTCTGGATGCGCCCGGCCAACCAGTCGGCATGGTCGCCGCCGTGGTCCGCGACGGTGCGGTCGTGGACGCGGGCTACCTGACTATGGCCGGCGCCCGGGCTGCGCTGTCCGACGCCGCCAAAGCCCAGTTGGTGAAGGTCGTGCCCGGTCGGACGCCGGTGACCCGCGACCTCGACGGTCTGGGCCGCTACCGGGTAGTTGCCGCGCCCGCGCGCCGCGGCGGCGACGTCGTCGTCACGGGTTTGCCGATGGCCCACGTGGACGCCACGATGATTCGGGTGCTGATGATCTTCGGGGTGGTCACCGTGATCACGCTGGCCGCGGCGACCAGCGCCGGCATCGTCATCATCCGCAGTGCCCTGGCCCCGCTGCAACGCGTGGCGCGCACTGCCGGTGAAGTCGTCGACCTGCCGCTGGACCGCGGCGAAGTGGCGCTACCGGTGCGGGTTCCCGAGCTCGACGCCAACCCGCGCACCGAGGTCGGCCAACTCGGGTCGGCGGTGAATCGGATGCTCGACCACATCGCGGCCGCATTATCGGCGCGGCAGGCCAGCGAAACCCGGGTGCGCCAGTTCGTCGCCGACGCCAGCCACGAACTGCGCACCCCGCTGACCGCTATCCGCGGCTACACCGAACTGGCACGACGGGTCGGTGACGACGACACCGAGGCGGCGGTGCACGCGCTGAGCCGGGTGCAATCCGAAACCGAACGCATGACCCGACTCGTCGAAGACCTGTTGTTGCTGGCCCGGCTGGATTCCGGCCGCCCGCTGCAGCGTGAGCCGGTCGATCTGTCGCGGATGGCCGTGGACGCGGTCAGCGACGCGCATGTCGCCGGGCCCGAGCACCAGTGGGATCTCGAGCTGCCCGACGAGCCGGTGATCGTCGTCGGGGACGGCGCTCGCCTGCATCAGGTAATGACGAACCTGCTCGCCAATGCCCGCATCCACACCGGCCCGGGAACCGTCGTGACGACGCGGTTGAGCACCGATCCGGCGCTGGCCGTCCTGACCGTCACCGACAACGGGCCCGGAATCCCGGACCCGTTGCAGTCGGAGATTTTTGAACGGTTTTCCCGCGGCGACACGTCCCGGTCCCGCAAGGGCGGAAGTACCGGCTTGGGACTGGCGATCGTTTGGGCGGTCGTGAAAGCACACGGCGGCACCATCGGCGTATCCAGTGCGCCGGGCCGTACTCAATTCACGGTGCGACTTCCGCTCAAGGCCGACGCGTGAAAAGCCTATTGGTGGAAGAGTCAACCCGGTGAACCAGAAGCCTCCTACCCAGGCCATCGTGTCGGCGCACCGTGCCTGCGGCCTGCCTTTCGACGACGCGACAGATTTCTTTGACGCCGACCGCGGATTCATAGCGGCGCTGACTCCCTGCGTCGTCAAGGCCGCCGACGGTCGCGTGGTGTGGGACAACGACGCCTACTCTTTTCTCACCGGTGACGCCCCGACCTCGGTACATCCCAGTTTGTGGCGGCAATCCACGCTCACCGCCAAACAAGGCCTCTACGAGGTGGTTCCGGGCATCTACCAGGTCCGTGGACTCGACATCTCCAACATCAGCTTCGTGGAGGGCGATACCGGGCTCATCGTCATCGACCCACTGGTGTCCACCGAAGTGGCGGCGGCGGCGCTGGCGCTGTACCGGGCCCATCGGGCGGAGCGACCGGTCGTGGCGGTGATCTACACCCACAGTCACGTCGACCATTTCGGTGGTGTGCTCGGTGTCACCAGCCAGGCGGACGTGGATGCGGGACGGGTGTCGGTGCTGGCGCCGCAGGGCTTTACCGGCCACGCAGTGCAGGAGAACGTCTACGCTGGTCCGGCCATGGCGCGCCGCGCCGCCTACATGTACGGCACGCTTTTGCCGCGCGGCCCGCAAGGGCAGGTGGGCTGTGGCCTGGGCCAGGCGCCGTCGGCGGGTGAGGTGGCGCTGATCGCGCCGACGGTCGACATCACGAAAACGGGGGAGACCCACACGATCGACGGGGTGCAGGTCGAGTTCCAGCTCGCGCCGGGTACCGAGGCTCCGGCCGAAATGCATTTCTACTTGCCGCAATTCCGTGCACTGTGTATCGCCGAGAATGCCACCCACAATCTGCACAATCTGCTGACGCTGCGCGGTGCGCTGGTGCGTGACCCACATGCGTGGTCGGGATATCTCACCGAGGCCATCGATCTGTTCGCCGACCGCACCGATGTCGTGTTCGCCTCCCACCACTGGCCGACCTGGGGACGTGAGCGCGTCGCCGAGTTCTTGTCGCTGCAACGCGATTTGTACGCGTATTTGCATGACCAGACGCTGCGGTTACTCAACCAGGGCCACACCGGCGCCGAAATCGCCGAAACGCTGCAGCTGCCACCGGCTCTGGAGAACGCGTGGCATGCCCACGGGTACTACGGGTCGGTCAGCCACAACGTCAAGGCGGTCTACCAGCGCTACATGGGCTGGTTCGACGGCAACCCGGCCCGATTGTGGGCGCATCCTCCCGAGGCGCTGGCCACCCGCTACGTTGACGCGATGGGCGGTACCGACCGCGTGGTCAAGCTTGCCAGGACTGCTTTCGATAGCGGTGACTTCCGTTGGGCGGCGACGCTGCTCGATCATGCAGTGTTCTCCGACAGCAGTCACGCCGCGGCTCAGGAGCTCTACGCCGACACGCTGGAGCAGCTGGCCTACGGCGCCGAGAACGCGACATGGCGTAACTTCTTTCTCTCCGGCGCCGTCGAGTTGCGCGACGGCAACGCCGCCAGGGCGGCGCAGACGGCGCCGCTGTCGTTGCTGTCCCGGTTGAGCCCAGAACAGATCTTCGACACTCTCGCGATCAGCGTCAACGGGCCCCGATCCTGGGATTTACGCATCGCCCTCGACATCGGTTTCACCGCGTCGGATGCCAACTACCGGTTGACGTTGCGCAACGGTGTGCTGGTGCATCGCAGTGTCCCGGCCGACCCGGCAACCGCCGATGTGACGGTCAAGCTGGACAATATCTCTCGGCTGCTGGCGGTCGCCTTCGGCGATCTCGCCTCACCCGGGTTGGACATCTCGGGTGACTACGCTGCTCTGCAGGCGTTTGTCGGTGCCCTGGATCGGCCCGATCCAGCGTTCACCATCATGACGCCTTGACCGCGGTCAATCGACGTCGATAACTACCTTGCCGATCGCTTCGCGGTCGGCGAACATCTGATCCATCTCCCTGATGTCGCGCACGGCTTGGTCCGGGTGATCCTCGGCGAACGTCCGGATCTACATGCCAACGACGGTGATGCCGTTGAGCAGGACGAGATTGATCGGGATCGCCGGGATCGCGCCGGCCGCATAACCGAGCGTAATGAAGACCCCGCCGCGGCTCAGCCCGCGCAGAGCCGGCTCGGAATACCGCCCGGGCCGCATCGCCGGTGAGCCGGTGGATGCGGGCTTTGAGATCTTCCCGGTCGTAGTCGACGGTCGCCTCGGCACCGCGTTGGCGGCACACCTCAAGCGTGTCCGGTGTCGACGCCGCGGCTAGCACGTGCGCCTTCAGGACAACCACTAAATCCACTGCTGCCAAACCTATTCCGCCGCCGCCGGTCTCGGTGGTGCCGAACCAGCTGCCCGGGACCCGGCACCGGGTGGGCGAGATCGGTGAAAACCAAGTCTTCCGGCGGGCCACAGTCTTTGCAGACGAACGGCCGCATCACCGGCGCTCCAGGCCGCGCAGGCAGAACCGGACCAGATGCGCGACGTCATCGGGGCTGGGCCGCACGGGCGAATTCAAATAGCGCCGCATCGCTGTCGCGGTGCAATAGAACACCGCGTCCACGTCGCGTGTGACATCCTCGCTGCCCAGCGCGGCAACTGGTTGCACCAGTAGCTCGCGCATCGGCCGCATGATCTCCGCGTCGACCTTGGCGTCGGCGGACAGCTGCCCGGCCGCGGCCCGGCTCATGCTGAGCAGGTGTGGGTCGGCAAGCTGAGCCAGCGCGCCTTCGATCCAGCGGCCGATCTTTCGCTCCGGCGTGGGCTCCTTGTCCATCTGGTGCTCTAGGTAGGCGACCACGATGGCGACCCCGCGCTCCAAGACCGCCAGCATGAGATCGTCCTTGCCGGCGAAATAGCGATAGAACGCCTTGTTTGACGAGTTGGCCTCGGCGACGATGTCGCTGACCCGCGGCGGGTCGGGCGCGACCCGTTCCATCACCCGCACCGCCGCCGCCAGGATGCGCTCGACCTCTTCGGTCGCCTCCCGGTGACGGTCATCGAGTGCGCGCTCGACGGCTGCGGTGATCCGGCTATCCATCACGCATCGGGTACGCTGAAACACGACCGATCAGAACGCCATACGTGGCTCGGGCGGCCGCCACCCGGTTGGCCGGTGGTTCGCAGCCGGGAAAGGGCACCTCGAGCGGCTCCAGTTCCGCGCGGACGAACTCCCGAATCCGCTCGAGCTTCTTCTCGAACAGTTCGGTGGAGAAGTCCCAGGCCATAGGTGAATCCTCCTGGTGCTCAGGGGATCCCGCCGTCGGCCCGCAGAATCGAGCCGGTGGTGAAGCTGGACGCGTCGGAAGCGAGGAACAGTGCGGCGCCGACGATTTCGGCGGGATCGCCGGCCCGCTGCAAGCAAAGGTGCCTGAACGGGTTCTGTTTCGCCTGGTCGAGGTTCCAGGACTTGCTGACATCGGTGAGGAACGGGCCGGCCATCAACGTGTTGACCCGCACCGACGGCCCGAAAGCTCGCGCCAGGGCTTCGGTCATCGCGTTGAGTCCGGCCTTCGCCGCGGCGTAGGGAACGATGTCGGGCGTCGGACGCAGCGACCCCGTGGTGCTGACGTTGATGATCGAACCCCGCCCGGCAGCGACCATCCGCTCGCCCACCAGCGCCGACAACCGGAACGGGCCCTTGAGATTGACGTTGACCACCGCGTCGAAGAGTTTCTCGGTGACGTCGGTCAACGTCTCGTAGAGCGGAGACATGCCGGCGTTGTTGATCAACGTGTCGACCTTGCCGAACCGCTCGTAGGTGGCCTCGACCAAGCCGTCGAGCTGATTCCACCGCCCGACGTGCACCTGATAGGGCATCGCCGCGCGCCCGGTCGCGGCTTCGATGTCGCCGGCGGTGGCTACACAGTTGTCCATGTTGCGGCTGGCGATCACGACGTCGGCACCGCATCGGGCAGCGCCCAACGCCATCTGACGGCCGAGCCCCCGGCTGCCGCCGGTGATCAGCACCACCCGGTCGGTCAGGTCGAAAAGCCGGGCGGCAAAGCCTTTTTCCGAACCCATGTCACCCTTTGGCGGGCAGCGAGCGGGACAACTCGGCGGCCGTCGCGATCAACTGCGGGATCATCGGCCCGAGCGCCGCGGTGATCGTCGGATCGACGTTGCCGGTGCGCATCCCGGCGGCGTAGGTCTTCTCCAGCACGATGCCCAGCTTCCAGTTGGCCAGCACCAGGTAATAGTCGATGTTCTCGGTGGAAAGCCCGCTGACCTTCTCGTAATGCTCGAGCAGTTCGCTGCGGGTCGGCATGCCGTGCAGGTCCGGGTAGAAGCCGTCGCTCTTGGGCTGTTCCCCGTCGTAGCCCAGCAGACACCAGGCCAGATCCAGCAGCGGATCGCCGACCGTGGTCATCTCCCAGTCGAGGATCGCGGTCAGTCTAGCCGGGGCGCCGTAGGCAAACATCACGTTGGCGAACTGGTAGTCGCCGTGCATGATGCCCGGTGCGTAGTGAGCAGGCCGGTTGCGGCGCAACCAGTCCGCGGCTACGTCCAAGCCGGGCAGCTCACGCACCCGGTAGTTGTCGAGAAAGGCCAACCAGCGGTCGACTTGCCGCTCGTGAAATCCGTCCGGCCGACCGAAACCCTGCAGGCCCGCAGCCCGCCAGTCCACCCGGCCCAGTTTGGCGGCGCCTTCGACGAGTTGGAAGGCCAGCCCCCGGCGGGCTGCCGGTTCGGCGTCGAACGGCGCCGGCCAGCCGCCGTCCATCGGGCTCCACCCGTCGACGGCCCGCATCACGTAGCAGGGCATGCCGAGCTGATCGCCGGCTTCGTCGGCGGCGATCAGCTCGGCATGCGGCACATCGGTGCAAGACAGGGCTCGCACCAGTCGGATTTCGCGCAGCAATCCGGCGATTCGGGCGGCGTCGGCCCGGGCGCCGGGCATCCGCAGCACCATGCGCTCACCGCCGCGCCGGATCAGGTACAGGGCGTTCTGCGAACCTCCGGACAGCGGTTCCAGAACCGGCTCTTCGCCGTCGCCCGGGGCGCCGCTGGCGTCCAGGAAGCGAACTAGAACCGTTGCGTCCACCGGCGGTTCTGCGCCCCGCTCCGACATCGGCGCACCTCACTCTCCGTGCGGAGAATAGCATTCTCCACGCTGGCGAGGGCTAGTTCGAGCACAGTCGGCGCGGTGTGGCGCCATCGCTCGGTTGCGAACCGACCACGTTCAGCAGGCGCTTGAACTGCCGGCGCTCGGCGGGTGTGAGGTGGGTCAGCAGCCGCTCGTCGGCAACGTGCACGGCGGCCTCGGCACGCCTCAACAGCGCCTTGCCCTTGGCGGTGAGTCGAGCCGGCAGCGCGCGGCCCGACGCCACGGTGCTCGGCCGCGTGACCGCGCCCAGGTCTTGTAGCCTGCGCAGCACCAGGTTCATTGCTTGCGGTGACACGCGCAGGTTGCGGGCCAGCTCGGCGCTGGACTGGCCGGGGCACGCGGCTAAGATCCGCAGGCACACGAACTCCGGCAGCCCAAGCCCGAGGGACCCCAACTCCGCCGTCAGCTCTGGCCGCAACACCGTCATCACGCGATAGAGCAGATAACCCAGCGGCTGGTCCTCATCCTCAGGCATGTCAAACATAGTGACAGGGCCTCGATTCCGGGGGCGGATTCCAGTGAACGTCGCAACACTGAGGCTATCCGGAGGTTGCGGTGGGGACCGGGCAAGCGGCGAGTCGTGTAATGCACGCGCCGCGGCGTGCGCTGGCCACCGCTGCGGAGCTAGGTGCGCCGGTCAGTGACAGGCTGGCCGGGGTGTTCGGTTGATCGGCGGGTTTTGGGCGAACGTGCGCCTGGATACCCTGCCGGAGAACCCCGTGCGCGGTTCGGCGTGTTGCAGGGTGTGGCATTTGGCCGAAAACGGGGTCGATGATCGCCTTGCGGGGTGCCGAGATGTTGCGGCCCGGGCTGGTCGTGAGCTTGCGAGCCATCTGCCGCGAAAGTGCAATTGGCGACGTCTTTCTCGAGTGTAGGCGTCGCCAGTTACACTTTCGCGGTTCACGTTGCCGGCGGCGTAGCCGGTGGCGGCGTGGAGGTTGTCCGCCGAGCCAGAGCCAGCGTCGGTAAGCAGCTGGCGGGGGCCCGCCCGGTGGTGGCCGACTTGCCAGCTGCGATCCCCTGATGACCGGCGCTGGAGCGGCGACGGCGTGCTTGGCTTCGCAGCGCCACAGCTCCTCGGGCAGGTCATCACCACGGCGGTTTTGCCCAACCTCTTCGGGGATCACAGCGGCTAATCGCCGATAACCGCGAGGATTCCCTCGACGAGGATTTCGAATTCGAAGCCGCCTACCAGGGTGAGCAGGCCGGTGTCGGCTGCGAGGGGCAGACCGATGGCGTCCAGGGGGTTAGCGAGGTTCGCCTCGACCAGACTCACGTCGTAGGCGGGCAAGCTGGTGACCGCGGCATTGACGATATCCGTGGTTAGCAACTGAAAGGCAGCCAACGCGGAGCCGGCAAGAGTGATCGAGTTGAGGATGTCGGTCAGCGTTGCTGCAGGATCACTGACGTCGGCCGACAACGCCGACAATGCCGTGACAAGATCGGTCATGCTCGGCAGCGACAGGGAGGCCCCCGACGTCAGCGAGAAATTCGCCAGCTCGTCGGTGAATGCGCTGAAGCCCTGCTGCGCCCCGCCGGCCAGCTCGCCGATGACCGTGGCCGGGCTGACGTCGGGGAACAACCCGAACTCGGTGGGCACATTGGCCTGCAGTGAATAGCCAAGATCGCCGGGGCCGTAGCCCAAGTTGATCAGCACCGTCAAATCCGGCCCCAGCAGCGCCGCCAGCGGTTTCCCGACCACCGGCAAATCCGAGAGCAGCGTCACCAGCGGCGGATTCTCGGCAATCAT
>Ga0078972_1003235_pt1 | contig 49712 bp, 45 predicted proteins | sample YelNatPaOPGAMG01_FD_67568 | JGI IMG/M metagenome (GOLD analysis project Ga0078972, IMG submission 67568) | Hot spring thermophilic microbial communities from Obsidian Pool, Yellowstone National Park, USA - OP-RAMG-01 (SPADES assembly) (version 2) | ecosystem: Environmental > Aquatic > Thermal...
ACCTAGCGGTGGCAGATCAGCCGGTAGTGATAGACATGCAGGGAAAGATAGTCAGTTTTGACCTGCAAGATTCCTACAACAAGGGCTCCATTCAGGTGATCAAACACGATCAGGACGGCGTACTTCTGAACGGTGCAGTGTTCCGCCTGCAAGGTCCCAGCTTCGATGATACGCGCACAGCAGTTAATGGAAGTATCACCTGGTCAAGCCTGGAATGGGGCACTTATACCCTGAGTGAAGTTTCCCCGCCTCCTGGATATTCGCCCGATCCTTCCTTCCCTATAAATAATATCGTTATCGATGGCGACCACCTTGGTCCTCTTACTTTTACTGCTACAAACACTCAGCAGAAGGGCTCAATCTCTGTCCTGAAATACGACGCGGCAACCGGAGCGCCACTCAGCGGAGTGACCTTCTCCCTCTGGAAGGGCGGAGTACAGGTGGGATCCAGCCTAACTACAAATGGCTCAGGAACAGTGGAATGGACTGGCCTCGATTGGGGTATCTACACTGTAGTTGAGGATTCCGCGCCTCCTGGATACGATATTGCACCTTCTCAGAGCGGAACAATAGACGGGACTCATCTCTCCCTGTCTTTTACCTTCTACGATAACAGGTCTTTAGGAAGAGTTACGTTAACAAAGGTCTACACTGGCACGCCCCCTGCTGGGAACGTTTCCTTCACATTGAGTGGCCCAAGTGGATCCACGAAGAGCCTTAACGGAGCTGGAACCCTGGTCTGGGATAATTTGGAATGGGGAGATTACACCCTTTCTGAGGCTGCCCCTGAGGGCTACGTTGTTGAGGGACTACCCCAGACCTTCACTGTGAACGCCAATAATCTGAACTTAACTTTCTCGGCCACTAACACCCAAATACTGGGAGAAATCAGAATTCATAAGAGTGGAACCGGAGGAGGGCCCTTAGCCAATGCCGGATTCACCCTTTACCCCGATGCTCCACCTTATGGCGTGATCGGTGATATAGAGAAAATGACCATAGTTGCCTCAGGGTTCACCGATGCAAATGGAAACCTGATATTCACCGGTATTCCCTTCGGTCACTATATGCTGGTGGAAACGAGCATTCCAACCGGATATGAAAAGGTATCTGATAATGCGGTTTATGTGGAAACGCCCGGACAGGTTATTGAATTTAATCTCACTGACGGTAACATTCAGGGTTCCCTCACCCTGAAGAAGTTGGGTGCGGGAGGAACACCCTTAGCGGGAGCGGAGTTCACGCTCTTTAAGGACGATGGAGTAACAGTAGTCCAAGTGGGGACTACCGCTGCTGATGGCACCTTGAGCTTCACGGGCATCCCTTACGGGAACTACCTGCTCAAGGAGACCAAGGCCCCTACAGGATACGAGCTCCTGAGCACCACCTGGAACGTCTCGATCGATTCCCAGGGGAAGGTTGTAGAGATTGGAGAGGTTGCCAATACCCCGATTGAGGGCAGCATCACAATTCACAAGAGAGGAGCCGGAGCGGGACCGCTGGCAGGCGCTGGTTTCACCCTCTATGTGGATGGAAATCAAAATGGCGTTCTCGATTCTGGCGAGGGCCTTATTCAAGCTTCCGGAATGACCGATATCAACGGAAACCTGACTTTCTTCAATGTTCCTTTTGGCCACTATGTTCTACGTGAAAGTTCCATTCCATTTGGTTATATTGGAGTGGCTGACCAAGCGGTTGTTATTGGCAGTCCAGGTCAGATAGTTAGCTTCGACCTTACGAACATTCCCATAACTGGTAGCCTCACCCTGAGGAAGTTGGGTGCGGGAGGAGCAGCCTTAGCGGGAGCGGAGTTCACGCTCTACGCCTCTGATGGAGTAACAGTAGTCCGAGTGGGGACTACCGCTGCTGATGGCACTCTGACCTTCACCGGGATTCCTTACGGGAGCTACGTGCTCAAGGAAACTGCTGCACCTGCGGGATATGTCCCGCTCACCACAAGCTGGAGCGTGGTGATCGATTCCCAGGGGAAAACAGTGAATCTGGGCGATATAACCAACACGTTAATCACTGGCTCAGTCACCCTGAGAAAGATTACCTCCACGGGAACACCCTTAGCGGGAGCGGAGTTCACGCTCTACGCCTCTGATGGAGTAACAGTAGTCCAAGTGGGGACTACCGCTGCTGATGGCACCTTGAGCTTCACGGGCATCCCTTACGGGAACTACCTGCTCAAGGAGACCAAGGCCCCTACAGGATACGAGCTCCTGAGCACCACCTGGAACGTCTCGATCGATTCCCAGGGGAAGGTTGTAGAGATCGGGGATGTAGTAAATACTGTCCCGCCTACTCCCACACCACCCCAAACCCCAAGCCCAACACCCCAAACCCCAAGCCCAACACCAGAGGTGGGCGGCGAAACAGCCACCCCACCTCCTTCTCCAACTCCAACTCCGGAAGTGGGCGGTGAAACAGCTCTCCCTGTGACAGGAGTCCCCATTTCTTACCTCTTTGGCATTGGCGGCATACTCCTTATTCTGGGAGCGGTGCTCTTCCTGGTGCTGAGAAGGGGAAAGAAAGAAGACTTCTAAAAGATAGTGAGATAAAACTAAAACCAAAAGGCGGGGTAGACCCGCCTTTTGGTTTTCAAGAATCGCTGCCCTTTACTTTTTAGAGTCAACGTTCAGGGACGCCGGCTCATTTTAAGTCAATCAAAGCTCTTTTAAAACCATTTTCAAAAGTAGCAGAGCCCAACAAGCGCTTTGAAGCCTGATTTCCTGCCGGTCACCTTCCAGAGCCAATCTGCGCAAGATCTCTTCTCCCCCGCCCACTATTCCCAGAAATACAGTTCCCACCGGGATTTCTTCTGATCCTCCCCCTGGTCCTGCCAGTCCGGTAATCCCGATCCCGATTTCCGCACGAGCAAGTTCCCTCGCCTTTCGCGCCATTTCCAAAGCCACTTCTCCAGAGACAACCCCTTTTTCCTCGATAATTTTCCCAATCCCTAAAATATTGGATTTGGATTCCGTTCTGTAAGTCACCAGACCCTGATAAAAGTAATTGGATGCACCCGGGGTTTCAGTCAAAAGATGGGAAATTAGGCCCCCGGTCAGCGATTCCGCAACCCCTATCTTTATCCTCCTTTTTAAAAGTTCCTCCCCTACTTCCTGCCACAAAAATTTAGATCCCAGGTAAAACAATTCCACCCTCTCCTGCAAAGCATCCTTAATATGCTCCATCAAACTTTGGAAGAAACCCTGGGATTCGCCCTTTTCACCCTGGAAAACCAGATGAATCAGAGCATGGCATTTAGTGGTGAAGATCTCGGGGCTGGGAAAAAGCGCTTCCCTGATTGTATCCCGCACTCCCTGAATCCAGGGAAAAAGATAAAGGGTCTTTCCATAAGTTTGGGCATTAAATCCTGCCAGGTTGAGCTTTGGGATCAGGAATGATAAAGCATCGGCTTCTCCAACAAAAAAAAGCGGGCTATCCTTCTTCACAAAGATCAGGCCCTTTTCCTGCTCAGCCCACTTAACCCATCCTTCTTTTAATAGGGCTTGGGGAGAACCAGCCCCAAAAATAAATATTGGCCTTCCGGGAAAGGCTTTTGCCAGACCTTCCCCTTCCCTGAAATCTGAGATTATATGAACGCTTTCCCAGGCCAAACCCAGGTCATCAAGGAGTTGAAACGTTTTTAAAAGTTCGCTTTCCCTGGGGAATTCCCCCCAAAAAGCAACCAGGCTCCTCATGGCTTTATTTTGGGCACTGAGCGAGAGAAATAAAAATTCAGGGCCCGCTCCAGGTTTACCACGATGTCCCTCTTAGTGTTCATTATGAAAATTTTGGGAGAAATGAAATAGATGTTTCCATTCAGAGCTTCAACGAGGGAGTAGGCTTTATCCTTTTCCAGGTTAAACCTCTGCCTGATAGCATAAATCATGTTATCCAGGATATTGCGCTCGATCCTCAGGGTTGTGTCGTTGATCATGAGAGCACAGTCGCAAAAGAGCTCCTCCTCTCTCTGCAGAAAGTTCTCAATTTCTGCGTATGGAACGTTGTTAGGAGGTGAGGACTTCCCTTCTATATAGAAAAGGCGCTCCCCGAAGAGGGAAAGGACGTCAAAATCCCCTCCACCAGAGAGGCCTTCCAGCCGTACAGACCACAATACCTGGGCAAAAAACTCCCTCTCCAGAACCTGAGCCAGAAACCATTCAAACGTGGCGCCGAAATTGTCCAAATGAGGATTAAAAAAAAGGTGGTCGCTGTTGATTTTACGTATCAAGCCAAGCCGTTCGTATACAGGCCAGTATTTCTCTAACGCTTCCCCACTCCACCTTTGGGCCAGAGCCTGGCGCTCCTCCTTGCCTATGGTCTTCAACTGGACGATGTCCGCTAGCATGCGACGGAAATAATAATCCCGGAGAAGCTGGTAGTATTCCTCCCAGTCCTTCTTCTCCGGTGGGAGAATAACGCTCTCCAGGCTATTGGCAGCCACTACCCTGAATCCTCTCCAACGCAGGGAAGCTTGAATATCGCTCATCTTTGCCTCACTTCAAGTAAAGTAGGAAAATCAAGCGGACGCAAGAGGCAGAAGAAGGAAATAATAACTAAATAAAAAAGAGGTCTGACTTCTTTTAAGCTTTTCCCGGAGTTGAAGAGGGGATTTTTCTATAGAATGAGCAGATATCTCTGAGAGGGCAAACCCCGCAAAGAGGGCGAGGCCGACAAGTCTTTCTTCCGTGCTCAATTAATAAGAGGTGCAGGGAAAGGTGAAGTCCTGCAGGAATTAAGCGATCCAGCTTGCCCATGGCCCTTGCAGGGCTTTCTTTTTCTTTGATAAACCCCAACCTCTTGCCCACGCGCAGGATATGCGTATCCACTGGAAAAACGGGGTAACCATAAGAAAAAAGAAGAACGCACCTGGCGGTTTTGGGGCCAACTCCAGGAAGGGAAAGGAGGAAATCCAGCAGTTCTTCAGGCCTTGCCTGGGAAGGAAGAGAAAATTGGCCGTATTTTTCGCTAATTAAACGGAGGACTTTTTGGATTCTTGGCCCTTTAGAAGGGGCAAGACCAGCTACCCTGATAGCGCTCTCTAACTCAGGAAGAGGAGCGAAAGCCACGCTTTCCCAGGAGGAAAACCTTGACCTCAAATTGGTAAATGCTAAATCCCGATTTCGGTCATTGGTATTCTGGGAGAGAATGGTGGATATTAATTCCTCCGTAGGATCAGGAAGAGAAGGATTTTTTTCCCCGTAAAAATTCTTTAATCTGGAGTGAAGCTCCTCAAAAAATCCTTTCGGTAGGATGCGAATCAATCCTTAGAGGCTGTTCTCCAGATGTCCCCTAATGTCGCCAGATGTTCTGCTCTCTCCTGGCTCTTCGACCTGCTTTTGGAGGGGGGCGGAGTTTCCTTTTCCAGCTCTGTGGGCTTCATGGAGAGGGTAATCCTTCTTTCTTTCTTCTTCAAATTGATCACTTTTACCAAAACTTCATCCCCGAGTTTCACGACTTCTTCTGGTTTGCTAACCTTTTCATCGGCCAACTCCGAGATGTGAACTAACCCGGATATTCCCTTCTCCAACTCCACAATAGCACCGTACTTTCCCAGCTTCACCACTTTGCCCTGAGCAGTAGAACCCACAGGATACTTGAGCTCCACTTTCTCCCAGGGATCAGGTTCCGTCTGACGAAGACTGAGGGATATCCTGCCCTCTTCTGGGATGACCTTTAAGACTTTGACTTTGATCTCTTCCCCTACGCTTACGAATTTGGAAGGGTGTTTGGGAGCTCCCCAGGTGAGTTCGGAGAAGTGGATCAGTCCATCTACTCCTCCAACGTCCACAAAAACTCCCCAGTCCACGATCCTGGAAACTTTACCCGTGATGATGTCTCCCTCTTTGATTTTAGTGAAGACCTGGGTTTTCTTAAGCTCCTTTTCCTCCTCTTCTACTTTGCGCGCAGAGCAGGTAAATTTTCGGTTTTCCTCATCCAGTTCAATTACCTTCAGCCTCAGGGTCTCTCCGACCAAGCTTTTATTTCCTCTGAGCTTGGAACCTATCTGGGAACGAGGGACGAAGCCCCAGATTCCAAGATCCACGAGAACTCCTCCCTTGACGTGTCTGGCAACTGGAGCCTCCACCACCTTTCCTTCTTGGAAGGCCTCCCTGATCCGTGCCCAGGCAATTTCATAGTCAGCGCGCTTTTTGGACAGGATAATGTTGCCCTGGTCATCCTCTACTTTTAGCACGTAGAGGGTAAGCTCATCGCCCACCTTTATCACCTCTTTAGCGGAAGCCACCGGCTCGCGGGAAAGCTCCTTCAAGGGAACGATTCCCTCTGACTTGTAACCTATGTCCACAAGTGCGCTATCGTTCTCAACGGCTACTACCAATCCCTTGATCAGCTCACCCTCTTTAAAGGTCCGGGAGATGTACTTTTCCAAAAGAGTTTCCGGTGAGGACTCGGATGGAACCTGCTCTTGCGGTTCTTGTTGCGTAACTTCTTTTTCTAAATTTACCTTTTCTGACTCGTTCACTTCAATCACTCTCCTAACACTTGCCCTCAATGGGGCGGTTTAGAAAAACTGTCCAGAGCTTAACTCCGGAGGTTTCGCCGCCAGCTTAAGCGGATTTATATATTTTCCTCCAATTCCAGACTAATATCAAGTGCTTTGACGGAGTGCGTGAGAGCTCCCAAGGAAATAAAATCTACACCTGAGTCAGCAATTTCCCTGATATTTCTTTCGTTTATTCCTCCAGAGGCTTCAAGGATGACCCTGCCTTTGCCTAAGCTTACACAGCGCCTCATCTCGGATGCGGGCATATTATCCAACATAATCCAATCGGGATTTTCCTCTAAAGCTTCCTTAAACTCCTCGACGCTCGTTACCTCAACCTCGACAAGCATCCCGGGCCTAACCTTCGCTTTCGCTTGCCTGATGGCATTTTTTATTCCACCGCTCGCTTTTATATGGTTGTCCTTGATCAGAACCATGTCATAAAGGCCCAGGCGGTGGTTCAATCCTCCCCCGAGGCGAACGGCATATTTTTCCAGATCTCGCCACAAAGGAGTGGTCTTCCGAGTGTCTAAAATACGAGCCCCTGTCCCCTCAATCAGCTCTACCAGCTTATGGGCCATAGTGGCAATCCCGGATAGGTGGCAGAGAAGATTCAATGCCACCCTTTCTCCAGAAAGAATTGCTCTGGTGAGTCCTTGTATGCGACAGAACACAGTTCCAGGCTCCAGAGCTTCTCCGTCCCTAAAATACATCTCTGCCTGTAAATTGGGGTCAAGGATTCTTAAAGTTTCCAAGGCGAATGGCAAGCCGCAAAGGATCCCTTTTTCCTTAGCCAGAAAGTAAGCCTTAGAGACGCTCCTTTCAGGAATCAGGGCTTCGCTAGTTACATCTCCAGAACCAATATCCTCTTCAAGGCTCTTTTTAAGCCTTTCCCGAATGTTCATTTCACGGTCACTGTCTCTTCTTCATTCCACTTAAAGCAAATATGCTTCAGCCACCGGGAATCGTCTTTGGCTGGAAAATCCGACCTTTGATGTGCTCCCCGGCTTTCCTCCCTCATCAGAGCCGCTTCGATAATCAAGCAGGCCAGAGTACATGAGTTATAAAGTTGAAAATCCTCAACGCTATTGAAAGATGAAAACTGGAGCTTTTCTTGCCATTTAGATACCTGTTTAAGGGATGCCTCCAGTTCAGAGGCAACTCTCACTATTCCTACCCTTGTTCCCATCAAGCAACGCAAATCATGGAGAGAAAAGGGAGGCCTCCGCGCTGAAAGTTTTAAAACCTCTGCGTTTAAGGAAAGCGGACGAACATCGATCCTGGATTCAGTTAGCTTTTGCGCCAGGCGTCGGGAAAAAACTAATCCCTCAAGCAGGGAATTAGAAGCTAACCTATTAGCTCCATGTACTCCCGTACAAGAGCTCTCTCCAACTGCGAAGAGACCGCTGACTGAAGTGAAGCCCCAGGTATCGGTTTTTATTCCCCCCATGGTATAGTGAGCAGCAGGGGAAACAGGAACAGGCTCTTTAACCGGGTCCCACCCCAAAGAGCGGCATTTCTCAAGGATTGCAGGGAACCGTTTTCTCATGGTCTCTTCACCGATGGGACGCATATCCAAAAACACGTGATCAGTTCCTTCTTTTTGCATTTCCTGATAAATAGAATAGGAAACGACATCCCTGGGAGCAAGCTCTGCCAGAAAATGATAATTAGGCATGAAGCGCTCGCCTTTATGGTTCAGCAAAATTGCTCCTTCTCCCCTTACTGCTTCCGAGATAAGAAAACGAGGGGTTTCCTGATGATAAAGGACAGTAGGATGAAACTGGATGAATTCAAGGTCGCAAAGTTCAGCTCCCGCACGATAAGCCAGGCTTAAACCGTCCCCGGTGGTACCCTCAGGGTTAGTAGAGGGAGTAAACAGAGAAGCATAGCCTCCAGTAGCCAAAACGACGGCTCCTGTTTCCACCAAAAAGAAACCATTGGCGCTACAGAGCACCGCGCCAACGACAAAATTGTCCTGAGTGAGCACATCCACCAGGTAAGTGTTTTCCAGAAATTTAATCCGCTCCTGGGTCAGGGCTTTTTCATAGAGGGCCTTAATAATTTCATCCCCGGTCCTGTCCCTGATATGAAGGACACGGCGGGCAGAGTGGCTTCCTTCCCGATTCAAAGAGAAACGATCCCCTTCTCTATCAAAATGAACGCCCATTTTAATCAGGTCTTTTATGGCGGCGCTGGCCTCTCTAACTAGGACCCAAACAGCCTCTTCTGAAGAAAGCCCCGCTCCGGCGCGGATAGTGTCCTGAAAGTGAAGTGCCGGGGAATCATCAGGGCCAAGCGCACAAGCTACCCCACCCTGAGCGAGGGAGGAGTTGCTGACAAAAGCTTTTCCTTTGGAAATAAGGAGAACCTCTCCTGGAAAATTTAAGGCAAAAAAGAGGCCGGCGATACCGGTGCCGGCCACTAAGACTTCAGTTTGGACTCTGGGCAAATTTTTCATCAGGGAAAAAGGAAGCAAGTATCTCCTCATGTAAGCTCCAACATCCTTAAAAGGCTCTTCCGGGCAAGCAAGGCAATATCTTCCCGCACCTCTACCTCTCCCGTTTCCTCCTTAAGACATTGGTAAAGAGCGGAAGCATCGGTCTTCTTCATGTTTGGACAAAGGAGAAGAGGAGAAGCCAGAAAAAACTGCTTGCCAGGAGCCTCTTTTCTCAAGCGATAAAGCATCCCCTCTTCTGTCCCGATGATGTAGCTGGAACTGGTGTCGTTTTTCACAAAACGAACCATTCCTCCAGTGCCTAAAACCTGATCTGCCAGATTCCTGACTTCAGGGCGGCACTCGGGATGAACCAACACCTTGGCTCCGGGATGCAAGGATCGAGCTTTCTGGATATCTGCAGCCATAATGCGAAAATGCGTGGGGCAAAAACCGGGCCAGAGGTAGACGAGTTTGTCCGTATGCTCCTTCACCCAGCTTCCTAAGCCCTGATCTGGGACAAATATAATTTCTTTTTCCGGGACACTCTCTACGATTTTTAAAGCATTGGCTGAAGTGCAAATAACGTCGGAAACCGCTTTCACCTCCGCCGAGGAATTGATATAGGTTACCACGGCGGCTCGGGGGTGCTCCTCTTTCATCCGCAGAACAGCTTCCCTGGTAGCCATGTTGGCAAGTGGGCAGCCAGCAGTGAGGACTGGCATTAAGACCTTTTTCCCGGAGAGGATTTTTGCTACCTCCGCCATAAAATATACCCCGCAAAAAACGATCAATTTGCGCTCAGTTTTTTTAGCCTCCAGGGAAAGCTCAAGAGAGTCGCCTACAAAATCGGCTACTTCCTGAATTTCTGGCAATTGATAGTTATGGGACAAAATTAGGGCGCCTTTTTTCTCTTTTAAAGTTAGAATCTCCTCTTTCCAGGATTCCTTATTTTCTATCATCGCTTTATTATAACTTAAAAAGACCTGAGGAAGGCGAGGATGATATGCCATATAAAGAATCTTTAAGGTTGAAACCGGAAGAGTTGTGCGCGCATGTAAGCCTGGAGGAGCTAAAATTCTCAAGCACAATGGAATTAAGACCCCTGGATAGGATCGTAGGACAAGAAAGGGCCATGAGATCTTTAGAGGTAGGATTAGGAATTAAAGCGCGCGGTTTTAATATTTTCGTTTCTGGAAGGACAGGAACAGGACGCACCTCAATCGTTTCCAACCTTGTTAAAGAGCGTGCCCTCAGCGAACCCGTTCCCCCTGATTGGATATACGTTTACGATTTCACCCAGCCTGATCGCCCTAAAGCCATTTCTCTGCCTCCAGGAACAGGGACTCTCTTTGCTCGTTCTGTGGAGTCCCTGATTTTTTCCTGTGAAGTAGAACTGAGAAAACTTTTCACCTCGCCCGTTTATCAAGAAAGGAAAAACGCTTTAGAGCAAAAAGTTGGGTCTTTAAAACAGGCCTTAATTCTGGAGGTTCAAAAATCGGCCCTCGATCTTGGATTCTACATTGAGCCCACTCCACAGGGCATTTTATCCATACCGGTAAAGGAAGGCAAAAAGCTGAGCCCAGAAGAGTTCGAGGGGCTGACTGAGGAAGAGAAGAAAACTTACGGAGAAAATTCTCAGAAATTGCACCAATTGCTGGAAAAAATGGTCCTGGAATCCAGACAGATAGACCGACAGTATGGCGAGGAATTGAGAAAGATCGAAAAGGAATTAGCCTATTCTTTGCTCGAACCTCTTTTTCAAAAATACGAGGAACCATTTCAGAGTCATGAAGAATTGGTCTCCTGGCTCAGGGAGGTCAAAAACGATTTGGTCTCCAGGCTCAAAGAGTTCAAAGAGAAAGAAAGTGAGGAGGAGAAAGGGGCCCCTGAGCTGGGAAAATATAAAGTGAATGTCTTTGTAAACCGGGCCAATCTTAAGGGAGCCCCGGTGGTTTTTGAGCCCAACCCCTCTTACTATAACTTGATGGGCAAAATCGAATATCGTCCGGCTTTCGGCACATGGATCACGGATCAGACCATGATTAAAGCTGGGGCTCTTCAGGCTGCAAACGGTGGATATTTAATTCTTCCGGCACAAGAACTCTTAGCCTCTCCTTTTTCCTGGGAGGCTTTAAAAAGGGCGCTTCGTTCAGGGGAAGCCAGGGTGGAAAATATGTCTGAGTTTATTGGAGGAGTTCCCACAGCCACTCTTCGTCCTGAGCCTATTCCCCTGGACTTAAAGGTGATCGTCATCGGCCAGCCCAGGCATTACTATTTGCTTTACGCTTTAGACGAAGATTTTCCTAAACTTTTCAAGATACGCGCCGATTTTGACACGGAATTTCAACGAAACGAACAATCCATCGCTGATTATGCATCTTTTATTAATTTATTGACGAGCGAGAATTCCTCCCTCTCGCACTTTGATGCAGGCGCCATCGCAGCCCTTGTGGAGTACGGATCAAGGCTTGCCGGATCGAAGGACAAACTCTCTGCCAGCTTCATGGAAATAGCCGATATCGCTCACGAAGCCTGTTTTTGGGCAAAAAGTGAATCGAGCGACTTCGTAAAAGCTTCTCACGTGAAAAAGGCGCTGGAAGAGAAGTTCTACCGCTCCCGTTTAATTGAGGACAAGATTCAGGAAATGATAGAAAAAAGAGTGCTCTTAATAGACGCTAAGGGGCAGAAAGTAGGACAAATTAACGGACTTTCGGTTTATGCCATCGGAAATTACTCTTTCGGTAGGCCCAACAAAATTACCGCCAGGGTGTTCCTGGGGCGCGCTGGCATCGTAAATATCGAAAGGGAAATCGCCCTTTCTGGCCCCATCCACAGCAAAGGCGTACTTATTCTCGCTGGTTATCTTGGAGGCCAATATGCTCAGGACTTTCCCTTGAGCCTATCCGCCTCATTAACCTTCGAGCAGATGTATGAGGAAATCGAGGGCGACAGTGCCTCTGCGGCTGAACTATTCGCTCTTCTCTCTGCCTTGGCTGAGGTTCCCTTAAGCCAGGAAATTGCCGTAACAGGCTCTGTGAACCAGTTCGGAGAGATCCAGCCCATTGGCGGTGTAAATGAGAAAATTGAAGGTTTCTTTTCAGTATGTAAGGCTTTGGGGTTAACGGGGAACCAGGGAGTAATCATTCCTAAAGCCAATGTTCAGCATTTGATGCTCAAGGACGAAGTAGTGGAGGCAGTGGGAAAGAACCTCTTTCACATTTGGGCTATAGAAAAGGTGGAGGAAGGGTTGGAAATCCTCACAGGTATTCCTGCCGGAAAAAGGGAGCCTGACGGAAAGTTCACCCCGGAGAGTATCCACGCTCGAGTTTATGAAAAGCTCCGCCAGTATGCCTATCAACTTAGGGACTTTTTCAAAATTTAAGCCCGAACATTTTCCTCACAAGGAAGCGGAATTAGACCAGGAAAACTCTTTTTGATATAATAGTCCAAAAGCCCCGAACGGGGGGAAATGGAGGTCATTTTGAGAAAGTTAGCCAGTTCAATTACCGGCAGGTTTTTGCTGCTTGTTTTCATAGCGCTTTTCCTGCTCAGCTTTACACCTTTTCAAGCCAGCGCCCAAACTGAAGAGCCAGCCATGACTGCAAGCGGGGAAATGTGGCTTCAGAGCACAGGCGCTGGAAATGCAGTGTTGAATTTGAGCGTCCCCCAATCCTACATTGAAATGGGTTTTACTTTAGATGCTCTGGTAGCCCAGATGCAGCAGGATGAATCGGCCGAAGTCACATCAGCTCAGGATTTGGGTGGAGGAAATTACCGTATAGCTTTCAAGTGGACAGAACCTGAGAAATTTTTCGGTCAGGAAAACATCACTGTCAATCCTAATGGAACTGTCACAATAGACTTAGGAGATTTAAGTTCGTTTGAAACCTTAACAGTACATGTACAGGGCAACATTATAGAAACGGCTGGAGAAAAAATGGCCAATGATACAGCCGTTTTCAAAGGCACCTCAGCAGGAACGATTACTTTTAAGCCCAGCGGAGCGCTTCCTTCTGTCTCTCCAACTCCCTCGGCAACCGAAACCCCGCCATCTTCGGGTACCCCCTTTTCCACTTCTCCTCCTCCCTTAACCCAGACACCTAAACCCTCTCCCTCGGCAACCCCCGCTCCTTCTGGTGGCGGTGGTTTAAGCACGACCTGGATCATCATCATTGCTTTTGGAGCGCTCTTCGTCCTGGCAATCATCGTACTCCTCGTGAGCTTGAGTGCCCGAAAGAGGAGGCCTCCTCAGGGAGGGTATCCATACGCTCCCCCTCCGCCACCACCTCAGGCTGGACCGGCACCGGGATACATGTTCTGCCCCAACTGCGGAAAGCAGATCCCTAAGGGAACCAAGTTCTGCACCTACTGTGGTTTCCAGATTGAAGCTCCACCCACACCTCCCCAGCAGCAACCGCCTCCCCCACCTCCTGAGACCCCACAGAGCTGATCTGGTTTACCGGAAAAGAATATTAAACTAGGGATGGGGCGTCCTGAGGACGCCCCATCCCTTTTCCTCTTTTTAGCCGACTTTTCCAGCTTTGGTTGCTTCAATCAGAGGAGCTTCTTTGACCGCTACTTTAAGGAGGTTATCCTTTTCAGATACTCTTTAAAGAAGTCCTCCCCGAACCTGAGGAAGTCTTGATCCACGTTTTCAAAAACGTCTGTGAAGTAGTGGTAGTTTCCCAGCCTCCCCTTTTCGTCTTTTCCCAAAAAAGAGATGGTCTGAAAACCCCTGGTGGCCACGGGCAGGGAGTCAGTGGGCAGGAGCAGGTTCTTTTGTTCCTGAATTTCTCCCGGGAAAGTTTTCTGAAGCTCCCGCGCCACTTCCAGCAGCTCATTTCCGGCTTTCCGGTAAAGGATCATTCCCTCACCTTTAAGGAAGGTCACCTTTCCCGTCCCCAGGTTGTCCAATACGATGAACTTTGTGGCATCTCGAGGGAGCTCCCGAGACATTTTCCTCAGGAAAGCCTTCATCCCCTTCGTTCCTCCTTCCTCATTTCCGGTGAAAAGGAAGAGCACTTCGGTATCTGAAGGATAATCAGCACGATTCACCTTATAGTCCTGGGCCAGAAAAAGAGCTAAGGCCGTTCCGGAACCATTGTCGTTCGCCCCCTGGGTATATCTTCCTGTAATCCAGGCAAAGAGAAAAACCAGGAAAACCAAAAAGGATAAAATAATTCCCATCGAGAGGAGCCAGAAAGAGCTGGAAACCAGCGAGAAAAACCTGAGGATAACCCCCAGGAATATCAGCCCCAGGCCTAAATAACTCACTGCGAAAAGCAGGGGGATCCGGTCAACGAAAGAGGGATGGAAAATAAAACTCCCCCTCTGAGTATCGTAATGGGCGGAGACAATCACCAGCTTTGAGGGCAGTTTATCGGGGAGAGTGTATATATTCTGCGATTTGAACCTGGGCATAACGGTCAGGTCTATGTCAAATCCGGAAACCTCCAGAAAAAGGAGCGCGAGGCCATACACTAAAAGGAGGAGGGAAAGCCAGGAAAGACTGAAAAAAAGGGAAAGCAGGCCCGCGACTATTGCCAGGAACAACACTTGAACTGGTAGAAGGTAAAAGTTGTCCTTGGTGGCGCGAAATTCCTGTACTATTACTTTATATCCAAACTCTTCGAGCTTCCCCCGGATTAAGGAAGCGGCTTTTCTTTCTTCCTGGGTTGTCGATCCTCTGTGGGGAAAAGCACAGAGTTCCCTGAGGAAATCCACGCTACTTTGCATTTGATTCACCCTCCAAAAAGATAATCCTGACATCAGCCAGGTTGGTCCCTGTGGGCCCTGTGATGATCAAACCTCCTGTTTTTTCAAAAAAATGATAGGAGTCGTTATGCGAAAGGAAATCTCGGGGATCCAGGCTGAGAGCTTTTATCTTCAGATAGTCCTCAAAACCGGCATAAGCCCCGGCGGCTTCCGAGTTGCCGTCCTTCCCGTCAGTGCCGCAAGAAAGGATATGGAAGCGCCCTCTAAAGCCTTCCATAGCCAAAAGGAAGTACAGGGCGAATTCCTGATTTCTTCCTCCTACCCCCTTGCCCTTTAAATTCACAGTGGATTCCCCACCCGAGAGAAGAGCGCAGGGAGGAGAAAAGGGATTACCGCTCGAGATGACCTCCTGAGCGATCTGAGCGTGAAAGCGGGCCAAGGGTTCCACTTCCCCCTCAAGGCGAGAGGAAAGAACATGGGCTTCAATTCCCCTCTCGCTCAAGATCTCCTGGCATTTCTTTAAAAAGTGGAGGTTCGAGGCCACAATCAGGTTTTTGATGCGGTCCTGGAATATTTCGGACCTGGCCTCACCCTGCTCACTGTTTTCTAATTGCCTTAGATATTCCATCACCCGGGTGGGGATTTTCTCCTCCAGATTGTAGGAGGCGATGATCTCCAGGGCTTTGGGGAAAGGGTCGGGATCAGAAACAAAAGGCCCTGAGGCGATGGTGGGAAGGTCATCCCCCACCACATCGGAAATAATCAGATTTATTACTCTGGCGGGGAAACTTACCCTGGCCAGGCCCCCTCCCTTGATCCGGGAGAGCTTCCTGCGCACCGAATTTATCTCCCTGATGGTCAGAGGAGCGCTGATCAAAGCCTGGAAAGTCAGAGCCTTATCCTGGAGGGATATCTCCTCTGGAGGATAAATGGCTATAGCCGAGCCTCCCCCAGTGGTGATAAAGATCACCAGGTCGTCTTTGTTCAAGTTTGAAAGGAAAGAATAGAGAGCTTTCCCCGCCTCAAGGCTTTTTTCGTCCGGAATGGGGTGAGAGCCCCTGAGGGTGCGAATTTTTTTCGGCAAGCTGGAGGGGAAGTGATGGGAAACGATGAGCCCTGCCTGGACCGTCTCTCCCAGAACATCCAGGACTCCCTGGGCCATTAAGGGCGCTGCCTTCCCCAAACCCGCAAGAAGCACCCGGCGATAATCCTTCAAATCAACCAGGAAATTGCTTCCCCAGTAAAGTCTTTCTTTTTCCAGGCGGAGGTTGTCCCTGACTAACAGATAGGGGTCAAGGGCCCTGAGGGCTTCCCGGAAACAGGATTCCAGAATCTCTCCAGGTCGTTAGTATTTCCCCTTTGTTTTAGCTCCCCGTTCACTTCAAGCCAGATTTCGCAGTTCGAAGGATCAATCTCTTTCTTCGGGACTACACAAGGGCCAAAGGGAGCAAAGGTGTCGAAGCCTTTGGAGATCGTCCAGGGGAGTTTTTCCTTCATGGCTTTGGCCTGAAGGTCTCGAGCAGTAACGTCTATCAAGAGGGAGTACCCCAGAACAAAATCCAGCGCATTGTCCCGGGAAACATTTTTGGCCCTTTTTCCCATGACCACCGCCAGTTCCACCTCGTAGTCCACTCGCTGGGAAATTAGGGGCAGAATCACCGTTCCTCCATGAGAAAGAAGGGAAGATGGTGGTTTGAGAAAGAAGCTTGGCTCAGCGGGAACTTCTCCACCCATTTCCCGGGCATGAGCTCTGTAGTTCTTAGCCAGAGCCACAATCTTTGTAGGAAAAATTTCCAGTTCCTGGTTCCCAAAAGGAATTTTCATTTTTTCACCTCACAAGAAAACAAATTGAAATACTGATCCGGGCGTTTACTTCTTCAGACGTTCCCGGTAAGCCCGATAGTCGGGTACCAGACGATCGTACTCCGCGTTCATCAGGGGAGAGGAGATAAGAAAATCAGCGGTAGCCCTGTTACAGGCCACGGGAATGTTCCAGACCGCTGCCAACCTGAGCAGAGCTTTCACATCCGGGTCGTGCGGAAGGGGCTCCAGGGGATCCCAGAAAAATATCAGGAAGTCAATCTTTCCCTCAGCGATCAGGGCTCCGATCTGCTGGTCTCCCCCCAGAGGGCCACTTTCCAGCACTTTAATTTCCAACCCCAGCTTTTCCTTTAAAAGCTGGCCGGTGGACCCCGTGGCAAATAAATCGTGCTGGGAAAGCAAATCCTTATTGAACTTCACCCATTCCATAAGGTTAGGCTTCTGGTTATCGTGAGCCACTAAGGCTATTTTTTTCCTGGGGCCTAAAGGAATCCGCTGATAGTCCATAGTTTTTCTCCCACACCCAAGTGTTTAAGGCAACAGGTCTCCGGCAAATCCATCGGAGAGCACCGGGGTCTGAGAATGAGTGTATTGCCTGATATTAGCCTGGGCGTAGTTGAAGGCTTCCTCTATAGAAACGTTTCCATCTCCATTGGAATCAGCTTTCCCTGCCAGAATTCCCTGGTCCACCAGAAGGTAAGTGAAGTAACCGTGCTGGATAGTGGAGGACTCTCCGGAGAGCTGATTGGCTTTACAGGCCATGGTGTTCACCCGACCTGTTCCTCGCATTCCATCATCCTGGACAGCGTCAGCCATACCTCCGGAATAGCAGGAGTCGAACCCCAACCAGATCTTGGAAGAGCTGATGTTCCTGAATTTAAAAGCCAGGGTGCCGTCCCAGAGGAAAGCCAGCTCCCGGGTGACGATGCACTCGTCGATTTTCTCCCCATCTTCGTCGCGATCGGAGGAGGATCTGGAACCGTGCCCAGAGTAGTAAAAGACCACGGTGGAATCAGGACCGGCATTCTGGGCCAGCCAGTCCAAAGCGGCCAAAATATTAGCGTATGTGGCCGTGCTGTCGGTGAGCACCACCATGTTACTGGAGGAGAAACCATAAAATTTGACCAGCGCGCTTTGGACGTCACTGACATCGTTCACACAGTAGCGCAGGTCATTCTGGGTACCGTCGTAGTCGTTGATCCCCACAAGCACCGCCAGCTTGTCCAGGGTGGCAGGGGCCCCTGCCTCCTTCGGCAAACTGATGTCCGGAATAGCTATGGGGTTTTTGTTCTCCACCAGGTTCACGCTTGGGCCACCGCGGTATGCAATAGTAAGCGGAGAAATGGACAGAGAAAGCAGAACGGCAAAAATTAGAATCCCTTTAATTAAGTTCACTTTTCACCCTCTCCTCTTGTTTTACTCCTTTTAACCCAAATAAGGGCAAAAGTAAAGCTGTTTTTGTATGGGGTCGGTGGAGTCAAGAATTTGATTACACGAAAAGCCAGCCTCCCATGCTACTTCTTTTGGAGCAGCGAAAGGAGGCTGATTTGATCAGTTTTTGGTATTTTGCTTTCATAGAAACCCTGAAACTTTATTCAACCTCCAATCTTCACGTAAAGCCCAATTTCCTGAAATCTTCTTTTTATATACCGTAATTTTTCTTGTGATGGAGCTCCTTGTGTAGGCATCCTATATTCTATGCCAAGCCTATTGTATTTTTCGCTCACGTCGTGGAAAGGAAGCAGGTCGATTTCAGGTATACCTTTTAGTGAAGAAATAAAATCCACAAGGCCATCAATATTTCTTTCTGTATCAGTAATTCCCGGAATGACAGGGAAACGTAAAATGACGTCCTTTCCTCTGCCCATATCTACCAGCATCCGCAAGTTATTCATAATCAGGGCGTTCGAAACTCCTGTGTATATTATGTGTTCTGCGTTATCGGAAAGCTTCAGGTCATATAGGAACACATCTACGTAATCCAGCACGGATGAAAATACGTTTTCAGGAGCATAGCCCGAGGTGTCCAGTGCAGTATGGATGCCCCTCTTCTTGCATTCCTTCAGGGCTTCAATCAAGAATTGATGTTGAAGTAATGGCTCTCCTCCTGAAAAAGTCACGCCTCCTCCTGAATTATCATAAAACAAAATATCTTTTTCAATTTCCCTCATCAGTTCTTCAATTGTGATCTCTCTGCCGACAAGCCTCAACGCTTCAGCCGGACATACACTGGAGCAAATTCCACAATTGTTGCAGATTTGTCTGTTGATATGAGGAGTACTATTTTCATTTTCAAAAGTAATTGCGCTAATGGGGCAAACAGAAGAACAGGTTTGACACTTTATACATTTATATTCAAAAAACATAAGCACAGGTTCAGGGGGGATGCCCTCCGGATTGTGACACCACCAGCATCTAAGAGGGCACCCTTTTAAAAAAACCGTTGACCTTATTCCAGGACCGTCGTGGACAGCATATCTTTTTATGTCAAATATTAACCCTTTATTGACTATTTAGTTGCACCGTCCCTATTTTAACTATTTGAGGAGTTCATTCAGGAATTAGATTTCTTGTTCTGTTCTTGCAATTATTTCATCTTGCAAACCTTTTGGCAAATTAACAAAGTAGTCACTGTATCCAGCAACTCTAACCATTAAGTCCTGGAAATCTGCTGGGTGTTTTTGCGCCTCTCGGAGCAGCTCGGTACTAACGACATTGAACTGCACATGATGCCCTCCCATATTGAAAAAGGTCTTTATAAGCTGTGCAAGCTTCCTTATGTTTTCCTGGCCCTTAAACAGATCCGGAGTTAATCTCTGATTAAGCAAAGATCCACCAGTTTTATCCCAGTCGCACTTGGAAACTGACCTGAATACAGCTGCTATTCCCTTCCTATCACTCCCTTGAACCGGTGAAACGCCTTCAGAAACCGGTAAACCTGCTTTTCTCCCATCCGGCGTCGCCCCAGTAACCTTTCCAAAATATACATGGCATGTGGTGGGGAAGAAGTAAACCCTCTTTGAGGCTTTCCTGATGGGAGATGGTGGATAGTTTTCAACCATTTCCACCATACTATCGACTAAATTTTTGGCGTTTTCGTCGGCATAATCATCGTCCTCTCCATACCTAGGTGTTTTGTTCAGGATGATTTGTCTTAATATTTCGTGCCCTCCTTCGAAGTTTTGCTTTAGGGCCTCAAGAAGCTCATCCATGGATACGGTCTTTTTATCAAACACATGGTACTTAATTGAAGTTAAACTATACGCAAGGGTGCCTAACCCTACGATATGAACATACTGAGTGTTGTACCTGGTTCCGCCGGCATTGTAATCTTTGGCATTTTTGACGCAGTCATCTAACCAAAGAGATTCAAATGGAACTGGGAGGTATTTTGCATAAAGTGCCTCAATAATGTCGTTTCCTTTCATTTTTATGTCCATAAAATGTTTCACTTGCTTTATAAAAGCATCCCAGAACTCATCAAAGGTCTTAAAGCTTCTGGGGTCTCCTGTTTCTATGCCAATCTTCTTCCCAGTCCGAGGGTCTAGGCCATTATTAAGGGTAATCTCGAGAATTTTGGGGAGGTTGAAATATCCCGTCAGGATATAACTTTCTTTCCCGAAGGCCCCAGTTTCTACACAACCGCTGACGCCGGCAGTGCGGGCATCTTCCAGGCTTTTACCCTGCCTTAACATTTTGGTTATAACCCCATCGAAATTGAAGAGGGGCGGTTCACCAAATCCAGGTCCCACTACCTTCAAAGCCGTTTCAAGGAAGTGTTCTGGATTTTTGTCGCTCACCAGCACGGCCGTATTTGGCTGTAAGGTCCTTACTTCATCGAGAACTTCCAGGAGCAGGTAAGAGACCTCGTTTACGCCATCCGATCCATCTTTTTTTAGTCCCCCAATATTGATTTTTGAAAAGTCGTTATATGTGAAGCTTTCTTCATTTGTCACCCCGACTTTTGGGACTGCCGGCTGATTGTTGAACTTAACCCAGAATGCCTCAAGAAGTTCTTTTGCTTTCTCCCTTGTCAACTTTCCCTCTTTGAGATCTTTTTCATAAAACGGATACAGATGCTGATCCAAACGCCCTGGGTTAAAAGAATCCCAGGGGTTCGTTTCGTAGACTACACCTACATGGACGAACCAGTAGTGTTGGAGAGCTTCCCAGAACGTCCTCGGAGCGTGGGCTGGGACCCAACGGCATATCTCTGCCATTTCCTCAAGCTCTTTTTTTCTTTCGGGGTCTTTTTCTTCCTCGGCCATCTTTTCGAGTTTTTCTGCATAGCGTCTAGCGTAGATTAAAATGCCATCTGCTGCGATATCCATGGCTTTGAGCTCTTCCATTTTATCGTAATATTCTGGATCACTTGGCTTTAGTTCCTGCATCTTCTCTTTAATTTCCTCTTTTATGTCTAAAACCCCTTTTTGGAATATTCTTTCACCACCAGCCGTATGACCGGGTGCTCTTTGCTCCATAAATTCTGTCCATATTCCTGCTTCATAGGCCTCTATCCATTCCTGAGACATATTTTCAAAGAGAATATCCCTCATTGGTTTCTGATAACCCTGTTGCCCTCTCCAGAATGGAATTATTTCGTATTGGTATAATTCCATAGTTTTATCATCAACCTTGTAGGGCATATTCTCTCTGGAATTTAAAATCTCCAGGTCTTTCATGCTATGAGTACAGATTTCCGGATACGTCGGAACCTCCTTCGGACCAGTCCCTCTTAATCCAACAATTAGCTGGCCGTTTTCAATCGGCAGGCTTACGTGTTCCATTAAAAACTTAAATGCCATTGCACGCTGTACAGGAATAGACTTTCCTGTGGCAATTCCGCTTTTATAAAATTCGGTTAAAAGTTTGGCTCTCTCGCCCGATATTTTAACCTCAGCTTTTACGCTCTCCTCTCTAAGCCTTGCAATCCTTTCATTCATTGGCCTGATAGCAGCCCTTTTCTTTTGCATTTCTTCTTCAACAATCATGGTTTTCGCCCCCTTGATACAACCTAAATTGAGCAATTCCTCATCACCTTGTAAAATTGAAGCACTTTTTGAAAAACTCGCAAGAGCTCGAATTGAATCTCAGCTTTCAGAGGTTGAGGATGGGATAAGGTATGTTATTCCTAACATCCTGGATAAAGCAGCGGTAAAGTTAGGTTCTTGGAGTGAATAACATATCTTAGCGCAGGATCTTTTTACTGAATCTGTCTGGTACCTGGGTAGGCGGCTTTTATTTGATCGAGATCACTCTTCCCCCCGTCATCTTCACCAGATCAGAGGGAGAGAGGGCAAAAACGGCATTAGGAGTGCCTGCAGCAGCCCAAACCACATCATATTTGAGGAGGTCCTCGTCCACAAAGGCTTCCAACCTGAATTTGTGTCCCAAAGGAGGAACACCTCCGATAGCGAAGCCGGTCTTTTCCCTGACGAACTCGGCGTCTGCTTTCTCAATCGGTTCGCCCAAAAGAGAGGCGATGCGAGTTTCATTCACCCTGTTTTGGCCGGAGGCTACAACCAGAATAGCTCTGTTGGATTCCTTAGCCCGAAAAATTAGGGATTTAACGATCTGCCCTACCTGGCATCCCACTGCCTGCGCGGCCTCTTGAGCGCTTCTCGTGGTCTGGGAAAGCTCTATTACCTGGTAGTTATATCCGGCTTCATAAAGGGAGCTCTGCACTTTCTCTGCAGACGGGCTCAAAGAACTTTTCAGATGCCAACCCCCCTTTCTCCAAATACTATCCCTTTTTATAATTATCGCTGGCACCCGAGTTTTTCATTGCCAAGAAGTTACTCGGGGCTTGAAAGAAGATCCCTCACCGCACTTTCCAGATGAGAGCGCACAGCCTTTTCTGCTCCTTCAGAATCCCTCTCCCGCAAACATTTTATAATTTTCTCGTGTTCCGCAATGCTATGGGGCAAACGGTTAGGGGCAGTAGAAGTGTAATAGCGGGAGAGGCTGATTCGGAGTAATCCTCTTTGCAGCCATGGAAGCTGCCAGGCTTTCGCACATTCCCTCCACAAGCAGCACGTCCACCAGTTCTTCCCTGGTAAAAGTGCGCACGTAGACTCCTGAATGAGGCTTAATCACAACTAATCCCTCTTGTTCTAACATGAGAAAAGCATCCTGAACCGGAGTGGGGCTAACGTGGAGTTTTTTAGTGAAGTACTCTATAGGAATGCGTTCGCCCGGCTGAAATTGACCGGAAAGAATTGACTTGCGTATAGTTTTCGCTATTTCCTTTCTCAACAAAATCTTCAAGGCCATTTTGCGCTCCCTTTCAGCTTTAGACTGCAAAAATTTTAGCTTATTTCCATTCTTTTAAAAAGTCCTGGAATTGACTCATTAAAAAATCAAAGCGAAAACAGCTCGTTGCCTCATTTAAAGTTAGCTGCTTTGAGGAACAAAGCCCAGAAATGGGTTGATGAGGCCATAGAGGAAATGAGGAAGCGCTTGCCCTTTGAGCTTCTGGGAATAGATTCGGATCGCGGATACTGCAAAAACTTAGTAGGGGTTCAAAATTAACAACTGAGAAATCCTCGGGAAAGAACTGGACTGCAGCTTGAAGCTCGCTCAGGCCTTTTTAAGAATGGGTAAGGACGCTTACGCTTCCTTTGAGATGAAAAGCTGGGATGGAAAAAGGGAAGATGAGCCCGCCACAATCCGGAAGATGGTCACCTCTTGATCTTCCATGATCTTCAAGAAGCCTCAAACCGTCTTCAGAAAGTGCAGAAGGAAGCTTCCCAGGAAAGAAAAAGAGATTGAGGGAAAGAAGAGGGTAAAAAGAGGGGCTGAGGAAGGAGGTAGGAATTAGAATGGAAGGGTCTGGGGAGAGGTTCACCTACTAAAAATTGACAGTAACAATTTTTTTAAAAAGCATCCGTCCTTTTAAAATAGTGCTAATATAAATTTTGATTCAATTGCCTGTAATCTCAGGCAAGAAAGGGGGGTCAGGCTTTGAAAAGTGTCCTGGTCAGACCTGAACGGTGTATAGGTTGCAGGCACTGCGAGGTAGCATGCGCTCTGGAACACTCTCAGAGCAAAGAGCTGTTCACAATGTTAAAGGAAATCCCTTTGTCGGAACCGCGCATCCGCGTGGAAGTGGGCGTCAATTTTTTGACCTTTCCCAATCGCTGCAGACACTGCGACCCCGCTCCCTGCATGCAGGTATGTCCCACAAACGCCCTGGAGAGGGACGAGGAAACGGGTTCAGTAGTAGTCAATTACAACAAGTGCATAGGCTGCGCTGCCTGTGCTATGGCTTGTCCATTCGGGGTTATTCAGTTCAAAGAAGTTTACCAGGTGAGGCTCAAAAGAGAGGTCAACGCTAAATGCGATAATTGCCTGGATAGACAGTTGCAGGGAAGGATTCCCGCATGTGTTGAGGCTTGCAAAACCGGGGCTTTAGAGTTCGGGGAGATAAATGAGCTGATTCGCGTAAGCCGGAAAGACTTCACCGTGAGAATGATCAAGTCCCAGGGAGCAGAAGTGGAAGTTCCAAAAATTCCCGAAAATATAAAAGTCTATAGGGACATTTTGGAAGAATTAGCCAGCGAGGGACCATTTAAAGAAATTTAGAAAGGAGGAGGGCAATGTATTACGATCCACTCTCTTTAAAAAGAGAGGCCGAAAAGAGAGCTCTTGATAGAACAGATCAGGAAATTGTAGAAAAGGCTCTCGCCGAGGGCGTAGAGACTGCCTGGGAAAGGTTAGAGAAGCAGCAGCCTCAGTGCGGGTTTGGTCAGCTTGGAGTGTGCTGTAACAGGTGCGCTATGGGGCCCTGCCGGATTGATCCTTTCTCGGAGGGGCCAACGCGCGGCGTCTGTGGCGCTACAGCAGACCTGATTGTGGCCAGAAACCTTCTGGATGACCTTGCGGTTGGCGCTGCGGCGCACTCCGATCACGGAAGAGAGGTAATAGAGGTCCTCCTGGAAACTGCGGAAGGCCAAGCGCAGGGGTACAAAATTACCGACGAGGAGAAGCTCAAAACGCTTGCTCAGGAATACGGCATCGATACCAGAGAAAAAAGCAAAGAGGAGATCGCTAAAGAGCTCGCTCTGGCTATGTTGGAGGAGTTCGGAACCATCAAAAACAGGATCCAATTCACCGAGAGGCCACCGGAAAAGACCAGGGAGATGTGGAAAAAGCTTGGTATCATGCCGAGGAGTGTGGATCGGGAAATTGTGGAGGCCGACCATCGCATCCATATGGGTGTGGGCGCTGACTATTTGAACATATTACTTCACGCCCTACGGGCTTCCCTGGCCGATGGCTGGGGTGGATCGATGATGGCCACGTTCGTTTCCGACATCCTCTTCGGCACTCCCACTCCCACAACCTCCGTGGTAAACTTGGGCGTGCTCGCCCAGGACAAAGTGAACATAGTAACTCATGGGCACAACCCCATCCTTTCGGAGATGATCCTCAAGGCCTCCGAGGATCCGGAACTTTTAAATCTGGCCGCCCAGAAGGGAGCTTCCGGCATTAACATCGTGGGTATGTGTTGCACAGGAAATGAACTTTTAATGCGACACGGAATCCCGATCGCAGGAAGCTTGCTGGACCAGGAGCTGGCGATTGCCACTGGAGCAGTCGAGGCCATGATCATCGACTATCAGTGCATTTTCCCCTCCATCACCTCCACGGCCAGCTGCTACCACACTAAAGTAGTTTGCACGAGCGAAAAAGCCGTAGTTCCTGGTGCCATTTACAAACAATTCAAGCCCGAAACTGCCCTAGATACAGCCAGGGAAATTATAAAAATCGCCATAGAAAACTTTCCCTTAAGGAATTCGGACAGGGTAAAAATCCCCGATAAACCCATTAAGATGATGGCCGGCTTCTCAGAGGAAGTCATCAGAAAAGCCCTGGGCGGAAGCTACAAACCACTGATCGATGCCATCGTCTCCGGGAAGATTAAAGGGGCAGCAGGTGTAGTGGGGTGCAATAATCCCAAAATCAAAATGGATTATGGTCATGTTACGCTGGTGAAAGAGCTAATTAAAAGGGATATTCTCGTTGTGGAGACAGGTTGTGCTGCTATTGCTTGCGGGAAAGCTGGATTATTGCTTCCTGAAGCTGCTGACATGGCAGGAGAGGGACTAAAGTCTGTCTGCAAGGCAATAGGCATTCCTCCTGTTCTTCACATGGGTTCCTGCGTGGATTGCTCAAGGATCCTCAATCTCGTTTCCAATATCGCAAAGGAAATCGGAGTAGGAATTGAGGATTTACCTGTAGTCGGGGCTGCTCCCGAATGGTACTCCCAGAAAGCGATCTCCATCGGCTCCTACTTTGTGGCTTCCGGAGTGAGCGTGGTCCTGGGAATTCCTCCCAAAATTTTCGGAAGCGCCAACGTGGTGGACCTCCTGGCGAACAAGCTCAAGGGAGCAGTGAACGCCTCCTTCGCTGTAGAACCAGATCCATTGAAAGCTGCCGATCTCATCGAGGCAGAAATTCAAAGAAAGAGGAAAGCGTTAGGGATTTAAAACGGACTTAAAGCCTTAAGCATTTCCGGGGGGCCTCTTGGCCCCCCTAAAGCACAGGAGGCAAAATGGAACAGGAGAAAATAGATGAAATCATTTCCCGGCACAGAACAGCATCGGGAAGACTCCTGAGCATTCTGGAAGAGATCCAGAAGGCAGCAGGATACCTTCCAAAGCAATCCCTGGTTTATTTGTCCAAGCAAATCGGAGTTCCTTTATCCCAGCTCTACAGTCTGGCAACCTTTTACTCCTTTTTCGAACTTCAACCGGTAGGAAGGCACATTATTACGGTATGCCAGGGAACCGCCTGCCACGTAAAAGGCGCTCCCCGGATCCTTTCCGCTCTGGAGGACTTGCTCGGTATCAAGCGCGAAGAAACAACTCCTGACAGAAAATTTTCCCTTACCACCAACGATCTTGAATTCACCCTGAACACAGCGAGGTGTTTTGGGGCATGCAGCATGGCTCCAGTTATCAGGGTTGATGGTAAGGTTTACGGTTATAACACTCCAGAGAAACTGCCGCAGATTTTGAAACGTTACGGCTGGAGGGAAAAATGAAAATTTCAAACCTTGATGCTCTGGATGAAATAAAACAGCAGGGTCTTAAAAAAATTTTCCCCGGAAAACCGCGGATTGCGGTAGGACTTGCTACCTGTGGCATCGCCACTGGCGGGGATCTAGTTTTTGAAGCTCTGAAGGATTCTCTGGAGAAAAGAGGTCTGGATGTATACCTCGCAAAGGTGGGGTGCATTGGATACTGCAAAGAGGAACCCCTGGTCAACATCTCCTTCCCTGGAAAGCCACTCCTGATTCTGCACAGAGTCAAGGAAAGGGATGCAAATTCTATTGTGGAAGCGCTAACTAAGGGCGATGTTCCCGAGGAAAAGGCTCTTTGCAGGATTGAGGAGTGGGATCACCTGACCTCCAAGCTGGCTTATGGATCGGGCTTTGAGAATGTTCCGCGTTATTCTGACATTCCTTATTTTCGCTACCAGAAAAAATTAGTCCTGAGGAATTGCGGTTTAATCAACCCTGAGGATATTGAGGAGTACATCGGTATCGGTGGCTATTATCCCCTGTTCAAGGCGCTTAAAAGTATGTCCCCGGAGGAGATCATCGAGGAAGTGAAGGCCTCAGAGCTCCGGGGAAGAGGAGGAGCCGGATTTCCTACTGGTTTAAAGTGGAGCATTACCAGAGCCGCAAATGGGTCCAGAAAATACGTCATCTGTAACGCTGACGAGGGCGACCCTGGAGCCTATATGAACAGGAACGAAATGGAGAGCGATCCCCACATGTTAATTGAGGGAATGTTAATTGGGGCATACGCCATAGGCGCCCAAGAGGGGGTCATCTATGTAAGAGCCGAGTACCCTAAAGCCATAGAGAGACTGGAGTTAGCTCTTCAGCAGGCTGAGGAATACGGGCTCCTGGGGGACGGGATTTTGGGCACGAATTTCAGTTTTCACATCACCCTCGCCAAGGGTGCCGGAGCTTTCGTTTGCGGAGAGGAAACAGCTTTGATTTCCTCCGTGGAAGGCAAGCCGGGGAGGCCTCGTCCAAGACCCCCATTCCCCGCAGAAAAGGGACTCTGGGGAATGCCCACCAATATCAACAATGTGGAAACCTGGTGCAATATTCCGATAATTATCGCCAAGGGAGGGAATTGGTTCGCTCAGACCGGAACGGACAAAAACAAGGGAACGAAGGTTTTTTCCCTGGTGGGCAAGGTAGATAATGTGGGATTGGTGGAAGTACCCCTGGGAACACCTTTGAGTCAAATTGTCTATGAGATAGGAAACGGTGGCACTGGAGGCAAAAAAATTAAGGCTCTGCAGACTGGTGGTCCATCAGGTGGGTGCATTCCCGCAAGTTTGTTCGATACTCCCGTGGACTACGAAAAGCTCAAGGAGGCTGGTTCCATCATGGGATCAGGAGGGATTGTGGTCATGGACGCAGATACCTGTATGGTGGACACGGCGAAATTCTTTATTGAATTCACGTCGGATGAATCATGCGGGAAGTGCATTCCTTGCAAGGAAGGCCTACAAATGGTCCATGAGACCCTTGAGAAAATCACCAGAGGGGAGGGAACGCAAGGCGATCTTGAGGTCATTGAGGATCTCTGCGACACGATCCAGAAGACCTCCCTATGCGCCTTGGGACAGACTGCACCCAATCCTGTTTTGACTACCATCAGGTACTTCCGTTCGGAATACGAGGCCCACATCAGGGATCACAAATGTCCCGCCAAACAGTGCCGAGCCCTGATCACCTACAGGATCCTTGAGGACAAGTGCACAGGGTGCACCCTCTGCGCCAGGGTTTGTCCGGTTGCTGCCATTACAGGAGAGCTGAGGAAACCCCATTCTATTAACCCTGACCTCTGCACCAAATGTGGCTCCTGCAAGGACGTCTGCAAATTTGACGCTGTAATTGTGGAATAAAGGAAAAAGCGATGAAAAACAAAATCAGGCTGAAAATTAACGGGAAAGAATACGCAGCGAATGAAGGAGAGTATGTCCTGACAGTCGCCGCAAGGGAGGGCATTGATATCCCTGCCCTTTGCTTTAATGAGGCCTTCGAGCCTTATGGGGCCTGCAGGCTTTGCCTGGTTGAGGTTCTCGCTGGCCCTTATCAGCCCGGATTGACAACCTCATGTACTCTGAAAGTCAAAGAGGGTTTAGAGGTCCTCACGGAAACCGAGGAAATCAGAAAGCACCGAAGGGTTCTCCTCGAGCTTTATCTTGCCCAAGCTCCAGAGTCCCAGTTCATCAAAGATCTTGCCCTTAAATACGATGTGACCGCAACGCGCTTCAGAATAAAGTATGATCCAGCGGACCCCCTGGGAAATAAATGCGTCCTTTGTGGCCTCTGTGTCAGGGCATGTAACGAGGCTTTAGGAATAGGTGCTATCAATTACATCGGAAGGGGGATAAACACGAAAGTCAACACGCCCTTTCTGGAACCATCTTCGGAATGCATCGGTTGCAATGCCTGCGTAAGGGTTTGTCCTACAGGAGCAATCAAGTTTGAGGATGTTCAGGACCAGAGGATAATGATCTCCTGGAGCAAAACTCGGGTTCCGCTAAAGCAATGCATGATTTGTGGAAAGTACTTTGCCCCGGAACCCCTGACCCTGTTCTCCTATCAAAAAATGGACCCCCGCCTGGAGGAAGGCCTTGAAGACGTTTGTCCTGATTGCAGAAGAAAACTGTTTTCCAGGAAAGAGATACTGGCTTCAAAGGGAATTGAGGTCAGAAAATGAGCAGGGAGGTCTCTGAGCACAGAAAACGTCTCCAGACTGTAGCCAGAGCACTTCGGGAAAAAGTTAATGCAGAAAGCGAGCAGGGATTCAGAGTTTTCGCTGCCGGCAAAGGAGGCGTTGGGAAAACCTCCATAACCGCGCTGCTTGCGCGGTTATTTGCCCGAGAAGGATATCGAGTCCTGGCCGTGGATGAGGACCCGCAAATGAACCTCCCTTTTGCCCTGGGGATTTCTGAAGATGAGGCGGAAAAAATCGTCCCCCTGAACAGAAACCTGGATTATATCGAGGAAAAAGTCGGAGTCAGACCAGGAGAAGGCTGGGGGCTGATGTTCAGGTTGAATCCCGATGTCACTGATGTCGTGGAGAGGTTCGGAATCAAGGGCCCTGATAACGTAAACATACTCGTGATGGGCACGGTGATCCAAGCAGCAGCGGGGTGCTTATGCCCTGAAAATGCCCTCTTGGAGTCCGTGGTGAGGTATATCAATTTGCGGCAGGGGGAAATAATCCTCATGGATACTCAAGCTGGAGTGGAACATTTCGGCAGAGCACTGGCCAGGGGATTCAAACAGGGTCTCTTAATTTGCGACCCGACTTTCAATTCCGTTCAGGTTGCAAGAACGGCTGCGGCGCTGGCGAAGCAACTGGAAATCCCCTGGCTTTACCTTTTAGTCAACAAGGTGAAGGATGGAAGGGACATGAAAAGGGTTGAGAAATTGCTTGGGGATTCCCAGAAATTCTTCCAGGAAGTCTTTTATCTTCCTTATGAGGAGGAGTTTCTTAACCTGGAACCAAATGTAGGCCCCATACTTGATTTTATGCCTCCTTTGCCTTTTCTGGGGGAATTAATACGGGTCAAGGAAGCCCTTAAAGCACACGCAGAAAGGGAGGTTTAAACTATTTTTCCTGCGGATCTTTGGTTTCCTTTACCCTGAAGCAGAAGGGATCTCCGTCCCGTAAAGAGAAGCGCTCCCTCAAAGAATACGGAGAAACAATCTCCAGGAGCGCGGGGCGGATGCCCTTTTCCGGAAAAAGCACCGCCCCGGGAATACTTCCATTCAGTTCTACAGGAACAGCCTTCACCGTCCCGTAGCGTCTCCCCTCCCAAACAAAGGAGGGGATAAAAAAGGTAGCGCTCTCATAGAGTTTGCGCCATTCCTCGAGAGCAACTCTTATATTCAAAGTGCCGGGATAAACTTCCTCACCGATCAACTTTTCCAGAGCTTTCCTGTAGGGCTCAAGGGAAAGAAAGACCCGTCCTTTTCCCAAGCCGGAAGTCACCCGGCCACAAATTCTTAAAGGGAAACCCTCCCTCACACCCTATTTCCTCCAAGGAAGCTTCTTAAGGCTGAGGAACGATATAGAATTTCCACAAAGGCCGCGATAATCCCAATCTCACAGGCGCCCTTGACCAGGATGGTGTAGACCACAGGAAGTGGCAACTGGTAAGGGATTCCCCATACTCCCAATGTCAGGTAGGTGAGGAGGGATTCCGGGATAAATCCCAGAACAATGGCCAGTGAGGGGATTTTAACCCTCTTCATGACCAGCCCCACGATCAGGCCAGTCAGGAGCTTAATGGGGGCAATCAGGTAGTTTCCGAACTGCAGGGAAGGCGGGATACCCACTATTCCCCCCGTGATAGCGCCAGCGAAGGGTCCAAGGAAAACCGCTGCAAACATCGTGCCCAGGTGGGAGAAATCCAGTTTTACCTGCTGCCCTAATATAGGGACAAAAAGCGAAATGTAACCCAGGATTACTCCCAGAGCAGAAAAAATGCCCACACGGGCGATGGTTCCGACGCTGATTAAAGGTGCGTCGGAAAAGCTAACTTTCTTTTCTTCCATAAAAAACCTCCAGAAGATAAATTCCCCTGGGGCCAATTAAAAAGACCTTTTTCCATCCGGACTTTAACCGTCGGCTCCGGAATTTCACCGGATCTGCGCAAGGCGCTCGTGGGCTTTACCACCGGTCGGGGATTTCACCCTGCCCCAAAGGTCAAAAAAGATTATAGCAAATTTTGAGCTTTGGGTACCAGAACTTCGATTAAGTCTCCCTTCCTCAAGCGAGAGGCGGGAATTAAAATCCTTTCGGGAAGCAAAAGTCCCCTTCTTGTCCCTCCATGGAAGCGGTTCTTGAGCAGGAAGTAAAGGTAATAGCAGTCCTCTTCCCCGTTCCCCAGAGTCCCGGGCAACTCCCAGCGAATTCCGTTTGAAAATTCGAGGATTAATGTCCCTTTTCCCTTCCTCGCCCTTTTCAGTTCCCATTCTTGAGCGCCGAGGATTTCACCGTGGTGTTCTCCCGGCGGGAGAATCGTCATGGGAAGCCTGCCCAGCATCTTGCCAAAAATTTTTTCATAAATGATTTTCGATTCTTTAACCAGTTTGTCTCTTTGAACCTTGAAGGTGGCAAACGTGGGAGAGATCGTTGTGGGTCGTCCCACCCTTTCGGAAAGCTGGGAAATGAACTTCTTGCACTCCTCAGTCATGGCCATAAGGCGAGAAAAGGAGGGGCCCTTGCGCAGGATATAGCGCAGGGCGATCAAAGCGGGAGCTCCCCCTCCCTCCCAGGCGCGAGAGACTTGAATGGGGTCGGGAGGATGAAGCCAGGAAAAGACCTTATCCACAAAAAGCAGCGTGCGCTGCCTGAAGTCCTCCCATTCTTCCTCGCTCTTAAAGAGTTTCCTCAGATCCTTTCCCCTGCGTAAAACTTCCAGCTCTTTTTTCAGCAAGCGGAGCTTCTTCCTCTTGATCAAGTACTCCTTTTGTTTGAGAGGGGTGAGCCTTCCCAGCTGGAGTCCTTTCTCCAAATTCTGCAGGTGCCTGGACAGGCTTTTGATCTCCGCTTGAAGCTCCTGGGCCTTTTCCCACCTTGCAAGCTCCAGAACTTGCTTTGTACGCTTGATCAAGCCCTGAAAGGTCAGGCCCTCCTCAATGTGTTCCAGCTTTTTGGAAAACAGGGTATCGAAGTAATCCTTTCGTATGAAGTCCTCCAATCCCAGAAGGACAGCGTTTTCGCCTTGAGGAACCTTGTACTTTTTCCTGAGCAGGGGCACTTCCCACCCTTCGTCCGGTAAAAGGAAGCATTGAATGCGGATGCGCTTTCCCAGAAATTTCTCGCCCATTTTCTTAAGCTCACCTTTCAAGGGGATTGCTGCCGGGGAGATCAAGAAATAATAGTGGTTGTAGCTCTGAAAGAAGAAGTTTCCTAAAGGATACTTTTCCTCAATCAGGAGACGGAGTTTTCTTAAGTCCCCCTCTTGGGGATCTCCCTCCACCTCTGCAATCAGGATGGCCTGCTCGATTTCCTCCAGGTCCTGGGGAAGCTTTCCTTCCAAAAGATAGGAGGCAAGGCCAATTTTGAAGTAGGTGGCCACGGAATATGAATGATGAAAAAGGGTCAGGTCGTTGGCGGAACGCCGAGTTTCGGCCAGCCCCCAGGAAAAATACCCCTCAAGAAGAGGAAGGAGCCTTCTCCTTGCGGAAATTGGCCTTAAAAAATTGATTTCTCGCATTTCCTCCCAGAGTTCAGACCTCAGTTCGTCCAGTCTTTGAGGGTCCAGAAGCTCTTCCATCCCGAAAACGGTGCTCTTGAAGGTCTGAAGGTAAGGCTGTTTAGCCTGGTCTGAGGGGTTAGCCTTATCCTCTGCGGAGCTTTTGCGGTCGCAGGCTTGAAGGAACTTCAAAAATTCCTGGATCTCCGTAAAGTTGTTCATCCTCTCATATCCGTGATGGGCAGAGAGAAAATGGGCAAAGAGCACCCCCTTAAGGAATCGGGGGGCAGGATCGGATCCCTTAGGCCAGAATTTCGCAACCGGAGTTTGAAAAAAAGAGCGAGCATTTTCAGGAACAGGCTCTTCTGGCCACTCTAAAATTCCTGCGTGCCGATCGGTTTCCTTATAGTCGGAGGATTTGGCCCGGATAAAATGGGAGGAGAGCTTTCCCAGATCATGGAGAAGAGAGGCACACTCGCAGGCCAAAACCAGCCTTCTAAATTGACTTAGAGTTTCAAGCGATTTACCTTCAGGATCTGGGGTCTTCATTTTCCCTGCGCCTTTCTTCCTCCTGGAGCTTCCTCTCCACCTGAACAAGGTTTTCCTGAAGGACAAGGACCCTTTCATTTGAGGGAGGCATGCATGCATAGCGCGCTTCCACGAAGGCCTGAGTGAGGTCCGCTATTTCCTCCTTAATAAAGGGCAGGGTGGTCGAAGTGCGCTCCTGGTATTCCCAGGGTGTTTCGTGCTCATTCCTCTTGATCCCCTTCTCTTCAAGGATCCTGAGGAGTTTAAAGTAGAAGGAAAAAGGGGAAGGGAAATCACTGGTTTGCGGCTGAGCTTCTTTTTTTCTCTCCCCCTGCTCCTTGATTATGGGAAAGCGATGCAGTCCAAATTTCAGAACAAAGAACAAGATCACGGCCAGGAGAACCGCACCTATTGTAATCAGAATGGCACTGGCCTGGGAGAAAAAGAGAACAAAGGAACGGAGAAACTGCGCGATCCAGTTCGAGGTTTCGGGGTTGGCTCCACCCCCGGGTGTGGTTGGCGTCCCTCCGGGAACCGCTGTTCCTCTGCTTAACCCCAGAGCGGAAAATAAGGAACCAACACCCATCTTTAAATAGTAAAAGGCTTTAGTGAGTATGGGGCCAAGATAGGGTGGCAAAAGCCACAGGGCTATGGCCAAAATCCCTACAGCTAAGAGAAAATAGAAGAGCGACTCCCGCTTGCCAAAACGAAAGAACAAAAAGGCTCCGATCAAGAAAAAAAGAATTATAGCCAGATAAGAAGAATATCCCCCCAGGGCTTCCCAAAAGCCGGAAAGCGATAAAGGAGGAAGGCTAAAGGTAGGGAAGGCTCCACCTGAGGGAGAAGCCGGAAGGGCAGAAGGAGAGGAGGAGCGCTCCAAAGAGGGCCATACTGGGAGGGAAAAACGAACCCGGGCAAGATCACTCCAGGCCCAGGGCAGGAAGAAAATAAAAAGAGGGATCAGGATCAAAAGCGACCACAAAGCAACCCTTTTCAGGTCCCTTTTTTCAAAATGGAAACGCAAAGAGCGCCATCTGCCCTCTTTTTCGCTCCAGAGAAGTGACAGGAAAAGGGAAAGGGAGCAGGCTAATTCCAGAGGAAAGAAAAAAGGAAAAGTGCGGGTAGGTTCAAGCCAGACCACTATTAGAAGAGAGATGACCAGGGACCATGCAAAAGATTTATTTTGAAGCGCTTTCTCCAGGCTTAACCCTGAAGGTAGCCAAAAAAGGAGGGAGAGAAAGAAAAAGAAAGAGGCATTAGCATTGTGATCAAGGGAAAGCAGCTCCTCCACCCTGAAAGCGGATAGAAGACCCTTTCCCAGTCCAAAAAGCTTCTGGAAGCCGATTCCAAGCTCTCTCAGCCACTGGCTATCCAAGAGGTAAAAAGAAGGATAAAAAAACATTTTCAAAATGAACAAAATAATTAAAAATCCCCAAAACCAACTGTGCAGGCTTTTGTTTGCTCTTACCTGGAATAAGGCAAAAAGCAAAGAGCTGTAAAAAACGATCAGGAAAGCCCAAAACAGGGGTTCCGGGGTTAACTGACCCAGGAAAAGAGCGTGCAGTCCAAACTGCAGAAAGATGAGAATGGTGGCCAGAGGAGAAATAGGGCCTCCCCTTTTCCCTTCTAATTTATATCCCCTCTGGTATCGGGAAGGAAAAGCGGGCTTGAAGCGCAAAATCGGGGCAGGGTTAGGCATGTCCATTTCAAGCAACAGCTTCCAGGGGCTCGTTTCCCCCGATCAAGTGCACATTTATATTTTGCTCCTCCAGCATCCCTGACAGCCCTCTCAATTCCGAGACCTCTAAGGGATCCAGCATGAAGCTGTATCTGGGTTTTTCCCCAGGAAGCAAAAAGGAACCCTCATAAAGCAGATAAAGAGAGAGGTGTCTCGCCCGCAATCTGAGCTCTACAAGCTTGTAGAGGAACTGCTTATTTAAAATAGAAGAAATTAGAACCAGGTTAGACTGCCAGGGTAGATGGGGAGCCTGGAGAAAGATCTGTTTAAGAAGATCACCTTCCTCTGCTTTGGCTCTGGCAAGCACCTCCATCTGTCTTAAAAAGTGGTCTTTTCCTTTCCCCAAGAAGGATTCCTCATTCTTACCAGGAAAAACCTTGAGCAGAGTAGGAATATGTTCCTCGCAGGCATAATTAAGAATTGAGGCAGCGATCATGCAAGCGTATTCTTGGTAGACTTCCATAAAATCTTTTCGGCGTCCTGAAGAGACAAGGTCCACCCAAACGGCCAGGGTTGTGGAGGAGGAAAACTCGAATTCCTTGACCAGGAGCTTTCCTATGTGGGCCGTCACTTTCCAGTGGATCCTTTTCTGGGGATCGAAAGGGAGATAGTCTCTCAGTCCAGAAATTGCAGTGTAATCCTCATAAGAACGTATTCCTGATTTTCTTCCCTCAAATGGTTTCCTCAGGGGCAGGGCGAAGGAGGAAATAGGAATGATCCGGGGAAAAACCAAGAGGCTGGCCGGGGCATCGATGTTTCTCTCTTTTCGCCAAAATCCCCACGGGTCACCCGCGGAAACTAGAAGAGGACGGAGATTGTATTCCCCTCTTTTGTTGAGCAAAGCACGATATAAAATAGTCCTTCTCTCTTTACCCTTAAGGCTCAAAGCAAAACGCGGTAAACCATCAAAGGGAACCATATATGGCTGAAAATGATCCCATATCTCTAACCAGATAAGGGGAAAAGGGCTGGTATTTTCCACAATCAGCTCGATCTGAGCCACTTCTCCCGAGGGCAACCGAGTAGGTCTCACTCGGCGTTCCAGCTTCAACCCGTTAAAAGCTCTCCAGGTCAAAAAGTACCCCGTAAGAGAAAGGAGGAGGAGAAAAAGCAGAAAGATAAAGGCCGTCTTTCCTCCAAAAATGACCAGGAGAGCGACAGCGAATAAAGCTAATAAGAGGACTCCTGGCCTAAAATGCAAGCTTCCTCCCTTCAGGCTTTCTTTTTCAGCACGTACTCCAGGGCGTCCCCCAAAGTCCTCAATTGAGGAAGGTCCTCATCGGGAATTCTAATTTTAAAAGTATCCTCAACTGCCATGACAATGGAGAGAAGATCTAAAGAATCGGCGTTGAGGTCTTTCAGGAATTCCGTTCCCTCCTGGAGCTCGCCTTTGTAGTTAAGCTTCTCCCTAACAATCTGTTTCAAAGTTTCCAAAATTTCCAACCTGTCCATTTCGATTCCTCCTCGTCAAATTATAAAAATAAATGGGAAGCTTAGCGCCTTTCCAACTGATGCCTTCTACGCCTCAAAAAAATGGCTAAAAAAGCAGTAAACAAAGCAATAAAAACACCCAGGAGACCAGCTTGGAGCGTTCTGGCTCTTCTCCTCAGGTTTTCCTTTTCCTTGCGAATCTGCTCTAATACTCCCTCTATTAGGGCTCTGGGAGCTTTGAGGATATTGTCCTTTTCCTTGCTCAAAAATTCTCGATTCCTTTTCAGCTCTTCGCACTTCCTGGCGCAGGAAACGCAGGAGGACAAATGCTCTTCGAGCTCCAGTTTCTTCTCCCATGGTAGCTCTCCCTCCAGGTAAGCGGGCATCAAAGAGATTGCTTCCTCGCAGCGCATTCAATCACCCTCTTTTTCTGTTTCACCCTGAAATTGATGAAACTTGCTTTTAAAATCCAGTCGAGCCCTATAAATCCTAATTTTGGTAGCCTGCAAGGAGATCTTTAACATCCGGGAAATCTCCTCATAGGAGAACCCATAAATATCTCTCAAAACCAGGACGGAACGATAGATGGGATTCATTTTTTCTAAAATCTCCTCCAACCTGTCCTTCACCTCAATTCTATCCATTTCTTCATCGATTGTAACGCTTTCTGGAAACCGCTCTTCCTGCTCATCGGGCCAGGAAAAAGGGGCTCTTCTTTCCCTTTTCCTCTTCTTAATATAGTCCAAGCAAATATTAGCAGTTATGCGGTAAAGCCAGGTCGTGAACTCAGAGCGACCCTGAAATTTGGGAAGGGATTTCCATACCCTGAGGAATACATCCTGAGCTGCATCCAGAGCATCATCCGGGTTGGCCAAAATTCTTAAAGCCACTGTATACACTAAATTCTGGTGTTCGCTCACTATCTGGGCGAAAGCCTCTTCATCCCCCTTCTGAGCTTTTTTCAAAACTTCAGGGTCCATCTTTTTCCATAAATGTTTAAATGCCCCTCAAATAAAGAGGGAGAACCTCTTCTGCTTTTTGGCGTTTCCCTTCCCGGTAATAGATCATCCCTAATTCGCCCACGGTCTGAGCTCTTAAACACCAGGTCCCTCTTGGAGCAAATTTGATTTCCTGAAACGCAGGGGGAAAGTTTTCCCGAGTCCCTAAAGGTTCGCCAGTGAAAATTAAACCCGGTATATTCTCGATTTTCTTTCCTATTGTTTCCAGATCAGCAACAGAACTGGGGATAATCTCTTTTAAGGCAGCCTCTGTCACCTGATAAACCCCCCAGTAAAGCTGTCCCCGGCGTGCATCGATCAAAGGGCATATTACACCAGGACCTGATTGCCAGGCTAAAGCTTCCAAGGTTTGAATGGGAACCACTGGAATTTGATAAACAAAAGCTAAGCCCTTGGCAAAAGCTAAGCCGGAACGAACCCCGGTAAAGGATCCCGGACCAACAGTCACTGCCAAAAAGAGGATTTCCTCCAGCGAGACCTTACAAGAAGTAAGGAGTCCCTTCACGTTGCTGGCAAGAAGGTTTTGATAGGGCCTAAATACTCCTCTCAGCTCACCTTGAAGCCAGAGATGCTCTTCCAGTACTACTCCATTTTCCAGAAGCGCAACTCCAGCATGGGCAGTGGAAGTGTTAATCGCCAGAACTTTTCTCTTGTTCAACTTCTATTTTCCTTTGCCCTGGACCTGTAATCTTTAGACGGACTTTGATGGTATTATCGGGCAGGAGGCTCTCAATTTTCTCCGCCCACTCAATAGCCGTAATTCCCAGTTCAAAAATTTCCTCCCAATCAATATCCTCCTTCAAGGGATCGTCCAGCCGATAAAGATCCAGATGATAGAAAGGAGGAGCTCCTGGAAAAACTCTCATCAGAGTAAAGGAAGGGCTCTTGACCCAAGAGGAAGAAATGTTCAAGCCCTCTGCTAACCCCTGCACGAATACCGTCTTCCCTGCCCCCAACTCGCCAAAAAGGGCGACAACGCTTCCCTGCTTGAGCCCCCTGGCCAGTTCTCTGGCAATGGAACGGGTTTCTTCTGGGGATCGACTGCAGTAAACGGCCATATTCTTCTACAGAATCTTGCTCAAGAAAGCCCGACACCTTTCCGTTCGTGGGTGGGCGAACATTTCCGCGGGAGTGCCTTCTTCCATAATTATCCCTTCATCTAAGAAGAGAATGCGAGACGCCACCTCTCGGGCGAAGCCCATCTCGTGGGAGGCTACAAGCATGGTCATTCCTTCGTAGGCCAGTTTCTTCATTACGTCCAGCACTTCCCTCGTAAATTCAGGGTCCAGGGCTGAGGTAGGTTCATCGAAAAGCATGATCTTGGGCTGCATGGCTAAAGCCCGGGCGATGGCCACCCTTTGCTGTTGACCGCCAGAAAGCTGAGAAGGATAAGCATTGGCTTTCTCCTCCAAGCCCACTTTTCTTAAAAGTTCCATCCCCAATTCCTCAGCTTCCTTTTTGGTTTTTTTGGCCACTTTGATGGGTGCCAGGGTAACATTTTGCAAAGCTGTAAGGTGAGGAAACAGGTAAAAGAGCTGAAAGACCATGGTCATCTGCTGGCGAATTTTGTTAATGTTGGTCTCTCTGGAGGTGACATCCTGGCCGAGAACGAAAACTTTCCCGCTGGTGGGTTCTTCAAGGCGGTTCAGGCAGCGAAGCAAAGTGGTCTTTCCGGAGCCTGAGGGCCCAATCAAGACAACTACCTCCCTCTCTTCCACCTCCATGTTTATGCCTTTGAGTACGTGCAAGCTACCAAATTTCTTCTCGAGGTTCTCCACCTTGATAACCTTCATAAGCCAGCCCTCAACTTTGCTTCCATTACAATAACTAAGCGAGAAATGGGTATGGTAAAAACCAGGTAAAAAAGGGCAGCTCCAATATAGGGTGTGAAAACATTTCCTGAAGAGCTGGAGATGTACCTCGCAGTAGTAGTTAGCTCAAAAAGGGCAACGATAGCGACAAGAGAGGAATCTTTGAGCATGGCCACAAACTCGTTGGTCAAGGGTGGGAGGATGCGCCGCACAGCCTGGGGAAGGATGATGTAGAGCAAAGCTTGAGCACCGGTCATTCCCAAGGAACGAGCAGCTTCCCCCTGTCCTCTTTCTATCGACTGAATACCGGCCCGGAAGATCTCGGAAATGTAGGCACCATAGCAAATGCCTAAAGCAATAAAACCAGAGGTGACCTGTCCAAAATTAATGCCCAAGTGGGGAAGAGCATAATAGATTACTAAAATTTGAAGCATCAGCGGTGTCCCTCTGACTACTTCCACGTAGATGTTCGTGGGCCAGGTCAAAAAAGGGCTTTTGGAAAGCCTGGCAATCCCCACGACCAGACCGATAACAACTGCCAGGGCCATTCCCAGGAAAGTCAAGAGCAAGGACATCTGCATCCCCTTCCAGAGTTGAGGCAAAATTTCCCAGAAAAGATCAAAGCGAAAATCCATTTTTCCTCCTAAATTAAAGAAGTGCTCTCAGAGGGGAGAGCACTTCCTGGTTATCAACGCGGGTGGGGATTAGCTTCCACCAAACCACTTATCGTAGATCTTCTTATAGGTATTGATGGATTTGGCTTTCTGTAAAGCCTGAGAGAGAGCTTGTTGAAGAACGTAGTCATCTTGACGCACAGCAAACCCATATTCCTCAACTGTGAACTTCTTAGCAATCTGGATTAAATCAGCCCCAGATTTCTTAATCTGATAAGCGTTCACGGGAACATCATTGATCACAGCATCGATTCTGCCTATTTCCAGGTCCTTGAATGCCATAAGGATATCTTCATAGCGCACCACCTCCACTCCTTCCATAGCAGAAGCGGCCTGATCTCCAGTGGTAGCTTTCTGCACCCCCACCTTCTTCCCCTTGAGGTCCTCAGGACCCTTGATATCCGTGCGATCTTTTTTAATCACTATTCCCTGCCCGGCTTCAAGGTAGGGACCGGCAAACAGCATCTCCTTTTTCCGGTCCTCGGTGATGGTCACAGCGGAAGCGATGACATCAATTTTCTTGGCTTTCAAGGCTGCAAAAATGCCATCCCAGGGAACGTTCTGGATTTCCACGTTATAACCTGCAAGGCGAGCCACTTCCTTAATCAGGTCGATGTCGAAGCCCACGATCTCCCCGTTTTCTATAAACTCCATGGGTGGATATTCAGCCGCTGTGCCCACGATGATGGTCTTCATAGGCGTAGTTTGAGTGGGAGAGGGAGAGGAAGCGGAACTGGAAGGCGTAGCAGTAGGCGTTGAAGGAGCTCCCCCTCCACAGGCAGCCACGCTAAAAAACAGAGTAAAAACCACCAATGAAAGAATAATTTTTTTCATAAAACCCCTCCTTAAATAATTTGGAATAAAAGTATAGCATAAATTTAAAATTCTTCACTATTTAATGGAACTCCTGAGCGCTCATATAGCCTAAAAAAGGCGAGCAATTTTTAAATTTATGACCTCGCTCCTTCTGATCTGAGCCTGATTCTGAAGGGAAAAGTCACAAGGACTTAAATATGGCTCCCCGCAGACATCGGCGCCTATTAAATTTGCGCCCCGGGAAAGAATCAGGGAAAGAAAATCTAAAAGCTCGCTCACCTTCCAGGTACCCTGTTCCCACCCTAACATTAACTCCTCAGGCGCAAGGATGTCCTTATCAATTGAAATGTAGAAAGGAAGCTGGCGGAGCTCAATATCACCCAGAATAGAAGGGCTAAGAATTTTCATCCGAGCATCAAGGGAGGAATTCTCCTCCGGACCAAAAACCAGGACCTCCCTGAGGAATGGAAGTTCTAAAGCCCAGTTCATCCAGTTTCCGCAGGAAAGGAGAGGGATTTCACTCTTTTGCGTATCCGTGTGTCTGTCAATCAGGAGCAGACGGAAAGGAAAGCGGAACTGGCGCAGGTGAAAATAGGTGAGAAAATGATAATCACCACTTCCCAGGAAAGATAGGGAGGGAGGAGAGGGGATGAGCTTCTCTATCAGGGGAAAGTTTTCCTGAACGAGGAAGAGTTTCGTGAAGGGATAGGGAATAAATTCTCCTCCAAGACCCAGGAGCTCTCTCTGCTCTATTAAACTTCCGTCTGTGTTCCAGAAATAAAGCCTCAAAATGATATTTTTCGGAAAATTTTCTCGCCCCAAAATCTCATATTGGTAAAGAACTGATCAAAAGTCTTAGCTAAATTTATAGCCCTTCTCCTTAAAAAGCCGCAGGCAGGCATCCACAACTTCAGGGTCATAAAGTTTTCCCTTCTTAGACTCAATTTCCTTCAATGCCTCCTCAATGCCTAATGCCGGCCTGTAAGGGCGATGAGAGGACATGGCCTCCACTACATCAGCTACTGCTAAAATTCTCGCTTCCAGGAGGATTTCCTCCCCCTTCAGTCCCCGAGGATAGCCAGAACCGTCTAGGCGCTCGTGGTGCTGGAAGGCAATTTCCGCCACCGGCCAGGGGAAAGGGATGTTCTTGAGTATTGAATAACTAATTTGGGGATGAATTTTTATTAAATTGAACTCCATCTCGTTGAGCTTCCCGGGTTTGGAAAGGATTTCCAGAGGTATTCCCAATTTCCCCAGATCGTGAAGGAGGGCGGCGTAGCGCAACCCTTTGGGGATGAATTTTTATTAAATTGAACTCCATCTCGTTGAGCTTCCCGGGTTTGGAAAGGATTTCCAGAGGTATTCCCAATTTCCCCAGATCGTGAAGGAGGGCGGCGTAGCGCAACCCTTTGATGCGCTCTTCCTCGAGCCCCATCTCTCGGGCGATGGCGCAGGCAAGCCCGGTAACCCTGGTCTGATGGCCCGCAAGATATGGATCCCTGGTTTCCGCAAGAGAAGAGAAGGCGTTCACCGTTTCCTCAAGTAACCTCTTGTAAAGATCAAGGTTCGCCCTGCTTTCCTCCTCCGCTTTTTTCCGGGCCGTGATATCCGTAAAAACCACGCCGTAGGAAGGCCCGGCGCTCTCCCCATTTATGGGAACGACGCTTAAAAGGGTGTAAACCACCGTTCCTTCCTTCCCTTTAAGCCCTATTTCTCTTCCTCGAACATAACCATCGCGGGCAAGGTCCTGTAAGAGCAACCGTTCTTCCTCGGGATCGGCGTAGAATTCCTCTGTTTTTCTCCCCTTTAACTCCTCCGGGTCCTCATATCCCAGAATCTTTGCCGCGGATTCGTTGGCAAAGGAGATTTCCCCATCAGGGCTGGCGAAAACCACTCCCTCCTGAGCAGTCTCGAATAAAACGCGGAATCTTTCTTCAGCTTTTCTTCGTGCCTCTTCCGCAATTTTGCGCAAGGTCACATCCTGGAGCAGAGTGACCCTTTCCGCCATTTTTACATCCTTCAAGGGGAAGGTGAAAGCCTCAAGGTAAGTTTTTCCCTCTTTTCCCTGAAAAGCGATCTCTTTCGATTCGTTATTGGCCAGGGAGCCGATTTCCGGGAAAAGTCGCTTCAGGTTTCTTTCAAGGACCCTTTTCGCCTCTTTTCCTAAAATGCGCTCCCCTTGAGGGTTTATATAGGTAACCCTTCCCTCCCTGTCCTGGGCAAGCACTCCACTTGTAAACTGGGAGAGAATCTGGCTATGGAATTTTGTCCGCTCTTCCTGACGATAATGGTAGATGATCGCCCCAAGCATCCGGGCAACTTCCTGGGCAATTTCCAGCCCGCTTCTTTCCGGTTTTTCCCCATCTTTGATATAAAGGTTAATCAGCCCCAGCGCAGTCTTCCGGAAAGTAACAGGTATGAATAGGTGTTCGTGATCGCTCTTGGTCTCTGCTGTATCCGCATGCCTTTTAACCTGTGGTCTTTTCTCCTTGAAAGCCTCCCCGCAAAGGCACTCTCCCGGCAGGATGCTCCTGCATTTTTTGAGAATTTCCTCCCCCACCCCTTTCTGAGCAACCATCTCCAGTTTTCCACCTTGAGAAAGGATACAGATTGCCCCCCTGCGGGAGGTATGAAGCGTCTCCAGTTCCAGGAAAAATTCCAGCGCTGCATTTAAGATTTCTTCGATGGGGGCATCTTCGAGGGTCATCCCCAGAAGCTGGCTGAGGATTTTCTGCAACCGATATTTTGTCTTTAAAAATTCGTTTTCCCGGAGAAGCCTAACCACACTTCCCAGGGTGCGCCCCAATTTAGAGAAAAGGTCCTTCGTCCAGGCGGGTATTTCTCTGTTCTCGCCCCTTTCTACCAAGAGGAACCCTAAGGTCTCCTTTCCGCGATAGATGGGAAAAGAAAAAAGGTCTGGGGAAGAGGGTGTAACTTCAAGGGATTCAGGAATTTTGTGGCTGAAGGTTGGGCTTCGGGCGATCAGGGTAGTTTCTCCAGAAAGGCTAAGCCTGATTGCCACCTCAAAACCCGTGATCCTTTTCAGTTCCTTCACCAAGCGATTGAGGAATATACGGGAGGGATAGCTCAGGGAGGCAAGAATAAAGGAATGAATTTGGGAAAGAGTATTTTCAAGGGTCGCTGGCCTCAAGGACTCCCTCCCTTTTTCTGATTTACCTCCAGGTTCCGGGACTGGAATTTCAGGTCGATTCCTGCTTTTCATCTCAATTCTGCATTAGTATAGCAAACTGTTTGCGATTCCACCCTTAATTCCGCATCCGAAGAAGGCAATTGAAAAGTGGAAAAGCGGCTGGAGAAAAGGGGTTGGCTTTCAGGGAGAAGGAGATTTTTAATCAGAGGAGAAAGGGACCTGCTCCGCTTCTCCTCCGCTTCTGCTCCGCTTTTGTCAGACAAAGTTTGCCCCACAGTTGAGCAGAAAATTACTCTGATCAAATTTCCTTACTACTTATCGAAGCTTTTCCACCAAAGATTTAAAAAAAAGTTTAAAAAAATTTTAAGGTTGAGCGGTTAACCCCTTGACATTATGAACATATGCTCATAATATTTCTAAGGAAGGAGTTAAGAGAAAATGCCCAGACCGTTTTGTCCCAGAAGAATAGGGGGTTTTCCTTCGAGCAGCTACTTCCGGCCGGAGAGGGCTCATCCCTCCCAGCTGGAGGAGATCACTTTGACTTTAGACGAGCTGGAAGCCATCAGGCTGGCTGATCTGGAAGGTTTATATCAGGAAGAGGCTGCAGAGAGGATGGGGATTTCCCGTCCCACTTTCGGCCGCATCCTGGATGCGGCTCGCAGGAAAGTGGCGGAGGCCATAGTTTTAGGAAAAGCCCTGAAAATTGAAGGCGGCGCCGTAGAGGTCGAAGCCTCAGGCCCGTTATTGGAGCCTGGTGGCTTCAGGTGTCGCAGAAGGGAGGGACCAAAAATGCAAGAAAGAGGAGCTTTCAGCGGGCAAGGGATGGGTGCAGGAGGTTTCTGCGTCTGTCCCAAGTGCGGATACAGAAAACCCCACCAAGCAGGGGTTCGCTGCATGGATGAGAGATGCCCTCAGTGCGGATCAGTCATGGTCCGGGAGGGCTCCTATCACCACAGGCTAATTGAAGAAAGGAAGAAAGGAGGCGAATAAAATGTACGGATACGGCAGAGGCTGGTACGGATATGGCAGAGGCTGGTACGGATATGGCAGAGGCTGGTGGCGTGGAGCACCCAGTGTCTCTGCACCAGCGGGATACAGATACATCGGTCCCTGCAGATGCGGATGGGGACCCAACGCATTCTACCAGGATGCAAGCGGACGGATAGTGCACGCCTCAGAGCTTTACCGCTGGGGAGGACCGGCTGTGGCTCCCACTACCGCTCAGGAAGATCTAAAGGCTGAGCTCGAGGATCTGAAAAAGGAAAAAGAGGACCTCGAGAAAAGGATCGCTGAGCTGGAAAAAATGACAAAAGAGAACCCCAGCTAAACCCTTCGTCAGGGCGAGTTTGAAACTCGCCCTGACGAGCTATCCAGTTTAAATTTTAAGCCAAATTTTAAAAAAGGGAGAAATTGGATGAAGATTTGCATATCTGCCACTGATAACAGTTTGGATGCATTCGTTGATCCAAGATTTGGAAGATGTTCCTTCTTTTTAATCGTTGATCCTGAAACAATGCAGTTTGAGACCATGGCGAACGAAGCAATAGGGGCTATGGGTGGTGCGGGAATCCAAGCTGCTCAAGCTCTAACAAATAAAGGCGTGGGAGTGCTCATCACGGGAAATGTGGGGCCGAATGCCTTTCAGGCTCTCTCGGCTTCAAACATACAAATTATCACCGGTGTTACTGGCCCAATCAGGGAGGTAATTGAGAAATACAAAAAGGGAGAGCTTACAACATCGCAGGCCCCGACTGTAACAGGCCACTTTGGAATGGGTCCAGGCAGAAGGCGCAACTTTTAGAAGGAGGCGAAATATTGATGAAAGAAAGAATCGCTATTCCGGTTGAGGATGAAAATGGGCTAGATGCCCGATTATGCGAACATTTTGGACGGGCTCCTTACTTTGTGGTTGTTGAATTAGACGAAAAGGGGGAAATTTCCAGTTATAAAACCGTTCCCAACAGCGGCGAACACTTCGGAGGTAGAGGGACAGCTTTTGATGCCATTCGAAGGCTGGAGCCGAAAATCGTTATCGTCTGGGGAATGGGCCCCAGGGCCTTAAGCAACTTTCAGAGTATGGGAATTGCCGTGCTCAAGGCAAATGCCAATACCGTGAAAGAGGTAATTGCTGGTTACAAGGAAAATAGCCTTCAAGAATTAACGGAGGGCTGCCACGAAGCACGTCACCGTTAGAAAACGGTCTCATCCCATCTGGAGCCCAAAATGATCGTCGCCGTTGCCAGTGGAAAAGGGGGCACGGGCAAGACCTCGGTTGCCGTGAACATGTCCTTATCCTTGAAAGACGGGCCAATTCAGTTCCTGGACTGCGACGTGGAAGAACCCAATGCCCACCTTTTCCTCCGCCCCGAAATAAAGCACATTGAAGCAGTCTACAATTCAATTCCCTCAATCGAGGAGGCCTTATGCAATCATTGTGGAAAGTGCGCTGAATTTTGCCAGTACAATGCCATCTTCGTGGCTTCCCAGAAAGTCTTAATTTTCCCTGAACTCTGCCACAGTTGCGGTGGCTGCGCTCTGGTCTGTCCTCAAAAGGCGATTTCCGAGGAGAAGTACAGGATCGGATCAATAAAAATAGGCTCAGTCCGTGGAATAGAACTGGTCTATGGAGAATTGAATGTAGGGAAACCGCTTTCCGTTCCAATTATCAAAGAGGTGAAAAAGAAAATGAAAAAAGACCGGACTGTGATCCTAGATTCTCCTCCTGGGACTTCCTGCCCAGTTATTGAGACAGTCCGGGGAAGCGATTTTTGCATTCTGGTCACCGAACCCACTCCCTTTGGTCTACATGATTTAGAAATTACAGTAGAAGTCCTGGACAGGCTAAAAATTCCCTATGGAGTCCTAATTAACAGGGCCGATTTAGGGGACGAAAAGGTCCAGGAATTTTGCCAAAAAAGGAACATCCCAATTTTACTTGAAATTCCTTATCAGAGAACGATGGCCGAGCTCTACTCAAAGGGGATTCCATTTGTTCAGGAGATGCCTGAGTGGAAGGAGAAATTTCAGGAGCTCTGGAAAAAAGTAGAGAGGCTGTGTGCACCGTGAAACAGCTTACGGTCCTGAGCGGTAAAGGAGGCACAGGAAAAACAACCTTAGTAGCTTCGTTAGCCGTCCTGGCTCAAAAAGCGGTGGTCGTGGATTGCGATGTCGATGCCCCAGACCTTCACTTACTCTTAGAGCCCACGGTGATCAGAAAGCAGGAGTTTAAAGGATCAAAGCTCGCAGTGATAGATGAAACAAAGTGCATTAAATGCGGCTTATGTCTGGAAGGATGCAGGTTTGATGCCATAAAGGAAAATATCGAGGTTGATCCTCTGGCCTGCGAGGGCTGCGGAGTGTGTGAGGTAATTTGTCCTCAAGGAGCGATCACTTTGAGGGAACAGGTTGCCGGTCAGGCTTTCGTTTCCAGGACTAAATATGGTTTCATGGCTCATGCCTTGCTCAGCCCGGGCCAGGCGAACTCCGGAAAGCTCGTCACCTTAACGCGCCTCTTCGCCAGAATCATTGCAGAAAAAGAAAAAAGCCCTCTTTTAATCATTGACGGTCCTCCCGGAATAGGGTGTCCCGTGATCGCCTCAGTAACCGGCATCGACGCGGGCTTAATCGTTGCCGAACCCACGATGTCAGGAATACACGATTTGAAAAGAGCGTGGGAGCTCCTGAAACACTTTTCCATTCCCGCTTTTGTCTGCATTAACAAGTATGATATTAATGAGGGAAATGCCAAGAAAATAGTAGATTATTCCCGGTTATATGGCCTAGAATTCCTCGGTGAAATCCCTTTTGATCTCGTGGTGATTGAGGCCATGCTTCAGGGAAAGCCCGTGGTAGAGTTTGCCCCTGAAAGCAAGGCAGCAAAAGAGATAGTCCAAATCTGGAACAAGCTTCGCCTGAATTTAAACCTGTGAAGCCGATGGAGGTTGAAGATGAGAATCACCATACTCTGTAACGATAAAGCCCAAAAACCTTTCTTCTCCGAGCACGGCTTTTCGGCTTTGGTAGAAAACGGGGAATGTAACGTTCTCTTTGATACCGGATCATCCGATGTATTTCTGAAAAACATGAAGGCTTTAAATTTAGATCCCGCAAAGATCAAAAATGTGGTCTTGAGCCATGGACATTATGACCATGTGGGCGGATTGAAGCACCTGGGGGAACAAAGTGAACTCAAAGTGTGGGTAAAGGAAAGTGTTTTCCTCTCCAATTTTAGCGGGAAACGTTTTGCAGGAATTGACTGGAAAAAGATAAAGAGCTCCTTGCAATTCTCAGAGCTGGAAGGCAGTGCTCAGAGAATATGCGATTCAATTTTTGCCTGGGGGCCAGCGCCCATGACTAACGATTTTGAAGAGCCAGACCCTGAATTTTGGGTAATCAGAAATGGAAAAATCGAGAGAAACCTATTTGAAGAGGAATTGAATTTGGTGATAGAAGATGACAAGGGATTAACCGTCTTATCTGGGTGCGCTCACAGAGGAATAGCAAATATCGCTTATGGCGCTCAAGCCCTTTTCGGGAAAAGAATCCGTATGATCGCGGGTGGCTTCCATCTCTCCCACGCTTCCACAAAGAAGATCTTACGCATAATAAATTTCTTCAACGAAATCAGAGTAGAAAAAATTGTTCCCTGTCACTGTACAGGGGAAAAGGCGATTAAGCTTTTCCAGGAAAGGTTTCAAGGAGAGGTATTAAATTGCGAAGCAGGTAAGGAAATCTCCCTGCTTTAATGAAAGGAGAATAAATCTCGTAAATGGAAACAAACATTATATTTGGGCCCGTCCCTTCCAGAAGGCTGGGAAGAAGTTTGGGAATAAACAATATTCCACCCAAAACCTGCAGTTATTCCTGTGTCTACTGCCAGTTAGGAAGAACCCCAAACATGACCATAGAAAGGCAGTTTTTCTATGAGCCGCAGGCCATATTCCAAAGTGTCAAAGAAAAAATGGCGGAGCTCGCTTCAAGGAATGAAAAAATTGATTATTTCACTTTCGTGCCAGATGGGGAACCGACTTTAGATCTTAACCTGGGGCGGGCAATCTCACTTTTAAAGCAAATAAAGATTCCCGTAGCTGTGTTGACCAATTCCTCAGGAATCTACAAGGAGGATGTGAAGGAGGATCTGCTTCAAGCTGATTTGGTCTCTTTTAAAATCGACGCTATAAGCGAGGAATTATGGAAGAAGGTAGATCGTCCAGTTAAGGACTTAAAACTGGACCTGATCCTGAAAGGAATTAAAGAATTCTCTGAGGCTTTTCAGGGAAAAATCATCACGGAAACTATGCTTATAGACGGAATTGATTATAGCGGAGAATTCCCCAAAATTGCCGCCTTTCTGAAAAGCCTGAAAAACCTGGATAAAGCTTATATTGCAATTCCCACCAGGCCTCCGGCAGAAAAATGGGTCAGACCAGCGGATGAGAGAACCTTGAACCGGGCTTTCCAGGTATTTTCTGAAGCAGTGGGGGTGGAAAAAGTGGAGTACCTCGTCGGTTATGAGGGCAATGCTTTTTCCTTTACCGGGAAAATTGAGGAGGATTTGCTGAGCATAATGTCCGTGCATCCCATGCGCCAGGAAGCAGTCTCAGAGCTTCTGAGAAAGGCTCATTCAGATTGGCATTTAATGGAAAGGCTCCTTGAGGAAAATAAAATCGTGGAGCTTGAATACCAGGGAAATAAATTCTATATGAGGAGGCTCAGGAAATGAGGGACAAAATTAAAGTTGGGATTATCATCTGCGACCGTTATCATACCTGCGCTGGAGGAAAATGCCTCAGGGCATTTCATAACA
>Ga0078972_1003236_pt1 | contig 49692 bp, 40 predicted proteins | sample YelNatPaOPGAMG01_FD_67568 | JGI IMG/M metagenome (GOLD analysis project Ga0078972, IMG submission 67568) | Hot spring thermophilic microbial communities from Obsidian Pool, Yellowstone National Park, USA - OP-RAMG-01 (SPADES assembly) (version 2) | ecosystem: Environmental > Aquatic > Thermal...
TCAAATGGCCGCTATCCTAAGAAAACTTATGAGCAACGATGCCGAATACACCAAGGCTCAAGAAAGGGCAAGAAGACGCAGTATCAAGATTCGGGCAGTACATCAGCAAAAAATAGATGCTTTTTTTAAACAATGCGGTATCTAAAATGAATAAAAATTGTTGCTTATTTCATAATGGGTGATAAAATAAATTCTGGTGATGAAAATGAAAAAGAAACCTTATATTCCTCCGCGCATTGAGTGTCTTACAGACCACCTTGTTTTCTTAGATTGCACAGTAGGATTTGGTGCCTCGGGTGAGTGTAGTATGGGATCTGGTCCATCCGGTGGCGGGGGTGCTAACTGCTGCGATGGCTCAAGCGCAACTGCATGTGCATCGGGCAGCGCCCCAGGTTAACTTACAGTTTATTTTTAAAAACTCCAAAATATTAATCCTTACAATAAAATTATCTAATTATGAATAAAGATTCCAAGAAAGTCGTTAAGAAAAAATATATCCCCCATTGGTTGAACCTCTTTACAACCAAACCAGCATCCAAATCCAAGGAGGTTGCGAAGACGGTAGCACAGCAGCTACCTGCCATATGGGTGGTGATGTAAGTGCTTTTTGTAGCCCTGGAGCAATATATACATAAGATAACAACATAGCGCTTCTACAAAGAAAGGGCTAATCAGTGCCATAATAAATAATGAAAACCTTATCAGCGCCTCTAAGTATCTGTCTGGGTATTACCAATAAGTGTAATCTAAACTGCAGACACTGCCTTGCCTCAAGTACGCGCGATAATAGGGATTTAACCACAGAAGAATTATTAGGTATAATCAAACAAATCATAGAATTGAAAATCTTTGATGTGTCCCTTTTTGGTGGTGAGCCTCTCTTGCGAGAGGATTTTTTTATCATAGTAGAGGCATTAAATAAGCCCTGGATTAGTCTTAGCCTCAACACAAATGGAACCTTGATAACAAAGGAGTTGGCAAAAAAACTCGCTAACTCCCCAATAAAAACATATACAGTTTCTCTTGATGGCGCCTCAAGCAAGGTGCAAGACCCCTTTAGAGGCGAGGGCTCATTTAAAAAAAATATTGAAGGCATAAAAAATCTGATTGAACAAAGATGTAGCGTCTTTATCTCAACTACTGTTACACGATATAATTATAGAGATGTTGAGAATATAGTTTTATTGGGTAAAAATATAGGCGCAAATCGCGTTAGATTTAATGAGGTTATGTATATAGGAAATGCTGCCTGCTATCATAAAAGTTTGATAATGACACCAAAAGAAAAGTTTGAATTGTTAGATAGACTCAGAGATTTAAAGAGTAGGTTTAGTAACTTTATCACCGGCTCTTTGGTTCAAGTTCTTGATATAATGGATGAAATTGAACAAAACAAACACAATCTTGATTTTCCACTAAATATACCCAGCTGTGGAGCAGCAACCACAAAGTGCGCCATAAGACCTGATGGACTAGTTGTTCCTTGCGAAAATCTTTGGGATATAATCGCAGGGGATTTAAGAAATGCTTCACTTTATGATATATGGCATAATTCTTCTGTGATGAAGGAATTCAGGCAACCCCTTGAAATAGAAAAAGAGGAAATTCCAGAATGTAATAAGTGTCGGTATCTACGTCTCTGTTATAAAGGCCACCGCTGCATACCGTATTATCTTCCGGGAAATAAATTTGAGCGCAAGGAACTGTATTGTTGGCAAGAAGATGTTGTCAGGACAAACTAACACAAAACAAGATATCCCACCCCTAAAATCCCTTTATTTTTATTTAACCTCTTATTGCAATTTAAACTGTCTTCATTGCTGGATAGCCCCTTCCTATATTGACAAAGATGAGGCGCCCCAGGAAGCGCCCTTTGAAGTTTTAAAAGATATTATAGACCAGGCAATACCCTTGGGCCTAAAATCTATCAAGATTACCGGGGGAGAGCCTTTTTTAAATAAAAATATATTTCCTCTGATTAGCTATGCTTCAAGTAAAAATCTTAATATTATCATCGAAACCAATGGTACGCTTATAGATGAGGAAAGCGCAAAATTCCTTAAAGAAAATCACCTTGGAATGGTGGCGGTCAGTTTAGACGGTCCAAATAAAAAAATACATGAGACATTGAGGGCAAGGCAAGGCTGTTTTGAAAAAACAGTTGAGGGAATAAAATTTTTAAAGAAATACAATCTCAATGTTCAGGTGATAATGGCAGTATATAAATATAATAGTAACTATCTAGAAGATACGATAAGTTTTGCTGAAAAACTAGGTGCAAATAGTTTTAAAATTAACTGCATATCAGCTGTTTCAAGGGGCGAGGCATTAAAAACAAAAGGGGATACCTTAGAGGTTAAAGATTATCTAATCCTTAACCAAAAAATTGAAAACGAAATCCAGCCCAGGTATAAAATAAAAATAATACTGGATATCCCACCTGCATTCAAAAAAATCAAAGATATCAAAGAAAGAACTGGCAGATGCGGCTTAAAACACATACTCGGTGTATTAGCTAACGGCGATATCTCCATATGTGGAATTGGCGAGGTGGTTTCTGCCTTACGGCTTGGGAATATTCGCACTGGGACATTAAAGCACCTCTGGAAGAACAACCCCATCCTAAAAATACTCAGAAACGGTATCCCCCAGAAATTAGAAGGTATCTGTTCGCAGTGCATATTTAAAGGCTTCTGTATGGGAAAATGCCGGGCAGAGGCATATTATGCCACAGGCAATTTCTTTAGTCCTTTTTCTTTCTGCGATGAAGCCTATAAATTAGGTCTATTTCCTGAAAAGAATATATTCGCATTCAAAAAGGAGGTCTTGGGTGAAAGATTGTGTATTTAAAAAAAATAAAGAAGTCATCTTTAGGCAAGAAGGGGATGAGGCAATACTCTTTAATCCCGAAACCTCAGATATAGTGGTGATAAATTCAATTGGCTGTTTTATTTGGTCTAAGTGCGATGGTAAAAATACAAGTGGAGATATTGTCAAAAATATACTAGAAGAGTTCGAAACTACAGAGGAGATAGCCAAGAAAGATTTTCAGAAATTTATCTCTGATTTAGAAAAAATGGGGTTCATAAAAAAATATAATTAATGGTTACAAAAGTTCAAATTGCCGATATCCCTATATTGTTAAAAAATGTGGATTTTTTAAAAATATTAACTCCCATTGAAACCCAACTTATAAAACCCTTCCTAATAAAGAACAAATTCACTAATCTTAATAAAAGAGGCTTTTTAGTTAATTTTAAGGCCTATAGTAATATCCGGCGGCGACATAATGGTTATAAGGCTAGCCACACACTAATAAAAAAAATTAAATCTTTTTTTCCTAATACTAAAGACATAAGATTTAAAAGAGATTTCTTTGTTTTTACTAAAAGACTACTAAGTTTTTATTTACTTGATAATCGGCAAAATTATAAGAGAGTTAACCGCCTCATAAATAGCAACTATAGTAGAATAGTCTTCAATAGACATTCCTTTGTAATATTTGATTGCAAATCAAAAAGCACAAATATTGTTTATATGCCAATAGTTATGAGACAACGAAGATCAGTATTATATCGTTGGCCATATCATCTTAATGTCATGAAATTATTTTTTAGAGCGCTCTTGAGTTATCAAAAAGATGGCATCTTACTACATGCGTCTTCTCTTGAAATAGGCGGCTTGGGTTTGGTATTCATAGGTCAAGGTAATTCTGGTAAATCAACTGTAGTTAAATTGTTAAGACCAGATAGGACGTTATCAGATGAAACCACGGTTATCCGAAAAATTAATAACACATATAAAGCCTTTCCAAATCCGTGGTGGAATGGTTATGGCATTAGAAATATTAATATACATAACCCACAGAAACCAGTGAGATTAAAGGCCTTATTTTTTATAAAAAAGTCGAAGGATAAAACTAGCCTAAGGAAACTTGAATTTAAAGAAGCATTATCAATGCTTATTTATATAGATCACTCCTTCCAACAATGTGGGTTATGGGATAATAAAATAGGCATCAAAGAATGTTATCTATTTTTCTATGATTTGCTTAAGTCTATCCCAGCATTTCAACTGAATATTAAAAAAGGTAGGAAATTTAAAGAAGATTTTTTAGTTTTACTTAATAAGCATTTTAAAGAAAATGGATGAATCAACTATACAAAAAATAGCCGTTGATTTAAGAAGAGAAACCTTAGCAAAAGGCTACCCTATTACTATGTCAACAATAGGCATTAGTATGTTCCCGTTACTTAAGACTAAAGATAAAATAGTAATTAAAAGGTGTGGTGTGGGTGATATCAAATGCGGGGATATTATTCTTTCCCAACCAAATAAAGATAGCAATAGATTGGTTGTACACCGCCTCACATAAGGCGGCTAAAGAATAATGGCGAGTTTATGTTGAACAAAAGGAGATTTCTTTGCATCTCTTGATGAGCCTATTGCAGAAAACGCAATAATAGGCAAGATAATTAAAATAAAAAGAAAATCTTTTAGTATTTGTCTATAAGGTCCACCCGGAAGGGCGATTAACTTAATTATGCTTTTTATATCTTTAACAAGGATAACAGCATTGTGGTTAAAGGCCTTTATAATGATTAAGAAATTGTTTGTCAATAAACGTTGAGAGACTATCTTCTTAACGCAAAGCGTAAAAGATGAAAAGCCGCAGAAAAAAATACTCCTCTCCTTCATTAGTATGCTTGGCATCACTCGTACCATTTCCCTTAGCACAAATTGATTGCAGCACTGGTTCTTCACCCTGGCCATCTGGGAACTGTTGTGAGGGTATGAGTGCAGAAACCGGTTGTAATGATGGAGGGGTTAACGTCTGCACTGTTGGTGTATATTATTAAAAAACAAACTAAAACATATAAACCGGGCTAATAAGCTAAATGTTTCTATAAACAATTAAAAAACCTCTAATAGCCTTAAAAATAATTTTAGATTAACAACCCAACCCACTAAACCAAACTTATCTCAAAAACTTACTTCAAGCAAAAATTACTATAGTTGTTTTCAATTAATTTTGTCTAATTGAGAGCAGATTATAATTTTTTGTATAAAATAATGTTGCAAGGCAATTAAAAAGTACGCATCCTACCTTTAATATGATAGAAAGTTTCCAGCACATATTATCTAGACTTAAAAAGAAAGGAGGCTTATCCTATGAATTACGTAAGATTAATACCTAACACAAGATTTTAAAGAACGTTATAAAATCCACACCCGAATGAAATTTAGACTTCTATGTCCAACCGGTAATCAGTAGCAACTTGAAAGATATAACCTCTACTGCAATAATTATTACCAAAATGTCCTCGTTACCAATTCGCTTGACGTTACCCTTACAAGTTATCCCTTGACTTTTTATTTACGCACAGGTAGTATTCTATCATGGAATCTAATAAATCTCGATATCGGGAAAATACCTTTGAAGCAAGGTTTCTTTTAGATCTAATTAATAATCGAAAGTCTAACAATGAATTTAGCAATCTTGATATCAGTAAATTAGTTAGACTTATAAGATTGCATAACATCCTACCTTTTATCTTCCTTAAATTTAAAAAATATGAAGTAGCCGTCCCGCCTGAAACCATATCATACCTAAAGAACCAATATCTTTTTAGTCTTAAAAGAAATCTATGCCTCTGGAGAGAGTTTTTAAATATCGTGGATATTTTCTATCAAAAAAAAATTACCATGGTTCCTATAAAAGGAATAGATATATTAGTCAGATTTTATCCCTCTTTTGATATAAGGGATATGTGCGATATTGACATGCTGGTAAAGCAAGAGGAATTAACTCTGGCAGAAGGTGCATTAAAAGAATTGGGCTACCAGAAAAAACTCTATGGCCTTAAAGAAGAGTACTGGCGTAAGAAACAATGTCATATTGCGTTTTGGAAAGAATATGTCTCAGTTGAGGTTCACTGGGGTTTAGATTTTAGAAGAAAGGTAACAATATTGCCAAACCTATGGGAAAGGACAAAAGAAATATTAATACAGAATCATAAAATAAGGGTTCTCTCAGAAGAAGACGCCTTATTTAGCCTTGCCCTTCACCTGAGGCGCTTTGGAAATATACTGGCGTTAAAACAGGTATTAGATGCCGCAAATATAATAAACCAAGCACCTAACTTTAAATGGAACTATGTATTAGAAGAAAGCAAAAAGGGCAGGATGCAGGCAACAATATACTTTATTCTAATGCAGGTTAAACTATTTACCAAAACAGATATCCCTGAATACATTCTTAATAGTTTGATTATCCCCGGCTGGCAGAAAAGATTTATTAAAGAATTTATTTTGAAAAATTCCTTTCATATTACACCTTCTCTGAAAAGAAATTACCTTATCGCCCATCTTTTACTATATGATTGCATAGTTGAACCAATTTGGTATTTAATAAATATCCCATATGAACAATTCTGCAAATTCTATAATTTACAGCCTTACGCCAGCAAAACCAACGTGCTTTATAATATACGGTTCTTGTATATGCCGATAAAACTAATATTCTGCCCAAAACAATAAGAATGAAGGAATCAATCCTAAATAATTATTTTGATGGTACGTACCTAAAAACCCATAAACCATCAAATTCCTTAGAGAAATCCAGTTTAAGGTTTTTGTCCAACCACTCTTTAACAGATTGGGAATTCTTATCAAATTTACCACTTCTTGCCCAATCAGAAGAAATAACCCATAATCTTCTAAACTCAAGAGAATTCATCTTATGCAAGGATATGCAATATCTGCTTTCCTGTATAGGCCTTTTAGAACTAGTATCTGGAAATTTAGGATTGAAGATATAATAAAAAGGCGAGATTTTTTTATGACTGTAAAAGTCAATGCCCGGCATAGTAGATACATTGGTAAAGGCAACGATATCTTCTTTTCTTTTTACGTTTTCGCTTAAAAATCTTACGACCGACTTTATTGGTTTCTTTATATAAGTACCTATGTGATGCGCAATAGGTTCAAACATTAAGTCATTAAAATACCTGTAAACCGATATAGATAATATTAAAACCAAGATAGTAAATAAACCTACTCTTAGAATTCTATTTATATTTATTATTCCTAAAGACAAAATAAGGTAGTAATAAGGGCTGAATATAATCAAGCCCCTGTCTAAATATACAGAGAAGAATATTCTAGAAAAGATAAAACAAAGGGTAATAGGCAGAACAAATAAGGATAGACAAAATATAAAGGATTCTTTAAATTTGTTTTTGTGCACAGCCCAAACAGCGGATATAAAAAAAATGACTGATAAGATATTTGAAATAATGTATAAAATATAAGAACCATTATATCCTAAAGAAAAATTCTCAAGGGTAATAATCAATGATTTCCAGGTTGGTTTTGGTATCCAAAATCCCCGCCAGACAAAATAAAATTTACTTAAGAATTTTGGCATATAATGTAGAAAAAATAAAATAACGATAAGAAAAAAAATTATTTCTTTAAAGTTTAACTTAAACCTCTTAAAAAATATAATATATAAACCCTGGGCAATAAATAAAAAAATGTAAAAGTAATTAGTATAGATACCTGCTATGGAAACTAAAATAAAAAATAACCATAATTTAAACGTTTCTTCTTTAATCGCCTTAAAGAGCACGTATGAAGAGAGCGTCCCAAAAAATAATACCATACTATAATCCCGGGCTTCCTGGGCGTACCAGATATGAAAAGGAGAAAACCCAATAAGAAAACTTGCAAGAATACTTATCTTTTTATTAAAAATATTTTTTCCTAAAAGAAATACCAATATAACTGTTAAGAAATTAAATATCAAAGAAGGAAAACGTAAACTAAATTCAGAAATTCCAAATAAGTTTATCCAGAAATGCATAAATATCCAATAAAGAGGGGCATTCCAGTTATTCCAAGGGTGCTGGGCGTAATTAACAGAATATATTTCATCATACCATAAATCATGGTATCCTAAGTGATATAGGCGAACAAGAAAATAAATAAAAAATATAGCAATAACCCCTAAACAACCTCTATATTCTATTGCCCTACTTGATATCTTCAAAAAACTCATCTCTGATTTGCCAAAATACGTTTAAAAATATTTCTAAAGAGATATTTATTAGTTAAAAGAAGGTATGCTAATCTTGGCAGGTCATAACATAACAAAGGGAATATTCTTATACAATAGCGTAGCAAACCTTCGTTTTTCATTATAGAGTAGAAACGGTTACAAAAACAAAGATACTGCCTAAATTTTTTATCAAAACCAGAACTATTGCCTTTATGATAACAAACGATTTCTGGACAATATAAAGTCCTCCAACCTTTCTTCTGTGCCCGCCAGGACAAATCAACATCTTCGACAAGAAAGAAAAAACGCTCGTCAAAATATCCGGTATCCTCTTTAATCTCTTCTAACATCTGTCGTCTATACAGCGCTGCTGCTGTACACGCCCCAAAGATATATTTATAATCATTAAATCGTCCGTCATCGGGTTGATTTTTTCCAATATCATAGAATCTTCTTAAGCCTGAAAGAGATATACCACAAGAGTAAACTGTTTTTTTATCAATATTGAATATCTTTGGCTGTATCATACCGATCTTAGACGAAAATGGTTTATTTAAAAATTCCTTTGCATTATAAAAAAAATCTTCTCTTAAGATAGTGTCACAATCGAGCGTTAATATCCAGCCTGCTTTTGCAATCTCAATGCCCTGATTGCGCCCCTTGCAAGCGCCAAGATTCTGTTTATTTTCAATTAAGACGACCTGAGGATAATTTTCTTTTATTATAGCAACGGTATTATCAGATGAGCCATTATCTACAATAATTAATTCAGACCCTTGATAGTCTTGAGAGTAAATTGATTTAAGACAAGACCTAATAAACCTTTCACTGTTATATGTTATAATCACTATTGATAGAAAAATATTTGACATAGAAGAAAGTGGTAATTTCTAATTATCCAATTTATCTTCAAATAAAGATTTGCCGTTCATCCACCGACGATAATTAATATTAAATATACTTAGGATTGTAGGGGCTAAATCTATTATATTGGGACTTTGTAGTTTTAATTTTCTATTCAAAAATATAACCCCAGGAACTAAGGTTGGGTCAACAAGATGGTCGCCACTCCATTTCTTTTTGTTATATTCTATGAGGGAATCTGGCGTTCCACCTAATGCAGTCTGCCAGGAAGCCCGATAACCGCTGTTAAAACCCACAAATAAATCCGGACCTTTTGCCATAAAACGGCCATTGTAAATCTTATCCATATCATAAATATCTTTAATGATTTTTTCTTGCGTCTGCGGGTCTTTAAATGCAAGTAACTTCATTATGATTTCCTGCTTCAGGCCAATCGCCTCGCTTTCATCCACAATACCATAGCCCTCTCTGCCTATCTTGTTCAAATATATACCGCCAAAACCTAAGGCGTAAGCCCTGGTTCTTGACCAATCGACATTACTGAAAAAATCTTCACTTTCACTAAATCCTTCTTTAAGAAAAAGGTAGCCATTTTCCATAAGCCAGCGGTTTAGGTGAACTGCTTTTCTGAAAGGACCGAATCCATGGTCAGACAGAATAATTAAAATTGTATTTTTGTCTATCTGCTTTAAAATCTTTCCAATTAAGGCATCGATCTTTTGATAATATCCGTATATCACATCTTTATATGGAGAATTTTCTTCGTATAGCGGATGGATAGCATCCAGATAACGCCAAAACATATGCTGGACAACATCCAGAATATCAAAATAAAAAAAGAACAGCCCATTGTTAAATCTTTTTAATTCCTCGTTAAGTATATTTTGTCTCTCTTCAAAAACCTGATTCACTTGCTCCAGGAATGCCTTTTCATCCAGCCTGCCTTCCGTCAAAACCCAAGTATCGCAAGGCATTCCCTGCGTATGATACAGGCCTATTTCACTCGCCACTATACGGGAATGGTTATTCGGATAAGATATTGGGAAGAGCGGTTTTTCTGGATCGAAATTTATGGGACTGGCATATAACTGAAAATATGGATAAATACTATTAAGATAAAATCTTACTATGCCGTATGCATTTCTAAAATTACCAATTTTAAAGTATACCTTCTGCCATTCACTCCATTGGCCTTGTTTAAGAAAAAACTCATTTCCTTCGAATTTCAAGATAATACCTTTTTTATCTGGATCAATAATAATATATAGTGCTGTCCTGCTTTCTGTGGGAATACCTTTTGATAAAATGTTAGGGCCGTACAAGTAAGTTGATATGGTCTTGCCGTTTATCTCAACGTTAACAATCCTACCACGCCTCTCCCCTTCTATTTTTTGCAACATCTCAGAAGTATAAAAAGTATATTTGCCCATAGTCCCTGTAATATCGGGTACACCCATTCCCGACAGCATCACTCCAAAAACTTTATCCGGCGGGAAAGTGTTCGGACAAAAATAAATATAACTTGGTACTTTATTCCTGGAAAGTATTTCCCAGAAACATTTGCCTTTTCTGCGCAACTGGATTTTTATCTTGCCGCCTATGTTTGAAATTTCATTTAAACTCAGATATAGAGAATAATTCTTGGGATTGCGCATAACAAAGTCAAATATACCATGCCCGCTGGGGTCAAGCCCGGTTGCGAAACTTGACCACACAACTGCCGTTTCGCAGGAAACCGTTGTAGCCAAATGAGAATAACTCCCTTCATTTTTTAAGTAAAGTAAATTTGGGAGTCTTCCTTCCTGCATAAGGTGTTCCGTAATCTTAGGGTCCATAGCATCAATTCCTAATATAATTACTTTTTTAGTTTTTCTTGGATTATGCATAATTATGCCTCCAATGATTACAGCCACTAACACAATAAGTAAAATCCATAAAAATTTCTTAAAAAATATCCTGAAAAAAATAAAAAAAGCACTAATAAAAGCAAGAATTATACCCCATAAAAATGAGATATTTTGTGTAAAGATAAATCCAGAGCCCGGGTCAACATAATAATTAATCATTTTATAGTATTTTAAACAATTATCCCTACTGCACAGATTCCTGCATTATTCAAAAGGACAAATCTCCCTAAGGAATGGAATTGACGAAATTTTTTTATGGCAATTTGGTCTTTAACCCTGATAGTCACTTTAGCAATATCCTGCTCTATCAAATTATTTGAATCTACGGCCAGTCTTATATTTCCGGCATTCCTGGCCATTTTTATCTGTGTAATTCTTGCAGATGTTGTTTGGGTAAGACTTTTCAAGATAAAGGTTTCATTTTGATTTACTGACTGAGTACAAAAAATCTTAGCCTCTATCTCATTAGTAACTTCTAGGGAATCTCCTTTAGATAGAATCTGTCCCCTTTTAAGGTTACCTACTTTATCTAATAATAATCCTACCGACTCATTCGCTTTGGCTGATGTCTTGAATTTATTAAATCCTCTTATTGCTTTTACCTTAAATTCCTCACCCAAAGGTGAAGCCATTAAGTGCTGTCCCTTTTTTATCTCGCCTGATAGAATAGGCCCGACAACCAATTTATATCCATCTAACAGATAAATATCCTGTATTGGAAAATAAAATCCTTGTTTTTCTTTTTTTATGTATCTTCGTTTGAATATATTTATAGTTTCATAAACAGATAGCCCATTATACCAGGGCATGCGAGTTGATTTTCTAATAATGTTGTCCCCCTGTTGTGCTGATATAGGAATAAAAAAATCAGATTTAACCCCAACACCCTCAAGGTATTTATTAATCCTCTCTTTCGCATCCTGAAAGGTTTTTTTACTGAAACCAACCGTATCCATTTTATTCAAAGCAATAATTATTTTGTCTATCTCTAAAAAGCGCAAAGTATCTATATGTCTTTTTGTCCCTTTTTCTAAACATTTCTTGACATCTATAACTACTATCGCCATATCTGCATACGAACTGCCACAAAGCATATTTTTAAACAACTGTTGATGTCCAGGCACATCTATAAATAAAAAACCACTATCTTTTTTTGTCTTACAGAATACTTGCGTCGTATCTATGGTAAATTCACCTCTTCTTTCTTCTTCAAAACTATCTAAGAAGTAGGCAAACTCAAAATCATGGTTTAATCTCTTGCAGATATTCTTAAGTTCACTTATGGTACTGTAAGAAAATGCGTGCATCTCAAATAAGAATCTTCCAATAAGAGTTGATTTTCCAGAGTTAATCTCACCAACTACCACTATACTTAATAAATCGGACATTTTTATACTTAATTAATGTAACCTAAAGAGCGCATCTTCTCTTTTATTTTTTCTTCATCATTGATATACCGTATAGGTTTGCGAATTGCCTCTTGTTTATCTGTTTCATATGTATCTATGTAACGAATGGGATTGCTTTTTAAATAAGACTTCTCAAAGATATTGACTAATACCTTACCATCCATATCTTTTGCAACAGGCAATCTCATAATATACAGTATAGTTGGAGTGATATCAAAAATAGTTGCCCCGTCAATTTTTTTATTTTTCACGATAGAGTCTCCAGAGACAATGATTATTCCGAATTCCCTATGATCTCCGGGAAAGAAATGCTTAACAAGCAAATCCATAATTTTATACTCTTCATTTTGTACCATAAAATGAAACTCGCGTTTTTTTCTAATATAATAATTCGGCAACTCAAATGAAAATCCGTCTTTTGTATCTTTTATATTATCAAAAAGATAATCCCCTGTTTCTACAACCTTTATATTCTTTAAAACATTCTTTGCCTCCATACGGACTTCGTTAAATTCTTCCTTAGAGAGTTCCCCAATAATTTTAATATTTTTTTTAGGAAATTGCATATCGCCTGACTCATTCTTTAAAATAGCAATTTTATCCCCTTTTTTAATCTTATTAATCCCGCATATTTCCAATAAATAATCTACCTTTGTAAACATCATGGAATTCTCTTGGGGTCTTTTCTGAAATCCATGGTCTGAAACGATAAATATTATAGTATGTTTATCCATTTCTCTAAGTATGCTGCCAATAATTGTATCGCACCAAATATAATAATTATTTATTACATCTTTATATTTCTGAACGTCCTCTTGCGAGACTTCAAATTCTTCTGGAAAAAGATATGACCAGAAAATATGGGATGTTACATCTACACCTCTAATATAAAGAGAAGAAAAATTAAAATTCTCTTTTTTTAACAAATACTGGTAAAATTGTGCTGCAAAATTATCTATTTTTTGAACATCCCACCAAAACATAGGAAACATATTCCTGTCAATACCTGAAAAGATGTCATTCTTTAATATCTTGAATCGTTCAAAATCTTCTTTAGGGCATAAGTTTATAAAAAGGGGGTATGAACGTTCTCTGGAATAGTAATCTATATCATTTAAATTTACGATAGGGCCAGAGATAATGACGCCTTTTATTTTTTCAGGTGGCCGTGTCACCATATAATTAACTAATCCAACATTCATATTGTTATCGCTTAGAATATTCCATATAGCCTTAACTTTTCTTTGATTACTGGTGGGAGGAACGTACATGCCTGTATCGGGGTCTTCCATAAGTCTACGGGTTATTCCGTGCTTTTGCAGTGTTTTTCCAGTAGCTATACTTGTCCATATTATCTCGCTCTCTAAAGGCTCGAATGTCTTCAGGGCCCCCCAACATCCTTTATCCATCAATTGCTTAATATTAGATAACTTCCCTTTGTCGATTAATGGTTGCATTACTTTCCAATCAGCGCCATCTAAGGCAATTAAAATTACTTTTAATTTGTTTTTTTCAAAATAATAATAAAATGAATAAAGAATAATAAGAAATATGGCTAATAAAAAAATAATTATATTTTTACTCCCCCTTACTTTCATATAAATACTCCTTCCAACTACATATAACCAAGGGACCTGAGTTTCTGCATCATATATTCTTTTTCTTTGTCTTGGCTACGACCGACTCTTTCTGGAATTTTAGTGGCTTGAATCTCTTTGATAATCTTGTCAACAGTATCTGCCGATGAATTAACTGGTTGGCAGCAGCACTCACAGCCGATGCTGCGGTATCTCTTATTTCCTTTAGCAAAATATAAATCAACCACTGGAAGTTTCTCTCTTTTTATATATCTCCATATATCAATCTCGTTCCAATCTAACAATGGGTGAACCCTAAAGTGGTCGGCAGGCATTTGAGTTGATTCATAATACTCTGACCATAATTCCAGGGGTTGATTTAGATAATCCCATCTGAAATTCTTATCACGCTCAGAGAAATATCTTTCCTTAGCCCTTATTGTATGTTCATCCCTTCTTATTCCTACAAGCAAGGCTTTAATATTAAGGACAGATATGGCTTGTTTTAACGCCTCTGTTTTTAGGAGATTGCAACAGGTAAATCTGTCTTTTTCAGGGCATATCCCCTCCTTTAAAACCTTATCATTTCTAGCCACAATTAATTTAAGATTCCATTTCTTAGCATACCTATCTCGGAATTCATATATCTCTTGAAATTTAAAAGATGTATCTATATGTATTACTGATAGAGGGACCTTACCAAAAAAGGCCTTTCTAATCAAATGTATCAGGGTAGTAGAGTCTTTACCCATACTCCATAGGGCGGCTAAACTATCTCTATATTGCCAATATGCCTCCCGAATAATAAATATACTTCTGGATTCCAAATTATCCAGATACGACTCAGTTTTCATCTTTTTAATAATAACCTCAGGCTTAGCAGTATAACAGTTATGCCAACTAAAATAGCCAACAAGTTTCTTGGTATTTTTCTACAACTAAATGCTGCTAATGGCGCTGCTATGACCCCGCCAAGCGCCAGCGCAAAAACTATATCCCAACGAAAACTCTCTATGCCTATAAATAACATAAATGTAAGTGAGATGGCAACCGTAATAAAAAATTCAGCCAAATCAACTGAACCAACTGCCTTATGCGGTTCTGCCCCGTTAACAACCAAAAAAGGAGTACAAATCGGCCCCCATCCACCGCCTCCTATGGCATCAATAAGCGCAGCAAAAAACCCTAAAATTCCCAGTTTATTTACAGAATATTTTTTGATAATAAAGTTATTATTCCGTTTATATTCAAATATAAAGCGATATACTATAAGGCATCCCATAATCAAGAGTATCAAAGCCACCACTATTTTTATTGGCTTCTGTGGTAGCCGCACCAAACCGCTTGCGCCAATAATACCGCCAATAATCCCAAAGGAAACCATTGGTATTAATATGTCTTTGCGGATATTGCCAAATTTAAAATGTGCTAATCCAGAAACAAAGGTAGTAAAAAGTTCTGATGTATGAACACTTGCGCTTGTAATAACAGGTGGGATACCAAAATAAATAAGTAGCGTGGAAGCGCTCACGCCGTAGCCCATACCCAAACTACCGTCAATAAATTGCGCCAGGAACCCTATCATTACCCAAAAAAGAAATGCCATATTTTGCTCACCTTTTGTAATTTACTTTATATAATTGCTTAACATTATTTAAAAATACGTAAATAAACATACTAGTCTACGTAACCAAGTGAACGCAAGCGATTTTTAACAGACTCATCTAGATCTACAGTTTGAGGGTTTATTTTTAATCTAGGCCTATTTGTCCAACTCTTTAGTTTTACCTTCAAATCATTAAATATTAGCCTTTCTTTATTTTGAAGATCCAAATGTTCAAGTGGGTCATTTTTTAAGTTGTATAACAAATAATTATCTTTGGTGATATTGTGGATTAATTTCCACTCATTGCTCCGAATTGACTGAATACATACTGCCTTATGACAGAATTCGCTAAAAATATATTCCCGTGAATCTTTTTTTCCAAAAATAACAGGTAAAATGCTTTGTCCTTCCATTTTAAAATTTGGTTTTATTTTTGCAAGTGAAAGAATTGTAGGCATAATATCAATTAAACCTACTTGTTGTGATATTATTTTTCCGCAAGGTAAAAATTTACCGTATTTCATAATTAAAGGCACTTTTATTACTTCCTCATTTAGACCGCCATGCAAAAAATAATGATTGTGTTCTCCAAGGCCTTCTCCATGATCAGCGCTAATAATTATAAGCGTATTTTGACTTAAACCCAACGATTCAATCTTCTCCAATAAAATACCTATCTGTTCATCCACAAACCTGATGGCCCCATCATACTTAGCAATATAATAACTAACATTATTAATGTTATTCTCTGCCAAAGGCGCTGGTATCTTATCATCTGAATAACCTTCTTCTAGAGTAGCTATTGGAATACTATAGTCGTTATTATAAAATCCATCGTTTAAATATTTTTTATAATAAATTGATTTTACAGGATAAGGTACATGCGTATCAAAGTAATGCAGCCATAAAAAGAAATTCTCATCTTTATGTTGGACAATCCAAGCCATTGCCTTTTGAGTAATGTGAATAGCATCATTAGTATGCGAAACGTCAAAAATATCAAATGCACTTGGATTGTTTTGGTGTTTGAAAGTATGCAATAGCGCATTGTGTGGGGTTATTAAGCAAGTCTTATATCCATGTTTTTTTAGAATTCCAGGCAAGATTTGAAATGAAATGGGCAAAATTTGATCTTCATAGTAAATCCCAAGCGTAGAGGGATAAAGAGAGGTCATAAGCGAAGGCAAAGAAATCCAAGTAAGTGTCCCCTGGCTAATAGCCTGTGTAAAACGCAGTCCTGTTTTTGCTAGGCTATCAATATTAGGGGATGTATCTCTATAGTAGCCATAACAACCAAGATGGTCAGGACGCAAAGCATCAATAGTAATTAAAATAAAATGTTTCTTTCTTATCCATTCATGTTTATTTATTTTCAAAAATACATATAATATGAATAAAAATAAGGCTACAGATACAATAACAATAGATATTATTTTCTTTACTCTATTCATCCATATGCCAAATATTTTTTCAATGCCATATATATTGTTTGTCCTAAAATCTTAATAGAATAATTATCTTCTACTGTCTGCCGCGCCTGTTGCCCAATTTGTTCTCTTAGATTGCAATCTATGATTAATTTTTCCATTTTTTCAATAAATCTATTTTTATCCTCTGCCAAAAATCCATTATATCCATCTTGAATAATATGGACGGCCTCGCCAATCGCGCTTGAAACCGTAGGTTTTGCCATTGCCATATATTCAAAGAGTTTTGTAGGGCTTTTAGCAAGGTTAAATTTATTAACTCTGGCTATAGGCATAAGCCCAATATCTATTGTATCAAGATAACCCGGAATTTCATCCGGAGGGAGCCATCCTTTAAAATATACATTTGAGTCATTAATTGCCTCTAACAATTTTTTTAGTTCGTCTTTGTATATCCCATCACCGATTATATCAAAATAAATAAAGCCATATTTACGACGCAGGCTTTTAAAACACTCTAAAGCAAAACCTATATTTTCTATATATTCCGGACGATGCAACGTCCCTATCCAACTAAAAATCAATTTATTTTTTTTAGTTTTAGAATTAATGGGTCTAAAAACTTGCGTATCCACCCCTGATGGCACATAATAAACATTTTTATTAAATTGTACAAGGAAATTCTGAAGAAAATAACTTGCGGCAATACAAAAAATGCTTTTTCTTGCGATTTGTCTGGTTATGTAATGCGCCTTTGATGTAGGGTAAATTCTAAAATAATATTTTGGGTCCTCGCGCATCTCCCAATCATCAAGATCAAGAATAATCTTATTTTTATTAAATAAATGTACAAGATATGGGGCTAAAGAATGATAATTAAAACGTTGTATATATAGAATTGCTTTCTTATTTCTGATAAGCGTTTTAAATGCCCTGTAATTAAATATTATTTTATCAATAGAGGTCATCCGCGACTCTTCCTCTCCGTCTTTTGCTCCAAGCGTATCTGAAAAAGATAATATCGTGCTATTTATTCCATATCTATTCAGTTCCCGGGAGAAATTATAACATCGGATTCTTGCCCCAGGCAATCTGTAGCCTTCGCGCGTAACAAAAATTATATCCATCTATGTTTTATATACAAAAATGTAAAACTCTTATCAAAATGCCAAAACCTGAATAAGATATACTTTTGAGATTAGTAATTCTATTACAACTTCAATTCATCAATTTTATTTTTTATCCACTTTGCTAAATCTCTATTGAAATCTACAGATGGATGTCTGTCCGGAAGAAAATATGTTTGTTTTTTAAGATTTATAAAATCCCTGGTTTCAAAATAATAAATTCTATTTTTTTGACACCAACTCTTTAATTCTTGACTATAAACGCTACCATAATTGATTATTAACAATTTAGTCCCGTTTTCATCAGTTATCGCTAAAAGTTTCTCCATAGGAAACTGCACATAATTAACGAAGCGTTCATACGATAAATCTCGTAGTACTTTTTTTAATATTATTTCAAGATAATGTATAAGAATTTTTCTTTTATCAAAAAATATATTAAATGGCCATAAAATATATTTATGGGTCTTGTTTATTTCCTCTGTTAATCTATATTCAATCGCCTTAGAGTTATAATAATCATTGTCAAGAATACCAAAAATTATTAGAGACGGGGGATTTATCTCTTTTGATTTTATAATATATTTTTCAACTGAATCACGGATATTATATCCTGATGTTCCTAAATTTATGTATTTTCTACTTGGATCCATTTGATTTAAAAAATAAGATAAAGTTTCATTATCGTTTAAACCATATCCAAATATAAATGAATCTCCTAATAGAATAACTATATTCCTATCTTCTTTTGAAACATCAAAAAGGCTTCGTGCACCTATGTTATTAATAGTTTTGTAAAAGCTATTAAATGCTGTTTTTTCAAGTCCTGTTTTTAAGCTAGTTTTACTTACATCAAAATTATCTGTTTCAGATTCAATTATATAAAGATTGACAGTATTGTATTTATTCCAGATATAAATAACAAAGGACGAACTTAATATTACGTATAAATTAAAAATAACTAATAAAATAATAAAAAGATTTGTTTTACCTCCCATACATATTTTCCAATCTGTGATTATTATTAAAATTTTATTTCATCATCCAAACTATACTACAGCCAATATTATTACATTACTAACTTTTTGAGAAACACCTGATATAGTTAACACTCTAAGAAACAATCCTTCTATGCAATAAGCACATCTTTCATTATTGCCTTGATAAATTTTCTTAAAATAATGCGACTGACCTTAAGTTTTAACCGTAAATATAAAAGTAAGGTTTATATCAACCAATAGAAACTTAACTATAAAAGGTTCAATGCGGTATTATTCTTTAACATCCCTAGACTCTGGCAGGACTACAACATTAAAAGCGACCATTACGCCTTCACTGATTACATAGGTAATATTAATTATGTCACCGGGCTTAATAATATCTATGGTCTTAGGTTGTTTATCGTCTTTATAAAATTTACAATATTTTGGATCAATAGTAACAGATTCTTGCCTCTCTTTTTCCCATGGATAATCACCCTTAATCTTAACTGTTATAGTGTCGGCTTTTTCTGGGTGATGATGAACTGCAACAACCTCTGCCTTAATAACCTTAAACTCTGGCTCAGTTTTACTGTACGACGCATTGATAAATATCAAACTCAAAGATAAAAATAAAATTACTAACATAAATGACATTTTTCTCATATTTAGCGCCTCCCATTATTTCATATTGTTATCTTTGTAACCTGTCTTTTATAAACACTATAGTTACATTTATTTTTTATCACCTCCCCACTTTCTTTTAGTTAAATCTTTTGTATTATGAAAAAATATTTTAGTCTATAACATTCAAATTTTAAAATGGGGTATACGAAATAATATTAGTGATATTCCTAACTGATTTTAATATACAAATAAAGACATTATCTCCTGGTTTATTTTATTAATTTTAAAACTAAAGTTATAAAAAGTTTAAATTACTTATTTAATGTTAATTGGCTCTTACTGGCATAACAATAATATTGAATGCCACTTTTATTCCTTTATGAATTATATATGTTGCCTTAATAGTATCGCCTGGTTTAACAATACCTATAGTCTTTGGTTGTTTATCATCTTTATAAAAGGTGCAACGTGGGTCAATTGTTAAAGAGTCGTTTTTGTAGCCTATAAATCCCTTTGTTTTAATTTCTATTGTATGTGCTGCACCGGGATGCTCACTAACAGAAATAACTTCTGCTGTAAGGACCTTAAAGTTTTCTTTTCCATTCATTACTCGTCACGCCTCCTTTCATTTTATTTTTATTCACCGCAGAATTCACTGCTATTTGATATGCACTTAACAAATTTTTGGAAGTTACTACCCAGTTGTATTTCCTCTTTACCCTTTCTCGGGCCGCCCTTCCTAAATTCTCTCTTAGTTCTTTATCTCCAAGCAATATTATAATACTATCTGACAGTGATTTAACGTCGCCTGCCTTTGTTAACATGCCAACGCCACCTAACATACTGCGAATTTCTCCTACGTTACTAGCAACGATTGCTTTGCCACAAGCCATATACTCAACAATCTTTAAAGGACTCTTGCATTTAGTAATATCATTTTCTTCAAAACAGGCTACGCAGATATCAGCAGCATTAATATAAAAAGGAATTTCGTTATGATTTATAGAGCCTGTAAAAATAATATGCTTATCTACATTCAAACTTTTTGCTAATTCCTTTAATGCTTGCATCCTATAACCATCACCTATAATCATAAAGGTTGCATCGCATCCGTTATCTATGACTATGCGAGACGCCCTGATAAACAACTCGACATACTGCCCTCCATGTAGTTGCCCCAAATATAAAATAAGACGATTATTAATATTGTATTTTCTTTTAATGTTAACTGATTGGCTAATATCAGGCCTAAATAATTCTAAATCTGCACCTACAGGGGCTAAAAAAATGCTCTCTGGCTTAACTCCTCTTTTTAGACAAAGATTATGAAGTTGTCTGCTAGAAACAGAAACAGTATCTACAGCCCTTGGAATTAATTTTTCAAAAATATTTATAAATTCACCTATTAGAAATTGCCTAGGATTAGAATAGTAAAATATCTTTGTCTCCCAGTCATCCCAATCATAATGGACCCCTTTATTCTTAACCCATGCTGAAATTAAGGCTGGAAGAACAACATAATAATAACACTTTTGAAAATGGATTATGTCGGCCCATCCACTAATTTTAACAATCTGCATGATGTTTCTCAAAAGCCTAAACACCCCTACCCTTCTATCTAAAGAAATAATCTCTATATTGCCATCTAAAAACTTTCTATTCGCATCTTTTTTATCAAGTGGAAAATAAACTAATTTAACTAAATGCCCCTTTTTTATAAATTCATTGGCTATATTTTTTATGCGGATAGTCCAGGGCTCTAAAGAAGAATATAAATCATGGGGATGTATCATTAAAATATTCATAATTAGCTACCAGGGAAAAATGAAATATTCCGGGTTTTCTTTAAAAGATATAATATTGTGTCCATAACTATTGCAATGGACAACAAAAATATTATTATTATTAAGCGCTTACACTTTCCCATGCTATACAACCTTATGATATTTTGCTTCTTAAGATATAGAACTTTATGTTCTAACAATTCCTCTTTAATTTAGGATACATTGATAGGCATCGTATATCTAAATCCTTCCCCGATGCCAAATGTCGTAGATTCACCTATACAAAAAATCTTATATTCAGCGCCCCCTATTATTTGGAGGTGCATAAAACAATTTATAACCTAAGCCTAAAATTCGCAAAAAAACAACTCTAGGAATATAATACTTAAAAATAAACAAAATATTGTCAAAACAATCTTCTGCTGAATTGTTAATATTTTAATATCTAAGCCAAGGATAAATATTGTATAATTTTATACAGGTGTTCATTGCTCACTATATTATCGCATATGCGTTTACATCCAATATCCTCATTGCTACTGTTACCAATAAATCTGAAATAACTTTTTTCTTTCGGAATATGTAATGACTTTTTTCTAAATTCCTGTTGTAAACAATTATTCCAAACTGACGTAAAAGTATCCCTATATATGTTGCCTATAGGGATACTGTGAGATTTTAAGCAGGAATTGAAATCTCCATTTGCCCTTAATCTTAAAAATATCCATCCGGCATAACAAGGGGTACCTTCTACAACGCTATCATATTCTCCATAGGGAGCCCCGGGATTCGAAATCCTCCTTAAAAAAATATTATTATTAACTATTTTAATAGCATTGTTTTTACGGTTTATGTTTTTGATAATCCTCATATAATCTTGTTTTAAAAAAGCTAATTGTTCTTTACTTAATAGAAATGAATCAGTAATACCTGGAATTACATCCGGAACTCCAAATTCTATAGCATCACACCCTGTTTCTGTAGATAAAGTTATTAAGTCTTCCAATCTGGCATAATTCAAATTATTTACAACAACAAATATTTTCACATAAAGTGATTTAGTTTTAACTATATTAAGAAATTTGAGATTATTTTTAATATGTAAAAAAACATCTGTATCCCTATTATGAAGTTTAGAATATAAACTGGCTTCTCCTGCCCAAATACTAATTGTTAAAGATAATAAATTATTAAAAGATAGCAGCCTATTAATACTATTTTTATCCAATAAAATAAAATTTGTATTTATACGAAATTTTAAATTTAGTTTTTGAGTAAATTCTAATATTTCCCATATGTGTGGATACAAGAACGGTTCTCCACCCCCAGAGAATATTATTTCTTTTGTTCCGGTTTTAGCGATATCTTTTATAAAATTCTTCAATATTGTAAAATCCAAATCATTTGTATTGCTATTTATATCTTTATTTATAAAGGGGGAGTGAAGCCAACATACAAGACAATGGCTGTTACATCTATCTGTCAAATCAATCTGAACTACATCCGGAGCCTTATAAGCATAACATCTACTAAATATGCCTTTTAAATTAAGATATCTTCGCTTGTTTTCCTTAAAAGAAAGTTTATTTAATATGTTATGTATCATCTTGTTTAAGTTTAATAAACGGGTTTTTTAATAAAGAATTGCAAAGAAACATTAAATTAGAATTTTTAATTTGTTTTATTTTTTTATGTATTGGTATATTTTGCCATAGATTATCGCAATTATAACAACCTGTTTTTTTAACAGCATCATTACCAATTTTAGAAAAATAGGGGTCACTTTTAGAAAGATTTAGGCCATTGTATCTAAATTCATTATAAATATTAGAAAACCAGATATCTTTAAATCTGTTTTTATAAATATTGCCCATATGCATCCTGTGTCCTTTACAACAAGGCACGACATTGCCTGTAGCCATAATTCTGGCGAATAACCAACCCACATAACAAGGAATTTCCTCTACAATATCTTCATCATACGCCCCGCTTGTAGTGTTTAATTTTTCTATGCGCCGTATAAATCCATCAAAATCAGAAAGCACAACCGAATAGCCATCCTCAGAAACATACCTAAAAGATTTTATATCATAGCGTTGTCTTATTATATATAAAGTTTTGAGGAGTTCTTCCCTCTCTCTGTCATTTAAGAGCAATGTCTCAGTTTTATCCTTAACTGGGTCCATAGGTACAAATTGAATGTCATCTGCGCCTACCTCTAGGGCAAATTTTAGCATCTGTTCTACATCTTTATAATTTAAATTAAAAACAACGTTATGAATGATTATCCTCGGATGGAGTCTGTTCAATCTCTTTTTTTCTTCAAAAATTAATTTTAACATATCTCTTATTCTATAAAATGTGTCTTCTGTTTGATTTGGATGAATTGCCGTATAAACCTGCGGTGACCCTGACCAGATGCTTACTGTAAAAGAATCTACTTCTAATTTTAACAATCTTGCTATAATCTTTTCATCAATAAGGCTAAAATTTGTATTTATATCTATTTCGATACTTTTGTCTTTATTCTTAATATACTCTATAATTTCTAATATATCTGGATGTAAAAATGGCTCGCCACCACCTACTAATTTTACCTGTCTAAGGCCACCGATTTCCGCCAAATCGTCAAAGACTCCTTTTAATAAATCTAGTGGCAGGGAAAGTTTTCTCTCCCAATCTGGCATAGCCTTTTCCCCTAAAAGAGGTGACCTGCACCAACAAGCAATGCAATTAAAATTGCATCTATTCGTTAAATCTATATGTAAAACCTCAGGACCTACAAAAGCCTTAGATGAATGAAGAATTCCTTTTATAACTAATAATTTGTTTTTATCTCTAATAATTTTGTCTAATTCTTCCATATTGTTTCAATATATCCTTATACTTTTTGTCCATATCTTTATTGATCTGAATATTGTCGCAACTCTTAAGGCAACCAAATAAATAATTGGAGTCATTTCCTATGTTCTGAAAATATGGGTCGTTAAAATCTAAATTAAAAGATTTTTTTCTGAATATTTGTTCTTCAGGACTATTCCATATATCTCTAAATGGCTTTTCATAAATATTCCCTACGGTTATCTTGTGGGCTTTCAAACATGGATTTACATCTCCATTTGCATTTATCCTTGCGAAAGCCCATCCAACGTAACAAGGATGCCCGGTAATAGTATTTAACTCATATTTACCTTCTAGCGCAGACTTAGAATTAATTCTTTTAAGAAAACTCTCGCTCTGTTCAATATATGTTTTAACCGGTTCATCTTCATTGTATTTCTCTAAACGCTTCAGTTGATAATTTATATCTTTTGTTATGCTTTTAATTTGTTCTTTATTAAGTAAAAGTATATCGGTTCTACCTGGAATAACATCTATAGGCGTAAATTCTATGCTATCTGCTTTTATTGATATTGCTAAATCTACCATATTGTTTATATCCTCATAATTTTTATTAAAAATAACATAATATAAGTTGATATGAGGCAATGGATTGTGAAGATGCTGGTTCTTTTCCCTTTTTAATTCTGCGATATACTGTAATACCTCTATTATATTATAAAACGTTGCTTCATTTTTATTAGGGTGTACCAATGTATATGTTTTGGCTGTGCCAGCCAAAAGGCTAACATGAATAAGGTCAACCTTAAGTTCTACTATCTCTTTTGCTCTCTCTTTATCAATCAAAGTAAAATTGGTATTAATAAAAATTTTCATGTTACATTCTTTAGCATATCTTAAAATTTCCATAATTTGTGGGTGTATAAAAGGCTCTCCTCCACCAGCAAAGAATAAAATCTTAGTGCCCATCTCCCTTAACTCATTTATTGTATGTTTAACTATATCAAAAGGTAACTCGTATTCTTTCTCTATTTTTTTTTCGGGACTTGGCTCTCCTAAAAGAGGAGAATTATTCCAACAACACAAGCAGTTATTATTGCACTTATTTGTAATATCAAATTGCACAATCTCTGGCCCTATAAACGCCTTTGAACCATCTAAAATTCCTTTTAAAATAAAATCACATTTCTCTAAATTAGGCATATCTCTTATCATTTACATTGTTATAGTCTCATATGACAATTTTAATTGATTAATTAAATCAAGTATCGTCTCTGCTCTTTTTCTTCTTATGTTATAAGTATTCCTACCATCTGCGCTGTACCACTCTTTTGCTCTCGTATACGCGTCAGAAGATAAAATTATACCGTAATCTTTAGAATGAATTTCTAAATCAGAATCACCGTTTACTAAACATACACTAATAGCGCCTATCTGACCTATATATTTGTAATTTCTTTTTATAGCATTAATAGTCTCTTGAAAATCTTGTTCTGTCTCTCCTGGAAAACCAACTATAATGTTAATAAACGTCTTAATCCCAGCCCGATAAGTATCCACAATAACTCTTTCTGCAATTTCCTTAGTAAATAATTTCCTCATTTTTTTTAAGACGTTATTAGAAAAACTTTCTACGCCGTATATTAAAGTATCGCAACCAGCCTTTTTTAATTTACACAGCAGTTTGTAAGTCATCTCCTTGCGTGGAATGGCTTGAGAATCCCATTTAACTTTTATTCCTGAATTAATTATTAAATCGCTCAATTGATTGAGTCTTTCTATATTGCCATTGCATAATAAATCCTTAAAACTAAATGTTGTTATGCGATTATATTGTGTATGATATTTAATTTCTTCAAAAACATTATTTGCACTACGAAAACGGTATGGCTTAGAAAAACACCAATCATTGCAAAAACTACAACTACCAATACATCCCCTGCTAGTAAATAAAGGCAATATTTCTGAATACCGGTCTAATTGAAACTCATTAAATGTGGGCCAAGGAATAGTATCTAAATTCATTATAGGTTGTCTCGGTTTATACGTAGCTTCGGGATCTTTAATAAAAATAGATCCTGGGATTTCATGTGAATTTTTATGCATCTTCAGCGCCTCTATTATCTCTCTCAATGTTTCTTCGCCTTCTCCTACAACAAAAGCCTCTACTAATTCTTTAGGAAACATACTGCGCATTTGCGCATTAATACAACCCCACCCACCCAGGATAATCTTAATATCCATTTTTATATACTTTATTATCTTAATCAACTCTACTGCAAATTTTATGCTTGCAAAATTAACAGACAAACCGATATAATCAGTACTTACTTTTTTTAGGGTTTCATATACACAAACAGTAGTAAAATCTTTCAGTTGAAACCAGGTGTTTTTAAATAAATGATTATTAACCCATCTATCGTAGTTTTTTTGCTCCCATAAAGATTTTGTATCGTTTTTAACTAAATTATATAGCATTACATTTAAGTCAAAAACATAAGTTTTATATTCATACTTTCTTAGATAAGTTGATAAATAGGCTATTCCCAAAGGGGGCATTTTTATATCCCATGGTGGACATTGAATAAGCAATATATCAAATGATTCTCCTGGGGTTTCTAATAAATTTTTATATTCTGTCATTTAGGTTGCGCTCTTATATTAAATTGAGCAATTCAAATATTTTTTCCTATTAAAAATGATGTATTTCAAATAACTTTTAGTTTTATTCAAAGCGAAATATAAGCCTTTTCCTTGTGTATAAGCATAAAATCTCTTCACATCCCCCCAAAACCCCCTTTTCTTTCTTAAGTGATCTGCCCAAATTCTATAAGCCCTTTGTTTACTTATCTCTAAATCTTGGCTACTTAAATTTTCCAATCTAATTACACTCTGATAATGGCCATCATAAGAGGAGAGATCTTTTGAAACAATAAGGCCCTTTTTTTCTAAATTCTCATAATATTCTGTACCAGGGAAGGGGGTTGTAATAGAAAATTGTACTGAAAAAGGATTAAGATTAATAGCATATCTAATTGTTTTTTCAATTGTTTGTTTTGTTTCTCCTGGAAGCCCGAAGGTAAACGTAAGATGTACTTTTATCCCTAAATCCTGGGTAATCTTGATTATCCTTTCTGCCTTTACTAAGTCCATATTTTTCCCTATGTTGTCAATTAAACTTTGCGTCGCTGACTCAACTCCATATTTTATTGCCCATACCCCAGCCTTTTTCATATTTTTTAATATCTCTTCATCCATTAAATCTGGCCTTGCCATTATAGCCCACTGAATTCCATCCAGACCTCTTTTTCTAATCTCTTCGCAGATATTCAACATTCTATTTTTACCAATGTTAAAGGTATCATCGTCAAAATAAACTGATTTAAATCCTTTTCTCTTAACAAGGTATTCCATTTCATCAATTACATCTTTAACATTTCTGAATCTATAATGGTGCCCTTGGTAAATAACTTGAGGCCAAAGGCAAAACTGGCATTTAAAAGGACAACCCCGCGATGCCACCATTTGAACACTTGGCGTTAACATTTCTCCTGGTGCATCTAAGTATTTATGCATAGGTAAACTGTCTCTGTAAGGCCATGGGAGTAAATCTATATTAAATGGACTCCTTGGAGGGTTCTTTTTAATTATCCCTTTGTCTTTATAGATAAGGCCGTTAACTTTAGATAGGTCTTTATTATTTTGTAAAAAATCAACCAATTCTAGTAATGTAAATTCATATTCTCCGTATAAAACAAAGGTAATAAATTCGTTTTCTTTTAAAAAGTGCGTTTGATAAATTTCTGAATTTGGCCCACAGAGAATTATCGGTATACCAGCTGTGGATATTTTCTTTAAAATATACAAATCATAATAAAATGAAGGTATAGATGTTTCAGCAACTAAATAATCAAAATCCATTCCTAAAATCTTTTCTAAAAATTTATCTTCTGGAATTTGTTCTGCAATAGCATCAATTAAAGTAGCGTCAATCCCATGTTTTTGTAATAAAGAAGTCGCGTAAGCAAGAAAGAATGGAAAAGGCAAATAGTCGCCTTCGCTATCATCTTTTATATGTGGCCAACGAGAACCCGCTCTAACCCCCCACTTGCCATTTTTTTGCCACGGAAGATTTACTAATAGAATTTTTAACTTTTGTTTTATTTTTTTTCTTTCTTTTTCATCATTTATCCTTTTAAATTTTTCTAAGGAATATTTACGTATAATCTCGCTCTTAGAATCTAATAAACCATCGTCTTCAAATAAATTGATTTTCCCGGAAAAATGGTAGTAATAACCTGGCAGATAATCGCTATGTTCTTTAGAATCTATATGTCTAAATCCAATAATATGGGCCTGCTGTTCTATAGGTGGATTTTGGATAAAAGAGCGCAAATCCTTACCTTGATTCTCCAAAATAAAAGATGGCAAAAATATATCGCCTATAGAAAATCTAACTCCAACTAACGAAATTGGTTGGTGGCTAAAATATAAATCATGCCAATTACTATCTAGACGAGGAAAATCCTCTTGTTGATAGTTATTAATCCATGTCTTATAATTAGAATTAACGATGCATACTATACGAATTTCATCAATATGCAACCATTCCTCTACTTTTGTGTTTATTTGCCACTCTATCTCTCTTTCATTCTCTATTTTTATATTCCAAACTTGGCTTAAAGGAATATCCTGGAAAACTATATTAATCTTAAAATGATCTTTATTGTCTTCTAATATGCCCCAATCTGCTTTTGCAGAATGTGTCCATAATCCTAAGGTATTGATGGCTGTGCTCAAGCCTACGCCCTGGGTAACTTCTATATTATTCCAAAATATCTTTATCGCCTTATCTAAATAAACTATAGTTAATTTACCCTTGGTGATTCTAGGGTTATGCCTGTATAACTGCTTAATGTTATATTCTTGTTTCTTCATTAGAAAAATAAAATATTTTATACTACTCCAAAAAAGATATAATAACCAACTATCTCCCCTTAATTTTGTAATAACTAATCTTAATGCCCAATTTTTATAACTCCTGAAAAATAAGTATATTTTTTCTGTAATAATTTAACCGTATTGCATTTTTGATATTGTAATAATCTCGCTTTATAAAGATAATCTGTATTACCTACTACTGCCCTTAAAAATTCATCTTTTAAATTACATATAAATGATATCGGAGGCAAACCATTATTAATAGCAATTATCTCTTGCTTCGTGGGTTTACCATACCAGAATCTAAATGGAATTATATCATAATCCTGAGTGTATTCATCAAGAAAATTACCTTCATTTACACCGGGGATTATCCAGGTTTTGTATTCTGAATTAAACATAAGGCTTGTTTGCTCTATCTCTAAGTTAACCTCTTCATAAATTTCCATATCTACGCTAAAAAGGATTACATTTTTGTCACTTAATTCAATTTGCCATATCTGTGAAATAGGAAGATAAGGCCAATCACCCCAAGCAATAATTTTATTTTGCTCCTTTTGATTTATTTGCCAAACTGCTTGATGAGAATCATACCAAATTCCAGAAGAACGCACTGAAGTATATAAACCTAAACCAACGGTTAATTCTTTTTGTTCTAAGAATATTCTACCCTTACCTTCTTCAAAAATAAATTTCAAAGCGTCTTTTTTCAAATCTGCACAGTTTGCCAAAACAGATTCTTCCCCTAATTTAATATCTTTATCTAAAATAATCTTACCTTCGAAGTAAATATCTCTATCAAGGCTAATCAATTCTTCTTTTTTAGGAATAACTAAAGAAAAATTAAGATATACTGATTCCATAATTTTTTCTTTACATTTATAAATACTTAAAACCAATCCATTGCTTGTAGATACAGCCTCAAAGTACAATTGTGAGTGATAACTGTCTGTATCCGATTCCAAAAGTACTTTGGATACCTTGCTATCTTTTAATCTTATCGGCCCAAGATTATTAATATATTGATTAACTAAAAAATTTCCACATTCATAAGCAGTCAACCATCTTTTATAATTATCCTGTAGTTCTATTATTACACTTTGAGTAGTTAAAAATATTTGTTTATTACAATGTGTTTTTATTTTAATTTCTAATGTATTATCTTCTTTACATGATAAATGCCAAATTTGTAACAGCAATAAAGACTCATAAGTTAAAGTCAAAGTTAATTCTGTTTCTGAAGTCTTATGTATATCCCATTTGGCATTATATAAGTTAAACCATTGCTGAGAGGCATAAAATGACGTATGTAAGCCGCTGCCTTTTGTTATTTCATTGTCCTTGTAATAGAGCCTTATTGCTTTATGCTCTTTATCAACAAATAGACGCAGGTCGCCACAGGAGATAGTGCGCTGAAGGAGGCGCTGTTGTTCTTCTGCCTTTTGTTTTAAGAGTAACTTTTCCTTTTCTTCTTTTATATAGTTATCAATACTTGTATCGTCTTCTAGGATACTGACTTCGGCAGTGATTGAATAACTGTTATTTTTAATAGTCTCTTTATTTAAGCCTAATTGCAGGCTACGACAGGAGGCATTTAAATCGCTATTCTGTATAATAGAGGTAAGGTTATTATTGTTTTTTAATGTAATTGCCGGAAGGTCATCGTGTTTCCTTAGGCCAAAGAGTCCAGATTGAGGGTCATTTAAGGGCATATCTTCCCAAAAACTAAATCCATCTGGGAAATCCTGTTGTTGCATCCCGCAGAAGAATGTTTTGTAATCGGGTGTTAAAAATAAGCCAAATTTCATAAGATCTATATTAACTGGCTCATTAACAAAGATGTCTACTTCCCAGAGTAATCTATTGCCGTCAAAGTGGACTTTCCATGTCTGTGTAAGGTCAAAACTACTCCATTTAAAACTAAGCAAGAGCAAATCTTGTTGTTTGGTTATCTGCCAATCAGCAAAAGTAAGGTCATACCAATTCTTATTGATTAAAAATGACGTATGTAAGCCGCTGCCTTTTGTTATTTCATTGTCCTTGTAATAGAGCCTTATTGCTTTATGCTCTTTATCAACAAATAGACGCAGGTCGCCACAGGAGATAGTGCGCTGAAGGAGGCGCTGTTGTTCTTCTGCCTTTTGTTTTAAGAGTAACTTTTCCTTTTCTTCTTTTATATAGTTATCAATACTTGTATCGTCTTCTAGGATACTGACTTCGGCAGTGATTGAATAACTGTTATTTTTAATAGTCTCTTTATTTAAGCCTAATTGCAGGCTACGACAGGAGGCATTTAAATCGCTATTCTGTATAATAGAGGTAAGGTTATTATTGTTTTTTAATGTAATTGCCGGAAGGTCATCGTGTTTCCTTAGGCCAAAGAGTCCAGATTGAGGGTCATTTAAGGGCATATCTTCCCAAAAACTAAATCCATCTGGGAAATCCTGTTGTTGCATCCCGCAGAAGAATGTTTTGTAATCGGGTGTTAAAAATAAGCCAAATTTCATAAGATCTATATTAACTGGCTCATTAACAAAGATGTCTACTTCCCAGAGTAATCTATTGCCGTCAAAGTGGACTTTCCATGTCTGTGTAAGGTCAAAACTACTCCATTTAAAACTAAGCAAGAGCAAATCTTGTTGTTTGGTTATCTGCCAATCAGCAAAAGTAAGGTCATACCAATTCTTATTGATTAAAAATGACGTATGTAAGCCGCTGCCTTTTGTTATTTCATTGTCCTTGTAATAGAGCCTTATTGCTTTATGCTCTTTATCAACAAATAGACGCAGGTCGCCACAGGAGATAGTGCGCGATTCGCGTATATTAATCAAAACCTCTTTTTGTTTGGCAAGAAGATTATTTTTGATATTTTCAACATAATCTTCAATTTTATTATTCTCAGGGAATATTTTAATGTCTATAGAAATAAATTTCTTATTATTATAATATATTTGAATAATGCGTGTTTCCTGGCCATAATCTGTATTAAAAAGTTTTATTCTAACATCTTTATCTTCTGTCTCTATGATAAAAGGTGGAAGATTTTTTATCTCAGGTGTCTGATCTGGAATAAGACCCAATATACCTTCTATGGCATCAATTAAATCTAATTCCTGTAAATTAAATTTATTAATGAAAGATGGAAAAGTGCCATTTGTATTTAAGGTTAACCACTTTTTATATTGTGGGATCAGTAATAAATCTATGCGCGCTTCTTCAGTAATATCTTCTTTTATATCAATCTGCAATTTCAAATTGTTATCTTCTATTTGAAGATTCCAGACCTGTGCGATGAATCCATTACTAGTTATACCTTCAGCAATTATTGTATCGTAGGATAAATTTTTTATATGCCAAGATAAATTGAGGGAAGAAAACCAGGTATTCGCGGAAGGAATGAGGTAAGATACATATCCTCCAAGACCTTTTGTAAGAATGTTATCATCATAAGTAATATTTATTCTGCCGTTATTAAATACAGTTCTTAATTTAGACTTTGTCAAAACAGCAATGCCTTTTTTATCTCCTATAGATTCTAAATAACATTGAACAATACTCTCTGGTAAACCTATCTTAACAATCTTACCTCTTTCTAATAGAATTACTCTATTACATAACCTGCTTACCATATTCATATCATGACTAACCAAAATAATAGTCTTACCCTTATCTTTTAATTCCAAAATCTTCTTAATACATTTTTGTTGCGCCTCCTCATCTCCTACTGCTAAAATATCATCAATTAAAAGTATATCTGGCTCAACATAAATAGCTAAAGCAAATGCTAATCTCATGTACATGCCTTGAGAATAATACTTTATGGGGGCATCAATAAATTTATCTAAACCTGCAAATTCTATAATGTCAGTTATCTTCTCTTGTAATCTTTCTTCATCTACCCCATATATTCTCGCATTTACAAATATGTTTTCTCTCCCAGTAAACTCAGGATTAAATCCAGCCCCTAATTCCATTAAAGTAGAAACCTTCCCATACACATTAATGGTACCTTTATCAGGCATAAGAATACCTGCGATTAATTTTAATAAAGTAGTTTTACCTGCCCCGTTTTCTCCAATTATACCTAAAACCTCTCCTTTATAAACTTGAAAACTTATATTGTTTAAAGCCCAAATTTCTTCCCAGGAAACTTTACCTTTTTTTATAAATTTAATACGATATTTCTCGCAGACATTATCAAATTCTATAATATTCATATTCTTTTTAACAATAATGATTCTTTTTTAACCAAAATAATATACCCTAAAAGTATAAATATTAATGAAATTAGAAAAACCACCGATAGATTTAACAAAGAAGAAGTCCTCGCACGAAATAAGACATCCTGATATAAAACAATATAATGAGTCATTGGATTAAATAAACAGATCCACCTGAAAGGAAATGGTATTATATCCAGAGAATAAAATACAGGTGTAATCCAAAACCAGATCATAAACCCAATAGATATAAAGTGAGCGAGATCTCGAAAAAAAACATTAAAACATGAAAATAATATTCCTAGACCAACAAGAAAAATAAAATTAAGTATTATAATTAACAATAAAAATGGAAGAAGCCAAATAACCCTGAGATTGAAAATAATAAATAAAGGTAATAAGAAACCGAGTCCGATTAAAAAATTAAGAAGATTAGCCAAAATAGATGATATAGGAATAAATTCACAAGGAAATGATGCCCTTTGTTTCAATATAGAAGAATTGATAATAAATGAATTTGTGGCTTCTGTCAAAGCATTGGTGAAAAAAAACCAAGGTATAATTCCTGAAAGTATAAAAAGTGTATAGTGTTTAATTTCTATTTTAAAAACCACATTAAAAACAAAATTTATACTTGCTGTTAATATTAAGGGTATGACTACCGCCCACCAAATACCTAGCCTGGAACCGGCATATTTTGTTTTGAGTTGCACCATAGCCATATCCCATAAGGCATAACGATATAGATATATTTTTTTTATTCTTTCCTTAAACATTGTTAAGAATAAAATCGCTATCCCTTTTTCCTGCTATTATTGTGTCTTCCATAGAAAAATAACGCCAAGAGCCGTAACGACCACAAGACAGCATGCCTTTAGAGATAAGATATTCTAATATCTTCTTCCTTGCTTCGTTATAATGGATATCGTATATAGGATAACCGTATTTTATATCATTTATATCTTCAATAATAACCCTATCTCCATAGTCAAGGACACCTATTTTCTTCAAATCATCCATAATAGACTGGACAATCTTATTTTTATCAATTGGCGACCATTTAGAATACGCTACTTCAATATACATAGAACTTTTATCTTTAGGGACAAGTGTAGATGAAAAATTATTAAAAAATCCTAAGCGAAAGAAACTTATATTTTTTTCTGGAAAATATATCCAATGCCTGCCAAGACAATCTTTTTTATCTATACCCAAATTCAAATTAAAAATAGAATTCCATCTTAGTCTTTTAAACAATCTGAGTATCTCCCGAGGCATATCATTTACCATATAAGGAATCTCTGGTAAGGGAATAGTGGAAATCAAAAAATCGTATTTTTCTTTACTCCCTGATGAGATCTTTATTTCTTTTTTGCTAAAATTGATTTCTGTTATTTTACAATTAGTATATATATTTTTAATATCGCTTGCCAAGGCCAAGGGTAATTGATTAATACCTCCTTTGCTGGGATACCAGAAATGTGCATTATATCCTAAGGGTTTCTTATTCTCCTTAAGGGTGCCATCTATTACCTGATTTAAAGAAGGCACAGGGACAAAGCCATCTAACCAATCACAGGTCATTTCTTCTGGAGGGGTAGTCCAAAATTTGCTGTTATAAGGAATCATAAAATGTCTTGCTATACCTGTCCCGAATGTCTTATTAATCCAATCTAAAAAATTCCCATTATTCTTAGGATGTCCGTTTTTTAATGCATCAATGTATCCTACAAGACATTCCTTAATAATAGCGGCAGGCAATCCAAAGAGATTAGCCTGAAATGGATAAGGGGTATATCTACCGTGGGAATAAATCCAGGAACTTTTAAGGTGTTCAGTTAAATTAGTTTTTAGTAAACCCTTAACCAGATTAAACGTATAATGGTGCTTAAAATGCAAGGTGTGCCCGTCGTAATCAAAGGTAAATCCGCCAATATTTTTTGAACGGCATAAACCCCCGACTTCGGGTTCTTTTTCAAAGATTAGGCACTCTATGCCTTTCTTTTGTAAATGCCAGGCAGCGCTTAATCCAGCCAGACCAGCGCCTAAAATTATAATCCTCTTCTTAGGCATCAACTGCTACCTTGCTTATTCTAAGACCTAATATAAGACTCGTTATAACAACTAATACGATAATGAATAAACCCTCTATGGTGGATGCCTGGTTTAAATATATGCCTGAAACAGCAAAAAATAAACCCAAACCAAGCATAAATAGAAGTGCGTATTCCTTAGAATGACCATTTCTTATTAATCTCAAGGCGAAATGGTCATTGCTTTTTTTAAATATAGACCGCCTATTAAATATGCGCATCATAATAAGGAAGGCGGTATCAAATATAGGGAGTCCTAAAATTAATAACGGGGTAATAAGGGCGATTTTTCTTTCCAAAGGGGCGTAACTTATAACCACCGCAATTGCTGCCAGGACAAATCCTAAGAAATGGCTTCCAGAATTACCCATATAGATTCTTGCAGGAGGGAGATTATAGATTATAAAACCAGAGGTCGCCCCGGCTAAGGATAACGCCAAAACAGATGTCCGTATATCTCCTCCAATAACTGATATTACAAAAAAAGCCAAACTTGCGATTATTGCCTCACTGCCTGCCAGGCCGTCTATTATGTCCAAGTGATTGAATGCGTTTGTTATGCCTATAACCCAAATTAAGGTTATTATTATATTGGGTAAATTGCCAATATAAATAATCTGCGTTCTTATGCCAAATAAAATAAGCAGGTAAGATGTAAAAATTTGAATTAAGGTTTTAGCCAAAATAGACAATTCCAGCCAATCATCAATCACTCCGAATATTAACATAAGAACTGAAACTGTAATGATACCTATTGTCTCTTGCGATAAACCAAGATAAAGAAAGGCGAAAAAAAAAGATGATAAGACAAAGGATAATCCGATGCCAATCCCCCCTGTTGATGATATGCCTGAGACGGCAGCTTTCCTTTTGGGGATGAGCCTTTTCAATAATAATACAAAAATCACACATGATAAAAAACTACAGAAGAATATCAGAAAATATTTGGCAAGCATATGCTAGATTTATTTTACCCTGTAGGCTAATCTATTTTTTAAATAAATTAGCATTATTATAACATCTTACTGTTTGTTTGGCAAGATGCCGCATCGTCTTGATTAACTGTAATATATAATCTCAAAGGGATGCGGTGTATTAACGTAAGGCAATATTTATATAATAAATATAATTTATTATAACGGCTAAACAGTGTTTGTAAAAACTCATTATAGGTATCTAAGGCAACAAGGGCATCGGTGCCTTGAAGAATATGGTGGCTGTATTTGGCCTCTTCAAATTTGACTGTAAGTCTTAATAAACAATTATCTTCTATGGATTTTATATTTTCTACCATCCTGGCATATGAAAGAGGCGGCAGGCGTTCTTTATTGCCTAAACCAAAAACAACAAGAATTATTTTTAGATTATCGTATAAATTCACTATGAACCACCGCGGGTCTTTATGGAAATAAGCCAATAATTTATTCCTTGCGCTTATAGTTAACAGGTAAAAGGTCATAAATATTACAATTATGCCTAAAAACATAAATAAAATAATCTTTAAAAGCACCCCCATTAACCACTCAAAAGTAAGGATTACTTTAATATTAACCGGGAGGCTCTTTATCCCTTCATACTCAGCGCGCACCTTTGTAAGGCCAAACCATAGCGGTTTAACCATACCTTTTTCTATCTTGATAAGGCCTGATGGGGTAATTTCCCAATTAACTAGATGTGTAATTTCTTTAAGCGAAGAGTCTGTATAATACCCTTCAGCCCTAAGGGTTAAATTATCCTTTATGGAGATTTTAGAGTGATGGGGGTTAAGGATTATAGAGACCAATTTTGCCGGTTCAACTACTACAGTTGCCTGGGGGCTGGTTACCCCATGGAAACTCAAATTTGCGTTAATTTGTCCAGTAGAAAAGGTAGAAACCTTACCCCCTGAAACAGTAGCGATTCTGATATCCGAACTATGCCATTCCCCAAGGAGGGTAAGGTCCTCTTGGGAGTTATCGCTGTATATGCCTAATGCGGAAATTTTACCCTCCATCCCTAAATTTACCTTTAGATAATCGGGTATTATCTTTATTATACTTAGCGTTCTATCTTTTTTTAAAAAAACATCACTTAGTCTGTATGCGTCATTTCTCATCTGCCTGATTACATCTTTACGTTTAATCTCTTCTATTTTATTTTTGTAAAAATCTGGCGGCATAATAGCCACATCCCTTTGCTTCTCATCAGTAATGGAAATAACTATTTTTACAGGTAAACTCTTCACCTCGCCAAGCCTGGCAAACACAGAGACAATCCCTCTGGACCTTGTTAAAAATACGCCCCCGCCCAACCCCTGAAGCAGTTCTTTTTTGTTTATATCCCATAATACCTTGTCTGTAATATCCTCTACTTTATTATTGTAATACGTACCGTAAGCCTTAAGTGTTATATTTTCTCCGGAGTAAACAGACATAAATTCAGGCAATAAGGTTATATGTTTTATACCCTGCTTAAAAGAAATAGATGCGTCTTTGACTTCGCATTCTTGATGGTAACTTTCTAAATTGTTATATTTACAAAATACGTCAAATTTACCTACTTGATGAAAATTTATTAATCTGCCTTCTGCCCTGATGAAATTTTCATCTTTTCCAAAGAACCAGTGCGCCCCATAACTAATCTCCCTTACTGAATATTTATTTTTTTCTTGGTTTAAAAATGTCCCTAAGGCTACAAACTCAAGTGTATCTGTCCTGGCTATCTCTGGTTTATATGGCAGGACATCTATGGCTAATAATCTCTCCTCTTCTTTAACTTTAGTAATTTTGCCTTCTTTAACTCTGAGATAACAAGGGTTACTAAAGATACCTTTATATTTTGCCAAGATGACATAATCTCCGGGTTTTTTTGTGATTATCGCCCCTTCTTTGTCCGTAATGAATCCACTATAGTCGCTGAAAAGGAATTCGGATTCAGATGTAACATCTTTTATTTCAAGATTAGGAAAACTCGCAAATACCCTGAACTCCAAAGGAACAAACATAGGCAACTCACATAAAACAGGATAAATATGGAGGGATAATGGCGAGGCAAAATACACAAAGAATTCTTCTTCAGCAGAATAATGCCATATATCCTCATAGGCGGCTATTGGGACGCCAAACTTTTCTAATGCCTCCTCTTGGTCTATATCTACTATGACCTTGCCTATAGAGGAATTTAGCGTTTGATAACCATAACTTATGGGGCTACAGAAAAGACTAAGGATTAATAAGAAAACAAAGTTAAAAATCTTGCTTTTCATCTATCCCAAAATTATTTTATTACTTCATTTCTGATGATGCTGTTTATCTTACTATCCATTCTATCTGTAACTATAATTTCTGCCTTTGCGCTCTGTATGCCTTTATATCTGGCGATTATCTCTACGTTGCCTCTGGATAGGGTAGTAATCATCCCCATTTCATCTATTTGCGCAACTTTCGGGTCAGAAGACAACCATTCCAATTCAGAATCGATATCTTTAATATATGTATTATTATAAACAGCGGTGGCCTTTAAATAAAACGATGTGCCTAATGGAATAACAAGGCGGGAAGGATACAGATATATCTGCCAAGCCGCCTTCGCTGTAAGGTTCTCAGAACCTTCTTTTGGATTTTTTTCTATATCTTGTTGCGTTTGGCTAAAACTACTCTGTGAGATAGCCTCATCCGGCTTAAACTCTAAGGCTTGGGTTTTTAAATCTAAGTGCTCCTTTAAAGATTCAAGTTGGCGTTTGAGTTCTTCGTGGTTAATATAGTCTTTAATTCTCTCAATGTATTCTTGTATCCTTTTAGTCTCTTTAGGATCCTCAGGTTGTAATTTATTCATATCTTTTCTTAAATCCAAAAATGCCTTTTCCATAATGAACTCTTTTTTTATCTCGGCTACGGTATCAAATCCGTATTTAAGGGCATCTATTTCCTTGTCTTTAATGCCTTCCTTAGACAGTGATTCTATTAAATTATGCGCCCTTTCTTTAATATTCTCTAACTGCGAAATGGTCTGGGCCTTGTAGAGTTCTCGCGTAAGGTCCTTAAGCATCTCTTTTGCAATTTTTTCTAATGAAGACTTATCAATTAATTCCTGCCATCTCCTTTGATATTCTGCAAGGCGCTCCTCCTCAATCATCGCATCTTTTTTCTCTTCCCTGATATTATTTTGAATCTTAAAGACCATAAGAACCCTGATTTCTTCTATCGCATTTATAAGTTCATCTTGGGTATCTTTACTGATAAATCCCTGCGCCTGAAACTCCCTAATCTGCTGTTTTATTCTGTCCACTTTAGAATCAATATCCTCTGTTGATTGGCTGTATTCCACTTTTGCGATTTCCTTTAAGAAGGTTTTACCTGAATCTAAAAATGTCCCTTCTTTTAGCATCTCCTCAATCTTAAACATCTTCTCCCTGACAAAGATATGTATTTTTGTTTCCAACACTTCCTTTAACTCATTATGAACATCCACTTCTTTTTTCTTAAGTTCTTCTTTAAAACTTTCTGCGTTTTTAACAAACTCTTGAATAACCTGCGTATCCTTTAAGGTTTCTATCTGCTCTTTAAATTCCTGTAGTTTATATTCGCTTAATTCAAGACCCTCTAATTTTTCCTTTAGCGCCCTGCCTTTTAAGGAAAGAAACATCTCAAGTTTTAATCCAAGTAGTTCTTGCAGTTTATCTATTATATCCCTGGACTGATTTATAACTGTGTCTTTGCTCATTTTTATATTCTCTTCTATTTCCCTGGACTCAGCCAGATTCCGCATCCGTTCTAATTCCTTAAATAAATTAGCAACTGTCTTCTGCGATTGCGTATCCAGGGTATTTATTTTCGTCTTTAAAAAACTAAATTTGCGCCGATATATATCAAGATTTTTCCATTCCCTGAATCTCCTAAATAGGTCTTTGAGTTCTCTCTTTACATCTTTATTAACTGAGGAATCATCAATCATCTTCAGGGCGTCTTTTAAAAAACTTAAGTTTTGCTGGTATGTCCTGGCATATTGCATCTTATTTACTAATCTTAGACCGTAAATTTTCTCTTTTAAATTAAACGCATTTCTTTTGAATATATCAGAGATATAGTCTTTAATCCTTTTTAAATTAATAAGCACCTTTTTGTCAACATAACTATTAACAAGGGCAATAAATACTTGTACATCTCTTGCATCCAATCCCAACCCAGATTGCTTTATAAAACTGATTAGCCCTTCCTCTGCCTTATCAACCTCCTGGATATCCAGGGATTCCATTATCAACGGATTAAATAACATAACTAATTCTTGCCTTTGCTTTGTAGACTCCATTTGTGGAATTAACCTCTGAATCTGGCGGTTTATCTTATCCTGCAACTCATAATATTCTTTTTCTAGATCCTCCATTATGCCTTCTGTATCTAAACTTTTCTCTGGAAAAAGTCCGCCTTTTCTATGTTTCCCGAGTAGAATATTATAAAAGAGGCTTAAGGAAAGAAAGGCGCTTATTAAAAATATGGTTATCGCAATAAAAATAGAATAATATCTCTGTCTCTTGTTTGTTTCTTTACTTCCAACAGAGGCATAAAGTTTAATCCTTAATATAACCAGCCAGCAGATAATATACGCTGTTAGTAATGAGATAAAATATATGTTGTATGAATCGGTAAATAATGGCGAACTCATAAACACCGGAATGCTTAAGACCTGAAGATACTCAAGAAATAAAGGCAGGAATGCCCCAAGGCTTAAAATAATCTCTAAAACAATGACGCCTTTAATGGCTATAAGAATGACCTCGCGGTAAAAGAAGGTTGAGCCTAACAAGGAGTATATTATCCAAGTAAAAATTAATAAACCACAAATATTAATAATTATCCCTATAAAGGGAAGGGTTTTGTTTCTGGTAAGCCAACTAAAAGAAAAACCAAAAACCAAACCAAATATTAAATACGGCTTAAGTGTAGATATCCCCTGCATTAAAATACAAATGCCAAGAAGACAAAATGTTAAAAAAAACTCAAACACCAGGTATCTATTTCTCATGTTAATACCTAAGAAAACTTTCTTCTAATTTATCTTGGCGTGAAAAAATTATGGGATTAAAATTAAACAGCTGGGATACCTTTTGTCTGACATCAGTGATAACATCTCTCTTTTCTGGCATATAAATGAAGGTTGATGACAAAATAATCAGGGGTATTAAAGAAATATTTCTCTTGCCTAAAGGTAGCATCTCAGGCAGATACTCCCAATCCTTATCCAGCATAATAATGATTAAACTGGAATTATCGGCTATATAACGGGCATGCTCCTGAAAAATTTCACATATGCTAACCCTGCTTTCCGGCTGGGCGAGACTTAGGAATTTAAGTATATCTTCTAAGTGATCCCTACCTTTATTAAAAGGGATATGCACTATCTCCCCGACATGGGCTATAATCTCAACAGATACATTCAAATCAATCAAATACTTAGCCACAGAGGCGGCTATTTTTATAATATATTCAGCCACAGTTTCTTTGCCTTCGCCAAAATTCTTATCCTTTTCCAGATTAAATATAATTGTAGCCCTGAAATAACTCTGACGCTGAAATTGCTTTACTATCAAACTGTTCTTACGGGCGCTTGAAATCCAATGTATTCTCTTTATCGGGTCGCCCTCCCTATATTCCCTTACCCCAAAAAACTCATCATCATCTCCGCTTGTATGGATGGTATCTATGCCAAACCACGGCATAATCCCTTTTGCCAGGGGCGGGAATCTCTTTATTGGGAATGTCTTGGGATACACATAGAGTTCAGAATACACATCGTAGGTCTTTTTGAAAAAAAATAGGCCGAACGGGTCAAAGAAATAAACTCTAAATGGACCAAGTATGTATCTACCTCTCTTTGGACAAATGGAGCTATATCTTAGCCTAACAGCGGACCTTCTTCCTAAATAATCAATTAGGGTTAATCGCTGTGTCTCGTTAGGGGCTGCGCAGGTAAGACAATCCTCTAAAACAAAATTAACTGCCGGAACCCAACCATTATTTTTAATATTAACTTCTATATCTACGGTATCGTCTTCTTCTATTTTAGCCACGATATTCCTTTCCAGGTATAACCTCACACCGAGATATTCTAAAGTAACCCAGAAAAAATTTATGGCAAGCGTCGCGGCTAAAAACCAAAAAAATAAATAAAAAATATCTATAGAGGTTCTAACTCCGATAATAAGATTAAATGCCAATATGACAAAAATAAAAATTATTTTCTTAGAGAAAATTTTAAACATCTTAATTCTTTAAGGAATCGGCGTGTTCTTAAGGAGTTCTGAAATTATGGATTCAGGGGTCTTACCTGTGATTAAAACCTTGGGCTCTAAAATTATCCTGTGTTTTAAGACCCAGGGAAGAAGCCTGGCGACATCATCCGGAATAACATAATCCCTTCCTTCAAGCATTGCCCAGGCACAACTTGCCTTCATAAGGGCGATTGACGCCCTTGCAGAGGCGCCCAATTTTATGCCTTCTCTATGGCGCGTAGAGGAAACCAAAGACACTATATACGCCAGGACATCCTGAGTTATCTGGATATTCTTGACTTTCTGCTGTAATTTTAAAACCTCTTCTAAGTCTAAAACGGGCTTAATATCTTCTACAGGATGCCTGATTTTCTGGTCGGAGATAACCTTTATCTCCTCCTCGCTTGATAAATATCCCATATTAATCTTCATCAGGAACCTGTCTATTTGCGCCTCAGGCAATACATATGTACCTTGATATTCTATGGGGTTTTCAGTAGCAATTACCATAAATGGCTGGGGCAGGTTAAAGGTCCTGCCGTCTAATGTAACCTTGTATTCCTGCATACACTCCAGAAGCGCGGATTGCGTGCGCGGGGTAGTCCTGTTTATTTCATCTGCTAAAAGGACATTGGTAAATACAGGTCCTTTTTTAAAATCGAATTCGCCTGTCTTTGGGTTATAAACAAATGCCCCTGTAACGTCAGAAGGAAGAAGGTCCGGTGTAAACTGTATCCTTTTAAAATCTGCATTTATGGATTTAGCAAGGGCTAAACTCAACATAGTCTTACCTACGCCCGGAACATCATCAATTAAAATATGGCCATTTGTAAGAAGACCTACGATTAACAACTTCACGGTTTCTGTTTTTCCTATAATGACCTTTTCTACGTTTTCTACTAAAACGCGCAAATTATCATTGCCCATTATTAACTCCTTTCTGTATTAATTCTTCATACAACTGCCTTGTATTATTAATCATATGTTTAATAGAGTAGTCTTCTTTAATATACATTCTTGCATTCTCCCCAATCTCATCCCGCAATGCCTTATTATTTAACAATGTGATGATTCTTTCAGACATAGTATTTATGTCGCGACGCTTAATTAGAAAACCTGTCTTTCCTTCAATAATTATCTCCCTGACGCCACCCGTATCTGTAACCACACTTGGCTTTAAAGAGGCCATTGCCTCAAGAACAGATATTGGCATACCCTCCCATAACGAGGTAAGCACAAATACATCTATAGCAGACAAAATATCTGGGATATCCCTGCGCCAGCCAGTTAAAATGAATACCCCATCTAACTTTAATTTACTGATGAGTTTCTTTAATTGTTTACGCAATACACCGTCTCCGACTAATATGAATTTAGCGCAGGGTAATGCCTTATGTATCAAATATGCCATTTTAACAAAATCCCCTGGGCACTTCTGGGGCTTAAGGCAGGCAATCATACCGATGAGCGCCTCCTGCGGCTGGATACCAAACTCCTCTCTTATACTTCTATTTTCTTTCCCGAAACTATCAAGGTTAATGCCATAACGGATAAGGGAATACTTTTCTTTAGGGGCAATGTTATTTTTAATGCCCTTATATCTATCATACCCTGAAACCACAATCAATCTTTGTGTAACCCTGGCGCAGATGCGCTCTAAAAAGATAAAAAGAGACCTCGCCGGCAGGTTTTGATAATCATTAAAACTCCATCCGTGAACAGTATGAACAATTACCCTTGTCCCTGCGAATCCGGCGGCTAAACGCCCCAGGATTCCAGCCTTGGAACTGTGGGTATGCACAATATGAATATTATTTTTTTTAATAAAAATATAAATCTCAATTAAAGCCAGTGCGTCTTGTAGAAAATTGATGGGCCTATTTAGAAATCTTGACATTTTGATTGTCAAAGAATCTATCTCTAAAGCCTCTGGAAGCAATAAGCCATCTTTTGCGGTAAATAAAAATATGTTGAATCTATGTCTATCTAAATTGCGGATTACCTCTAATAACTGCTTCTGCGCCCCGCCTAATTCTAGTTTTGTAATAACATATAGAATGTTAACCCGTTGCATCTAAGTTATTATAAACCTTTTAATAACAAATTCAATACAGGAATTCAACCTTGCCCCATGCAGCAAGGTTACTGCCAAAGACAATAACTACACCCTGGATTCCCTTTATTGAACTGGCAAAATGCAAGGCCTTCGGAAGGCTTGATTTTGAATTTATTAGATTACCGCAGGCAGTTGCTACTGCATCTGCCAAGAAAACGTTTCTGGATAAGACTACTACGCTATCAGCGCAACCAAAACTTAATGAGTGCCCGATAGTGCCTGAGGAGGTGCAAACCCCAATAGGCGTATCTTCTGGTTTGATTTTTAAGGCGAGGCCCTTCCATTTTTTTAACCTCCCCGCATAAATTCTTATTGAGCGGGCCTTTGTAGAAGCCAAAAAGATATCTCCGCCGTTTTCAATAATTATGTCTTTGTATCCCTTTCTTAAAAGGTCCTTACCAAGCATTTCGGCAATAGCACCTGCAACTGCTGCCATAGGCCCGACATTGGCTTTTTTTGCTGCATATGCCATTTCTTTGACGATAAAAGGCGCATCCTGGGTTACTGCAATGGGTTTAAGGCTTGTTAAAAACCTTTCATCCTTACCAATATACGCCTCTATCTGTCTACGGTAGAGTAATATCCTTTCTCGAATAAATTCTTTATCCAGCCGTTTATCAGTTAATATCTGAAGGTCTGTCTCTTTAACGGCAAGACACTCTACATACAGGTCTTTAGGCCTTACCCATTTTCTATAAAATCTATTCTGATATTTATACGGGGTTAACATATCCTTGGCAGGGGTTCGCTGGTTAACATATCAAGTATGCGCTGACTACCTAAAACTGTATTAAGAACTACCTGCATCTTAGGCGCTTTTACTACGCTGCCAATTATCCTGGCATACCTGCCAAGGGGGTGTTTCTTTAATAAACCTAAAACCCTGCCTGCACCTTTCTCCGCTACAACCAATATTGCCTTGCCTTCATTAGCCAAATATAAGGGGTCTATACCCAATAATTCGCTTGCTGCCTTTACCTTAGGGGCAATGGGAATTTGTTCTTCTAAAATACTTATGCCTACACCTGCTGCTATGGCAATCTCATTTAGGGTTGTTGCTACGCCGCCGCGTGTAGGGTCGCGCATAAATTTTATGCAATCCGTTTTCTTTAAGATTGGAATCAGCAAATCATTCAAGGCAGCACAGTCGCTTTTAATATCAAACCCTAAATCCAGCCCTTTTCTTTTGGCTAAAACAGCCAAACCATGCTCTGCAATATTGCCTGTAAGAATAATCTTATCCCCCGGTTTTATATCTTCAACTGATAATCTATTCTTTGAGATAATCCTTCCGATACCAGAGGTGTTTATAAATAGTTTATCGCAAGCCCCTTTTTCTACTACCTTAAAATCTCCTGTAACAACACATACCCCAAAACTTCTGGATGTTTCGGTTATAGAATTGACTATCTTTTCAAGGATATTATATTCAAGGCCTTCTTCAACGATAAATGCGAGGGATAAATATTCTGGCTGGGCGCCTGCTACAGTTAAATCATTGAGTGTGCCGCATACCGCAAGTTTTCCTATATCTGCACCAGGGAAAAATAATGGGTTCACCACAAATGAGTCTGTGCTAAAGGCTATCTTTTCCTTATAATTTATTATGGCGCTGTCTGAGAGCGGACGCAAGATAGGGTTATTCAGTTTCTTAAGGAGCAAGTCTTTAATAAGATTATGGGTGAGTCTACCGCCACTTCCGTGGTCAAGGAGTATTTTATAAGAATTCATCTAAAAAACGCATCCCATATGCTAAAACAACAAACATCCTTTAATTGTTTGTATCTTTACCCTTTTTAAACAAGTCCAGGAATCTGTCTTCATATTCCTTATACACATTCCATTTATCCAGTTCTTCTTTAAGGGTTCCTGCCTTTGAAATATCTTTCTGCGCCTGGATAAAAAGCTTATCTATTTTTTCTTTTATGGAAAGTGGAAGTTTCGTAAGTTGGCTTAAAGACTTTTTTATCCTCTCGATATCCTCTTCGCCAATAGGCCCGGATGTCTGACCAACCTTAAGATAATCCAGCAACTTATTTATCTCTGACTCAAGGGTATGCGCCTGTTCAATAAGCGCCTTGAAATCTATCTGGATGTTTAATATCCCGCATAGGACAGAAAGGACCGCATGCGATGCCTTTGGATTTTCAATCTGGATGGTATAAAGGGGTATCTCGCCTAAAAGGCAAAATGCCGGATAGCCTTCTTTTTTAGCCATACTTAAGAATAAGCCATTCATACCGCTAATCTGACCATTGGATAAATGATTAAGGCTGTATTTCTTTAATTCATTATTAATCCTTTCATCCGTGGCTGTAAACCATACATTAGGCGGTTGGATATGGTCTATGGCAGAAGGCATAGAGGCAAATGTCACAACCATTCTGACATTAAAAATCTTTGCTATATAAGTGATTCTCTGGGAATAGGTTTCTGCCCTGGATAAATCCGGCTGGGCATTGCTTATAAATATAATCAGGTCATTCTTGCCTGTCTTATTTTTATAAAAATAGAATTTATTGTAGGGTAAATCTGGCGCATCCAATACGCCATTCTCTATGACGCAGCCAGTTGGATAAAAGAAATCTTTAGATTCTATTTCGGCAAACTCCTCTGCCTTCAACTGTTCAAGTAAATACTGCCCTGCCTGAAAAGCCACCTCGCCCATCCCTGGCCAGGCGCAAATCAAATAGGGGTTTTTAAGTCTCGGCCTTCTGTAAATTTTTATTCCTTCCATAATTCACTCTCCTTAATTAAGAAATTTTAGGGCCTTCCAAACCCTGTGTTTAGCCTATGATTTAATCAAGGGCGGCATTTCTGTGACGGCCTGGAATAAATTTATAACTCTTAAAAAACTCCTCTAACATAAGAGCACCTTTATAAAGATCATCTACCTTAGCATATTCATTGATAATATGGGCGCAGCCTTCAGCCCCAAAGCCTGTAGCAACCGCTGGTATGTTTTTATTTTGAAAAAATGTTATTGTGGTGGCGCCTTCTGAACCTCGGATATAAGTCTTTATCCCGAGTTTTTGTCCAGCCCTGGTTAAGCAATCCACTAACATATGATGCTTATCAATAGCGTATGGTTGCTGAATGCCTTCAATTTCAATCTTAAACCTGCGAGCGTATTTTCTGATAATGCCCTTTAGGTATTTTAAGATTTCTTCTGCCCGGCTGCCAGGCAAAAAACGAAAATCCAGTTCAAACTCGCACCAATCAGGCACGATATTAACCTTATCACCGCCTTTTATTGTGCCTATATTAACCGTCGGGGGCTTAAGGTATGGATTCTTTATATAATTAAACTTATGCGTCTTTATTTCCTTAAGTATATCCACGGCTATCCCAATGGCATTAACCCCGCGCCAGGGATAAGCGCCATGCGCCCTTTTACCTACAATCTTTACCTTAATGTGTATCAAACCCTTTTGTGCTACTACAATATTGAAGTTCTCGGCATCTAATACTAACGCGGCATTTACCTTCAATATATTCTTATCTAAAAGCGGCAGGAGCCCTAAATGCGAACCTGTTTCTTCATCAGCAGTAGCGGCAAAAACTAAATTATAACCTAACATAACCCCATCTTCCACTATGCTATTTATTGCCTCTAAGGCAACTGCCAAATTACCTTTGCAATCCGTAGCCCCAAGACCAAAAATCCTGCCTTTATAGACCCTGCCTGAAAAAGGCGGAATACCCCAGTTATTTCCAGCAGGGACTGTATCCAGATGCGGGGTTACAAGAAGGGAATGCCTTTTATTTTTACCTTCTAAAACAGCCACTACATTTGAGCGTCTCTTTTTAAACTCATAAATTTTCGCCTTTAAGCCTAATTTTTTAAGATAAGCGCTGATAAATCTGGCTATAAGAAATTCATCCCCTCCTGGATTCTGGGAGTCTATACCTATGAGTTCCTGTGTTAGTCTAATTAGACGGCTTCTGTTAATCATATTTTAAATAAGGTTGTGTTTTATAAAATAAATGGCAGTTGTCCCTATTTATTAAAAACTGTAGTTAATGCTAAACGCTAAGGCTTCGCTGTCAAATCCCTGTGCCTCAAAATTAATCCATATTTTCTCACTAATGGGTAAATCAAACCCAAGAATAAAACCTATATCTTTTGTTAAATCAGACATACGTCTCTTACGGCTATCTAAATCCCTGTGGATATAATCCAGTCTTGACCATCTTGTCCCCAAATAAGGTGTTATTTTTTTAAAATCAAAGGATGCCAGAAGGGAGGTCTGCCAGTCATCTAAGATAGCGGCGTTTTTATCATCTCCTAAATGAGTGCTTTTAGGATGAACGCTAATATGCTGAAACCCAAAAACCATTTTTACTTTTTGCTCATCAAAAAATTTCAAACGAAAACCATATCCACCTGCAAAATTAGATAAATAATCAACCTCATCCCTTGTTATCGGTCGCTGCTTTATATTGCCTGAGCCGGCCTTTAAATCTATAGAAAGCCAATCAAAAACGCCGTAAGACAAAAGAAAAAAGTGCTGTAAACTCCTTAACTTTCCATAATCATCTTCAAGGTATCTCTTAAAGATTGAGTATGATTGGGCGCCTATAAAAATATGGTTTTTCTTAGGCATCCTTGTCCCGTAACAGGGCGCAGCATAAGAAGAAACCACACAGCAGAATATTAACGTTAAAAATAAACAAGCCTTTTTCATACGCGCTCCTTTCTTATAAATACGACTTTGTTAAGATACTAGACATCTATAAATTATTAGTATTGAGTATTGCATTATTTATGGTATCTGTGTATTATAATCACGGATTTAACGGATTTTAAACGGATTACCACGGATTGTCTTATGTAAATCCGTTTAATCCGTGTCTTTTAAATC